>Ga0193717_1001624_pt1 | contig 13629 bp, 13 predicted proteins | sample U2c2metaG_FD_145900 | JGI IMG/M metagenome (GOLD analysis project Ga0193717, IMG submission 145900) | Soil microbial communities from a riparian zone of the East river system, Colorado, United States - U2c2 | ecosystem: Environmental > Terrestrial > Soil > Riparian zone | place: USA: East River... | reverse complement strand
CGAGCCGGGCGGGAAAAGGGACGGCCGTGCCACCTGGCGGAGTTTCGGGATTTTCCACGCACGCTCGGCGAGAAGAGCGGCCAACCGGGCGGGATCGACCTTTCCGCGCGGGCGGAAGGTGACCACCGCGCCCATGTGCATGGGGGTGGAATCTCCTTCCATACTAAGGAAAGCGACATCGAGTCCGCTGAGCTGGGTGCCGGCCATCGTCGACCTTTCCGGTAGCTGGGCTGGTTGACCTACTGCACCAGCAACACGTGACGAGTGGGTGGTCGCCGTGTTTCATCGACGCTAACGAGTGCCCCTTTCACCCGAATGAGAAACCCACCCACACCGTGTCGTGGGTGCTCGTTATGTTTTACCAAATGCCGATGAAGCAACGACTTCTGGCGCATCCGGCGGGACCGGTTCCCCCAAGCGGCGGCCCCCCATCCCCACAAAAGCGACCCACCTCACAATCGATAGCGAAGTACTTCCGGTCGAAGATCCAGACCCGCCACTTAGGCGAGAAAGCGCCGTCGAGTAGAAGTGTCGCCATCTGTCGACAGGTGGCGATGTCTTAGCAACTGAGAGATCACGAGATGTCGACATCTCGTGAAGGTCCGAGCGGGCCGTGAAAGTCCCCTTCAGCTCACGGGGTCACCGCGGGAGGTAGGCGCGGTGGCCCTTCGAGAACTCGAAGTTGTTGAACTTGTCCCAGTTGATGGACCACGCCATCACGCCGCGCAGGTTCGGGTACACCCCGCGTGGCTTGTAGCTGCCGCAGCTCTGGGCTTTCGTCAGGCAGTCATAGGACGCCTTCACCTCGGCCACGGACGTGAAACCGTTTCCGGCGTTGGGGCTCGCGGGCAGGCCGATGGCCACCTGTTCCGGACGCAGCGCCGGGAACGTGTTCGACGCGTTGCCCTCGATCGGGAAGCCCGAGAGCAGCATGTCGGTCATCGCGGTGTGGAAGTCGGCGACGCCCATCGTGTGATATTGGTTGTCGAGCCCCATGATCGGGCCCGAGTTGTAGTCCTGGACGTGCAGCAGCGTCAGCGCGTCGCGCATGGCGTGGATGACGGGCAGGTAGGACGCGGCCCGCGCGTCGGCGGTCCCGTTGGCCCCGCTCCCGTAGAACTGGTAGCCCAGCTGCACGAAGAACGTCTCCGGCGCCATCGTGAGCACGAAGTTCGCGCCGTACTTCGCCTTGAGCGACTTCAACGCGGAGATCAGGTTCACCACGACGGGGGTGGTCGGGTTCTTGAAGTCGCGGTCACCGGCGTTGAGCGAGAGCGAATGACCCTCGAAGTCGATGTCCAGCCCGTTCAGGCCGTACTTGTCGATGATCGCGCTGACGGAGCTGACGAACGCGTCCCGTGCGGCGGTGGTGGCGAGCTGGACCTGGCCGTTCTGGCCACCGATCGAGATCAGCACCTTCTTGCCCGCGGCCTGCTTGGCCTTGATGCCCGCGATGAACTCGGCTTCGCTCTCGACGTTCGGGCACTCCGCGACCGGGCAGAGCTTGTACTGCAGCTGCCCCGAGGTCACCGACGTCGGCTCGGCGAAGGCGAGGTTGATGATGTCCCACTCCGACGGCACGTCGGCCATGCGGATGTAGCCGGAGCCGTTCGCGAAACTGGAGTGCAGGTAGCCGACGAGCACGTGCTTCGGCAGCGAGCCCGCGGGCGGCGGGGTCGTGGTCGTCGGGGGCGGCGTGGTGGTCGTCGTCGGCGGTGGGGTGGTGGTGGTCGGCGGCGGGCCGCCGGGGCCGGACAGGGTGACGTCGTCGGCGAAGTAGCCGGGCTGGCCGTACCAGCCGTGGAGATACACAGTCACGCTCGTGGTCGACGGCCCGGTGTTGAACGCGGTCGAGAGCTGGGTCCACGTCGACGCCGCGGGCGTCCACGTGCTGACGTCACCGGCGGTAGTCCCGGTTGCGCCGAGGTAGACGTAACTTCCCTGCACCCAGGAGGAAAGCGTGTACGCCGAGTTCGGCTGGACGCTCACCACCTGCGAGCACTGGCCGGTGTCTGAGGAGCTCGGCGTCGCCGAAAGAGCGCGGCTGCCGCTGTGCACCGGCGTGGTCACCGCGCGGCCCGAGGTGCAGGTCCAGCCGCTGGTTTCGCCGAGTTCGAAACCGGGGTTGGCGACCAGGTTCGCCGCGGCGCCCGCGCTCGGTGTCACCGTTGTCAGTGCCAGCACCGGCAAGGCCGCGAGGGCCAGTCCGGCGAGAACCGAAAACCGTCTGCGCGTCATGGAAGACCTCCAGTGGAGCCCAACTGCGGGATCGCGGCGTTCACGTTCCTGAATTGGACTAGACCACTGGAGGTCTGTCAAGGTCTAGACCACGTTTGGTCGTGCACAGATCGCGCTCACGTGTGCACAGACGGCGTTCACGCGTGCAGGAACGGCGATCACGCGTGCACAGAGTGCACTCAGGGGGTTTCGGGCTCGGGGGCGGCGCCGAAGGCAGTCCAGGTCTCGGAGGCGTCGGCGGACTTCCGGATGACGCGGCGGACGGGCAGGCCGTCGGGGCCGCGGCGTTTGAGGCCCGGCCAGATTTCACGGGCTTCGAGGGCGGCGGCGCGGATTGCGGCGCCGTCGAGCTCGGTGAACGTCTCGCTGATGTCCCGCTTGAGCCACTGGACGACGACGTTCAGCGGGCCTTCGGGCGGAAGCGGCCAGATGAAGACGTTGTGCCGGAAGTGGAACGAGCTGCCGCCACCGCTGTCGGCCCGCAGGACCGGATGGTCCGGGCGGGTCGGCGACGGCATGGAAATGGTGTCCGAGCTGGCCCGGCTCCCGTCGGCGAACAGCACGCCGATGAGCAGGGCGTCCCTGTCGGGGACCCGGCTGTGGTCGACCAGCCCGATCCGGCCCTCTTCGATGAGGTTGTCCAGCGCGTAGACCGAGATGCGGAGCGTGATCGCTTCCGGCCAGACCTCGATGTTCCGCAACGCCACGATCGTGCGCTCGGAGCGGCCCAGCGGAAGCGACCACGGCAGCACCGCTGGCACGATGTACTCGTCCGGGGCAGCGAGCCACGGCCGCCCGCTGTACGCGAACAGCTCTTCGTCCGGCAATGGGAACACCGGGCGCGGCCGTGGCTCGTCCTCGAAGAAATTCATCATGGTCAGTCGCGTGTGGTCAGATCGCCGTTCTGCTTGGCCAGTTCGCCGGTGCCCGAGCCGCTCGTGCCCGCGCTGTTCGAACCCATGGCGTCCATGAGCTGCTTCGCCAGGCCGAGGCCTGTCCCGCCGAGCGACAACGCCTTGGCGAACATGTCCGACATCCCGTCGGCGCCGTTGAGAACCACCATGTGGTCGATGTTACTGAACGCCTTGGCTCCTGCCTCGACGATTTCCGGCCACTTTTCGGCGAGTTGCTGCGCGACGACCGCCTCGGTGTTCTCCGCGAGCGCAGCCGCACGTGCTTTGATCGACTCCGCCTCGGCGAGACCCTTGGCTTTCGCGGCGTCCGCGTCGGCCAGGCCCTTCGCCCTGGCCGCGTCGGCCTCGGCGAGTCCCTTCGCCTTCCAAGCCGCCGCTTCCGCTTCACCGGTCGCCCTGGTCGCGCTGGCCGTCGCCTCGGCACGGGCCTTCGTCGACTGGGCTTCGGCCTCCGCGGCCGTCTTGACCCTGGTCGCGTCCGCGCCCGCCCGCAGTTCGGTCTCCTTCGCCTCGGCCTGGGCCTTGGCGATCTGCGCGTCACGGTCCGCGTCGGCCGTGGTGCGCGTTTCGTACGCCCTGGCGTCGGCGGGCTTGCGCACCTGCGACTGCAGCTTCTGCTCGGCCAGGTCCGCTTCGAGCTCCGCGGCCCTGGTCTCCTGCACGACGACTTCCTGCCGCGCGGTCGCCTCGGCCAGTGGGCCGGACTGGCTCGCCTTGGCCTTGGCCTGGTCGACCTCGGCCTGGTAGCCGGCCTGCTGGATCTGGCTCTCCCGGACCGCGGCGGCCTTCAGCGCGGCGGACTCCTGCTCGGCCGTGGTGGCCTCCTGGTCCCGCTGCGCTTCGGCGATACGCGCCGAGGCCGCGATGGCCGCGGCGTGCGGCTTGCCGAGGTTCAGGATGTAGCCGGACTCGTCCTCGATCTCCTGGATCTGCAGGGAGTCCACGATCAGCCCGAGCTTGATCATCTCGGTCGCCGAAGACTGGCGGACCTCGCCGGTCAGCGCATCGCGGTTGTGGATCATCTGCTCGATGGTGAGCCCGCCGACGATGGACCGCAGGTGCCCGGAGAACAGCTCGTGAATCGTGTCGTTCATGCCCTTTTGCTGGTCGAGGAACCGGCGGGCGGAGTTCGCGATGGAGGCGAAGTCGTCACCGACCTTGTAGATGACCACGGCGCGCACGGTTACCGGCAGGCCCTGCTTGGTGACACACGAAACCTGCAGGTTCACCCCGCGCGTGTCGAGCGAAAGCCGGCGGGCGGTCTGGAAGCCGGGCATGACGAGCACGCCCTTGCCGGTGATGATCTTGAAGCCGAGACTGTCCGCGGTCTCAGTGCGCTCCACACGCACGCCGAGACCGGAGATGATCAACGCTTCGTTGGGCTCGGCGACCTTGTAGAGCAGTCGCAGGATGACGAACAGGACGATGATTGCGCCGACGATCACGCCGACGAGGACCAATGGTTCCATCGAGCCTCAACCCCCCAGCTTGAGATGAAAATGCCGTAGTGACCCTACGACGCCGTCATCTCCCGATGGGTTGCCATCGCTCCACATAAACTGTGCGCGGCGGCTCGAAGTCGACGACGAGCACCTGTGTCCCGGATTCGAAGCTCTCTTCCGGGTTGAGCGGGTACGCGTAGAACGCCTCCGTCCCGCCGCGGATGCTGAGCAGCACCTCGCCGATCAGCCCGGGCCCGATGGTGCCGGTGACCCTGCCGCGGCTGCCGATCAACCGAAGCCCCTGATCTCGACTTTGCTGCCCTTCTTGACCTTGGTGCCCGGGTCCGGGCTCTGCTCGAAGACGAAGTTGAACCCGCCGCCGCCACCGCCGCCGCGCCCGCCCTTGCGATCCGGGTCCAGCCCGGCCTCGCGCAGGATCCTTTCGGCGTCGTCGAACGACTTGAACTTCACGTCCGGCACTTCGACGGTGCTGGACATGAAGACGTTGACCTTCTTGTTGCCGCTGGTGACCGTGGTCCCGGCCGGCGGATCCGTCTTGGTGACGGTGCCTTCCTGGTCCTCGCCCGCCGCGACCGGATCGAACCCGGCGTCGCGGAGCAGCTTGAAGGCCTCGTCCTTCTGCTTGCCGACCACGTTCGGCATCGGCTTCGGCTCGGGGCCCTTCGAAATGATGATGGTGACCTGGCTGTTGATGTCCACCGTGCTGCCCGGTGCCGGGTCGACGTCGACGACGGCGTTCTTCGGCACGTCCGCGCTGAACACCGGCTCGGTACCGCGCACGGGCACGAGCTGCTGCTCCTTGAGCGCCGCCTCGACCTCTTCGACCTTCGCTCCCGGCCGGACGTCCGGCACGATCGGGCGGCCGGAGGACAGGACCACGGAGATCTCGGTGCCCGGCTGCACGGGGCTGCCCGCGGCCGGGTCGGTACGGATGACCTGCCCGCTCGGCACGGTGTTGTCCCGTTCCCGGTTCGGGTACTTGGGCGTGAGCTTGAGCTTGCGCAGGGACTCCCCGGCCTCGGCCTGGGTCTGGCCCTCGAGCGAGGGGACGGCGACCGCGGTGGGCCCGCCCTCATTCCCGCCGAGCAGCCAGGCGCCGGTGCCGATCAGCGCGCCGAGCACGACCACGGCGATCGCGAGCGCGATCAGCTTCTTCCGGCGGCTCTCGGCCTCGGCCTTTGCCGTCTTGTCTGTCTTGTCGGAGGGGGGCGGTCCAGACGGCGGCCTGCTCTGCCTCGGCATCCCGACCGGTGGTGACATCGGCGGCGGCGCCATGTTCCGGTTCAGCGCCATGGTGGGCCGCGGCCCGCTCTGCGGCTGCTGCTGCATCGGCGGCGGGGTCGACGCCGTGATGGGCGCGATGATCGTCGTCGAGGCCAGTCCCGGCAACGTGCGCTCCACATCGGACACCCGGTCGCCGTCCGGCGGCGGCGGGACCGGGATCATCACGGCGGGAATGCCGAGCGAGGCGCGCAGCGTGTTCAGCTCCGACAACAAGACACCCGCGTCGGCGGGCCGCGCGTCGGGCTCGCGGCTGCGCCCGCGCAGGATCAGGTCGTCCAGTGCGGGCGGGATGCCGGGGCGGAGCTCGCTCGGGCGGCGGACCTGGTCGTTCACGTGCTGGTAGGCCACCGAGATCGGCGTGTCGCCGCTGTAGGGCACCTGGCCGGTGAGCATTTCGTAGAGCAGGATCCCGGCGGCGTAGACGTCCCCGCGTGAGGTGGTCATCCCGGTGGTGACCTGCTCGGGCGCGACGTAGGCGACCGTGCCGAGGATGGTGCTCGCCTCGGTGGAGCCTGCCTCGGAGATGGCGCGCACGAGGCCGAAGTCGCCGACCTTGACCACGCCGCCGGCGCCGAGCGTGCCGCCGCGTCCGATGAGCACGTTCTCGGGCTTGACGTCCCGGTGCACCAGGCCGGCGTTGTGCGCCGCGGCGAGCGCGGACAGCATCGGCTCGGCCACGCTCAGTGCCAGCGCGATGTCGAGGGGGCCCTGCTCGTTCATCAGGTCGCGCAGGGTCCCGCCGTCGACGAGCTCCATGATCAGGAACGCGCGCGTGGACTCTTCACCACCGGACGTGTCGACTCCCTGGTCGTGCACCGCGACGACGTGCGGGTGGTGCAGACCGGCCGCTGACCTGGCCTCACGCTCGAAACGCTCCACGAAAGAGCGATCATCGGCGAAGCGCGGGTCCATGATCTTTATGGCGACCTGGCGGTCGAGGCGGGTGTCCAATCCCCGGTACACCGAGGACATCCCGCCGCGCGCCAGCAACCTGTCTACCCGGTAGCGGCGCTCCAGGAGCGTGCCGACCAGGGTGGTGTCGGTTCGTGTCACAGCTACCGATCGTACGGTTCAGCCGGGGCGAATGGGACTCGCCCCGGTGACTCGGTCGTGACCGAGTTCGCGAATTCCTGCTCCATCAGTGTGATATTGCGGGCCGTCACGACCAATGTGGCAGAGTGTGACCTGTGAGTGGGCTTCCGATTGCTGATGATGTGTTAGATGCCGATGTCGACGTGCTCTCCCTCCAGGAGGCGGCCAACGCTCTCGGGGTGTCGGCCAACAAGGTGCGCCAGATGCTGCGGGACGGGGACCTGATCGCGGTCCGGCGCAAGGGCGACCTGTTCGTTCCGTCGGCGTTCCTCGTGAAGGACGGGATCGCGAAGGGCCTCAAGGGGACCATCACCGTGCTGCTGGACTCCGGGTTCACCCAGACGGAGATGCTGCGCTGGCTGTTCGCCGACGACGAGTCCCTGCCCGGCGGCAACCCCATCAACGCGCTGCGCACCAGTCACCACACCGAGGTCAAGCGGCGCGCCCAGGCGATGGCGTTCTAGCGGGACCTAGGCGTTCTGCTTGTCGCGCCACTCGATCCAGCTGCGGAGCGGGCCGAGGTCGAAGTCCGGGCCGCTCGCGTTGGCGGTGAACAGCGAGACGCCGAGTTCGCGCAGCTGGGGGCCGAGTACCTCGGGATCGCCGTCGCCGACCGCCACGGAGCGCTCGATCTCCGACGGGTCGCGGCCGACGTCCGCGCAGTGCTGGTCGAGGATCTTCACCTTGCGCGAGACGACGTCCGGGCCGCCGAAACTGTGCCAGATGTCGGCGTGCTTCGCGACCAGTTTGAGGGTCTTCTTCTCGCCGCCGCCACCGATGAGCACCGGGATCTTGCGCACGGGCGGCGGGTTCAGCTTGGCGAGACGGCTTTCGATCCGTAGCCGTACTCGTCGAAGTCCCTCTCGAACCAGCCGGAGCCGATGCCGAGGATGAGCCTGCCGTCGCTGATGTTGTCGACCGTGCGGGCCATGTCCGCGAGCAGTTCCGGGTTGCGGTAACCGTTGCAGCTCACCAATGCGCCGATCTCGACGCGGGAGGTGGCCTCCGCCCAGGCGCCCAGCATGGTCCAGCACTCGAAGTGCTTGCCATCGGGCTCGCCGAACAGCGGGAAGAAGTGGTCCCAGTTGAACAGGATGTCGACGCCGAGCTCCTCGGCCTCCGCCGCGATTTGACGGATCTTGGCGTAGTCGGCGTGCTGGGGCTGGATCTGCAGGCCGATCCGGACCGGCCTGGTTGTCGCTGAAGTCATGTTCGCAGCCTACGACCGATCGACCCCGTCCCGGTGGCCCAAGCACGGACGAGATTCGGGGCGGCGACGGCGAGACGGCGTCCCCGCGAGACGGCCGCGCGCCGGTTCAGCACGTCGTAGTCGGCCGCGACGATCTCGTCCAGGATGCCTTCGTAAAGGGTCAGTGCTGTTTGGACACACGGCCGGGATTGCTTGCGCAGCAACGGGATTCCGACGTCCGCGCGCCGGTAGATCGCGCGTGTGCGAGACACCGCGCACGCCAGCGCGCGCCGGATCCGCCGGTCGGTTCGGCCGTGACGGCGCGACCAGACGAGCAGTTCGCGGTCCACGTCATACGCCGAGAGTTCATCGATCGGCAAATAAAGTCGCCCGCGGTCGAGATCCTCGCCGACATCGCGCAGGAAATTGGTCAGCTGGAAGGCTTCGCCGAGCGCGGCCGCCGCGGGCGCGGCTTCGGTACGGTCGCCGACGGTGCCGAGCACCGGCAGCATCTGCAGCCCGATGACACCCGCCGAACCGTAGACATACTCGGCCAGCGCCGGATATGTCGCGTACTCGGTGATCGTCAGGTCCATCCGCATCGAGTGGAGGAACGCGTCGAAGAGATCCCTGTCGAGTTCGTAGCGGCCGACGGTGTCGGCCAGCGCGGCGAGTACGGGATCAACCGGGCGGTCACCGCTGAACACGGCGTCCAGCTGCGCGGAAATCTTCGCCAGCCCGGCCGCCGGATCGCTGCCGCAGGGCGGGTTGTCGACGATTTCGTCGGCGGCGCGGGCGAACCCGTACAGCGCGTGCGCGGCCGGTCGGGCCCGCGCGGGCAGCAGTTTCGTCGCCAGGAAGAACGTGCGGCCGTGATGTGCGTTGATGCGGCGGGATTCCCGGTACGCCGCGCGCAGGACCGGGTCCGAGATGCCCGCGGCGCTGAGCTCGCTCACCGGCCCGTGACCCTCGCCGCCGCCAGCCTGCCGGAGATCAGCACCGGCGGGATGCCCACGCCCGGGGTGGTGCCGCAGCCGGCGAGGACGACGTTTTCCACGCCCCGCACCAGGTTTCGCGGCCGGAACGGGCCGGTCTGCGCGAACGTGTGCGCCAGCGAGAACGGCGTGCCCGCGGCGAGTCCGCGTGCCACCCAGTCCTCGGGGGTCACCAGTTCGGTGACCTCGAACTCGCCGTCGAACCCGGTGAGACCGCGCGCTGTCAACGTTTTGAGCAGTTCGTCGCGGTACGCGGGGCCGACGCGTGCCCAGTCGACGCGGCCGCGATGCAGGTTCGGCGCGGGCGCCAGCACCGAGACCACTTGCCTGCCGTCGGGCGCGAGTGCCGGGTCGGTCGCGGTGGGGCGGGTGACGAGCAGCGACGGATCGCTCATCAGCGAGCCTTCGCGGATGATCTCCGAGAACGTCTTCGCCCAAGCGTCGCCGAAGAAGATCGTGTGGTGGTCCAGTTCCGGCCAGCTGCGGCCGGTGTGCCCGTGCAAGACGACCGCCGAGGGGGAGAAGCGCAACGGCACCGGACGTCGAGGCCGGGTACCGAGCAGCCGGTACGCGCCGGTCAGTTCGGTCGCGAGCACGACGGCGTCGCACTCGATGCGCTCACCCGACCGCGTGCGGACCGCGCGGACCCGCGACGAAACTCGTTCCAGCCAAGCGGCTTCGGTCTTGAAGTGGAGCTCGGCGCCCGCGCGTTCGGCCGCGGCGGCCATCGTCTCGGCGATCCGGCCCATCCCGCCTGCCGGGTAGAAAACGCCGCCGACGGTGTCCATGTACGAGATGACGCCGTACGCGCCGATCGCGCGCATCGGGTCGAGGCCGGCGTAGAGCGACTGGAAGGAGAACAGCCGCCGGACGCGGTCGTCGTGCAGGAACCGGCCGATTTTGGGGCCCAGCCTGCCGAAACCGCCCAGCGCGAGGAGTTTCGCCAGTTCGGGGCGGACGAGATCGAGCGGCGAGTCGAAGTTGGCGCCGATGAAATGGTCCTTCTGCGCCGCGTAAAGCTCGGTGAGCCAGCGTCGGAGCTGCCGGTATCCCTCGGCTTCGCGCGGCCCGGCCACGGCCCGGATCTCGGCTTCCATCGCGGCGGCTTCGGTGTGCACGGCGATCGTGCTGCCGTCGGCGAAATGCGCGCGATAGGCCGGGTCGAGCCGGGTGAGCGCGAGATTGTCCGACAGCGTCTCGCCGACAGCCGTGAACGCTTCGTCCAGCAGCTCGGGCATGGTGAGCACGCTGGCGCCGGTGTCGACGGAGTAGCCGCCCTCGGTGCGCTGCCCGACGCGGCCGCCGGGACGGGGATCCTGTTCCAGCAGCGTGACCTTCCGGCCCGCGCCGAGCAGGTGCAGAGTCGCCGACAGCCCGGCCAGCCCGGCGCCGATGACGACGACGTGGTCAGAGCGCCCAGTGACCGCGCGCATTAGTAAGCCCGTTTGGTGGCCTTGACCACCAGCTCGGTCAGCTCGGCGGGCGCGGGATCGGCCAGGTGCGCGCGGTCCAGCGCGGCCATCGCGGTGCCGGTGAGCTCGTCGATGCGCTGCTCGACGGCGTCCACCGCGCCGACCTCCACCAGCGCCTGCCGCACGTTGTCGACGTCGGTGTCGGCGAGTTCCGCGTTGCCGACGGCGTCGGAGATGACCGTGACGACGTTGGCGCGGCCCTGCTGCGCGGCGCGCTCCAAGCCGAGCGCGACGAGCAGGGTCCGCTTGCCCTCGCGCAGGTCGTCCCCGGCCGGCTTGCCGGTCACCGACGGGTCGCCGAACACGCCGAGCAGGTCGTCGCGCAGCTGGAAGGCGACGCCGACGTCCCCGCCGAACCGGAGGAGCGTGCTGATCAGTTCGTCGTCGGCACCGGCGAGCGAGGCGCCGAGGTGCAGGGGCCGCTGGACGGTGTACGCGGCGGTCTTGAGCATGTCGATGCGCAGCGCGGCCTCGACGGAGGTGTCCCCGGTGGCCTGTGTGCGCATGTCGAGGTACTGCCCGGCGAGGACCTCCGTCCGCATGGCGCGCCACGCGGGCCGGGCGCGGGCCATGGTGGCGGGCGGGAGCGAGGCGTCGGCGAACATGTCGTCGGCCCACGCGAGCGCGAGGTCACCGATCAGCACCGCCGCGGCGAGACCGAAGGTGGCGGGCGAACCGAGCCAGCCGTTGTCCGCGTGGTGCTTCGCGAAGGCGATGTGGACCGTCGGGGAGCCGCGGCGGGAGTCGGAGGAATCGATGAGGTCGTCGTGGATCAGCGCGCAGGCCTGGATGAGCTCCAAACTGGCCGCCGCCTGCACGACACCTTCGGCGTCCGCACCGGCCGGGTCGCCGCCCGCGCCGCGCCAGGCCCACCAGGCGAACGTGGGACGCAAGCGCTTGCCGCCACCGAGCACGAACTCGCTGAGCGCGTCGATCCCGGTGCGCACACTCGGCTCGGTATGGCAGATCTCCTCGCCCGCGCGGCCGAGGAACGCGCCGAGCGCCCGCTCGACATGGGCCGGCAGGTCTGCGTCGTAGCCGAGCTCGCTCATGGCTCTATCGTCCGCGAACCCCGGCTTCCCGTCATCGCGGGGTGCCCTAGATGTGGCGGAGTCGACTCGGTATGGGTTAAGGCGTCGTCCGCGGCCGGTTGAGGTAGGCCGAAGCGAGGGACAACGCGCAGCCGAACCCCAGGATGGCCGACAGCCACCACACGTCCCTGGTGAGGCTCCAGACGAACGCGGCCGCCATCAACGCCGCCGTCAGGAGATTGCGGAACTGGAGCGGCGTCAGCTTCGGCTTCTGCATACCCCCACGATCTCACGCCCCGCTCAGGGTTCCCAGAAGGGGCCGGTCAGGCCGACGGAGGCGAAGTACTCGGCCGACGTCGCCGGGGAGCGGCGGCGGTAGCCGTGGTCGAGGCGGCCTTCGTACCAGCGTGACGCGAGGTTCCACAGCGTCGGCAGGTCCATCACGTAGCCCTTGGTGTTCCCCGACGCGGCCAGCCAGCTGTCCACACAGGACTCACCGCAGAAGACGCGCTGGTGCCCGCAGGTGTGCACGACGTCGTCCCAGATCCGCTGTACCGGAACGAGGAAGTGCGCCACCTGCGAGCCGGGCGGCGGGGCTTCGCGGCCGACGACCCAGGCGTGCGGTTCGGCGCAGCCGGGGCAGCGGGTGGCGATCACGACCTCCGGCTCGTCCGGGACCAGGTGGGGGATGGCGAACGAGTCCCACGCGCAGCCGCCCCACCACAGCGTGTTCTTCCCCATTGCCGAGAATCCGAGCGGGATCGAGGCGAACGGATGGGCCATCACGATGTGCTCGGACTCGTTCAGCACGACGTGGTGCGCGTCGGCCAGCCGGTGCAAAGCGTGCTTCGCCACAGCTAGGGACCCTCCGGCCACGGCGGCGAGTTCGGCCGCGGTCGGCGGCACTCCCCGGGTGGCGAACGAGTGGTACACGGCCAGCCGGACGTCCTCGTCTGTGTCGCTCACGTCCACCAGTATCCGCGTTCCATTCCTCGGGAGCGGATTCCCAGATCGCGGGCGGACGCCCGATATGATGCCCCCATGACGTCTGTGGTCGAGCGGTTGCAGGGCGATGGCCCGAAGTTCTCCATCGAGTTCTTCCCCCCGCGGGACGAGGCCGACGAGGCCACTTTGTGGCGCTCGATCCGCGAGCTCGAGTCCTACGACCCGGCGTACATGTCGATCACCTACGGCGCCGGCGGGTCCAGCCGCGACGGCACGATCCGCAGCATCGCCCGTGTCGCCACCGAGACCACACTCGTGCCGATGGCGCATCTCACCGCCGTCAACCACTCGGTCGCCGAGCTCCGCAACGTCATCGGCTGGTACGCCGCCGTCGGCGTGCGCAACGTTTTGGCGCTGCGCGGGGACCCGCCGGGTGACCCGTACGGCGAGTGGATCCCGCATCCGGACGGCCTCAACTACGCCGAGGAGCTCGTCGAGCTGGTGCGTTCCCTCGGCGACTTCTGCGTCGGCGTGTCCGCTTCCCCGTACGGGCATCCGCGCTCGCCGGATCTGGAGAGCGACACCAAGTACCTCGTCCGCAAGCTCCGCGCGGGCGCCGACTTCGCCATCGCGCAGCTGTTCTTCGAGCCCGAGATCTTCCTGCGACTGCGGGATCGGGTCGCCGCGGCCGGTTGTGACGCGCTGATGCTGCCCGGGATCATGCCGCTGACCACGCTGCGCACCCTGCACACGACCATCCGGTTGTCCGGCGCGCCCGCGCCGCAGGCTTTGCTGGACAGGCTCGAACCGCTGTCCGAGGATCCGAAGGCGTTCCGCGCCGAAGGCATGGACGTCGTCACCGAACTCTGCGAGCGGCTGATCGCCGAAGGTGTGCCCAACCTGCACTTCTACACCTTCAACCGGTCCAAGGCGACGAGCGAGCTCATCGGCAGGCTGGGCCTCGTCCCCGCTCGCGCTTAATCGCTTTTCGGCGGTTCGAGCGGGC
>Ga0193717_1001623_pt1 | contig 13629 bp, 13 predicted proteins | sample U2c2metaG_FD_145900 | JGI IMG/M metagenome (GOLD analysis project Ga0193717, IMG submission 145900) | Soil microbial communities from a riparian zone of the East river system, Colorado, United States - U2c2 | ecosystem: Environmental > Terrestrial > Soil > Riparian zone | place: USA: East River... | reverse complement strand
CGAGTACCGCCTGGCGCCCGAGCACCCCTTCCCCGCGCCGATCGATGACGGGCTGGCGGCCTTCCGCCACATCCGCGACAACGCCGCCGGCTTCGGCGTCGATGGCGCGCGTCTTGCGGTCGGTGGCGATTCGGCGGGCGGCGGCATGGCGGCGGTGATCTGCCAGACCTGCAAGGCAACCGGCGAGAAGGGCCCCGCCTTCCAGATGCTGATCTATCCCGCCACCGACAGCAGCCGCCACAGCGCATCGCGCCTGGCCTTCGCCGACGGATATTTCCTGACCAAGGAGCTGATCGACTGGTTCTGGAAGGCCTATGTGCCGGCCGGCAACGACCCGAGGGATTTGCGCCTCTCGCCGCTGCTCGCCCAGGATTTCACCGGCCTGCCGCCCGCCTTCGTGCTGACCGCGGGCTTCGATCCCCTGCGCGACGAGGGACGCGCCTATGCCGAGCGGCTGATCGATGCCGGCGTGAAGACGACCTACACCAACTATCCCGGCACCATCCACGGCTTCTTCTCCCTGACGCGCTTCCTGCGCCAGGGATTGAAAGCCAACGACGAGGCGGCAGCCGTGATGGCGGCGCATTTCGGGACGTAGCGATGGCTCGAAGAGCTGATCACAAAACCACTGTCATCCTGAGCGAAGCGAAGGATCCTTCGCTTCGCTCAGGATGACAGTCTTGTCGAGGCTGGCGCCCTGCGTCGTTGGCAACACCCGCAGGAAGCTGATCGGCCCGGAGAAGCCCTTCAGCGTCACGCTCTCCTCGCGGACGGGTTGGTCTTTCAGCAACGGTCGCACGGCGGGATCGTCGGCGACGGCGCGCGACAGGACGACCTCGCCGGCCAGCGACTGGTTCTGCAGGCGCGCCGCCATGTTCACGGTCGAGCCGAAATAATCGAGACGCTCGTTGAGCGTGACGACCACGCTCGAGCCCATATGCACGCCGAGCTTGATGGCGAGTCCCTCGCCCGCCGCGCTGCCTTGCGCGCGGTTGAAGCTCTCGATGCGCGCCTGCATGGCGAGCGCCGCCTTCACGGCGTTTGCCGGATCGCCGAACGCGGCCATGACGGCATCGCCGATCGTCTTGACCACGGCGCCGTCGTTGTCGCGCACGATGCCGGCCAGGAAGGCAAAATGCGCGCGCACCATGTTGAAGGCGGGGCCGTCGCCCACCCGCTCGTAGAGCGCCGTCGAGCCGCGCAGGTCGCTGAACAACAACGCCACCTGGCTCACCCCGGCCTCGTCGCCCGGTCGCAGGGTCGCCGCCGAAAAGAGGTCGCGGAAGACCTGGAGCGAGATCACCTCGGGCGCGGTCAACGCCTCGCGCGTCCAGGTCCGGTCCTCGATCAGCGCCGCCAGTTCGAAGCCCGCCTGGTTGTCGAAGACGATCGTTCCCGCCGGTCCCGGCGGCAGCGCTTCGACGCCCTGTTGCGTGATGCAGAGGCCGGGAAAGGCCCCGCCGCGATGATCGATATCGACCGAGCCGCCGGGATGCAGGGTGCGCAGGCGGTAGAGACCGGGCGCCAGCTCGAGCGCGATTTCGCGCCGCTCGCCCGGCGCCAAAAGCTGCTGGACCAGCACATGCGGCGTGACCATCGGACCGCTGAGGCAGAAGCTCCCCTCGGCGAGCGGCCGAATCGCCGCCGCCGGCGCGCAGCTCAGCTCGACGTTGCGTTCGAAGTCGAGGTCGTAGTCGATGTTGCAGGACGGGCAATGCGCGCCGCGCGGCAGTTCGCTGAGCGCCGAGACGCTGTACTTGGCGCCACGGCAATTGGTGCAAAGCAGGTCCCACTTAAGGGTGAGAAGACCGGCACGCACGCCCGCGAGGCACGTCTCGACGGCGACGCGTTGGGCAACGCCCAATTGCCTGGCCAGGACCTTGGGCCGCAGTCGGATCAGGTCGCTTGCCATGCCGGTCAGCAGATGATCGGCCAGCGGATGGCCGAGCCCGTTGCCGTAGGGGCCGCTATCGACCCTGTCGGCCAGCACCGCCGCGCGCTCGCGGGCGCCGTCCGGCAGATCGGGCGGCGCGAGATCGAAGAAAGTCGGCCGCTCGGCCCTCGCAAAGGCTACGGCCTGGAGCACGCGCTTTTCGACCGCCGTGCCGGCCTGCCCCGCCAGCCGCTCGCCGAACAGGCGGCCAAGCAACGTCAGCGGCTCCCATTCGAGCGCGTAGCTCACCTTGCTGCCACCATTGTCCCTTTCAATGTCGAAGATCGGCCCGAAGCGGCGGAACGGTCCCTTGGTGAAGACGCGTGCCTGGCGGAAATGGCGCTCGAATATCCACTCGTAGGGCTTCTCTTCCCATTCGAGCGTGAAGCCCGCAGCCTTGCCGCGGCCGTGCCGCAGCACCGTGCCGTTGGCCTGGGGCGTCTCCTCGAGCGTATAGGCGGGCAACCCCATCGCTTCGTTGAAGCGATTGGTGTCGGCCAGCAACGGCCAAAGCTTGTCCGGCGGTAGGTCGAAGTGCCAGGTCCAGCTACGGCGCGGCACATGCTCCTCCTGTGGTGCGTCGTCATTATAACGCAACACGAGCAGAGGCGGATCAGTCCGGAACTATTATTCTCGTATTCTCGCCCCAGGCAGGAAGCGAAAGGTCGCCGTTCTAGCGCCCGACACGCCAGCCGACGTCGGCCGCCATGCTCTGGAAGAAATCGACATCGTAGGCGCGCTCCGGCGATTGGCGCACCAGCGCGTCGATCTTGTGAGCATCCTCGCCGACCAGGATGCGCCAGCGGTCGGCCTTGACGCCGTCGAGGATGACGGTTGCCGCCGCCGCCGCGGTCATCGGCGCCTCGTCGAGGAAGCGCCGGGCCCGGTCGGCGACGATCTTCTGGACGTCGTCGTCCGACATCTTCGACGCGTCGATTCCCATCGAGCTGATGCGCGCCCGCGCCTGGGCGATCTCCTTCGCGGTCATCACGTCGGAGTCGTTGCCGCTCTGGACCTTGCGCGAGTTGGACACGATCGAGGTGCCGATATGGCCCGGCATGACGACCGAGCATTTGATGTGCGGCGCGTTGATCCGCAGATCGGTCATCAACGCCTCGGAAAAACCCTTCACGGCAAACTTTGCAGCACTATAAGCGGTGTGCGGCACGCCCGGACCGATCGATGCCCAGAAGCCGTTGACACTGCTGGTGTTGACGATGTGGCCCTTGTCGGCCTTCTGCAGCATCGGCAGGAAGGCGCGCGTGCAGTGATAGACGCCGCCCCAGCAGACGTTGAACGTCCTTTCCCACTCGTCGCGGCCGTTGGCGATCATGCTGCCGCCACCGCCGATGCCGGCATTGTTGAACAGCAGATGGATCCGGTCGGTGTCCTGCTGCGCGGCGGCCTCGTCGCGGAACCGCTCGACCTGCGCCTCGTCGGACACGTCGGCGAGGTGCGCCGTGACGCGCAGGCCCTGCGGCAGGCGTTCGGTTTCGCAGAGTCGCTTCGTCTCCGCCATCGCCGCGGCGGAGACGTCGCACATCGCGACATTGCAGCCTTCGGCCACGAGCTGCCGCACGAGCTCGCGGCCCATGCCCGTGCCGCCGCCGGTGACGACGGCGATCCTGCCTGCGAAATCCTTCATGGCTTCAGCCTCCCTATGGTCTAGTCCTTCAGCACATCGGGCACCCGGTAGAGCGGGAAGCCGTTATAGGGCCTGGACTTGTCATGATCCGGCACGTCGTAGAAAGCCGACTTGGTGTTGTTGTGCAAGCCGCCATCGACGCGCAGCGCGATGCCGGTGATATAGGCGGCGGCCTCGCTCAGAAGAAAGACGATGGCGCCGGCGATCTCAGATTCGGTGCCGTGGCGCTTGAGCGGCACGCGCTTCCTGGCGTTGCGCAGCGCGTCGTGTGCCGAATCGGGATAGCGGTCGAAGCCGGAGGAGGCGATGAAGCCCGGAATGACCGAATTGATGCGCACGCCGGAATGCGCCCACTCGACCGAGGCGGTGTAGGTGAAATTCGTCTGGCCGGCGCGGGCGGCGCCGTTATGCCCCATGCCGGGCATGCCGAGTTCCCAGTCGGCGCCGACACTGACGATGGCGCCGCCATTGTCCTCCATCCAGCGCAGATAGACTTCCTTGGACATCAGGAAGGTGGCCGTCATGTTGTTGCGCACGACGGCGTTCCAGCCGTTGAGGGAGATGTCGCGCAACCTGGCGGGAAACTGCCCGCCGGCATTGTTCACCAGCCCGTCGATGCGCCCGCTCCATTTCAACACCGCATCGACGGCGTTCTTCACCTGGTCTTCCTCGCGCAGGTCAGCGGCGAAAGTGAAAGCGTCGTCCCCGCCCAGTTCCTCTTTCACCCGATCGAGCTTTTCCTGCGTGCGCCCGACCAGAGCGAGCCGCGCGCCCAGCGCCTTGAGTTCGTGCGCCGTGCAGCGGCCGAGCCCCGAGCCACCGCCGGTCACGATGATGGTCTGTCCGGCGAACAGGCCCGGCTTGAAGACGGAACGATACTGCATTGGCTCTCTCAACGACGTACTTCGATCAAGTTCTATACGCCTTCATAGCTGGGAGCGCGCGACTCCAGTCGCGCTCATGATCATGAAGCGCCACTTCAGCGCGGAGGTTACTCCGCGCGCAGTGGCGCGCTCCCGGCGAAAAGAGGATGTCCGAACAGCTTCTACTCGATCTTGATATCGGCGGCCTTCACGACCTCGGCCCATTTCACCATTTCGGCGCGCAGGAAAACCGCGAGTTCGTCCGGCGTCGAGCCGATCGTCTCGGCGCCGAGATCGGCGAATTTGGCCTTCATCTCGTCGCTGCGCAGGATACGCGCGACCTCGGTGTAGAGTCGGTCGATCACGGCGGGCGGCGTGCCGGCAGGTGCCAGCAGCGCGTTCCATTCCGAAATCTCGCAGTTGCTCACGCCGGCTTCGACCATGGTCGGAACGTCGGGCGCAGCCGGCGAGCGCTGCGGGCTGGTAACGGCCAGCGCGCGCACCCGGCCGGCCCGTGCTTGCGGAAGCGCCGAGCTCATATTGCCGAAATAGAATGGCACGTGGCCGGCGGCGACATCGGCCACGGCCGGCGCACCGCCCTTGTAGGGCACGTGCTCGATGTTCGTGCCGGTGCGCAGCTTGAACAACTCGGCGGCAAGATGTTGGGCGCTGCCGTTGCCCGACGAGGCGTAGGACAATTTGCCCGGCTGCGCCTTGGCGAGGGCCACCAGCTCCGCGACATCCTTCGCGGGAAACGACGGCGTGATCACCAGCAATTCGGGCACGGTGACCAGCAACGAGATCGGCGCGAAATCATCCGGCGTGCGGAAGCGCATCTTCGACATCAGCGACGGATTCACCGCATGTGCGAAGGCACCGATCAGCAACGTGTATCCGTCGGGCGCGGCCTTGGCGACGAAATCGTCACCGATCGAGCCGCCGGCGCCGGGTCTATTGTCGACGACGACGGTCTCGCCCAAAGCTTCCTGCAATTTGGGCGCGATCAATCGCGCCGTGGTATCGGCACCACCACCGGGAGAATAAGGAACCACGAGTCGGATGGGACTCGCGGGAAAACTCTGACCGAGAGCGGGCGATGCGAACGCTGCCGTTGCAGCGCCAAGCAGAAGGGTTCGCCTTCGCAAACGAACATTCGACGGCTCTAAATTGGCCATAATTGCATTTTTATTAGACCGCAACTTCGATCCTTATGTGAGAAGTACGATTAGATGATGGAAGAGATATCTCCCGCATCGAACTGATTGGCTTTGCAAACAGAGTCATTCTGGTTAATAGCATGCATTGCGTGAGTTTCAGTAGTTCCCATATACCAAGTTGGTTTAACTGGAGGTTTAGACGAGTGCCTCGCAAAATGACTCTTAAAGCCGTGCAGGCCCAGATTCGCATCCTTGAAGCCAGGGCGGAAAAACTAAAGAAAATCGAAAAACCGGGCATCGCCGAACTGAAATCCGTTATCGCCAAATACAAGTTGGCGCCGTCGGATATCAAAACAGCGATGAAATTGACCCGCGTCAAAGGCAACACGAGGGGATTGGCGAAGGGCAGCAAGCTCAAGCCCAAGTATCGCAACCCTGCCAACCGCGACGAAACCTGGGCAGGCCGCGGTCTGAAGCCGAAATGGCTGGTCGGCTTGATGTCAAAAGGCAAGAAGCTCGAAGACTTCGCCGTCTAGGGATCGGAAGACGGCGCGACGGCTGGGCTGCGCGTCACGGTACGGCGCAGATAGCTGTGCAGAAAGCTCATCAGGACGAAGCCGGCCTGAAGCGGAATACCGAAGAACACGATGCCAATGGCGAAAAGCACGAGCTTGTCGCCGAGCGTCGGCAGATGCTCGGCCTGGCGCAGGATGACCGTGATGCCTTCCACGACGCCGATCGCCGCGCCGGCGCTGGAGGACATGACCAGCACGAAGAAGGCCCGCGTGACATTCGGCAGGAACAGGAGCGCACCGAGCGGTGAGCCGTCGCGCAGCTGCTTGAGTGCTTCGACGCCGCTGTCGGCGACATAGGAAGCGGAGTACGGCACCAGCGAAATCGCCACCGTCATGATGCCGGACAGGGCGAATTCCTCGCCGAACAAGGTCGCATCGCGCGGAATGGCATTCAGCAGGAAGAACATGACGACGAAGGTCGGGGCCGCACGCATGAGCGCGATCGCCGAGGCGGCGACTGTGCCGGCCACGCCGCCGTAGAGCCGAGCGAAGGCGAGCAGGAAGCCCAGGATCAGCCCCAAAGCGAGGGCGGTGCCCGCGATCTCGAAATTGATCGCCATGCCGGCCAGGAAAAGCGGCAGGAATTCCGACGACAGACGGTCGATCAATACGCTCATGCCGGCACGCGGCTTCGCTCGAGAAACAGCCGAATCCTGCCGCACAGCCAGACGACGGCCATCACCACCACCGTATAGAAGATCAGCAACAGCCAGTATGTCGTCACGCGGCCGCTCGAAAACGAACTGATGTCGGTCAGGGCGCTCAGCAGTTCGGGCGCGCCGATGAAGCTCGCGACGGGCGTGCCCTTGGTCGCGTTGACGAGAAACGCCACGATCTGCGTTGCCGAACGGCCGAGCGCGCCGACGAAGAGTTGCAGGCCGCCGGCCGGCGGTGCGCTGTCTTCCGCGCGCAGCGAATGAATCGCCTCCGAGATCGCCTGCCCCGCATTGGCCCCGTTGGTCAGGCCCAGCGCCATGATCGCCGCGCCGATGGCGACTGTGGACGAATAGGGAAAGACCGCATGGGCGAGCGCCGCGGCGATGACCAGGGTCAGCACGATCGGCGAGGATTGCAGGGTGATCGTCACGGCGCGCGCCGACCAGCGCAGCAGCCGCAAGCGCGAGCCCTGGGCGGCACCGAAGGCCAACGCGAAGACAAGCGTCGCGGTGAGGGCGCCGGCGATGAGGATGAACGTATTGATGATGCCGTTCTTGAACAATGACCAGGCCGGCGCGGTCTTGAGCATCGGCAACAGCAGTTCGATGCCTGTCCAGGACGCCACCCAGGCTTCGAACCCATCCACCCTCCAGTTCGGCGTCGAGCGCCGGCAACACGCAGGCGGGGTTGGTGGCGCCCGTCTCGGTATTGCAGTCGGGCCGCCGCCAGACGGCATTCTGCCTTTCGAGAAAACCGGTGCCGATACGGTGGGCGCGGGCGATGTCCAGGAACACGCCGTCGCGGTGGAATATCTGGCTGATCAGATCGAGTGCGTGGGCGAACTCCATGGTGTTGTTGCGAACGACGGCCATGCCCCAAGGCACCTGGGCAAAGCCAAACTTCTGAACGAAGCGCGCGGAGAAGGCCGGATCGATGAAATAGGAGGCGAAGAAACTGTCATCCTGTGCCGCCAGCAGGCAGGTCTCGTCCATCAGCCTTCCCGGCAGCAGGCCGGCTTCGTCGAACAGCATGAGCCGCACGTTGTGGGCCACGAGTTCGGTGTTGGATCCGTTGCCGACCGTGCCGCAAACGCTGCGTCCCGGGACATCCGCCCAGCCGGCCACCGCGAGACTTCGCGGTCCGACGACCGCCGTCTCCGACTGATAATAATGCGGCCGGATGAAGCGCACCTGTCCGTCGCGCTGCGTATTGTGGCCCATGGTCGCGATCGCAAGATCGATGCGGTCTTCGGCGAGCAACGGAATGCGGGTCGCGGCGTTCACCCGAAAAAACTCGGCTTCGACACCGAGCCGTTTCGCGATGGCGCGCGCGACATCGACCTCGTAGCCCTCCCGCACCTGATTTTCGTTCGTGGCGAAGAGCGGATAGTAATCCCGCACGCCGACGCGGATGCGCCCGGCACAAAGGATGCGCACGAGGCGATCGACACGCGGCTGCGTGCAGGCGCCGGGCATGGTGGCGCGCGCTTGCTCGAGCAGCCGGGTCAAGGCTTCGTCGGGCGAGCGGTCCTGCTGCGCCGTGGCCTGCTGAGCTAAAGCGAGAGTGCAGGACAGCGCCGCGAGCACGCAGACGAGCGCGCGAGCGAAGACCGGACGCCAGGCCGCGAGCATTTCAGCGAAGAGCCTCTGCCGCGGCAATCTCTACGACATGCATTTCGGCGAAGGCATAGGGGCCATAGCGATGGATCGACTGGCCCTCCTCGGCGCAAAGCACACCGTCGGTCATCCGGTCGAGCTTCTCGGTCGGAATATAGACCAGCGTCGTCAGCACGACGCGCAGCGCGAGGCCGCAGCGCGCCGCCTGTTCGCGCGAGCGCCCGAGACCCACGAACGCATTGTGCGTGATGACGGCCCGGCCGCCTGGCGCGAGATGGTCGGCGAGGCCGGCCAGAAACGGATCGAGAAGGCGCCGTCCGTCAGGTCCCCCGGCACTCCAGCTCGGCAAGCGGCCGGGAACATCGCCGCGCTCCATCGGGAAATGCGGGAGATTGGCCACGATCAGGTCGAAGCGGCGGCCGGCCACGGGTTGCCACATGTCGCCGTTATGGAACTCCGCCGTCGAGGCCAACCCCAGGTCGCCGAGCAGCACGGTGCCCGATTCGACGGCCTCGGGCTCGATGTCGATGCCGCACAGCGAGGTCGCCCCCAGCGCGCCGAGCGCGGCAAGCACGACCCCGCTGCCCGAGCCGATCTCGAGCACGCTGGCGTCGCGGATGCGCAAGGCATCGGCGCGCAGAACCTGGATGAGGGCGGCGGTGTATTCGCTCGGACGCATCGCAGGAACCGCTCCATGGATGGCGAAACCCGGCGCCGGCCTGGCATCCGACAACGGCGCTTCAATCGCGGCGCCCTGCGGACTCGTTGCTCGGCGGCCGCTCATGCCTCGGCCAGCCGATTGAGCAGCTCGCGGGCGACAGTGTCTTCCGGGTATTCGGTCAGTATTTCCTGATAGCGGCCCGAGGCCGTCACGAAATCCTCATGAACGACGGCCTCGTAGGCCCAGCGGGTCAACTTGCACAATTTAACGGTCTCCGCGTCCGGTTCCAATTCCGGACCGGCTCCGAACACGCCCATCAATTCATAAATCGGAATCTTCGAGCGGCGTCCCTTGACTGTAACATCGTCGATCGGCCGAACACAAAGCCGCTCGCCCGCTTCCTTGAAAACACTGTGGCTGATGCAGATGTGCGTCCGATATTCCTTGTTCAAGCCTTCCAGCCGAGCCGCGATATTCACGCCATCGCCCATGACGGTGTAGCTCATCCGCTCCTTGGAACCGATATTGCCGACCAGCACGGCGTCGCTATGGATGCCCATGCGGACGCCCAACGGCTTGAGACCCTCGGTGCGCCATTGGTCGTTCAGGATAGCCATGCCGCGTTGGATGCGCAGGGCGGCCACGCAGGCCCGCCAGGCGTGATCATCGAGCAACGCCGGCGCCCCCCAGAAAGCCATGACGCCGTCGCCGAGGAACTTGTCGATCGTGCCGAATTCCTCATTAACGGCTTTTGTCACCAGCTCCAGATAAGCCGATACCCGGAGCAGGAGCTCCTGGGAGGGCACTTGCTCCGAAAGCGTCGAAAAGGCTTCGAGATCGGCAAAGAAGATCGTCAGGAACCGGCTATGTCCGCCCAGTTCCAGTTTCTGCTCCGAATCGAGAAGCTGTTTCACCAGTCCCACCGGCACAAAGGCGGCAAATGATTTCACCGCAACGTCGAGCGTTTCGATCGCCTTGGAAAGGACCGAGATTTCGCGAATCGGCGATTCGAGGCTCGGCAGGGTCTGTCCGCTGAGCTCCTGTATCTTGACGACCTTGAGGGCGAGCTTCTCAAGCGGGCTGGAGACGACGCTTGTCAGGAAATAGATGATGAATATCTGCAGCGCGATCGCGATCAGCCCAAAGGCGAAAAGACGATTGTTGTTCGCCTGGAATGCGCCGGTGAAATCGTCGAGCGGCGTGATGATGAAAAGCTGCCAGCGCGTTCCGAGCTGTGGCGGCAGGGTGGACAGGCTCGCGACATACTCCCGACCGGCATGGGTGAAGGAAAACAGTTTTTCATGCTGCCGCGGGCGGGCGCCATAGGCCGCGGCCGGCAGTTCGTTTTCGAGCGCCGTGACATGACGCAGCTCCACGCGGCCCCTGTCATTAGTATAGGTTTTCAAGAGATCGGAGTTGGCGATCACCCTGCCTTGATTATCGAGAATGTAGCTCAAGGTGCCCGGGCTGATTTTGCGCTCCGAGAGATATTCGGAAAAACCATCCAGCGTGATGTCCGCCGCAGCGACGCCCGCTACTTTTCCATTGCTGTAGAAAGGCGCCGCGATGGTGAAGCCGATCAGCCCCAACGCCGAGAAAACATCGGGCTCCGTGATGCTGATGGTGCCGGCGAGCGCGGTGTTTCGGTACCATCCCCTTGGCCGCGGATCGTAACTCGTCACCTGCGCCGAAGTGCCGAGCGGCATGCCCTTGGCATCGAGGAAGTCATAATGATCGACCGGCGGCGTTTCCTTCGCCGGATCGATCCAGCGATAGGCAAATCGCGCACCTTCGGGCGGCAACTTGTCCTGGATCTGCACGGCCGGCTCGACGCGCCGCGCCTGTCGAAAGCTGCCGTCTTCCAGGCCGACATAGATGCTGATGATCTTGTCGCTGTGCAGCAGCATGCTGTAAAAATACTTCAGGCATCGATTATCGAGATAGAGATCGGGATATTCGGTGCCGAGGGTCGCGGCGGACCTGATGAGGGATTTTATCGGATCGAAAACACTGTCGATATTCTCGACGGCACCGATCCGGAATCTCTCGACAAGGTCGTCCGCATTGGACCGCGCCATCCTTTCGTTCGACACATAGGTTATCGCGACGATCGTGAAAAAGACCGGCACGGTAAGAAAAATGAATAAGGTCAGAATGCTCGGCTTCAGCCGCAAGTTTTTTACAAAGACTTTTTTCATGTGCCGGCTGTAGCGGATCCGTGCGACGAGGTTGGCAGACGCGACCACCGACGCAGCAGAGGGCCTGCGATCTTCGCTCGGTCCACGACGATTTGCGAAGCAGGGAAACCATACCTCAAAGCCGATTCACGGTCCATGCGAGCGACTGCCCGCCCTAGACCGGCGGGCGCTTGAGGTGCCATCCGGTGGCGCTTTGATAGGCGTGGCCGGCGGCCAGGATCGCGGCTTCGTCGAAGGCGCGGCCGACGATCTGAAATCCCACCGGCACGCCGTCGGCGGTGAAGCCGCCGGGCAGGGTCAGTGTCGGATGGCCGCTCATGTCGAACGGCGCGGTATAGCGCAGGCGGGTGGCGACACCCTCCGGCGTCCGGCTGGCCGCGGTCGCGACCGAGAGCGCGGCGATGCCCATCACCGGCATCAGCAGAAGATCGACCGTGGCCATCAGCCGGTTGAGCTCCCCCGTCAGGCGCGCGCGGTCGAGCTGCAGCCGCGCCAGGTCGAAGGCCGAGACCTTGCGGCCGGCCTCGAGCAGGCCCGCCAGCACCGGACCATACTCGGCCGCGCGGGCAGGATAGGTCTTCTCGTGCGCGAGCGCCGCCTCGACGCCGCACAGCGACAGCCACTGCATTGTCGGCTCGTCGAGCGGCGGCAGGACGATCTCGACCATCGCTCCGCCGGCGGCCGCGAGGGCTGCGATCGCACCATCGAGGGCCGCGCGCGAATCGGCGTCCATGCCGGCCAGGTTGGTCGGCACGCCGATCCGCAGGCCCCGCACGCCGCGATCGATCGTGGCCGCGTAGTCCGGCACCGGCGCCGGCGACGTCGTCGGATCGTCGGGATCGAGGCCGGCAAGGACACCCAGCACCAGAGCCGCATCGAGCGCGCTGCGCGCCATCGGCCCGATATGGTCGAGCGACGGGGCGAGCGGAAAGACGCCGGCGCGGCTGACGCGGCCCCAGCTGGGCTTCAGGCCTGTGAGCCCGCACATGGTCGAGGGAAAGCGGATCGAGCCGCCGGTATCGGATCCGAGCGAGGCAAAGCACAGTCCCGCCGCCGTCGCCGCCCCGGAGCCCGACGAGGACGATCCCGTCCAATAGGTCTCGTTCCAAGGATTGAGCGGCGCGGGAATGCTGGGGTGATGCGCGCCGAATGCGCCTTCGGTCATCTGCAATTTGCCGAGGATCACCGCGCCGGCCGCACGCAGCCGCGCTACCACGGTGGCGTCGCTGGCCGGCACGCGGTCGCGATGGATCGCCATGCCGGCGGCCGTGGCAATGCCCGCCGTGTCGCACAGATCCTTCACCGCAACCGGCACGCCGTGCAGCGGCCCACGCCGCTTGCCGGCGGCGATCTCGCCATCGGCGCGCGCCGCGTCGGCCAGGGCCAGCTCGCCGGTGACAGTGGCATAGCTCTTCAGCCGCCCGTCGACCTGGGCGATGCGATCGAGCACGGCGCGCGTCACCTCGACCGAGGAAACCTCGCGCGCACTCAGCCGCCGCGATAGCTCGGCGAGTGACAGATAATGAAAATCGCTGGTCATGCCGGCTCCTCGGTTACCGCCAGCCTAGCACGACGCCGAAACCTAGAGCGCGCGATCCATGATCTGGATTTCGTCGCCGCGATAGCGCATCGTCTCGAGCGCGCGCCAGCCCAGGCCGGCATAGAGCTTGGGAGCTGTCGAGGTGAAGAGATAAAGCTGGCGGTAGCCGAAGCGGCGGGCGGCGTCTTCGACTGTGCGCACCAGCGCCGAGGCGATGCCCTGTCCGCGCCGTTCGGGCGGCACATAGACGCTGGCCAGCCAGGGATTGCGCGGATCGCCCTTGAGATCGTCGAAGAGAAGGGCAGCCGTGCCGATGGCACAACCTTCGTCGTCGAGCGCCACGAAGGTAAGCGGCGCGCGGTCGCTATTGAGAGTCTCCCGTCTCATCCAGGCTTCCCGCTCGGCGAGCGTCTCACCCGGATTGAGATGGCCCCACTCGCCGAACTCCCAGGCCGCGACAGTCTCCGTCAGGGCGGGACACTCGGCGAGTGGAACGATCTTCAAAACGTCAGTCGGCGGCCTTGAGGTTCACCGCGGCCGAACGGCCGCGCTCGGTGGCCACTTCGTAGCTGACCTTCTGGCCTTCGTTGAGGCCGTTGAGGCCCGAACGCTCTACGGCGCTGATGTGGACGAACACGTCCTTGCCGCCGTCGCTGGGCTGAATGAAACCGAAACCCTTGGTGGCGTTGAACCACTTCACAGTGCCTTGAGCCATAGTCTGTATCCTAGTTAAGCGAGCACGCAGTTACGTTGGCGGTCCGCTCGCTGCGACCACCGACGACAA
>Ga0193717_1001622_pt1 | contig 13640 bp, 11 predicted proteins | sample U2c2metaG_FD_145900 | JGI IMG/M metagenome (GOLD analysis project Ga0193717, IMG submission 145900) | Soil microbial communities from a riparian zone of the East river system, Colorado, United States - U2c2 | ecosystem: Environmental > Terrestrial > Soil > Riparian zone | place: USA: East River... | reverse complement strand
AAAGCGTCGGCAGCAGCATAATATTGTGCCAGTTGCTCATCATTATTAATGGTACCTAAAAAACTGGTCTTGAATGGGAAATCGGGTACTCCTTCGGTACCCCGGTTACCGAATACTACCAGCTCTACATGATCGGCAGCAGCACCTAAACGCTGTTTTAATAGTTCCATGCTATCCAGCAGGTATTGCGTTCCTTTATGCAGATCCTTGCGTGAGGGCATAAATCCGCTCAGGAAAATAAACTTATCTGTCGGCAAGCCGGCTTTTTCCTTTGCCTGTTTTTTGTCTGCAGGTTTAAAAATATCGGTTTCAAGCGTGTTGGGGATCTGGTGTTCAGCCCTGCCCTGCATCAGGCTGCTCATTTTTACGGATGACTGCATCCATGAACTGGGAGCGGCAATGGCAAAATCCAATACCTCGTAAGCTTTGTGTTTTTGTTTCCAGATCTGGTGCGATATATCATTATCCGATGCATGAATAAGCAGCGGACAATTACCGCATTGGCGCTTATAATGATCACAGGTGTAACGTACATGACAGCCACCAGTAAAAGCGTTGCTGTCATGAAACGTCCATACAACGGGTTTATTCAATTTGGCGATCTCGGCAATATGTTTCGGATCCAGGAACCCGTGGTTGATCCAGTGCAGGTGAATAATATCCGCGTTTTTAACATCGGGATGATGAATAACCGAGCGGCCAAACCAGGCGAATGAAAAAGGGGTGCGCTGCAATGGCTTTAAATATCGTTTGGCCAGTATGCGCTCTAAAATAATGGTAGCTGCTGTATATGACCTTTGGATCAGGTTGGAGTTAAAGGTTCTGATCAGTGGGTTTTTCCCGAATTTATAATGAACTATGATTTTCGAATCGATATTCTGGCTAAGCAATGCACGGTTAAGGCGCATACAAGCCCTGCCCGCTCCACCATTTCCATCATAGGTATTCAGATGCACTACTTTCAACATGCTTCAAAAATACATTTATTCATCTGAACCTAAATAACCGAAATTAGCCCATTCGCTGTTTAACAAATCGCACGGCGCGTTGCAGTAAATTACCTTTACGATGTGCCAAAAAGTATTTTATAGCATGATATGCCCGTTCGTCTTCCTCAATTATATCAGGGAACTTTTTAACAGGCTGCTGCGAGATATGCACATCATACATACGTTCTTTATTGGAATGCACGCCCGTACCATCATGGCCAATATTATTGATAAGCGAACGCGACGGGTTTAAGGTAAGCCCGTTTTTTAAAAAGATAGAAGCATACCAGCGTATGGCCCATGAATTATTTTTACCGGCTTTAAACTCCTGTATCTGCCGCCAAAAATTCATTTTTCCTTCAATAGAAAAGCGAATGACATCCAATGTGTCAAACTGTGCGATCAGTTTATCAATATCGGGCTCAAAATGGTTCCAGGCACGGGCCCAGGTGGCCCATCCCCAGCTGCTGGCAGCGCGGTAAAAAAAAGACTCGGGCAAACCCTTATCCTTTAAATTATACATATAAGCGCCTATATGCATCACTTTTTCTTCGTTGGCATAACGGGTTAGCGCTTCATTAAAATATTGCAGGGCGTAAGGCGACGAAAGCAGATCGTCTTCAAAAACTATCACTTTGCCATATTCATATACCAACTGGGTAACCCCGCTGATAATGGATTCGGCCAGCCCCAGGTTATGCCCCCGCATAATGATCTTTACCGATTTAAAACCGGTTGTTTCTTTGGCCAGCTGCCTTACCTGCTCAACTTTATCGCGGTCGGCATCGGTTTTGGCGGCATCACAAAAAATATATAATCTGGACTCATCTGCCAGTGTATTTTTCTGCAAATGAATAAGGGTACGGCGCATGTGGTCGGGCCGGTTATAAACAAATAAGGCAATAGGGGCAAGTTGCTGCATGGGTATAAAAGATCAGAATAGTTCGGGTTGCTGGCTGGCTTTTTTACACAAAACGGTATAAGCGTTCGCAAATTGTTCACTTACCTTTTTTCCGAAAATTTTTCCTAAACCCTGCTTAACTGCAAACTCGGCTGTGATCCGCAAATTGCTGACAAAACTCTTCGATTTTTTTTGATTAACATAAATATTAAACCGGGTTACTTTAGGTTCGGTCATGGATACAAGATCATTTGCAATTTCAAAACCTTCGGTACGCAGCAAATAACGGAGCGATGTTGGGGTGTATACATTGATATGCCCATAAGCCAAAAAATGTTTTATACGCCTGTCAACACCTGCCCTATAATCACGCGGCACTTCTATAACACAATGTTTGGCTACCCGTTTAATTTCGCGCAGCAGCAGGCGTTCGTGCTCCACATGCTCCAACACATGCGACAGGATGATCAGATCAAAACTGTCCTCATCAAAGGGCAGCTTGTACCCATCAAACACCTGTACCGCTTTTAAATTTTTAATATCGCGCGATTTAATGTAATCAACCCCGCTTGCAGATATTTCAACCGCCTGATATTCGGGCGCAAAGTTTTGATCTGACAAAAACTTCAGGATACTGCCGTCGCCGGCGCCAACCTCCAATACATTAGTAAAGGTTAGCCCACGGCACACCTCTATAATATGCTGAGCCTTGTATTGAGCGCTCATCATACGCCAGGCTTCATCGTGCTTTTGATAAAATTGATCGTATGCGGTTTTAACGTTTCCGCTTATAATTGATTCCTGCATAGTTTACGAAGGTAAAACTATCGTATAATGTTTCCTTTTCAAATAAATAAAAAATGTTTACGCTTGTTTGTTTTCTTAAAGATTCTACTAAAAATTTTACACTGTTAAGCTTCTGCCAGGCGATGTATGTTATTTAATAATGCCCTTTAGTTTAACCAATGTTGAATCTATCTTTTCATTCAGATCATCGGAGATATGAAAATAATAGGTTATTAAGGTATAAACCAAAGCCGTTACCCCGCTGCGCAGCACAATATCCAGATATAAATTGGGCATTCGCCAAAAGTATTTACCAACCGCAAAACTTATTAAAGTAACACCAATTACCAGGAGATGTTTCAGCGTAAAGGGCTGCATTTTAAATCGATATTTAATATAAAACCAGGTTACAAAATTTAAACCTGTTATGGTTAAAAGATACGATATGGCCGCGCCCATTCCCTGGTATTTAGGGATCAGTACGTAGTTTAGTACGATACAAAATATACTTGCCAGTATAGTTATTGCAGTAATTAAACGGTATTTATGCGATGTTGTAATGATATAAGCGTTTAAGCCGCCGGTAATATCCACCAAAAAGCCCAGGCCTATCACCAGAAACAGACTAAAATATTTAGGATCAGTAAATTCTTTGTTTCGAGCCAGGGCGTATAAGTTTTCGCGGTTGATGATGATCCCTATAAACAGCAAACACCCCACCACCATTTGAACGATGGAGGTTTTATCATATACTTCGGCTATGCTTTTCATGTTTTTTGACTTCCATGAATCGGCCACAATAGCATAGGTTGTTCTGCTTAGTGCCTGCGCGGGAACGCTGATGATCACAGCGATATTAAAATACCAGCTGTACACCCCTTGTACATGATCACCAGCCATAGAGCTTAACATCAAAGTATCGACTTTTTGCAGCAATACATAAACGGAGCTTGAAACCATGGTAAACAAACCAAAGTTTATGATCTCTTTCTTTTTGATCGTTTTAAAGCGATAGTCGTTTACCCCATAAGCAAATTTACCGGTGGTCATGATACTGATCAGCAGTAAAAGCGAGATCAAGCCGTTACTACCAATATACAGGAATATAAAATCTCCAAAACCGATCCATTTGGCTGCTATCATCAATAAAAAAACTGTGGTAAGCAAACGCAGCAGAATATTTTGTAAAAAGTTGGAATAGATGGTTTGATATATTACCCTGCCGGTCATTTCAAGGTAATTGAAAGCCACTACAAACAGCGAAAGCGGTATGAGGTAATAATAATACTGGGCAAATAAAGGAGAGCCGCCTACATATGCCTTTAATATAGTCGGCTTGAGTACAATATAAAGCAGTGTAGTGGCCGTAAACCCGACTAAAGATAAGCCTGCGACCCAATATATAAATCCATTATGTCTGGTATCTTCGGTACGATAAAAGGGGAAGTATTTTGCTATAATACTTGGCACCCCCATGGAGGCAACTAACGAGTATAAAACCGAAACGCTTATAATTAAAGTATAAAAGCCATACTGCTCGGCATTGGTAAAAAAAGGAAAAAGTAAAACAGTGTTGATATATGCTACCACCATGCCGCCGTATGACAGGATAGTGTTCTTGTAGGCCTGTTTTTTAACTATTCCCATTTTATATTTAGTACTTAACCCCTATCCTGCCGGTATAATCAATGCGGTTAAGCAATAACGGAAGTTTTTGCGCTTCGATATATTCGTCAACGGCTTTGCGGGCGCCTTCCCAATGGCCATAATCATCAATGATGATAACGCCGCCCGGCACCAGCAACGGATAAAGATGTTTAAGCTCATGCGCGGTTGATTCGTACCAATCCGTATCAAGCCTTAATAAGGCTATTTTACCCGGAATATTTTGCGGTATAGTATCCTCAACTTTACCTTTTACATAGTGAACCAGTTTGGATGGATAATTGAGTGTAGCCACATTACGCTGCACTTCTTCGAGCGCTGAATAACACCAAACTGATGTTGGATCTTCTTTAGCGCTGCTATTCATCAACTCATCGGCCGCAGTACCGGTAAACACTTTATCATGCTCCGTAGGTTCAGACATTCCTTCAAATGTATCATAAAGATATATTTCCCTTGATGTGTCACCTGTATTTATCAATGTATCAATAGCGGCCATAGTACTACCGCCACGCCAAACACCACATTCTACAAAATCGCCCTGTATATTATTTTTTACCAGGTAGTTTACAGCATTACATAGTGATGCTATACGCTCAGGCGAGGTCATGGTATATTGTTTTACCTTATTGTAGGTATGAAGTGTGGCTTCGTCAAAATCGGCAGGAAGGCCATCAACAACCAGGCGCTTATCCGGCTTTACCAGATCATAGCCAAAATTATTAACCACTGAGCGCACTATTTTCCTAATCATATTTTTAATTCTTATGTATTGCTTGTTGAAGTATTGTTGTTAAGGTATTTATTCTATCCCTTATATCGTAATTTTTGCGAATATGGGCGGCCTCTTTTATACCTAATGACGAAGCTAATTGCACGTCGTTAGCTATTTTTATCATATAATTAGCCATACCCTGAATATCGTGCTCGGGTACAAGATAACCTGTTTCGCCGTTAATAACCGCTTCTTTAATACCCGAATGCTGGGTACTTACTATGGCCAAACCTGATGAACCAGCTTCTAAAATGGTTACTGGCGTGCCCTCTTTGTCACCATTAGCTGCAGTTACTGAATGTTGCACAAAACAACGCGATTGATGCATCAGTTTTTTTATCTCATCTGTTTTTAAAACGCCTGTTAAAGTTATCTTTTCATCAAGACCTAATTCTGTAATCAGCACCTTTGTTTCATCAAATAGCGGGCCCTGCCCCACCATCCAAAGTCTGGCATCCGGAACTGTTTCTGTTACTAATTTAAACGCCCTTACAATTGATGCTGGTGATTTTTTTTCAACAAAACGACCTATTGAAAGAAAATTTTTATTTGTATTTACAATATTCAATCGCGGAAACTGATCTGTATCAACCCCGCATGAAGCCAGGTACACCTTATTGCCCGGAGCGCCTAATGACTTCAGGTCTTCAACCATATCTGCAGATACAGCTATAAAAGCACTGGCATAGTTAAATGCTTTTTTATAAAGATCTTTATAGGCCTCAACCGTTTTTTTATGGTAAACATCGGCACCATGAAAATGAATAACCAACGGCACATTGGCTATTTTGCAGGCGTCAGTAACCATAGCGCCCACCATGCCATATTCCACAAAAACTACATCTATTTTTTCACGTTTCAAATAATTGACCAGGGCATTGGTGCGCACTTTTATTTCCTTTTTTTTAAATATCCTTTTTTGAATAAGGTAGCTTATTAAACCCAATTTTGAACGGATAAGAAATTTCCCTTCGTGATCATAAACAGGGAAAGCCCCTCCGTACAAAACTTTTTTATTACCAGGCAACCTGTTTATATGTTCCTGTATAAAAGTTTCAGAAAAAGCATCCTTATTAGGCTTTATAATACAAAGGTTAAAAGATTCCATTATACCGTATCCGTATTTTTCTCCCCTATAACCACGTAAAGTGAGGCATCGCGGTCGCGTTGTTGCTGCGAATGAATCTTATCAAACAAACGTATAAAACTTTGCATAACAAACGCAAACGGGGGCACCAAAAACTTGGGCAATTTTAAAAGTATAGCATCTTGAAAAAGCTGTATGCCACTTGCCGCAAGACCCATGATGCCATGAAACGAATTAACTTTAAACCCTTCGGCTTCTATGGTTTTTCTCAAACCGGCACTTGTCCACCGCCAATAATCATAAGGAGTTGGATGATAATACCAGTAACCATGTGTGGTCAGGATAATTTTACCCCCGGGCTTTAAAATACGTAATGCCTCGGAAAGATAACTGTGAGGCGAATCAACATGCTCCAGCACCTGGTTCGACAGAATAATATCGCAATAATTATCTGGCAATGTTGTTTTACTATCAAAATCTATGTGATGATCAGCCAGTGGGTTAATATCCAGGTCAACCCCAATATACTTCCCCACCATGGGTTCAATTACCGAACGGTAAGGCATATCCCCGCAGCCGAAATCAATAAGTGTTAAGCTTTTATTGCCGGCAGTTAAATCCTGCATGGTTTTTAAAGTAGCATCCCGAAGCTTTGTTAAGTGTACGTATCGTGTAGAGAACAAGGTAGGATTCAGCCTGCTATTGCTATTCATAGCTGCAAATTTAGTTGTTTTTTGTTCAGATTTGTTAATAAAAAAGACCGGCATTCAAATGAATACCAGTCTTTTTAGATAAAATTTAAAAACTTTTAATAAATGGAAGAGGTTATTTAGTAGCTACAAATAATTTGTGAACCTCCTTCGCATTTAACAATCTGTTATATATTCTTATATCATCAACTCCACCTTTAACTAAATAGTCATTGTAACTTGGATTATCATAACCCTGACTATCTGCGCCGATGTACATATCTGAATTTGTTGAAGCATTTGGTGCAGGTATGTCATTTGAAACCCTATCGAAAACGCCGTCAACATAAAGGCTGACGCTTGATAAAGAATAATTATATACAACAGTAATCATATGCCAGGCCTTAAGTCCAACTACTAATTGGCCATAAGCAAAAGGATCCGTTCCCCCTGAAACGTTATAAGTAATGGTACCATACTTGCCAACCATTGAACTAACATTAGCATATCCACCAACACCGGTTATCCATCCCTCAGTATATCCTAAGCCTCTTTTACTAATAACCGTAGTACCAAAAGACGCACTATAAATATCTAAATTAACCCAATAATTTAAGGAAAAATCTGTTCCGTTTAATCTGAGGGGTTGTTTGTCTTTAATAATAATATAACTACTTGTTCCATTAAAGGAGTAGGCAGCGTTTGCTTTTCCAAAACGATCAGCGGTACTGGTTAAATTATGGGCTACTCCATTAAAATTGTGCCCGGATAAATCATTAGTACTATTATTAAAAGGATAATAAGCCAATAAGCCAACGTTTAAACTATCCTTAACTGATACCAGGCCGCTTAACGAAAATGTATTCGCTTTATTTGTTAAGGTGATGGTAGATTTACCTACCTCTTTTGCGCTTAATTTCCCGGTATTAGTAACAGAAACAACCGTTGTATCTGACGACTTCCAAACCAATAAACTTGGGTCATAATTTGCAGGCGTAAGCGTATAATTAAGTTGCTTAATATTGCCCGTGTACAAGGAAAGTGTATCTGTAAATAAGATGCCTTTAAGCGAATCATCAGGTTTGGGATCATCTTTAAGCTTGCCACAAGAACTGTAAAGTATAGCAAACAGTACCAATACTGGTAAATATTTTTTCATGTAATAAAGTTTAGATCGGCTAATATACGATGTGTTTTTAATATTAAAATCCTGATGATAACATATGTATAGGCTCAATAACCTTAAAGTAATCGATAAAAAAAATGCGGTAAGCACATTAAACTATTTACCTTATTTTTATTCATGAAGGATGTTTGCGAATATTAATTTGGCAACATGTAAAGGCTTGTGACTTCGGCCCGGGTAAGCAAGCGGTTGTATATTCTTATATCATCTATTTTACCTTTTGTAAAATGCAGGGCAGGTGCACCGGCATTTAAGTTTTGGCTGTCGGCGCCAATAATATACTAACAACCCCGATTAATATAAAAACCTTAAAAAAAGAAAGCGCCCCAAATTGAGGCGCTTTCTTTTTTATTTAGTACAAGCAGCTAATAAATTATTGGCTTGTAAACTTCTTCGCGTTAATTCTTCTTTCGTTCTCGTTCAGGAATATTTTACGTAAACGGATGCTTTGAGGAGTTACCTCAATGTATTCGTCGGCTTGTATATATTCCATTGATTCTTCTAACGAGAATTTAATGGCTGGCGCTATCCTTACGTTGGTATCACTTCCTGATGCGCGCATGTTAGTTAACTGCTTGCCTTTGGTAAGGTTAATAACCAAATCGTTATCGCGGATGTGCTCGCCTAATACCTGTCCTTCGTAAATATCAACTCCGGGATCAATATGGAAACGACCACGATCCTGTAATTTATCGATAGCGAAAGCAGTAGTTTTACCAGTATCCATTGATACCAATACACCATTTAAACGGCCGGGGATCTGACCTTTCCATGATTCATATGCTTTAAAGCGGTGAGCCATAATAGCCTCGCCACCAGTAGCGGTTAATACGTTGTTACGTAAACCAATGATACCACGAGCAGGGATATCAAATTCAAGGTGTTGTAAATCGCCTTTTGGCTCCATTACCAACAGGTCGCCTTTACGCTGGGTTACCAGCTCAATAACTTTACCTGCAACCTCGCCCGGTACATCAACTATTAAAGTTTCAATCGGCTCACATTTAACACCATCAATTTCTTTAACAATAACCTGTGGCTGACCTACCTGTAACTCATAACCTTCGCGGCGCATGGTTTCAATTAAAACTGATAAGTGGAGGATACCACGACCATACACCAGGTATGAATCAGGCGATTCGGTTTCAACAACCTTAAGCGCCAGGTTTTTCTCCATCTCTTTGTATAAACGATCACGCAGGTGACGTGAAGTAACAAATTTACCCTCTTTACCAAAGAAAGGTGAAGTATTGATGGTGAACAACATGTTCATGGTAGGCTCATCAATATGTATAACTTCCAGTTGTTCTGGTTTTTCAAAATCGGCAATAGTATCGCCAATATCAAAACCATCAATACCAACTACGGCACAAATATCGCCTGAGCTTACTTCTGTTGCTTTAACTTTACCTAAACCTTCAAAAGTATATAATTCCTTTATTCTTGATTTTTGGATAGTGCCGTCACGTTTTACTAAAGATACCGGTTGGTTCTCTTTAATAGTACCACGGGCCACACGACCGATAGCGATACGGCCTACGAAAGACGAATAATCTAACGAGGTGATCTGCATTTGCAAAGTACCTTCGGCTATTGGTGCTGGTGGAATGTTAGCTAATATAGCATCCATTAACGGGAAAATATCCTCTGTAGGTTTTTTCCAATCGGTGCTCATCCAGCCTTGTTTTGATGAACCGTAGATAACCGGGAAATCCAGCTGATCTTCGGTTGCTTCAAGGTTGAAGAATAATTCAAATATCTGTTCGTAAACTTCTTCAGGGCGGCAGTTTTCTTTATCAACCTTGTTAACAACAACAATAGGTTTTAAGCCTAATGCCAATGCTTTTTGGGTTACAAAGCGGGTTTGAGGCATAGCGCCTTCAAATGCATCGCAAAGTAATAAAACACCATCAGCCATTTTCAATACACGCTCAACCTCGCCACCAAAATCGGCGTGACCAGGAGTATCAATAATGTTGATCTTAACGTCTTTATACATTACCGAAACGTTTTTTGATACGATGGTGATACCTCGCTCACGTTCCAGGTCATTATTATCCAATATTAATTCACCAGTTTCTTGGCCTTCACGGAAAATGGCGCAACTGTGTAAAATTTTGTCAACCAACGTGGTTTTACCGTGGTCAACGTGTGCGATAATCGCAATGTTTCTTATTTTTTGCATGAAAATGCTCCTAAAATTTGGCGCAAAGGTAACGTTAATATATGGCATTTTAAAGCTTTGCAAGCTTATGGAGAAACATTTATACAATTTAGTTACCAAATAGTGTTAACAGCTTATAATTTAAAGTACCGACCAGTTGAAAATTATAAAGAAAATCAGTTAAATTAGTTAAACATTTCACATGGCCATGCCCAACTATGTACAGTTACTTTATGATATGGAAGTGCATTCCGTTGCCGGGATCCGCAGGTATTTTGAACAGGGTGGTAACCCCAATGACGTACATGAAGGGATACCGGTTTTTACTAAGATGGTTGAGATGTACACCCGTACCCCCCGTTTCAGGGATTGCATACTGGCTTTTATAGATGCAGGACTGGATTTTGAAGATAAAGCACTGCTATCTGTTTTAATTGATGATGCTGAAAAACTAAAGGCTGCTATTAGTGATGCCCCAGCAGCGGCCATAACCAAAACATACGCCTTATTTAGCAATACCTATACACCTTTAACCGGGGGCACACTGCTGCATTTTTGTGCAGAATATAATAGCCTGGCCTGCGCACAGCTACTTGTACAATATGGGGCTGATGTAAACGCGAAGGCCGGTCTTGATGAGCATGGCTTTGGCGGGCATACCCCTATTTTTCATACGGTTAATCAAAACAGTAATAACTCGGCGCCAATGCTCTATTTTTTATTGGAAAACAAAGCCGACCTTACCCATACCGTAAAAGGCCTGATATGGGGCAAAGGGTATGAATGGGAAACATTTATCCCTGCCGTAAACCCCATAAGCTACGCCGTGATGGGCTTATTGCCACAAATGCACCGCAAAGAAAAAACCATAGCCGATGTGGTGTCGCTGCTTATAAAACACGCGTACGGGATTGATTATATGCCGCCTAATGTGCCGTGTAAATATTTAACGCATTGATCTGCCTTCCAAAAGCCCAGCTCAAAAACTTAGGCATGGCTTTGGCCCATGTAGCGGTATCATGGCTGCCGCCAACTACCTCCACATATTGTATATCAGCGGGGCGGGTGTAGCCTTTATCCTCCAAAGCTTTGATCAGGTCGATGGTATCGTCAATGGCATCAATAATGCCGTTTTTATTGCGGTCGGTTGTTTCGTCCTTAGTGCCGGTTTGCAGCCAAAATTTAAGGTCGGGTTTCTCCGTTGTGCTTTTAATAACCGAATGCATGATACGGTCAGCATCGGTATATCCTTTAGTCAGGTCTTTGCCCCTCCACCAGAACGAGCCGGAGAACACGCCAACTTTATCAAACACATCAGCATTATTCCAGGCAATATCAAAAGCTGATAATCCGCCCAGGGAAAACCCCGCGTATGCAGTATTCTCAAAATCACTGATACCAGTTTGCGCTTTAATCTGCGGCAGCAATTCGGTTATAATAAACTCAGTATATATATCGGCCTTCGCTCCGCGTTTTTTAAAGTCGGGTTTACCGGCAATGCCGTACTCCTGTATGCGGTCTTCCCCGGCATGTATGGCCGCTACCAGTAGCGGTTTTATGCGGTTAGTACTATATAATTGCTCCAGTGTTGCCCTTAGCTCCAGGTTATCCAGTTCCTGACCGTCGTTCAGCAATAACAAACTCAGCGGTTCGGTCAGTTCCTGTTCATCGGGCATTAAAAGTGTGCAGGTAACCTCCCTGTTCAACAGTTCGGAGTTTATAATTATATTTTTTTCGGTGATCGTCATTTCAATTTCAGCCCAGCCCCTGTACATCTTTATCTAAATTTTAAGGGCGCAAAAATAAGCTATACTTTTTATCTTTTTATGCTAGCCTATTAATTTATCAGACTGTTGCCTTTTTCAATCAAACCGCTTAACTTACAATCAGAAACCAAAGAACCATTATTTTGACCGAAAAATATCACCGCTGGTACTCGCCAAACTTAAACACCGACCTGGAAATGCTGGTATTTGGCGACAGGGGTTTTCCGGTGATCCTGTTCCCGACAACAAAGGGGCGCTATTACCAGAACAAGGATTTTGGACTGATAGATAGTGTAAAATGGTTTATTGATGAGGGCCTGGTTAAAATATACTGCCCCGATACCATTGACGACCGCAGCTGGTACGATAAAGGCATCTCCCCTGCCGACCGCGCCCGCAACTATACCTGGTACGATAAAATGCTGCTCGACGAATTGGTACCCTGGGCCATGCACGAAACCGGTGTAGGTAAAGTAGCTATGGCAGGTTGCAGTTTTGGCGGCTATCATGCGGCCAACTTCGCCTTTAAACATCCCGAAAAAGTGGCACATCTGTTTACCATGGGCGGCGCTTTTGATATCAGGATGTTTACCGATGGCTTTTATAACGATGATATATTTTATAATAACCCGGTTGATTTTTTACCCGGCAGCAACCAGCATGAACTATGGCAAATGAATATTATCCTCGGCACATCGGAGCATGACATTTGTAAAAAATATAATATCCAGCTATCAAACATTTTAGCTCAAAAAAACATTAACCATTGGCTGGATATACGCCCGAATGCCAGTCACGACTGGCCTATTTGGAAAGAAATGTTTTCGCATTATTTATCAACTATTAAATGAGATAAAGGAGTAAGGATAAAAGACGAAGGACTAAAAAATGTAATAACAAAAGTTAAGAAATCTACATACAGTAATAACAGAGGACCGGCACTGAAAACCCACACCCCGCAACACATCATACCCATGAAAAAAATAGGCATCTTATTCGGACAGGAAAATTCATTTCCGCAGGCATTTGTTGATCGTATCAATCAAAAGGCAGAGAAAAACATATCGGCAGAGTTTGTGCGCCTTGATAAGGTGATGCAAGGCGAACCACTGGACTACGCCGTGATCGTCGACCGGATCTCGCAGGATGTGCCGTATTATCGCGCAGCCCTGAAAAACGCGGCTATTTGTGGTACGGCGGTAATTAACAACCCCTTTTGGTGGAGTGCCGACGAAAAGTTTTTCAACAACGCGCTGGCTGTAAAATTGGGTGTACCAGTACCCAAAACGGTAATTCTGCCATCAAAAGAACTGCCCGATGACACTACAGAAAGGTCGTTCCGCAACCTGGCTTACCCTTTAGATTGGGATGGCATATTTAATTACATCGGTTTCCCGGCCTATATGAAACCTTTTGACGGCGGCGGTTGGAAAGAGGTTTACCAGCTGAACAACCGCGACGATTTTTTTAAAAATTACGATAAAACCAAGCAGTACGTCATGATGCTGCAGGAAGAAGTGGTGTTTGACGATTATTTCCGCTGCTATTGCATTGGCGGCAAACATGTGCGCATTATGCAGTACGAACCGCGCAATCCGCACCACCTGCGTTATGAGCATGGCAAGACACCGG
>Ga0193717_1001620_pt1 | contig 13650 bp, 22 predicted proteins | sample U2c2metaG_FD_145900 | JGI IMG/M metagenome (GOLD analysis project Ga0193717, IMG submission 145900) | Soil microbial communities from a riparian zone of the East river system, Colorado, United States - U2c2 | ecosystem: Environmental > Terrestrial > Soil > Riparian zone | place: USA: East River... | reverse complement strand
GGCTGGCCGTCAGGATTAAAATCGTGCCCTCTGGCGGCTCTTCTAGGGTCTTAAGCAGGGCGTTCTGGGCCTCGGTGGTCATCAGATGGGCGTCTTCTATGATAATTGCCCGATCATAGGCAGTTTTCCCTGGCACTTTAAGGGCCAGAAACTGCTCGAGCTGACGGACGGCCTCTATACCAATCGCTTTGCCTTCATCTGATTCGATTATCAGGGTGTAGGCATTATCATCAAAGCTGCTGATTCCGAGTGTATCTTCTGCTAAATTAATCGCCAAAGTCCGCTTACCGCTGCCGCTTGGGCCGATCAAGGCCACGGCGTGTGTGGGCTTAGCTTGGTAGGCACCGAGTTGGCTCTCGGTCAATTCGTGAAGAACTAAGTCTTTCATGTCTCTATCTGGGCGTTAAATTCTTTAGGCATGGGCACCGTGAAAGTTTCACGCGCCCTGCTAGGTAAAGTCATTTCTAGGCTCTGGGCGTGCAGGAATAATCGTTCAGCGTCTTTGCCACCGTAAAAGGTATCACCTACGATTGGATGGCCCAGGTGCTCCAAATGGACACGCAACTGGTGCGTCCGGCCAGTCTCAGGCTTTAACTCGACTAAACTGCGCTTTCCGTCAGACTTCAGGACTTTATAGGCTGTTAGGGCCGATTTGCCATTACTGCCGACTCTGAAAGTCTGGGGCTTCTTAGGATTGCGCTCAATTGGCATGTCAATAATTGCCTCATCTTGCTTGAAAACACCTTCCACCACGGCAATGTAGCTTTTTTTAACCCGCCGCTGCGAGAACTGCTTTTGCAGCCAGCTCAAGGCTTCCGGCGTCTTGGCGCAGATCATAACGCCGCTAGTGGCTCGATCCAACCTATGGACAATGCCAGCTCGCTCACCTTCCATGTTCTTAATCCGCTTCTGCAGCCAGCTGGCCACGGTGGCCTCAGGGTTAAACGCGCCTTTGCTGTGGGACAATACGCCTACGGGTTTATTGATAACCACGCAGTCGTCATCCTCGTAGATCACTGGCAAATTAATATCTGGAATATCTACTTTTAGGGCGTCATCGTACTCGATCTCAATCACGTCGCTAAATCGAATTTTATAACCAGACTTCAGCTGCGGTTCGCCATTTACTTTGACATTGCCTTGGGATATCAGCTTGGTAGCAAAAGCCCGGCTCAGATCAGGATACTGGCCAATGACATACTGGTCCAAGCGCTCCGCCCGGCTAATCTCCAAATTGCTCATTTACGCTCGCAGGCCAACGGCTTTTTGGGCTTTGAGTAAGGTCTGGTTGGCTTGTTCGTTCATTAGCTGCTCAGAAGTGATCAGTTTATCAGAAATAACTTGGTCATCCACATTGGCCAAATCAGCCTGGAACTTAGTCAGGAAATCACCAATCACATCAGCCACGGCTGTCTTCAGCGGTCCGTACTGCTCTTGGCCGATGAATTCTTCCGGATTACCGCCGAATAGCTCCAACAGATCTAGCAAGTTAGCAACGCCAGGCTGCTCCTTGTAGTCTCGTTCGATTTTGCCCTCACTATCAGTAGTAGCCGACATAATCTTCTTGCGAGCCTCATCCGGGCTATCAGTCATGAAAATAACGCCCTTGCCGGTGTCATCAGATTTGCTCATCTTCTTGCTAGGGTCAGCTAGATCTTTAATGCGCAGGCCCTGGTCCTTACCAAAAAACTCGTGCTGTTCCTTTACGGGCTTTGGCACCACGAACAGATCACCAAAGCGGCTATTCAAGCGCTCAGCAATATCACGGGTATATTCAATATGCTGGGTCTGGTCATCTCCAACTGGCACGTAACTTGATCCGTACAGCAAAATATCAGCCGCCATCAGCACTGGGTAATTAAACAACCCTAGGCTGACACGATCGTCATTCAATTTATCTGATTTGTCTTTGAATTGGGTCATGCGGTTCATTTCGCCAAAGCCGGTGAAGCAATCTAAGACCCATGTGAGCTCGGAATGGGCTGGGACATAGCTTTGGCGGTAGACGTGCACGTCTGGATTTTCCAAGGGTAATCCGGCAGCAGCGAAGACTCGCAAGTTTTGCATAATGGCTTCCTGCAAAGTACCGTGATCAATCGGCGTGGTGAAACTATGCAAGTCTGGCACGAACAGATTGACTTGGTAATCGCCAGCTTTACTCTTAGCCAAGTCAACAATTGGCAACAATGCCCCCAGATAGTTACCTATGTGGAGGTCATTATTAGCCCTAATACCGGTTAAAATTACAGGTTTACTCATGTCTTGTCCTTATTATAGCTGCTTTTTATCCTGACGACTATCCAAGCTTATGGGCATGAATGCTCCTGCTATCACTTAGTGCTAAATCAAGTGGCATATGCGGATCCATGATCGACGGGATAGACGATGCCTCTGAAAATTTACCAAGTGGCGCGTAGCCAGCTTGTGACATGTGCACCAAAGCCTGACTTGCCAAAACCTGGCCAGCTGAGCTCTTTTGGAAATTGCCTTCGGGGTCGTATGCCATTTCAATGCCATGGGCCGTATCGTAGAAAAGCTTACCGTCTGTTGCTTCATGAGCACGCTTGTAAGCATCTTGCGACTCCTGAGGAGTTTGGGCATTAGTTCCGCCGCGGTAGACCAAGATCGCTGGAGCTTGGTCTGGGCCTCGTAACTCTTCGATTCGATCTATCTGTTCTAGTGCCGGCTTAATATCACCATCTAAGCCGTTTTTAACCGCTACTACGGTGTCTGGAGCCGCCAGTGCTAAACCTTCCATGAGTTCATGATTATGGACATTGCGACCGCCAGTCCATATCATGGTTAACATGTTGTAGCGCTTCAGCTGGTCTAGTGAGGCTACTTCAGCCGTAACATTGGCGTGTTGGGCGGCGAGGCTGGAGATTATCTTGTAAGCGGCGGCTCTTTCCGAAGTATCAATACCGTGCCAGTCTTCAGGCTTAGTTCGTGGTTTGAAGAAACATTCTCGGTCGAGTGCAGTGTATCCGGCTAAACCAACAGCATTAGCCTTTTTCTCGACAGCTTCGGCTTCTGTAGTTTCTGGGTTATTCGTTAAGGGGCAAGGGCCGTCAACTGATACAAAATGCCTGTCATGCTGCCGGATTGCCCCCGCTAATTGATTTCTCGCGTCCGCCACTATTGATGCAGCTTCTAGCGAGATGCCGTGTTCGGCATGTAAAACATGGGTTGGTGGCTGCTCGGATGCCTCGATCATTGTCATTGTCCTTGTATCTCTCTACTTTCTTAAATTAAAAAACCGCCTGTGCGGCGGTATGTTTGTTGCTGTTGATTGTATTTTACTAGAACACGTCAAAGCTACCGCCACAGTAAGTGTCGGTAAACCAATATTGGTTGTTTGCTTGCGTTCTTGACATGAGGGTTAATATATCACACCTTGTCAAATAGTGTCAAATTATGATCTGGCTAAGGGGTTAGCGCTTGGTGAACTGGCGCTGTTTGCGGGCGCCCTTGAGGCCGAACTTCTTGCGTTCGCGTTCTCTAGAGTCGCGGCTGAGTAGGTCAGCCCGCTTGAGGGTAGACTTGAAATCTGGGTTCATGACAACTAGGGCTTTGCTGATGCCTAGGCGAATCGCTTCAACCTGGCCATCATGACCGCCGCCAGAGACTACAACGGTAACGTCGAACTTGCCGGTATTATCAAGCGTTACAAAAGGCTCTTGTAGCTTCTTGAGCAGGTACTTACTGTTCTGCAGGTATTCTTCAGCTGGTTTGCCGTTGATTGTGACAGCACCTTTGCCGCCTTTAACGCGGACACGGGCAGTGGCGCTTTTGCGCCGGCCTAGGCCGTAGAAATATGAGTCTTTAGCCATTATTTAGCTTCCTTTACTTTGATAAGGGTTGGTTTCTGGGCTTCATGCTGGTGTTCCGTGCCTGGGTAGACCTTGAGGCGGATTAGGCGGGCGTCTCTTAATTTGTTGACTGGCAGCATGCCACGAACAGCGTTGGTGATTGGGAAGGTTGGATCTTTTTCCATCTTCTCTTTCAGGGTTGCCTCTTTTAGGCCGCCTGGGTAGTTGCTGTGGCGGTAGTAAATTTTCTTCTCTAGCTTGTTGCCGGTAGCAACAGTTTTTTCGGCGTTGATAACAATTACGAAGTCACCGCAGTCGATGTGCTTGGTGAATTGTGGTTTGCCTTTGCCGGTGAGCAAAGTTGCAATCTGAGTGGCTACGCGGCCAAGTGGAGCCTGGCTGGCGTCAATAATGTACCATTCACGGGTAACATCAGTTGGCTTAGCGCTAAAAGTACTTTTCATTACTTGGTCTCCTTGGCTTTGGCGGCAGGTTTCTTGGCAACTGCCTTCTTCTTAGGTGCAGGCTTCTTGGCAGCTGGTTTAGGAGCCTCGGCTACTGGTTTTGCTACTGGAGCAGCTTTAAGATCATCAACGAAGCTGATGCGGGCTAACTGGGCTAGATCGCCGCGGCGTTGGCTGGTCTTTACGATCCGCAAATGGCCACTGGCGCGCCCCTTTAGCTTTGGAGCGATCTCGTCAACCAGTTTGTGGGCGCTGGCTAGGGTTTGCAGTCCTTGAATAACTTGGCGGCGGTTGTGCAAATCGCCCTTTTTAGCTTTGGTGATTAACTTTTCAACGTACGGCATGACTTCTTTGGCTTTAGGCAAAGTGGTCTCGATTGATTCGTATTTAATCAAAGAGTCAGCCAGACCCTTGATCAACGCTTCGCGCTGGTCGCGCTCGCGGTGCAGTTTTCGACCTTTGTAGCCGTGGCGATGCATCTAAAGCTCCAACTCCGCTAGTTTTTCTTTAACTTCGTCTAGGGCTTTGCTGCCAAAACCTTTGAGGTCTCGTAGTTCAGCATCGTTTAGGGCAAACAGGTCACGGATGGTGTGGATATCATTGTTAACTAGGGCGTTAGTGGTTCGGGCGCTCAGGTTTAGGTCTTCAATGGAAGTTCCTAGGGCGGTTGATTCGTCACCAAGTATGTCACCGCCGAATTCTGAGTCTTGTGAGTCCGCGCCCTCTGGGGCGACTTCAGCTACTTCAACCCGGGTTTTGCCGGCTAGGGCCGTATACTGGTTAACCAAAATGGCAGCAGCTTCTTCAAAAGCGTCTTGGGGAGTGATTGAGCCGTCAGTATCAACTGTTAACAGCAAGCGGTCTAGGTCAGTTGCCTGGCCAACACGAGTGTTTTCAACCTTGTAGCGGACTCGTAGGACTGGGCTAAAGATAGCGTCCAGGGCGATCATGTCGCTAGCTTTCTTAGCGGCGCCTTCTTCTACGGTGCGGTAACCGCGACCGATTTCAACTGTTAGGTCAACAACTAGCTTAGCTTTAGCGTCGTCAATAGTAGCTATGACGTGATCAGGGTTAACAATTTCAACGTCAGCGTTAGTTTCGATGTCTTTGGCTGTGACTACACCTTTGCCACTCTTTACTATTCGTAGAGTCTGGGCTTCACCGCCGTAAACGCGGAATCGAACGCCTTTAAGGTTCAACATGATGTCGACGATGTCTTCTTTGACGCCTGGGACAGAGGTGAACTCGTGAGTGGCGCCTTCGATCTTGAAAGACGTGACGGCCGCGCCGGCAATGCTGGAAAGCAAGACACGGCGTAGGCTGTTGCCTAAAGTCATTCCGTAGCCGCTATGCAGCGGTTCGATCACGAAAGAAGCGCTGGTGCTACTGTGGTCGTCAACTTTGACGAGGCCTGGGGTGTGGATTACATTTGACATTTGGTATAGCTCCTTCTTTAACGTGAGTAATACTCAACAATTAATTGCTCATTAATATCTGGTTCGGCGTCTTCGCGGACAGGCAAACTGGTGATTGATACAGTGGTCTTCTTGCGGTCAACTTTGATCCAGGCGGGTATTTCGCTTGGAGCTGGGCTGACATCATCAAGTTTCTTAAAGTATTCGGTCTTCAGGGCTCGTGGACGAGCGGTTAGGGTGTCGCCTGGTTTCAGGCGGATTGACGGGATGTCTACGCGGGTGTCGTTCAGTAGGAAGTGTCCGTGGGTAACTAGCTGGCGGGCAGCCCGGCGGCTGGGGGCAAAACCAGCCCGGTAAACGGCGTTATCAGCCCGTTGTTCAAGTAATTGCAGCAGGTTCTGGCCAGATTGGCCATCACGGCGCGAAGCTTCCTTCATAAGATTGCTGAACTGCTTCTCTAGCAAGCCATATAAACGCTTAACTTTTTGCTTCTCGCGCAGCTGCATTGAGTACTGGCTAATTTTGCCGCCACGAGGACCACGGCTTTGCGGGCCCTGGCCTGGCTTGGAAGTACGCTTAACTAAAGCTTTGTGGGCTTTAGGGTGAAGCGCATAGCCTTCACGGCGGCTCATTTTTACGATTGATTGTCTGTCACGGGCCATTAGATTCTCCTGGCTTTCTTAGGACGGGTGCCGCCATGGGGCACGCCGGTAACGTCCCGGATGCTTTCAACCGATATGTCCATACCGGCCATAACGCGAACGGCGGCGTCCCGGCCTAGGCCAATGCCCTTGATGAAAACGTCTGCCTTGTTGAAACCGTACTGTTGCTTAGCAGACTGGGCGGCGCGTTCGGCGGCAACTTGGGCGGCGTAAGCCGTACCTTTCTTAGAACCACGGAAACCGCAAGCGCCAGCGCTGCAAGTAGTCAGGACATTGCCGCTGCCGTCCGTGAAAGTAATAATCGTGTTATTAAAGGTTGCTTGGACGTGGACTTGGCCACTAGGAACGCTGCGCTTAGTTTTCTTGCGCTTGGCTGGCTTCTTAACCTCGGTGGCTTCTGGGGCATCGGCAACAGCAGTAGTCGCTGGCGCCTCGGTAGTAGCCTTGGTTTCTTCTTCGATTGGAGTGGTTTTCTTATCTTCTTCAGCCATAACTTAAGTCTTTGATGCTACTTTCTTAGCGGTACCGCCAACTGTAACCTTGCGGCCACGGCGGGTACGGGCATTAGTCTTGGTGCGCTGGCCACGTGATGGCAGGCCTTGGGCGTGACGTAGACCCCTGTAAGACTTAATGTCTTTCAGACGCTTAACGTTACCGCTAACCATTCGCTGCAACTCACCTTCAACTAGGTGGTCAGCGTTGATAATATCTTGGATACGGGCGATCTCGCCATCTGTTAGGTCTTTAACCCGGGCAGTCGGCTCAACTTTAGCCTGGGTAACAATATCTTTAGCAGTCTTTGGGCCAATACCATAGATATAAGTCAAGGAAACCCAAATTTGCTTCTCAGCTGGAATAGTTACACCGGAAATACGAGCCATTAACCCTGCCTCTGCTTATGCTTAGGTTTAAACTTATTAATAACATAGACCCGGCCTTTACGGCGGACTATCTTATCATCTGGACTGATCTTCTTAACGCTTGCACGCACTTTCATGCGGATCATCTCCTTTCAGGAGGGTGACTCACTGCTTTATATTGATTAACCTTTGCGATAGGTGATTCTTCCCTTCGTAAGATCGTAAGGGGTCAACTCAACCGTAACGCTATCACCAGGGACGATTCGGATAAAATGCTTCCTCATCTTGCCAGCGACATGAGCTATAATTTTATGGCCATTCTCAAGTTCTACTCGAAACTGAGCCCCTGGAAGGGTCTCGACGATTGTTCCTGTAAGTTCGATTACTTCCTTGTTGGCTGCCATAAATATAACTAGAGGTCAATTATAGCATTCGCCACCAGGGTTTGTAAAGGGTTATTTATTTTTGTTTTTCCCAAGGCTCTTTATACGCGATCCGAAACGTAAACGGCGGCCTGTGACTGGGCCGGCAGCCGTCTCGTCATCGTAAAAGAAATCTGGTTGCGAGTACTGGTCATAGGTGACCATAAGAGCCCGTGATTCAACGGCGCGCAGCGTTTGCAAGGCTACTGATACTAGGATAAGCACGCTGGTGCCACCTACGGCGATGTTCTGGTCGTCTATGAATATCTGGGCAATAATCGGCAGCACGGCCAGAAGCCCCAGGCTAAGCGCGCCAAAAAAGGTTAAACGGTTAACAATCTTGGACAGGTACTTCTCTGTTTGCTCGCCGCCGCGAACACCTTCAATGAAGCCACCTTGTTTATGCAGGTTCTCGGCGATTTCGGTTGAGTTGAAAGTAATGCTGGTATAGAAAAACGTGAAAACAAACACCAGTAAGAAATAAGTCACAGGATATATGTAGGCCTGCCAGCCCATGGTGGCAAAAGTCTGGGCTGATGGGTTCTGGAACCAAGTTGAGAGATGCGTACCCCACTGGGCCAGGTTAGCGCTTTGGCTACTACTTAGTATCTGCCCAACGAAGCTGGGCACGCTCAGGAAAGCCACGGCAAAGATAATTGGCACCACGCCAGCCGTAATCAGTTTAACTGGTAATACCGTGGTTATACCGCCATAGGCCCGGTTGCCTTGCACCCGCTTGGCATAGTTCACCGTCAGCTTGCGCGCGCCCTCGTTCAGCATCACGACTATCCAAGTTACAACTAGCACTGCCAAGGTTATTCCTACCCCGTATATCAAGGCCGATTTGTTGATTGGCAAACTGTGCCCAAACAACACCCAACGGTCTTTACTGCCAAAGATAGAACCAAAGATCTGGGAGATTTGGCCTGGTAAGCTACTGACTATACCAACGGTAATTAACAGCGAAATACCGTTACCAACGCCTTGTTCGGTGATTAATTCGCCTAGCCACATCAGTAGCATTGAGCCGCCCGTCAAAGCCGCCACCATCAAGCCCCACTGCACTAGCGAGGTATTAGCCGTGATATCGCCAATACCACCAATAGATTGGGCGGCTTGTTTGATCAAGTAAATCGAACCAACTGACTGAATCAGAGCTAGCGGGAATGTCAGCATGCGGGTGTACTGGTTAATCTTCTTCTGGCCGAATTCGCCCTCTTTATGCAAGGCCTCCAGCTGCGGAATAGCCTTAGTCAGTAGCTGCATGATAATAGAAGCGTTAATATACGGGCCCAGGCCAGCGATCATAATTGAGAAGTGAGCCAAGGCTCCACCGGATAGGACGTTAATAAAGCTCAGTAACTGTGGTGAATTTTCAGAATTAAACAGGTTATTCAAAACCTGGTGCAAAGTCTCTGGGTTGCTCAAGGGCACGGGAATGTGGGCTAGGACACGAAAAGCCAGGATAATGCCGAGCACTACCAAAATGCGGTTGCGCATCTCTTTCTGCGCCATTGATTTGGCAATTATTTTCCAATTCATAGAACTATTGTTTGTCCCTCATATCTTACCTCTATTAAACCACAGGCTGGGGTGCTGGCCAAGATAAAGTCGCTTAGACCAGGACTACATAAGAAGTAGTGGTTACTTGCTGGCTTTTTCGATCTTTTTGGCAGACGTTTTTGGCCGGCTTAAGCGCTTGGTGGCTTCAAAGGTTCCGCCAGCAGCTTGAACTATGTTGACCGCAGACTCACTAGCTGACGGTAACTTAACTGTGACTTTTTTGGTTAGATCACCTTCGGCGATTAGCTTCACCTTGACGTATGGGTTTGAAATTAGACCAGCTTCAGCTAAAACTTTAGCGTCAACTGTCTTGTTGCCGAACTGCTCTAGTTGGCCAGTGTAAACATTTTCTGGAGCAGTTTTGTGACTGGTAAAACCAGGCAACTTTGGTAGCTTTTGCATCAAAGGGTTTGAGCCACCGGAAAAGCCTGGCTTAGCACTAGAGCCGGTACGGGCGCCTTGGCCCTTGGTACCACGACCAGCAGTTTTACCTTGGCCAGCGGAAATACCGCGGCCAACCCGTTTGCCAACTTTGTTCTTGGTCAGTTTATGAAGTTCGTGATATTTCATTAGGCTTTAACCTTTTCAGTTTTCTTAGCGGCAGGCTTCTTGTCTTCAACGGTCTTAGTCTTAGCAGGCTTAGCCTTGGTTGTAACCCATTGGCTGGCAGGTACTAAGTTATCAAGCGCCGCGAGAGTGGCGTAAGCCGTGTTGGTCTTGTTGCTTGAACCTAGGGATTTGCTAAGAGCGTTCTTAACGCCAGCGACTTCTAGAATTGTGCGGACAACACCACCGGCAATCAGGCCTGTACCAGCACTAGCTGGCTTTAGTAGGATATGCGCGCCAGAAACCTTATATTCAATCTCATGAGGTAGAGTACCCTTGTAAAGTGAGACTTCTACAAAGTTTTTCTTAGCGACTTCAGTGGCTTTGTTAACAGCTGCAGTCACATCGGCACCTTTAGCGGAACCAATGCCGATCTTTTTCTTCTTGTCGCCAACTACTACTAAGGCGCGGAATCGGAAACGACGGCCGCCCTTAACTACGCGGGCAACGCGGTCAATGTGCAAAGTGCGCTCATCAAACTGCTTTTCTTCTGGTTGGATTTCTGGGCGACGATTACGTCGCTCTTGGGGTTTAGTATCAGCCATTTAGAACTCCAGTCCTGCTTTACGAGCGGCGTCAGCTAATGCTGCGACGCGGCCGTGATATATCTTGCCACCTCTGTCAAAAACAACTGCTTTAACTTTGGCGGTCTTAGCCTGGGCAGCAATTTCAGTACCAATCAAAACGGCCTTTTCTGTCATTGTGCCTTTGGCGGCCTTGTTGCCAACGGTTGTGGCGTAGCCAACTGTCTTGTGCGAGACATCGTCAATCAGCTGGGCGGTAACGTGGCTGTTGCTGATGTAGACGCTCAAACGTGGACGCTTGGCAGTGCCGCTAACGACTGAACGGATGCGACCTTTGCGCTGGGCGCGATTCTTTAATTTGTGGATTAATTGTTTACTCATGATTATGCGTCCTTACCGCTTTTACCAGATTTGCGGAGAATTCGTTCACCTTCGTACTTGATGCCTTTGCCCTTGTAAGGTTCTGGCTTCTTAAGAGCCCGGATCTCAGCGGCGACCTGTCCAACTTGCTGGCGGCTAATACCGGTGACGGTAATAGTGTTTTGCTGGATTTCAGTGTTAATGCCAGCTGGAACATTGTAGATAACATCGTGGGAGAAACCAAGATTCAGTTTCAAGTCAGTGCCTTGCTGGGCAACTTTATAGCCAACGCCGTTAATTTCCAGCTTCTTGGAGAAGCCTTGGCTAACGCCAGTAACCATATTATTGATTAAGGCGCGCATTAGACCGTGCTTGGCACGAATTTTAGGCTCGTCATTAGCCCGGCTAACGATGATTTCGGCGCCCTCTTGCTTGACGGTAATGTCAGGCATGGTGAATTGCTTGAGAGTTCCTTTGCTACCGGCTACGGTAATATCGGAGTCGTCGATAGTGATTGTCACACCGCTCGGGATTGCGATCGGCAGTTTTCCTACTCGGCTCATTATATTATCCTTATTTCCTTAATATACTTTACAAATTAATTCGCCGCCGACCTGCTGGGTCTTGGCTTGGTCACCAGTCATCAGACCCTTTGAGGTCGAAATGATAACTAGTCCGCGGCCACGCTTAACGGTAGGAATTTCCTTGGCGTTAACGTAGTGGCGGCGGCCAGGCTTGCTCAAACGGACGATTTCGGTGATGCGGGCATTGCTGTCCTCATTATTGATCTTAACTGTCAGGGTTTTGCCAACAGTCGCGTCACTGACAGAAACGTTATCAACAAAGTTGCTGTCTTTTAGAAGACGGGCGACAGATTCCTTGATTTTGGAGTGCGGCAAGCTAACTTCGTTCTTGCGCACCAAAATGGCATTACGAATACGAGTTAACATATCTGCGATTGGATCGGTTGTTGTTGTGCTCATATATCTCCTACCAGCTCGACTTTGTTACGCCAGGGATTTCACCCTTGCTTGCATGTTCACGGAAACTAATACGGCTTAGGCCAAACTGGCGCATGTAAGCCCGTGGCCGGCCAGTCTCAACACATCGGTTAGTGCGGCGGGTTGGACTTGAGTTGCGAGGCAATTTAGCCAAACCTTCCAAATCGCCCAATTCCTTGAGTTCTTTGCGCTTTGCAGCGTACTTATCGATCAATTTAATCCGCTTGGCGTCGCGGGCAATATTAGATTTACGGGCCATATTACTTGTTCTCCTTCTCAAATGGCATGCCGAACTTCTCTAACAAGGCGCGGGCATGCTCCTTTTGCTCACAGTTGATCACGAACACAACCTGAAGGCCGTGCACATTGGTAGTTTCTTCAAACGTTAATTCCGGAAAGACTGATTGGTCGGTAAAGCCTAGGCTGTAGTTACCTTGCTTATCAAAAGCTTTGGCGCTAACACCGTGGAAGTCACGCAAGCGAGGCAGTACGACGGTAATGATGCGGTCAGCGAATTCGTACATCTTGTCGCCGCGAAGGGTAACTTTTAGACCAACCTTGTTGCCTTCACGCAGCTTAAAGCCGGCAATGGAGTTCTTGGCAATGGTTTCGACTGGCTGCTGGCCAGTAATCTTACGTAGGGTGTTTGTAGCTACTTCTAGGATTTTCTTATCATCCTTGGCACGTCCAAGACCGATGTTAACAACGATCTTTTCAAGTTTAGGGGCTTGATGGAAATTCTTAAGACCTAACTCTTTAATCAGCTCTTTAGAAAGCGCAGAGTTATATTCAACACGGAGACGAGCGCCGGTGCCAGTTTGCTTGGTAGGTTTAGCCGCCTTGATTTGCGCGGTAGTTTTTTCAATCGCAGTAGCCATTACTTGATCTCCTTTCCAGTTGACTTAAAGACACGGGTCTTCTTACCATCTTTATCTAATTGATAGCCAATCCGGCTTGGTTTCTTGGTAGTTGGCTCAACAATTGCCACTTTGCTAACCCAGATTGGCTTAGTGATTTCAACAATGCCGCCTTGCGGGTGCTGCTGGTCAGGCTTCTGGTGCTTCTTAACTATGTTGATACCTTCTACGGTAACTTTGTTCTGGCTTGGGTGAGTGGCGGTAATCTTACCTGTTTTACCCTTGTACTTACCAGATAGGACAATAACTTTATCGTCCTTTTTCAAGCGGATCTTGTATTTAGTTGGAGTCTTCATTAGAGGACCTCCGGTGCTAGGGAAACAATTTTAGCATAGCCTTGATCACGCAATTCACGGGGAACTGGACCAAAGATACGAGTAGCCTTAGGCTGCTTGTCATCATCGATTACTACGGCCGCGTTATCGTCGAACTTGATGGTAGAGCCGTCTTTGCGGCGGATGGTATTACGAGTCCGCACAACTACTGCCCGAATAACTGACTTCTTCTTAACCTGGCCGTTAGGGCTGGCTTGCTTAACAGTAGCTACGATGATGTCGCCAACTTTAGCGTAGCGCTTGCGGCTGCCGCCAAGCACACGAATGCACAAGATTTCCTTGGCACCGCTGTTGTCGCAGACAATTAACCGGCTTTCTTGCTGGATCATTTGGCAGTCTCCTCGGCAGCGGCTTCGGCTTCTTCGTCCTTAGGCTTCTTAGACTTGCTGGCCGGTTTAATAGGCTCTTCGGCCTTGGTGATAGCCAGCGTGTCTTCGCGCAGAACAGGTTTTTCGATGATTTCGCTTAAAATGTGACGTTTACGGGCACTTAAAGGACGGGTTTCCACGATGGCGACTTTATCGCCGTTCTGGGCTTCGTTCTTAGGATCATGCGCCATGAACTTACTAGTCACGGTGTACTGCTTCTTGTACAGTGGGTGGGTTTTACGAGTATGAACGGTTACGATGATGGTTTTGTCGCCCTTACTAGAGGACACAATACCGGTGAGTTGTTTTGCCATATTAATTGGCCTCCTTTATTAGGGCTTCGC
>Ga0193717_1001619_pt1 | contig 13666 bp, 12 predicted proteins | sample U2c2metaG_FD_145900 | JGI IMG/M metagenome (GOLD analysis project Ga0193717, IMG submission 145900) | Soil microbial communities from a riparian zone of the East river system, Colorado, United States - U2c2 | ecosystem: Environmental > Terrestrial > Soil > Riparian zone | place: USA: East River... | reverse complement strand
GTAGCCACGGAGACGGACTTCGGTGTCCGCCGGAGCACCGGAGGCAAGCGTGGTTGGCGGCAATGAGTCCAGAAAGGCGCCCACCGTGCTCACGGGCAGCTCGTTGATCAGTGCGGCAACCACGTGATCGATGTGTGTCAGCTCTGAGACGGTGTCGACCAGCCATGCCCACAGACGTCTCCACGCCGAAACCATGTGATTGCGCAGCACGAGCCCGCGCCATTCGTCGGCGAGGTTGTTGCGCCGGGCGATCTCGTCGTCGAGCAGGAAGTCGCCGAACGCGAGGACGGCACCCACGTCCCTGGTGACCGCGCTGACTTCGTGGGTGTCGACGATTCTGGCGATGAGCTGGATCGCTCCCGGCGCCGCTGGGTCGCCGTCGTGTCCGATGCCCGGTTGTCGGTGCCGCACAGCAGAGCCGCGAGCCAGTCCCCGTCCTCCGATCCAGCGCCCGCGCAGATGCAGAGGTTGACGTGGCCGATGAGGTCGGCGATACGGATTTGCTCCTGGCCGGCCAGCTCGAGAAGCCCGCCCAAGCTTCGCCGTAGAAGCGCCTCATCGCAGGCCGGGCCGGGTTCGCGTCCGGCGCCGAGGACCCCGACGGTCATCTCGGACCCGACGTAGGCGCCGGAGAATCCCCATGACGCTCCGACGTATCCGCCCGTCCCTGCTGCGGACACCTCCTGCACGGTGAGCGTTCCGGTTCGGAGTTGCTGCGCGAGGGTGTCGGTACCGTGCGCCTTGCCAAGAGGGCTGTCGTGCCCGCCGTGATGGGCGAACGACACCGCGACGAGCGCCACTTCCGTCCGGCGCAACAGATCCTGGGCCTCAGCGCGTTCCAGGCCACGTGCCCGTACCTCCGCCATGACCAGACCGTGCACCGCGAAGTACCGGGCGTGTGGCGTCACCGTCGTGACTCCCGGCACCAGTCGTGCCGCACGCGCCATCACCGGTTGCTCCACTGCCAGCGGATATTTACCGGCGCCAACGCGCAACCCCGACGCGCTCCAGACGGGTCCCTCGACGGTCAATCGTCCCCCTCCGCAGGTATCCATCGTGTTGTCGCTACAAGATCGGAAATTCATGCCTGGGTGTTTCATCGAACAGGAGGCACATCGACATGTCAGCCGAACTGCGGCCTCCGCTGGCGGACTTCCACGTGGCCCGCGGTGGCATGTCTGTGGTGGTGCAACTCGATTACAGCGTTGGACCTGGCGGCTAGGGTCTATTCCGGCGGCCCGGCGCTACCTCCCCCTCGGCGTCGGGCCGCCCTCGACGATTCTCAGGTTGATGGCCACTGATCTGATCGGCACGCTGCTGGTGAGTCACGGTCGAACATCTAGGGCCGTTACGCCATCCCGATTTACGTGGCCGTGGCCCTGATCTACCTAGTGGTCAACCTCGGACTCTCCCGGCTGGCATGCCAGCTCGATCACCACCGCTCCGCCTCCTGAGCAGGACAGACCCCACCACACTGGGACTCACAACGGTCCCAACCCGCAGCGTCGCAGGCTCTTTGTCACGATCGGTCCCACACTCTGAGGAGTTCGTCGACCTTGTCAGCCTCAGGGGCATTGAGATCGGTGTAGATGGCGAACGCTTCGCCGGCGTGACGGCACGATTCGGCACGGTTGCCCACTTCACGATGATGACGAGCAAGTCCGTCATGGGCACCGGCGAGCGCATAGGGGTACTCGATCTCCGTGGCGATCGCCAATGCGCGCTCGTAATGACCGCGTGCGTCATAGGCAGCTCCTTTAGCAGCAGCCGAAGCCCCTAACGAGATGAGGACCTCCACTTCGAGGCTACGATCGCGCACGCCACGGGCAAGAACTAGGGCCCACCCTAAAATGTCGACAGAGTCAGAGTGACGCCCCAGTTCCCGGTAGAGGTCGCCGAGACTGTTGAGCAGAACGCCGAGTCTGTAGACGGCGATACCACGCTCGAGGTACTCCAATGCCTCGTCGTATCGCCCCAATTTTCGGCAGATATCCCCGATGTTGTTCAGCGCGGTGGCGTAGCTGACAGGGTGGCCGGTGCTCTGGGCGACAAGTAACGCGTGTTCGAAATGCGCCAGCGCCGCGTCGTGGTCTCCCAGCGTGTCGTAAATGATGCCCAGACTCGCGCTCACGGCGTTCTCTCCCACCTTGTCGCCTGCGACCTGGGCCAGGTGGAGAGCTGCGTCGTTGTCGGCGATCGCCTCGCCGTAGCGGCCTAGCCGGAAAAGGGTGAATCCGCGGCAGCCGAGTGCGTTACGAAGCCCGGCGTGATGATCACCGCTGACGGCGGCGAGCGCGGAGGAATGCAGGGTGAGCGCGTCGTGGTAGTGCGCTCCGACGTCGAGGTAGCGGAACAGCGTGGTGGACAGGTGGCTGACATGCTCGGGCCAGCCATGGGCCGCGGCGTGCGCCGCGATCGCCAGTAGCATGGCGCGCTCAGCGTCAAGCCACTCCAGCGCTTCCTTCCCGCCGACGAACGACACCGAGGGTCCAGCCGGCTCAGGAATTGGGGGCCGGCGGTAGGGCTCGTCGGGGAAGACTGTGGCCGCGGCGGCAGCCGCTGCGTAGCGGTAGTGGTCGAACATCCGGGTTAGCGCCGCGCGCCGATCCTGCTCGCTGTCTATAGCGGAGGCCTGCTCAGCGGCATAGAGTCCGACGAGGTCGTGCATCCGATAGCGACCGGGTTGATGTTCTTCCACGAGATGCGCCGAGGCCAGTTTCCGCAGCAGGGCCCGGGTGCGCGACGTGGGAAGGTCCGTGAACGTAGCAGCGGTCGCGACGCTGAATTCCGCGCCCGGAGCTAGACCGAGCAAACGGAACAGCGTTGCGGTTCCGATGTCGAGAACCCGGTAGGACGCCATGAACACCGCGCGAAGATCTCCGGCGAGTTCACCCAGGTCGAGTGCGTCCAGCCGGGCCGACGTGTGGCGGAGTTCGTCGACCAGTGCCGTGAGGGGGAAGTCCGGCTGGGTCGCGGCGCGGGCCGCGACGATCCCGAGTGCCAGCGGCAGACCGGCGCACCAGCGCAGTAACTCATCCACGGCCTCGGGCTCTTTAGTGACTCGAGACGCGCCGAGATGGCAGCCAAGCAAATTCCGGGCCTCGATGTCGGTCAGGAAATCCAGGGCGAGCGGGCGCGCCCCTTGTGTGGCCAGCAGCCCGTCGAGGCGATGGCGGCTGGTGACCAGCACAGCGCAGCTATTTCCGCCCGGCAATAACGGGACGACCTGGGCGGAGTCTCTGGCGTTGTCGAGCACGATCAGCATGCGCCGGTCGGCGACCAGGCTGCGATACTTCCCTTCCTGGGCGCCGCGTTCCGCTGGAATCGACGCGCCGAGCGCTTCGAGGAATCCCCGCACCACCACCTCGGGCGAAACCGGGTCCACCTCCGGGTCAAAACCACGCAGGTTCACGTAGAGCTGCCCGTCGGGGAACGCGTCACGATGGTCGTGCGCCCACCGCAGCGCGAGCCAGGTCTTGCCGATTCCCCCGCCGCCACCCAGCGCCGAGATCACAGCGGTGGAATCTCCCTGCGACTCCGTCGCCAGCATCTCGCTCAGTGCTTCTAGCTCCCGAACCCGGCCGGTGAACGACGGAGGCGGTGTGGGGAGCTGGTGTGGGACCACGTGATGGGTTCGTCTGGGTTCCGGATTGGGCGTGTCGAGATCAGTGTCCGCGGTGAGGATTTGCTGGTGCAGCCGCTGCAGCGGCGGACTCGGGTCCGCGCCCAACTCCTCGCCCAGGCGTTCACGGAGTCGCTGGTAGTGAGCCAGTGCGTCGGCTTGGCGCCCGCAGCGGTACAGCGCCAGCATGAGTTGCGCGGCGACACGCTCATCCAGCGACGCCGCGGCCGAACTGGTGGACAGTGCCACGACCAGCTCCGCGTGCTGCCCGGTGCGCAGCAGCACCTCGTTGCGATCCAGTTCTGCTGCCCAGCGTTGCTGTTCCAAGTTCTCGCGCATCGCGCTCAGCCACGGTGAATCCATCCCGACGAACGGCTGACCGCGCCACAATCCCAGGGCCTCGTCGAACAAAGCCAGGGCATGCCGGTCGTCCACGGCGGCACATGCCTGCTTCACCAGGTACCCGAAGCGATGTACGTCAATAATCGTCGGCTCCGCCTCGAGCACGTAACCACTGCCCTGTCGCCGAATCGCGACGTCGGACAGAGGGGACAGCGCGACGCGCAGCCGTGACACGTAGCTGTACAGCGCGTTCTGCGGATGCCGCGGTGCCTGCTCGCCCCATACCCGGTCGGCGAGCTGGTCGAGCGACACCGCCCGGTTGACCTCCAGCAGCAACACCGTCAACACCTCACGCTGCCGCGCGTGACCCACCTCCACCGCGGCGCCGTCGACCTCGACCGCGAAGTCGCCCAACAACCGGAAACCCGTCACCTCTCCGCCCCGTCCCCTGGTCGGCACACCTGTCAACGTCTTTCAGGTTTATCGAAGGATCCCACAAGATCACCCCGTCACTGTGAAACCGCCGGCCCGGACGAGGGGCCGGGCCGGCACCAGGTTCTTTCCCGACAGCTAGGGGTGACTGTTCATGATGCGCATAGATGAGACCTGGGCCCGCGTAGCCGAACTAAATCACGAATTCGATATCTGTCGGCGAATACGACGTTTCACGAGTTCGCGGATAGGAGAACACGCTGGGAACTCCACCACAGGCCCTGACCACCACTGTGGCGGCATCAGCGAATTCCCAGACCAAGACCGATCTGGGCGACGAAGCCCAGGCGGAAGCTCGAGCACTCAATCGTGACTGCTGCCGAAAGAGCACCCCGAGCGATGAGGGCACTGGTCGCCGTGACCTCGACGGCGTAGGCCAGCATTGTCACGGCGAAGAACCCGGCGGCCATCACCCCTTCGCGCGGCTCGTCAGGGTTGGCGAACCATTCCTTGCACGTGATCCCGGCCCGGCCCAGTTCGTGGGCGACGGCGGCGATGTAGGGCTCGCGAGGACCGTCAGGCTCGTGTTCGAGGATCTTCCCCGTCGCCGCCAGCTGTGCGTATTTCTCCATGATCGCCTGCTGCACGTGCTCCGGCTTCAGTTGCCCGGGGCCGTACCTGGCGTGCAGGTCGACGCCGATCTGCACGGCGATTTCGTCGCCGAGGTCGATCTTGCGATTGGGGCTCAGATAGTGTAGGTGGCTCGCGTGCAGGGCGGGGCTCAGGGTGAGATGGCCGCAGGTGGCCGACGTCTTCGGCTCAGCTCCACGGAACTCCCAGCGGTCGCCGTGCGCACAGGCATTGCGGCAGTGCCGTGCGAACTGCAGCGACGGCACGCTGGCCTGGGGGTGTCCGCCGGTCTGGATCATCTCTCCGAGCCGGGTGGCCCCGAGCATCATGCTGATCGACAACAGGTCCTTGCCGACGATGTCGTCTCGCAACAAGGTGGCTTTGGTCAGGATCTCCCGCGCTGAGAACGTGAGCGTCTCGCCGCCGGGCTGAGCTGTGCCGTAGTAGAGGTTGACGGGGAATCTCCGTCTGGGGCCGCGCCCACGCGGGCAAGTTCCGTGTGCAAGTTCGGCAGACCCGGATCAAGGATCGACGGCAGTGCGAGTGACAGGGCAAGGGGGGCGATCTTCAACTGCTGGGCCCGTTCGGCGATCTCTTGCCCGGTCGCCGGCGAACTAGGTGCGGTCACCATGCCAGTCTGGCCGACGTCCCGACGGTGGGAACAGCGATAGCCCCCACGGCCGGAAAGTCTCGGCTTGTGTCTGGGTGTGCCAGGACTTCGGACATGCGTGCGGACGGCTACGAACATTGACAGCCAGCGCCGGTGTGCTCTCGGCAGCCACAGCTGCGTCGGGTGTAGTTAGCGAAAAGTTAGCGGCCTGTGGTTGCGTAAGGCCCTCGCCAAGATCATCCGCGAGGGTGTGATCAGGGAGAGTCACGACGTCCTGGTGTCGCTACCACTTGAACGGGTCACCGCCGGACATGGCTTACATTCGCTACGAGAGGACATGAAGATGCGTGCGTTCGTGACAAGGTGCCTGACGAGTGTGGCCGTGGTCGGGACCTTGGTGGCGGCACTGGCGCCCGGGGCGCAGGCCGCACCCGCGGCGCAGGCTGCACCGCCACATTCCGTGTCGGTGGCCGCGGCCGACAATCCCTGCGGCCCGGGGTATGGGGAAAGCGACCGCGCCGAGATCAGGGACGGCAGTAACAGCCTTTTCGGCACCGTTGTCCTGTACTGGAACGGCACATATCAGAGCAACTGCACGGTGACCTACAAGTCTGCGGCATACGGCGTGGTCACGCGCACGAATGCCTACGTATGCAGGCAGAGCGACGGGAAATGCAGCATCAACGATGGCGGCTTCCGCTACGAAGCCGACACGGATCCGCTGAAGGCACCGGGTTGTGTGCGGTGGGGCGGCTTGGTCACCGGAATCGACGGCAGAGTACTGGCCGTCAACAAGCCATGGGGTCATTGCTGAACTGCCGAAGGCAGCTTCCACCACACGGTCTGGTCTCTTGGACGATCTCGGTCATCTCGGCGGGGTGATCCGGGCGCATCCGGGGCGTAGCTGGGCGATGTCGGACGGCCTGGCGGTCGTCGGTCACTGTCTTGCGTACGCCGGTTAACATCGCGTACCACGATCAGCTGAGCGGGATCAGTCAGAAGATGCAGTACAGCGCAGCCATGACCGCCAGCAACAACCTCTCCAGAGTGCCGGTCCCCGGACGTTGAGCCGCGCATTGCAGGTTTTTGCAAGCCGTTCACACGATCGATCGGCCATGATCACCGCGGCGAACAGCCGGTCGACGACGACCGGCCAAACGATAAAAGGGAAAGAGCGATGAAGCGAATTTTGACTACGGCGGCAGCCACCGCGATTGCGTTCACATCGCTGGTCATGCCTGCGTCGGCCGAAGGCATGGGGACGCAAGCCGTGCGCTGCGACCCGAGCTCACAGCAGGTGCACCTCAACGTGTACCAACGCGAGAACAAGTTCATCGACGCGAAAGGGGGCTTCTTCAACTGCGACGCGCCGAACCCTGGCTTCACGATCCAAGTCCAGCTAAAGAACGTCATCGGCTGGGCGGACAAGGTGCCGAGGGCGGGCAATTGGCCGCGCAACCAGCTCACCACCACCACGTTCACCTGTACCGGCCAGGGCACGAAGACCTACCGAGCGCAGATGTTCGGCTTCTTCGGCGATGGCAAGATCTGGGTCCGGAACTCCAAAGAGATCAAGGTCAGTTGCTGAGGTAGTCCACCACGCTCATAAAGATCAGGGCCCACCCGAGAGGTCGGATGGGCCCTGAGTTGTGAACCACCTAGAAGAATTAAACCGATCATCCGCGGAATTCCAGCGCTACGCGGGATGGTCGCGCAGCCCCAGACCGAACAGGAAGTCCTCAGTGGGCGCCTGCCACCTCGCCGGCCAAGCCCGCGGCGCACTCAACCGTGAACTCACCACACACCTGCGCACCGGCCGCGCACTACGCAAACCACACCGCCACGGCGAAGCCCGCCGCTCCCGGATCCCTGACATGGTCACGATTTCCGACCGTCCCGCCGAAGCCGACGACCGCGCGGTACCCGGTCACTGGGAAGGCGACCTGATCACCGGCACCGCCAACGGCTCCGCGATCGGCACCCTCGTGGAACGCACCACCCGCTACGTCCTGCTGCTGCACCTGCCCCACGGCCACGACGCCATCGCGGTACGCGACGCGATGGTCACCGCCATCGCGACCCTCCCCGCCCAGCTACGCCGATCCATGACCTGGGACCGGGGCACCGAAATGGCCCGCCACACCGACTTCACCACCGCCACCGACATGCCGGTCTACTTCTGCGACCCCCACTCGCCCTGGCAGCGCGGCACCAACGAAAACACCAACGGCCTCCTGCGCCAATACTTCCCCAAAGGCACCGACCTCTCCCAGCACACCGCCGCCGACCTCACCGCCGCCGCCACCCAACTCAACGACCGCCCCCGCAAGACCCTGGGCCTGCTCTCACCAGCCCAATCCCTCAACCGGGTACTCTCCGGACAAACCCCCGTTGCAACGACCCATTGAATCCGCCCAGACTCACAGGCCTACGTCTTCCGTCTGGACCAAGGCCCTGCCCCGTCCTTTACCGCGAATGAACTGTTGCGGCGAAAGTTCTCCAGTCAGTGGAACACTAGTGCGCTGGTCAAGTCCTCGCCCCGAAGAAGCAGGCCGTTTGATCTGGACGAAAGTCCAGATCAAACGGCCTACTCCTGCCGACAGGTAATCTTTCTTGAACGACCAGAATGGACTTTCCGTGGTCGAAACCGGTGCGAAGCCCGCTGGGCGGAGGCCTGGCAGTTGACTCCGTCCAGCGAAAGCGCTGCCACGGGATAGGTCCTTACCGCCAGGTGGTCTTAGCCGCGAATTCGGTTCGCTGTGAGTGGTAGGTGGAGGTCGCTGGGCCCGACGTTGACGTAGAACAAGGCCTCGTTGACCGCTGGGTCGTCGCCACCCCAGCGGACGACGCCATCAAGGTCGGCGAGAATTTCGCGGAGGGCAGCGGTCTGCAGCGGAAAGAACCCTCCCCGCTGCCCGGCCGGGTAGTGGCCGGGCCGGAGCAGGATCGCCGTTCCCGACGCCAGGTTGGACTCCGGCAGCGAGGCTCGCACGCTCGCCGGCGGACGCCAGCCGACGACGTCGCCATCGCGTAATTCGTCGACCTCGCGGTGGAAACGGCCGATGAGGCAGGCGAGAATCACTTCGACCTCGCCCATTCGCACCTGCACGCCCACGAGCTGGGTACCAGGTACCGGACGGGTGTGGATGTGGCCGCGGTCGTCGGCGACCTTCTCCATCTCCCATCCGTTGTGGGACGGCCTGCCGGTCAGTACTCGCTCATCCCTTTGAAGCAGGCGCGTTATCTCGTCTTCCAGCGGCGATCGCGCCGTCGCGGCGTAAGCGGGCGAGGAGAAAGGAATAGCCGCCGCGACACCGGTCATGGCCGCGGCAGCGAGGAACGTGCGGCGTGATACGGACATCTGCTTTGTTCCCCTTTTCACATGTGCCGGGAGATGCTGTTGTACTTCTCGAAAATTTGGTACAACACCATGCGCTTCCCGGCGTGTTCCTCCGCTTCGCTACCGAAGCCCTGGTAGCGGCGCACTATCTCGAAGATCTCCTTTTCCGTGTAGTTCAGTGCGATTGGCCGGAGCACGGTTTCTCCGGCTGGCGGGTTCACCCCGCCGGGTTTGCCGTCGGCGCCCCAGATGTGGATCAGCGCGACCGTCCGCAATGCGTACTCCTGGTCCTTGACCCGCTTCCACATCGTGTAGATGTTGGCTTCCACTGCCGGGTCGAGAATCGTGCCGGACACCACGCCCTTGGTGATGCAATGGTTCCAGGCGCGCAGGCCGGTCCTGCCGAAGATCTGCGCGATGCCCGTCGAGGAGTCGTCCGGCATCTTGGGCACACCTTGGTAGTGGGCCTCCACCGCCGCATCCCCGGCTTCGTCCTTGGCATCGATATGCCGCATCTCCCAGTACGCCGAAGTCTGGATCAGCGCCTTGCGCATGTTGTACCGGTTCGACAGCTCGGTGATGACGGCGTCGTGGGTGAATACGGTGTCCTGCAGGCACTTGCGGTGGTTATAGGATCTGACGCCGCCGTTGTTGGGAAAACCGATCGACTCCATGTACTTGCCGACTTCGAGTTCGAGCGCGTCCCAGTCCGCGCGCAACGCTGTGTCGGGAACGGCGGCGCGCGGCGGGTTGAACGAGCCCTGGCCGGTGTCGCGCCCGGACGCGATGTTGACGTCGATCTCGATCTTGCCGTCACCTGAGCCGACCGACTTGGTGACGATCTGGTCGTAGGCCCAATCTTCCGGCAACGGATAGCCCAGGTTTCCAGAGAACCCCGACGACATGTCGCAGACGAAACTGGCCGTCGAGTGGCCTGCCTCCGCGACCCGGCTGCAGACGTTACGTGGGCCGTAAATGCCGATCAGGTATGGATTTCCCGCGTCCGCCAGGGTGTCCTGGATGCCCTTGAAGTGGGGCAGGATATTGGAGGTGACCTCATGGTCGAGCGCATCGAAGTCGACCGCGAAGAAGATCCGCGTCCCGTTCTTGAACCCGTGGTCGACGGCCGCGTTGATCGCCGCGTAGCCACTGGCCCGCCCTGCCGTGTAACTGAAGCTCGCGGCGTCCCTGCCGAAGGTCTGGTAAATGGGGAAACAACGCAGCCCGCTGCTCGCGATGGTCTGCAGCTCCCCTGGCTGGATCGGTTTCTCCGGCAACTGTGTCGTACTCAACGCGGTGAGGTAGCGGCCGACGTACTTGACGCCTTGCGCCTTGAGCGTCGCCGCGCGCGCCGGAGTGATCTTCGTGACTCCGTCGCACGCCTCACCACTACGCGTCTGATCGCCGTAAGACACCAGAAGCGACGCCCAGGTCGGGAAGTCGCCGCTGCCTGTCACCCCTAGTTTGGCGAACGATTGGAAGGTCCGGACCTCGTTGGCGAGTGCGGCGTCAAAGGAGCTGGTGAAGGTCACCGGGCGCTTGTTGAGCATCATCGCCGCAGAGCACAGTGACACCCAGACACCCTGGCTCCCCGCCGAAACGGTGTGGGACTTGAGGCCGGCTTGTGTGGCGGGGCCGAATACTCCATTGGCGCTGCCGTCGGCCATCCCCAGTTCGTATTGGATGGCGAACAGCATGGCTTTGGCCACGTCCCGCGAATGGTGGCCGTCGCACGGCATGATGAAGAAGTCCCGGCGGTTGACGTACCGGCCATTGAGCCACTGCTGCACGCCGCGGATCGCGTCGGAACCGGAGTTGACGGTGACGTAGGCGTCCATGTTCAGCAGGCCTTTGAACACCTTCGGCGTCAGGTCGCTGCCCGGATACGCGGCGCCGACGGCCATGTCCGCCTTCAACTTGGTCATGGCCGCCTGGACGCGCGGGCTGTAAGCGCCGCTGATGCCGTCGCCGTCATAGCCCTTGCAGTACAGGGCAGACTGGATGATGCGGCAAAAATCCGCCGACGGCATGGTGCCGAAGTTCAGCTTCGGATACTTCGCCGTGAGCGTGGCGAGCGTGGTAGGCCCAAAAGCGTTCGACGGCGGCGAGATCCCCAGCTCCACCTGCAACGCGCGAGTGAGCGCGTACATGGTGTCCCAGCTTGTCTTGCCGTCCTCGTCGACCGTCATCCCGATCCGGCTGCCGTAGACCTCGTTGACGAAGTGCTGGGCACGTTGGACCATCTCATCGGCCACGTCAGCCGACCTTGATCTCGTCGGCCTTGTCATTGAAGTCGAAGGACCGGAAATCCGAGTAGATGCCACCGGCTCGCAGGAACGAGCGCTGGTCAGGCCATAGCGGGCCACGATAGTTGACGAGTTCCGCTCCGCCTTGGATCCGGTGCAGAGCGGCGCTGCTCGCCTGGTCGCGGAAGCCCCAATCCGCGAGCTTCTTGCTTCCCGCGGCGTTCCATTGCAGTTTCCTGCCCTTGTGGTCGGCGTCGGCCCAGAGGCATACCCAGGTGTTCTTGCAGTCTTCAGCGGCACTGACGCCGAAGTCACCCATCGCGGCGGACGCCGCCTGCTCGTTCGAGAAGCAGCGGACATCGCCGATCGCGAATTCAGTGCAGACCTGGGCACCCTCCCAGCTGTGACTGAGGTCGATCATCCTGCCTTCGTACGAGGCCAACACCCCGGCCGGGGCCGCGGCGGCGGGAACCTGGGATGCGACGATAGTGGCCAGTACCGCGGCCATGACCAAAAACGTACGTTTCACTTGCTGCTACCTCCCCATAGACGACGATCAGCCCGGCGACGGTCGAACTCCGTCGCGCGAATACTCGCCATCTCCTGCGCTGACGAGAGGCTCACCGAAGTCGACTGTGGCAGCAACCGCTAACTTTTCGCTAACTGTCGTGACATCCAGCCCACGCGAGCCTCATCGCGAAGGATCCGGTACGTCCGGGACGGTCCCAGCCACCGGCCTAGTCTCCGGAGAATCCCCAGAAGGAGATCTCGTCCGGTATTCCCTCTCTGTAGATCACCACGCAACGACCGGTCCACCGCCCGTCCGTCAGATCCCCCAGCGGGCCTGACTGGCCGTTGACGCGGTCGAAGTCGGCGGCCGACGGCTCTTGGGTGCCGAATACCTGCTCGAGTTCGGCTGACGTCAGCAGCCTGACAGCACCGATCTCGCCATAGTCGCCCGCGATCATCCGGTCGACATCGAGGATCGTGTGCGTGCCCGCGTCCCAGAAGTGCTCGATCTGCAGGCGTTCGCAAAGGGCTCGGCCGACTGTCGGGCGGCGACCGCGAGCGCGAGACGGGAGCGATGCTGGTCTGTTTAGTGACTTGTGAGTCGACTGTTCAGAATCGGCGCGATATGGGTCCGAACGGTCCCAGCCAAGTCTGGATTCTCGCCGTCGTTCGCGCGGGCGAGGATGCGCGAGGCCACACAGACCTGAGCGTCGTGGCCGGCTGGAGCATCCAGGATGTCTCCGAACACGTTCGCCACACGCCCAGACACCTCCGGTTCGAGCAAGCTGAACAGGAACAGAGTGGCCGCGTCGATTCCGGCCGGGCTGAGGCCCCACAGCTCCCAGTCCAGCACGCCGAGTTCGGGACCGACGAGATTAGACCAGCGCAGGTCCCCGTGTGGTCTCGAACTCGACCGGCCTGAACGCTTCGGCGGCGGCTCGGCCGAAGACGGTTTCCACGCGCTTGCTCGCGCGGGCCCGGCTGCTCGCGTAACGGGTCGTCGGCGTCCCTCCGATGGTGTCCACGCTGCGGCGTAACTCGGTCCACCAGGTGTCCGGCAGGTCCAGCGGTACGCGCAGAGCATCGGTCGGCGAGCAGGGACGGCCGGGCATCAGCGTCACGAGGTCCGCCCGGACGCGGCGTTCGCCGTCTGGGTCGTCCCACTCGGCGCTGGCCAGGACGCGCTGCCTCGACACGCCGATCAGCACCGCGGAGTCGGGGATCCCGGTTCAGAAGTCGGCCACGTCGGGGTCGTGAACCCACCGATGTACTCGCGCCCTACCCGCATCCATGCCGGGCCCTCGGGCGCGGTGACCCTGACGCTGGTCGACCGGTGATGAAGCCCGTCCACCGGTCGACCAGCGAGCACGACACCGAACTGGCCCGCGGTTGAACAGGGCGACAGGGCGTGTGGACGACAGGACCGAGGCCTTGTTCCGCGTCGTCTTCGCCCACACTCTCGCCAAGGCCGGGCACCGGTGGACCGCGGTCGCCGAGGCGGAGAAAACCCAGCTCCTGCTGAGCGCCGCGCCCGGAGACGACCTGCCGTTCTGGGCGTTGACCTGGGGACCTCCCGCCGCATCGGTGTATTCCCGCACCGCGAAGGTCTATGAAACCCTGCGCGATCACGAGGCAACCGCCGTGCACTACGCGCGCGCGGCGAAGTCCCGGCCCGCCGGAACCTACGCCCGGATCGTCGCCCTGGACCGCACCGGATCCGCGGCATGCGCAGTGCGGCGGAGCTGGACGCCCGAGCCAGGGACATGTTCGCTGGCACCTGAGGTCCCCCACCGAATCGGCGCAGCGTTCTGTCGCGCTGGCCGACAGACCGGTCAGCGGCCGTCGCGCTCTCGGGTCAGGGCATCGCCATCTTCGTGCCGTGCGTGGCCACCGCTCACAGAATCGTCGCCGCCTACGCTGGCGGGACACTGTTC
>Ga0193717_1001618_pt1 | contig 13668 bp, 13 predicted proteins | sample U2c2metaG_FD_145900 | JGI IMG/M metagenome (GOLD analysis project Ga0193717, IMG submission 145900) | Soil microbial communities from a riparian zone of the East river system, Colorado, United States - U2c2 | ecosystem: Environmental > Terrestrial > Soil > Riparian zone | place: USA: East River... | reverse complement strand
TGGAGGACCAGCACCTGAATGTCGCAGTCAGCCCCGGCCCCGATGCCAAGCTCATCACCGAGAGTGTCAGTATTCCTACTATCGGCATCGGGGCCGGGGCTGACTGCGACATTCAGGTGCTGGTCCTCCATGACATGCTAGGACTGTCGTTTGGAAAACTCGCGCGCTTCGTCAGGCCTTACGCAAATTTGAATGAAGTAATCACAGACGCCGTAAGCCGATATGCCGACGACGTTCGAAGCGGCAACTATCCATCGGCGGCAGAGTCCTACTCGCTGCCGGCAGAGGCAGCCGACGAATTGAATCTACCCACGCCCGTGAAAGACTCAAACATCAAGAAGTCCTGAATTCCCCCAAAAAACTATGGAGATTATCAATCGCCGTCAGCGCATGAGTTCCGTCGCGCGCAAAATCCGCCGCGACCAGGATCGAACCATCGGGCTGGTGCCCACGATGGGTGCGCTTCATGAGGGCCACCTGAGTCTAGTGCGAGAAGCGCGCCGGATGTGTGATGTGGTCGTCGTCTCTGTCTTTGTGAACCCTGCCCAATTTGGCCCAGGCGAAGACTTCGAACACTATCCGCGAGACTTGACCAAAGATACCGCGTTGTTGACCGACTACAACGTCGATTACATCTTTGCCCCTCCAATCGAAGAAATATATCCCAAGGGCTTTTCTACCTATGTAAATGTCGAGGGTCTGGCGGAGCAGTTAGAGGGTACGGCGCGTCCGGGTCACTTTCGCGGCGTTGCCACAGTCGTTGCCATCCTGCTCAACGTGGTGCGTCCGGATTTTGCTTTCTTTGGCCAAAAGGACGGACAGCAGGCGATCATAATCCGGCGACTCGTTCGAGACCTGGCTTTTGACTCGGAAGTAATCGTACTGCCGACCGTGCGCGAGGATTCCGGATTGGCCATGTCTTCCCGCAATCTCTACTTGAAACCGGAAGAACAGAGAGCTGCTGCGATTATTCATCGTGCGCTGGTAACAGCGAAGGAGGCTTACAAGGCGGGCGAACGACATGGCAACAAATTAACGGACCTTGTAAGAACCATGATTGAAGCCGAACCCCGGCTGCGTTTGGATTACGTGAGCATCACCGATGGAGAAACCCTGGAAAAACTCGACAAGCTGGATGAACGGCCAATGATGATTGCCGTGGCCGCTTATGTGGGTAAGACGAGGTTAATAGATAACATGACGCTTAACACTGCCAAGAAAAAGGACGGTGCTTCCGCGAAGGCCTGAGCCTGCGAGGTGTTGGCGAATTGCCTTTTACACCGAACGGTTGGCGAATTGTAGCCCAGGGTAACACCCTGGGGGAAAAAGTTCTCCGATTGCTTGTACCCTGTAAGGGTTTGTGCCGACAAGTTGAGTCTCAGCTGTATGTGTTCTTCGTATGCTGTCCGGGGGCTCCCAGACGCGAGTAACCCTTTCAGGGTTGCGACAGTTTTAGCATGACTGTTTACCCAGGGTGTTACCCTGGGCTGCAATTCGCCAACACCTTCGGTGTAAATGCCAACTCGACCTTCGGTGTAAAAGCTAGCTCGACCTTCGGTGTAAAATGCCACTCGACCTTCGGTGTAAATGCCAACTCGACCTTCGGTGTAAAAGCTAGCTCGCGACACCTTACGGATGCGTCCAATGCGCTTTTGTTTTTTCCTCGCCCTTCTGTGACAATCCATCCGAGAACTGATGTCTGAGGCAACAAAACAGAAAGCACACATCAGGTTCACCCTGAACGGTGAACCTACTGAAGTTGTGTTTGCTCCACATAAAACGCTGCTGGAAGTGCTGCGCGAAGATCTGAATCTGACGGGCACAAAGCACGGTTGTGAACTGGGCGAGTGTGGTACGTGCACGGTTCTGGTCGACGATCGAGCCATTCTGTCATGTCTGATGCTCGGGCTCGACGCCGAAGAACGAGACGTTAAAAGCATTGAAGGCATGGCTGCGGGTTCCGAACTTCATCCCTTGCAGCAGACGTTCGCTGATTTAGGAGCGGCGCAATGCGGTTACTGCTCGCCTGGATTTCTACTCGTCGCCGAGGAGCTTCTCAAAAAGAACCCCAGCCCCACGCGCGAGATGATCAAGGAAGCGCTGTCCGGGAATATCTGCCGATGTACCGGCTACATAAAGATCTACGAAGCCGTCGAACTGGCGGCAGCTCGAATGCGCGGCGAAGAGATGGAGCTGCCTCGGGAGAGTGTTTATGGCTATGAGTAGGTTTGCTGCTGTTGAACTGGAAGCGACGAGATGAAATCCAACACCGCTTTATCGGTCGCATTTCTGATCTGTCTCGTTGTTCCATGTGCGCAGGCTAAAGGCAATCGAGGTCCGAACAGTAGAAAGTACATTGACGCATTGGTATCCGCTCAATTGCTTGTCGTTTATCATGAGGATGGTGCTGCCGACGCGACGGTTATGGCCATTGGCGCCAATGATTCTGGCGTTGTGGAAAATCCAATCCCAGAGGTCAGGGCCATTGTAGACCTTGGAGCAAACGCCATCCCGCTGTTGATCGCTCATCTTGATGATACTCGTCTGACCTCCGCCACGTTTGACAGAAATAAGTTTTCGGTGCCAATTGGACATGTCTGCCTGGATATTCTGACCCACATCATACGTGGACCGAAAATCATGGTGGGGAATTGCTCCGATGATGGGTTGGGCGCTTGCATTCGACCCGGCTACTATTTCCGTCCTGATGCTTACACTCCGAATGGCAGTAAGTCTATTGCAAAGCCTGAAGTCGCTCGCGTAAAAGCAAATTGGAAACAAGCGTATCGAAAAGGGAATATGCAATATCTCTACCCGCAGTCGTGGAAACCACGCAAAAGATTGAATGTCTAACAATCGGAAGAATGAAGAGCCTCTAAAGGTAGTCGGCAAACCATTCCGCAAAGTCGATGCCCGGGCCAAGTGCACGGGCCAGACAAAGTTTGCCGACGACATCGTGCTGCCCAGGATGATCTTCGCGAAGATCCTTCGCAGTCATCATCCTCATGCGCTGATCAAACGAATCGATGCCTCCAGGGCTCTCGCGACGCCTGGCGTTTTTGCGGTTATTACCGGCCAGGACTTGCCCATCTCTTATGGAATCCTTCCGGTCAGCCAGGATGAACACGCGCTCTGCATCGACAAAGTCCGTTTTATTGGCGACCCGGTCGCCGCCGTGGTGGCGATCGACGAAGACACCGCTTTCGACGCAATGAATCTCATTGAAGTCGAATATGAGAACCTTCCCTCTATCTCAACGATTGACGAAGCGCTGCTGATCGAAGAGCCGCGTATTCACGAATACGGCGATGGCGGCAACATCCACAAAAAGGTTTCGTTGGAATTTGGCGATGTCGAAGAAGGTTTCGCTGAGGCCGATCTGGTCCGCGAAGACACGTTCTTCTACGAGGGCAATACACATTTACCGCTGGAACAACATGCCGCCGTCGCTTACTTCGATACGGACAACAAATTAACACTCTGGAGCTCCACACAGACTCCTCATTACGTTCATCGTGCCCTTGCGAAAGTTCTGGAGCTGCCGGCGAGCCATGTGCGTGTTATTGCCACGCCCAACGGAGGCGGCTTCGGCGGCAAGAGCGATCCGTTCAATCACGAGATCATCGTCTGTAAGCTATCGATGATTACTGGTCGCCCGGTCAAATGCACGCTCACCCGCGAAGAGGTTTTCTACTGTCACCGCGGCCGCCATCCTGTGTTGATGCAGGTAAAGACCGGAGTCAAGAAAGACGGTTCGATTACCGGGATGCACTTCAAGTCACTGCTGGACGGCGGTGCCTATGGCAGCTACGGCGTCGCCAGCACGTTCTACACTGGCGCACTGCAGACCGTCACGTACGACGTGCCCCGCTACAAATTCCAGGGTGTACGCGTGTTTACCAACAAGCCGCCGTGCGGTCCCAAGCGCGGTCATGGCACACCCCAGCCGCGTTACGCACTCGAAGTTCAGCTCGACAAGATCGCCGAACAGCTATCTCTTGATCCAGCAGAGATTCGCAGACAGCATTTGGTGAAGCCTTATTCGCTCACCGCCAACTATCTGCGCATCGGTAGCATGGGACTCGGGAAATGTATCGACAAGGTTGTCGAAGGCTCAGACTGGAAAAACAAGTTTTCAGGCTGGAACAAAGAGAATCGCAAGCAGCCGTTTGGCAAAGGCATCGGCATCGCGTGCAGTTCCTACATTTGCGGTGCGGGCCTGCCGATCTATTGGAACAGCATGCCACAGTCGGGCGTGCAGCTGCGGCTGGATCGCCAGGGTGGCGTGTGTGTGATGTGCGGCTCCACGGATATCGGCCAGGGTTCAGATTCAATCCTGGCCTACATCGTCGCTGAAGTTTTGGGAATCGATCCGTTTGACATTCGCGTCGTCACCGCCGACACCGATCTGACGCCAGTAGATCTTGGCAGCTACTCGAGTCGCGTAACCTTAATGACCGGCAACGCTGCGATACAAGCGGCCGAAAGAGCGCGGGAGCTGTTGGTAATGGCGGTCTCGGAAAAACTTGGCGTACCAATTGAGAATGTCTCGCTTGCCGAACGCAGAGTTTTTGACGTGGAGAATCCCGATATTGGAGTTTCGTTTGCCGAGGCCGTGGTCCTTGCGGAATCGAAGTTCGGCACAATTGGAACTGTGGGCTCGTATTCGCCGCCACCATCGCCAGGTAAGTACAAAGGCGCCGGGGTTGGACCATCACCCGCTTATAGCTACACGGCCGCAGTGGCGGAAGTGGATGTCGATCCGGCGACCGGCATTGTAGTCGTCGAGCGCATCTGGATTGCCCACGACATCGGCCAGTCAATCAATCCGATGCTGGTTATGGGCCAGGTTGAAGGCAGTGTCTACATGGGCCTCGGCGAAATTCTGATGGAAGAGATGGCCTATCGCGGCAATCGGAATTTGATCCACAAGTTTCCTTCCATGCTCGAATACAAGAGCCCAACCACGATGGAAATGTGCGACGTGAAGACGTATCTGATCGAAGACGCCGATCCCAATGGTCCGTTTGGCGCAAAAGAAGTGGGCCAGGGTCCGTTACTTCCGGTGCCACCAGCGGTCGCGAATGCCGTTTACGATGCGGTGGGAGTACGTATCGACGAAGTGCCGATCATGCCGGAGAAGGTTTTGAAGGCGTTGCGCGAGAAAGCCAAAGGTGGCGACGGGCGTTATGGTCCTGATTCGGTGCCTTCGGTTGATTGGCCCACGCCGATGCGCGTCCTAACGCCGGCAGAAGGTGGCGATGGCCATGAGATGCCACGGGTGGCCGTGCATTCGTGAATATCGTTTGTATGTGGCAATGAAAGTCCCTGAAAGGGTCGCACTTGTGCGAGGCAAAGATCAATTGTCGGTGCGAGTTCGTTGAGACTGCGACCCTTTCAGGGTCGGGGCTGAAAACGTCGGTTCCGGGGGCGTTGCCCCCGGCCATTAACTTCATGCCTTTCAGGCATTTTCTAAGGCTCGCAAAAATTCGCACCGAACACTTTTAGTTGAGTAATCACCATGATGCGTTTACCCAAATTTGACTATCGTGCGCCGAGAGAGATCTCGGAGGCGGTGAAGATCATGGGCGACGTAGGACCTGAGGGTCAGTTTGTGGCAGGAGGTACGGATCTCTATCCCAACATGAAGCGGCGGCAGCAGACGCCGAAGACAGTCATCTCGGTCATGCGGGTCCCTGAGCTGAATGACATCTCAGGTGACGGCAAGTCGGGTGTTAGGATCGGTGCATCGGTAACCTTAACCGATATCTGCGAGAACCAAATCGCGATTATCCAGTTGTCGCCCATGCCGCGCGGTCCATCTCAACTCCGATCCTGCGCAACATGGGCACCATTGGTGGCAACCTGTTGCTCGACACACGATGCAACTATTACGATCAAAACTACGAGTGGCGCAAAGGCATCAACTTCTGCCTGAAGAAGGACGGCGACATTTGTTGGGTAGCTCCTGGAAGTTCTAAGTGCTGGGCTGTGCAGTCATCGGATCTGGTTCCCGTAATGGTGGCCATTGGCGCCAAGCTGCGACTGGTTTCGACACTTGGCGATCGGGTGATCGATGCGGCAGGTTTATACAACGATGATGGCATCGACTACCTCCACAAAAGACCGGACGAGCTGCTAGTCGAAATTCGGCTACCGCCAACAAACGGCTGGCGCGCTTCTTATCAGAAGCTTCGTCGCCGGGGGGCTTTTGATTTTCCGGTGCTTGGGGTGGCCGCCTGGGTACAACTCGATCCCGCGGGTTTCGTAAAAGATGCCAGGCTGATCCTGGGAGGCATCGCTCCCTCGCCGTTGGACGTTAAGGAAGCCGCCCAAGCGCTGATTGGCCAACCTCTCGATCGCGACCACATCGAAGCCGCCGCTGAAGCTGCGTACGTCAAGGCCCGTCCACTCGACAATACCGACTTCGTCATGAACTGGCGCAAGCAGATGACCCGACAATACACGCTCCGCGCCCTCGAGGAATTGCGCACGAAAACAACATTGTAGGGGCGGCACTCCGTGGCCGCCCCAGTTTGCGCAACCGAGACATCCCTTCCCTGTGCGACGTGGGGTAACCACGGAGGGACACCCCTACAATGATTGTCCGCGAGCCATCTCATGAGCGAAGTTTCCGCTATTCTTCTCGCCGCCGGCCGATCACAGCGCATGGGTGCTTTTAAACCTCTGCTTCCCTTCGGTAAGACAACCGTTATTCGTAGTTGCATCCAAAGCCTGCGCCAGGCTGGAGTTGAAGACATTGTTGTGGTGCTGGGCCACCGAGCTGAGGAACTTCAGGAGACCCTCGGCGATCTGAGGTTACAGTTTGCTCTCAATCCGGATGCAACAAGCGAGATGGGCGCTTCCATCGCCTGCGGGCTTCGGGAACTCCCTTTGGACGCCAGAGCAGTACTCATCACCCTGACGGACCAGCCGGCCGTACCGCCCGACGTCATGAGGTCCATAATCGCCGAATGGACATCAGGAGAGAGGCTGGTCGTACCCGAATTTCAAGGCCGCGGAGGTCATCCAGTCCTGGTTGATCTCGGCTTGCGCGAGGAGTTGCTAAATCTCGATTCCAGCGGCGGGCTTCGATCCTTTCTCAAAGGACACCGGGAACACGTTCGACGGTTACAGGTCAATTCGCCTTTCATTGCGCAGGACATGGATACATGGGATGATTACCGGGCCTTGCACCAACAAGTCTTCGGTGTTCCACCAGCGAACCAGGAGTCAAAAAGCCCCAGTTAAACGATAGATCCCAGAGACCCCGCTCATTCACCCAACTATACCTGGTCTCTGGTCATCTAATGCGATGTCGGTTTTCCCCAAGTCTCAATAACGAGGCTGGAGGCCGCAAAGGAGAATAGATGTTTCTCTCGAACTGTAAGACATATATGGCCACTGTTCTTTTGGTCCTACTTGGTTCAAGCCTGGGCTTGGCTCAAAAAGGCGATGGTGGTCCAGTTGAGTTTTCGATGCGGTCGGTCGATGGTCCGACGGTGACCTCTGACAGCCTCCGCGGCGAAGTTGTGGTGCTCGCTTTTGGCGCTTCATGGCTTCCCCTTTCCCGTACGCAGTTGCAGGGGATCAGGAAACTCGCTGATGAATACAGTGGCCGCGGGGTAGCTGTTTACTTCGTGAGCACCGACTCAGAAGATTCGAAGTCCAAGAACTTTGCATCAGACGAACAACTCCGCGCCTTCTCGCAAAAGTACGGTCTGAAGGTTACAGTGCTGCGAGATCCGGACGGTGAGGTATCCAAGAAACTCGGCATCGATCAATTACCCTCAATAGTGATTCTCAACAAGCAAGGCAATGTCGTCGGCGAACCTGTTCGCGGGATCGACCCCCAAGGCAATCTCGCCGGTCAGTTGGCTAAGACCCTGGACAAGATTCTCTAACTGTCGTCACTTGGACCGAAGTCAAGGGGCCGCCTTCATCAAGGCGGCCCTTTGGCGTTTCAGATGAAATAGAATCTCGCACTCAGCCTGATAAGCTCTTGCTCATCGGAGCGGAATCTAATACCTTGCTGCTTCGCTCCAGACGACGCAAAAGCGAGGTCCAAGACAGTAACTTTGCGGATCTACTTTGGCCAGAGTTCATCTTCTTCTTAGTCTTCTATTTCTATGAGTCTGAAATTCATTAATCCTGCAACGCTCGGTCCTCCAAGAGGTTATTCCAATGGGGTTATGACTGAGCCGGGTGCGCGACTGCTGTTTATTGCCGGACAAGTCGGTTGGAATGAACGACAGGAAATCATTAGCGCGGACTTTGTCGAGCAGTTTGATCGCGCTCTCGCCAACGTGGTTGCGGTTGTTACCGAGGGAGGCGGACGGCCAGAACAAATAGCGCGCCTGGTAATGTACGTTACCGATAAGAACGAGTATCAACTACGGACCCATGAGCTTGGGGAACGTTACCGCGCCCGTATGGGGAAACACTTCCCGGCAATTGTGCTGGTGGAAGTCAAGAGCTTGCTTAATGACGAGGCAAAGGTCGAAATCGAAGCGATCGCGGCGTTATGACGTCGGCTCTGGTTTGCAAGAGAATACGCGCGCTAACCCTCTGAAGAGTGGTTTAGACAAGTAGTACCAGGCGATCCACGAATGAAACAGCCCACGAGTTTTCATTACGAACGGTCGGATAAGGGAGTCGTTACAATCACTCTCAACCGCCCCGACCGTCTGAATGCGCTGACTTTTGAAGTGTATCGAGAACTAACCGACATCTTCGCGGCCCTGCGCGCCGAAGACGATGTGCGCGTGGTGGTTATTACGGGATCAGGACGGGCTTTCTGTTCCGGCGGTGACGTCCACAACATTATCGGTGAACTCTTCGCCCGCGATATGGAGGGATTGTTGGAGTTCACCCGAATGACATGCGATCTGATTCGCAACATCCGGGCTCTGCCGAAGCCTGTAATAGCCAGCTTGAACGGCACCACGGCGGGAGCCGGCGCGTGCATCGCGTTAGCATCCGATATCAGGATCGCGAGTGATGCAGCCAAAATTGCTTTCCTGTTTGTAAAGGTGGGCCTGTCGGGAGCAGACATGGGAGCCGCGCATCTATTGCCAAGAGTAGTGGGTTTGGCAAAAGCAACTGAGTTGCTCTACACCGGGGATTTCATTTCCGCATCAGAGGCGGAGCGAATTGGGTTATATAACAGGGTGGTACCCGCTGAAGAGTTGGCTAACGTCACTCGCGAATTTGCAGAACGGCTATCACAAGGGCCTGCTTTTGCGCTGGCCAAGACTAAGGAAATGCTCAATCGCGAGATTGATATGGGCCTCGGCGCTGCACTCGAATGCGAGGCACAGGCTCAGGCCATTTGCATGCAGCATCCCGACTATCGCGAAGCTTATGAAGCGTTCGTCGCAAAGCGTCCGCCGAAATTCGAGTAATATGGAGCGCCTGCGCTTTCATATCAACTTGGCTGAAAAGCGATAGCCTGTGAGGGTATTATTGGTTTGACCGAGGGCTAAAATTACTAAACCAATCCAAAGCGCCGTCGCCGCTACGCTCTGCCGGCGCACTCCAAACTATGGATTCATTCATCGAACAATCACCATTCTTCACTCCTGAGCATCGCACGCTTGCTGGCGACCTGGAATCGCTTGTCGAGCAGGAGATCGAGCCGCGGGCCAACGAAGAACGCGATGTTGACGAGCGTCTCCGCGATTACGTAACTGTATTGGCCGACGCTGGTGTGCTCCGCTATGCGGTTTCACACGATCAGCGGTTTGATGTCCGTGCTCTCTGCTTGATTCGCGAGGCCCTGGCCTACTCATCAGCGTTGGCCGACCTCGCTTTCGTGATGCAGGGGCTAGGTACGTACGCAATCAGTCAGGCAGCACCGGAGCATGTCCGCGATTTCTGGGTGACTCGGGCAGCTGAAGGAAGGGCCATCGCTGCATTTGCCTTGACCGAACCCGAAGCCGGCTCCGACGTCTCCGCCATTAGAACCACCGCTCAGCGCGATGGTGACGCCTGGGTGATCGACGGTAGCAAGCGTTTCATCTCAAATGCCGGAGTCGCTGATTTTTATACTGTGTTTGCCCGAACCGGAACTCAAACCGGCGGACGTGCAGAACTTTCCGCGTTTGTTGTGAGCGCGCGAATGCCCGGCTTTACCGTCGTCGAGCGGACCCCGATGATTTCACCGCACCCGATCGGAGAAATTGCCTTTAAAGGATGTCGTGTCCCGGCAGAGGATATGGTAGGAGCCGAGGGAGACGGTTTTATTCTGGCGATGCGTACGCTCGACACTTTTCGTGCGAGCGTGGGAGCGGCCGCCTGTGGTATGGCCCGGCGTGCACTTGATGAATCTCTTCGATATGCCCTGAACCGTAAACAATTTGGCCGGTTACTCGCCGAACATCAACTCATCCAGGAGAAGCTGGCCGATATGATCACCGAACTCGACGCCGCCCGGCTGTTGGTCTATCGCGCTGCCTACCTAAAAGACGCCGGGAACGGACGTGTGAGCCGGGAGGCCAGCGAGGCTAAGCTTTACGCTACCGAAGCGGCCGGCCGAATCATTGATCAGGCCGTTCAGATCCACGGTGGCGCGGGGCTCGTGCACGGTAGCGTGGTGGAACGTCTTTATCGTGACGTGCGCGCGTTGCGTAATTACGAAGCCACCTCCGAGATCCAGAAACTGATCATTGCCAGCCAGCTTTTGAAAGAGTAGTAGATTTCGTGGATCGTTCTCACATCGGCCAGCGATCGCCGTCGGGATGAGACATTCCTGGAATTTCTGCGACCTCAGAACCATTAACCAATGAAAATCAACATCATCGGCGGCGGGCCCGCGGGTTTGTACTTCGCCATCCTGATGAAGAAAGCGAACTCGGCAAACGAAATCACAATCCATGAACGCAATGGGCCGGACGACACTTTCGGTTGGGGCGTAGTTTTCTCCGGACGAACGCTGGCAAATCTTCGTGAAGCTGACTCAGAATCTCACGCGGAGATAACCCGAGAGTTTGAGGCCTGGGACAATGTCGACGTCGTGCGCGGCGACGAAAAGATCTCGGTTCGCGGCAACAGCTTCTCGGGCGTTTCCCGCCTGCGGCTACTAAAGATCCTGCAACGACGCGCGGAGCAACTTGGAGTCACAGTCCTCTTTCGCTCGGAAATAAATGATATCGAGTCGCTGCGCGCCGACTGTCATTTGCTCGTGGGTGCCGATGGAATCAACAGCACTGTTCGCCAGCGCTTTGCCGAACACTTTGGTCCGAATCTGAGCGTTCGTTCGAATCGTTACATCTGGTACGGCACAAATCAACTATTCCACGGTTTGACGCTAACGTTCCGCGAGAACGCCGCCGGAGTCTTCTCAGCACACTCATACAAATTCAACCAGACTACGAGCACATTCATCGTCGAGTGTGATCCTCAGACATGGGCGCAGTCCGAGTTGGCTTCGATGAACGAGGACGACACGCGATCGTACGTCGAACAAGTCTTTGCGCCAGACTTGCACGGGCGTCCCCTGCTTTCAAACAACTCTAAGTGGATCAATTTCATTCTGGTAAAAAATGCGCGTTGGGCCTTTGAAAACGTGGTGCTCATGGGAGACGCACTGCATACGGCGCATTTCTCGATTGGCTCCGGAACCAAGCTGGCGATGGAGGATGCCATTGCGCTAGCCGGTAGTTTACAGCGCCACCATGATGTGAGCGCGGCTCTCCAGGAATTTGAATTGAACCGCAAGCCATACATCGAGGAGTATCAAGCGGCCGCTCTCGAAAGCATGCTCTGGTTTGAGAACGTGAGTCAGTACCTGCGCCTTAGCCCGATACAATTGGCGTACTCATTGATGATGCGAAGTGGGAGAGTGGACCGCGAGGAACTAAAAATACGGGATGCGGCTTTTGTAGCAGCCTACGAGAAAGCAGTGTCGAGGGAGTAGAGACGACCGGGCCACATTGTAGGGGTGTCCCTCCGTGGGCACCCCATCGTCGCACAGACAGGGGTGATCCAGAAGAAATGTGTGGCGTAAACATGGGGCGGCCACGGAGTGCCGCCCTACAACTCCCACCTAGGTGGTAGCAGTCGACGACGCTTGTCAGTTGCCAAACTAACCTCCGGACCGTCAAGCCCGGTGCGATCCCATAATTTACACGTCACTTGTTTGTGTGCCTGATCGAGGGCCTCGCAATAGTTGGTGTAAGTGCAACGACGAATCTCCTCGCCGCGGCCCAACCGGACTTTCATGAACCAGTCAGGATCGGCAAGCGCCTGCCGCGCCAGGCCGGCGAGATCAGCTTCACCTCGACGCAAAATGCCTTCCGCCTGCTCAAAAGTCGTGATTCCGCCGCTCGCGACGATCGGAGTGTTGAAACCTGCGGCGTTTACCGCTCGCTTAATCGCCGCAACCTGCGGAACATTCCTGCCGAAGGGTCCGATTTCGTCAGACAACGTTGTGGGCATGCATTCATAACCACTCTTGCCGGTGTAAGGGTAAACTGCCTGCCCAACTTTGGGTTGTTGCGCATCCTCAAATTTTCCGCCTTTTGAGATCGAGAGAAAGTCCAAGCCCGCCCGGGCAAACTCAACGCCGAAGTAGGTCGCGTCATCGATCCGGTTTCCTCGTTCGATCACTTCGTCACCAAGAAAACGGACTCCTACGATGTAATCGTCACCGACGCACTCGCGCACTGAGCGGTACACCTCCAGCGGTAAACGAACGCGGTCTTCGCGCCGCCCGCCGTAACCATCACTCCGAGTATTTCGCGCGCTCAAGAACGAAGCCATTGTGTAGGCGTGAGCATAATGCAGCTCGACGCCGTCGAATCCAGCTTCACGCGCTCGTCCGGCAGCGGCGGCGAAGATCCCCGGCAATACCTGCGGCAACTCATGCACGTGTGTTAACTCAGTGTCGGTGACGCGCTCTCGATAACCAAAACGTAGTGATTCCAACTCCCGTTCATCCAGTATGTGCTCGAGGGCTTCGTCGCTGGTGCTCGCTAGAAATGCTCGCACCTCCGCTTCGTCACGTCCGAGCCAACTTTGATCGTTGCTGGTTTTAGCGAGTGTTCGCCGGTGACGGTCAGTAATACGGAGAAATCGTTTGAAATACTTCTCCTGGTCCGGTCGACGCTTTACCGCGAGAAAGTCGATGATCTGAATAAAAAGACGCGTCCTGCCCTCGCTCGCCTTTCGCACTGCTTCCACCAGCTGTCGTAATCCCGGAATGAAACGATCGTCGCCGATCCTAAGTAGCGGGCCGCTGGGTATGTCACGGACTCCAGTGGCCTCAACGACCAGCGCACCCGGCTGGCCGGCTGCAAATCTGCTATACCAATCGATGTTCGCCTGCGTCACGAAACCATCTTCAGTCGCACGCCAGGGCACCATTGCGGGTACCCAGGTACGGCTGGTCAGCTCGCTAGATCCAATTCGTACTGGTTTGAAGAGCAGCGACCGGGCTGCCTCCTCCGCACTAGGCCAGCGTGTTTCAGGAATTGCGTGCTTGATAGGATTTAGAAACTTCCACATGTCTTAAATCACTTTATCACTAAGTGAGGCGGCGGCAAGTTAGTCGAGGGCTGCCTTTTTGGAGTGCACCGGCAGAGCGCAGCGGCGAAGGTGCTTTGGATTGGCCTGGACTGGATCCGGTTGAAATGCCGCGACACTAGGCTTTGAAGGCGGTCTCGCGCT
>Ga0193717_1001617_pt1 | contig 13668 bp, 11 predicted proteins | sample U2c2metaG_FD_145900 | JGI IMG/M metagenome (GOLD analysis project Ga0193717, IMG submission 145900) | Soil microbial communities from a riparian zone of the East river system, Colorado, United States - U2c2 | ecosystem: Environmental > Terrestrial > Soil > Riparian zone | place: USA: East River... | reverse complement strand
GAGCGGGAGAACAACCACAAAAGCAAGAAGGAACGACGGCCGAGGCTGGGTTAGGGTTTCATCAGACTAGTTGCAGCTCGATCGTCTTTGCATCGGGATCGAGTTTGGAGATTCGAAAGCTGCGAACCTGGCCTGCGCGGATAGCTTCGGGCTTGGACTCGGTGGCGGGACCGCTCTTCCAGCGTGCCTTCAGCATGGAGCTGAGGTCCGAAAGATCGAGCTTTGCGCCGGCAGATGCCTGCTGCTCGGCGGGGGACTGTCTCGTGATCTCACAGGTGGCGAGAATGCCTTCACCGAGTTCCACGGTTGCGCTGCGATCGTAGACCTCGATGAGCCGGCCCGTGACGACGTCGCCGGTCTTGTGCTCGGCGACGAACTCATCGAGTCCAGTGGGAACCATCTGCTTGAGGCTCAGCTTGACCTGGCGCTTTTCCCTGTCGATTTCGAGCACCTTCGCCTTGACCTGCTGGCCTGCGCGGAGAACGTCCTGTGGACGCTCGATGCGCTTCTCCGCGCTGATCTCGCTGACGTGAATCATGCCCTCCACGCCCTCCGATATCTGGACGAAGGCTCCGAATTTGGTGAAGCTGGTGATGGGACCTTCGACGGTGGAGCCTACGATGAGCTTCTCTGAGATCTCTGCCCATGGGTCGCCCAATGCCTGTTTGAGGCCAAGCGAGATGCGACGTTCGGGCAGGTTGATTCCTAGGATGATGGCATCGACGGTGTCGCCGGGTTTGAGCAGGTCGCCGGGCTTTCTGACCTTCTTCGCCCAGGACATCTCGCTGACATGAATCATGCCCTCGACACCTGGCTCCAGCTCTACGAACGCGCCGAAATCTGTGACTCGCGTAACGGCGCCACGTATGCGCTCACCCTGGTTGTATTTGCCGGGCACGGCATCCCAGGGATGAGGCTGAAGCTGCTTCAGGCCGAGGGAGATGCGGTGGCCCGCGGGATCGATCTTGAGGACCTTCGCCTCGATCTGCTGTCCTTGCGTCAGGACATCCGTTGGCTTGCTGATGCGGTTCCACGCGATGTCGCTGATATGCAGCAGGCCGTCGACTCCGCCGATGTCGACGAAGGCGCCGTAGTCGGCGAGGCTGCGGATCGTTCCGGAGACGATGTCGCCTTCCTTGATTGCGGCGTAGCGGAGCTCTTTCGTCGAGCGGTCTTCCTCTTCCTTAACGGCGCGGCGATCGACGACGATGTCGTCGTCTTCTGTTTCGAGCTTGATGATGCGGCAGCGGATCTCCTGGCCGACCAGCTTCTCCATTTCGGCTGCGTCGCGCGCTCCGCTGCGCGAGCCGGGCATGAACGCCCGGACGCCAACGTCCACGGTGAGGCCGCCTTTGACGACGCCGGTTACCGTTCCCGCGATGATGGTCTTGTCTGCGAAGGCGCGTTCGAGCGAGGACCAGTCTTTCGGTTGTGCGATCTTCATGCGGGATAGCTCGTAGTAGCCCTCTGGGTCGCGGCCCTTCACGGTGACCAAGAGCTTGCTGCCGGGTTCTACCGATTCGCCGGTGCTCTGGAATATCGTTAGCGGCAGAATGCCTTCGGTCTTATAACCAATATCGACGAAGACAGACTCGGCGGAGACGGCGACTACCGTTCCCTCGATCTGTTTGCCGCCCTCACCAGCTTGACGTGAATGACTTTGCTCGTATTCAGCAAAGATTTTGTCGAAGGACTCATTCGCTTCTTGAGACTCGTTGGTTTCGGGGGCGGAGTTCGGTTCTGGAGTGCTTGGGTTCGACATGAAAATTGCAGCCTCAATATCTGTGTGATTCCGGGTAGCATCCACGTCGATCATCGTAGATGGTCAGCGGTTAGCCATATCAGTTTACGACTTCCAGCCCGTTGCGCGATTGGTCTCCGGAAGTGACGCCGACTTAGCGGCTTGGCGCGAGCGCTGGCGTTGCGATGTCGGGCTTTGGGGCTGCTCCGCTGACGGGGCCATGCCAGACGCCGCCGCCGAAGGTGGTGATGTAGACCATGTGGGGATCGTCCGGGTCGGCCATCGCACGGTGGCCCCATTTGAAGTTGTATCCGGGAATGCGCGTCCAGTGTTCGCCGCGGTCGCGCGATTGCCATGCGGAGGATTCGAAGCCTGAGGCATAGAGGACGTTGGAGTCGCGCGGGTCGATGGTGACGTCGTAGACGTGGCGGTCGCGGTCGAAGGCTGTCTTCCAGGTCTTGCCGCCGTTGACCGACAGGAAGATGCCTCCGCCGTCGCCGTGTGTGCCTGCGGCTCGCGCCCATGTCGCCAGGTAGAGGCGGTTGGGGTCGTGTGGGTCGATTGCCAGACCGTTGGGAGCGTTTGTGCCGGTTGGCAGGTTGATCGGCGACCACGACTCAGCGCCGTCCGTCGATTTGTAGAGAGCGCCGTCGCCTTCGGTGTGGATGCTGCCGTCTTCGCTTTGCCGGGCAATCAGAGCATATAAGATTCCGTCTCCTGCTCGCGCGAGACGCCATGCCAGAGGAGCTTTCTGGGTGATACCGCGATTCTTCTGGGACCATGTGTGGCCGCCATCGGTGCTCTTGTAAACGCCGCGACCCATGGCTGCGACCCATAACGTTCGCTTGTCTGCTGGACTTGAGGGATCGAGCAGAATGTGGGTTGGTGCGGTCTCGGGCATTCCGGTGTTGGAGGGTCTCCAGGTGCGGCCTCCGTCGGTGCTGATGCAGACGCCTCCCTTGTATTGGCTGACGTCGGTGTGCCGCCACATCTTGGGACGGGGAAGGTCGTGGGTGCCGCTCATCACGCCCCACATCCTGCCCTTCACGGCGGGATCGAAGGCGACCCAGTAGGTGGTGTTGCTCCATGGGCCGGGAATGCCTGACGTCGATCTGGTCCAGGAGCGGCCCTTGTCTTCGCTGCGGAAGAGACCGATGTCGGTGAAGGGGATGAAGCGGCGATTGGAGTCGAACGGATCTACGAGATAGCCGTAGGCGGTCGTCACGTCGAGCCCGGTGCTGATCCAGTTGGCACCAGGATCTTTTTTAGAGTAGCGGGCGGTCCAGGTTGCTCCGCCATCCGTCGTGGCCATGGTGCGGCCGAGGTCTGTGGCGTAGGAGAGGTTCGGATCCTGGTCGGCTACTGTAAGAGTCAGCGGGTTTTCGCCCCAATCCACGCCCATCTGCTCCGTGACCCAGGCGTCATGCACATTGGGGGCTGCGGTGCGGGACTCCTTCCAGACAAGCGACCAGTTGCGGCCACCATCCGTTGTGCGAGCTACGCCCATCCATGTTTGCCAATTGAGTGTCTGCCAGTTGAGTCGAAGATTCGAATAGGAGACGTAGGCGGCGTCAGGATGGTTGAGGCTCGTTGCGATGGCGCGAACGTGTGCGCCGGTGCCGGGAAGGGAAGACCTGGTCCATGTCGTGCCTCCGTCTCGCGATAGGGATATTCCTGTCTCGGAGGTGCCGTACAGGAAGGGGCCGCCGGAAGATGAGAATCCGGCGCTGATGTCGTTCAGGACAATTCCGGCGGGGGTGGTTCGGTTCTGCCATCTGCCGTGGTATCGGACGGTGATTCCGTGCGCTCCTGCGATGTAGAGGTCACGCTCGTTTTTTGCCGAGTGAGGATCGATCCAGATTTTTTTGGGCGCCTCCGGCAGGTTGTTTATTTCTTTCCAGGTGTTGCCGTTGCTGGTTGAAAGAAACAGGGATGAATGGCCCTCCTTTGTGGCTGCCATGATGAGGGTATTGGAGTCTGCTGGATCGATTGCGAGGGCTTCGATTACGCCTATGCGGGTGGGGTTGGTGAGGATCGTCTCGTCTGCGTGGTCGGAGCTCATGAGCACTCCGCGGACGGTGGATGGCTTCGGGGAGATCAGGTTCCAAGATTGACCATCGTCCGTGCTGCGCCATAGTCCGCTGGTTGCGGCATAGATTGTGTGCGGCAGGATGGGATCGAATGCGAAGAACTTTATGCCGCCCCGGAGATTGAACATGCGCCAGGAGTGACCGCCGTCATGGCTGATGTAGGCTCCGGTCATGTCGCACGAGACCAGCACCTCGTTGACGTCATGCGGACTGATGGTGGCGTTGTACATGGCACCGCCGCCTCCAGGCCCTACGACGCGGAAGTCGTCGGCGAAGGCAGTTCGCGGGGGGATAGAGATAGCAGAGATAGCCAAAGCGAGAGTCAGAGCGATTATCGCTCGTCTATGTACTGTTTGTTTTCCCATGCCTGCGCTTTCTGTTGCTACCGTTTCCCGTACTCATTATGATCCCGTCAAGGCTATTCTTCGTGTTTCTAAAGACACCCCGAATGTACATTCTGACTTTGAACCTTATTGAGGGATCACTCTGCTTATGCGCAAAATCGGCATCATCATGAACGGCGTCACTGGTCGTATGGGTACGAATCAACATCTTGGGCGGTCTATTGCAGCGATTCGGAAGCAGGGTGGACTTCAATTACGCGACCAATCGCTGGTCATGCCCGATCCTGTTTTGGTGGGCCGCAATGCGGCGAAGCTGGAGGCGCTGGCCAAGGAGTGGAATGTCGATCGATGGAGCACCGATCTCGATGCCTGCCTGGCCGATGCGGATAACGTCATTTACTTCGATGCGCAGTCCACGCTGCTACGGGCCGCAAGCGTTCGTTCGGCTCTGGCTGCCGGGAAGCACATCTATTGCGAGAAGCCGCTTGCAGGAACCCTTGAAGATTGCCTCGATCTGGCGAAAGAGGCGGCTCGAGTCGGGGTGAAGAACGGGGTCGTGCAGGACAAGCTGTTCCTGCCGGGAATTCTCAAGCTGAAGCAGGTGCTGCAGAGCGGCTTTCTGGGGCGAGTGCTGTCGGTTCGCGGGGAGTTCGGATACTGGGTCTTCGAGGGACCTCTTCCGGCTGGGCAGAGGCCATCATGGAACTATAGGAAAGAGGATGGCGGCGGAATCATCCTCGATATGTTTCCGCACTGGCAGTATGTGCTGGAGAATCTCTTTGGCCGTGTGACTGCCGTCAGCTGCCTTGGAAGGACGACCATTCCCGAGCGTGTCGATGAGGCGGGCAAGACGTACGCGTGTACGGCGGACGATGCTGCCTATGCGACCTTCGAGATCGAGGGCGGTGTTGTTGCGCATATCAACTCTTCGTGGGTGACACGCGTTCATCGCGACGACCTGCTGATCCTGCAGGTTGACGGAACCAACGGCAGTGCGGTCGTGGGGCTTCGCGAGTGCAAGGTGCAGCCGCGGGTTACGACGCCGAAGGCGGTCTGGAATCCGGATATTCCGAACCCTATCGACTTTGTGGCAGGCTGGCAGACGGTTCCGACGACGACGAATGCCGACAACGCGTTCAAGATACAGTGGGAGATGTTTCTGCGGCATGTTCTTGAGGACGCTCCATTCCCTCATGATTTTCTGGAGGCGGCGAAGGGCGTGCAGTTGGCAGAGGCAGGGATGCGCTCGTGGGCCGAGCGCCGGTGGCTGGAGATTCCGAAACTTACACGTAGCTGATCTTCTTATGAGGCCTATGCAGATTCGACTACCTCTCTCGAGCGGATTGACCGACTACAGACTGAATGATCTTGGGCCTCTGCCGGTGATTGCGGGGGCTCCTCCGTTGTCGCGGGTTGCGTATGCGGCGGCGCACGTGGTGGTTGATCCACTTGCCTCCAGGCAGGTGATGGATGTGGAGGCGACGCTGGCGTTCCGGCGATATCTCTGGTCGCTCGGGTTTGGGGTGGCGGAGGTGATGGATACGGCGCAGCGGGGCATGGGGTTGGATTGGGAGACGGCGAAGGAGCTTGTCCGGCGCTCCTCGGCTGAGGCGCGGGCTGTAGGTGGAGTGATTGCCTGCGGGGCGAATACGGATCAACTCGATGCGAGTCGGCCTGCGAGTCTCGATGAGGTGATTGCAGCGTATGAGGAGCAGTGCGCGTTGATTGAGGCTGCGGGGGCGCGGGTGATTCTGATGGCCAGCCGCGCGCTGGTGAGGTGTGCGAAGGGGCCGGAGGACTATCAGCGGGTGTATGGGAGGCTGTTGTCGCTGTTGTCGCGACCGGCGATTCTGCATTGGCTGGGAGAGGCGTTCGATCCTCAATTGAAGGGGTATTGGGGTGGCCGGAACGAGGATGAGGGGATGGCTACCTGCCTTGCGGTGATTCGCGATCACCAGGCGAAGGTGGACGGGATCAAGATCTCTTTGCTGGATAAGGATCGTGAGATCGCGATGCGTCGGATGCTGCCTGTTGGGGTTCGGATGTATACCGGAGACGACTTCAACTATCCCGAGCTGATTCGTGGAGATGCTGTGGGGCATAGCGATGCTCTGCTTGGAATCTTCGATGGCATTGCGCCAGCGGCGGCGCTGGCTTTGCGGGCTTTGGATGGGGGCGATTTCGAACAGTATGAGGAGTTGATGGGGCCTACCGTTGCGTTGTCGCGGCATATCTTTCAGGCGCCTACTTATAACTACAAGACGGGGCTGGTATTTCTGGCTTATCTGAATGGTCATCAGAGGCACTTCCGTATGTTGCAGGGGGCGGAGAGCGCGCGGTCCGTGGTTCATCTGGCGGAGCTGTTTGTGTATGCGGATAAGGCGCGACTGCTGGCCGATCCGGAGCTTGCGGTGGCGCGGATGCGGCCTGTGCTTGAGCTGGCGGGGGTAGGGAATGGTTGAGGAATTTCGTGATCTTTCGCGTCTGAGCTTTAACCAGATGACAGCGGGAAAGAGGGGGCTGCGGGAGGTGGTGGATGCCTGTGTGGGCGGTGGCATCTCCTGGATTGGACCGTGGCGGCACGCAGTTGGAGATGCTCCGGCGGAGGCTGGGCGGTTGATACGGGAGGCTGGGGTGCGAGCTTCCAGCTTATGCCGGGGTGGGATGTTTCCGGCGGCGACGGCGGAGGAGCGGCGGAAGAGGATTGACGATAATCTTCGGGCTATCGATGAGGCTGTTGCGGTTGGGACGGATCTGCTGGTGCTGGTGAATGGGCCGGCTCCGGCTCGTGATATCGATGGCGCACGGCAGATGGTGGTGGAGGGGATTGGGAGATTGCTCCGTATGCCGCACAGTGCGGGGTGAGACTTGGAGTGGAGCCGCTGCATCCTATGTTTGCGGCGGACCGGTCGGTGGTGGTGACGTTGGGGCAGGCGACCGATATTGCGAGCCAGTTCGATCCGCGATGGGTTGGGGTGGTGGTGGATGTGTATCACGTGTGGTGGGACCCGAAGGTGTATGAGGAGATTGCGCCGGCGGGGCAGCGGATCTTTGCGTTTCATGTCTCGGATTGGATTGTCCCTACGCCCGACATGCTGATGGGACGCGGGATGATGGGGGATGGGGTGATCGAGATTCGGAGATTGCGGGCTGCGGTGGAGGCGGCTGGGTATAGCGGCCCGATCGAGGTGGAGATCTTTAACGAGGCGCTTTGGGCGAGGCCGGTCGATGAGATCGTTGGGTTGGTTAGGAACAGCTATCTGAAGTTTGTCTAGTTGACGCTGGATGGAAAGACCGTCATCGAGGTTGGGTGGGAGTATGGGAGGAGGCGGCCTCGCTGTCGGTGACGGCGGGAATTGGGTATGACACGCCGTGGCGGCAGGTGGAGGCGATGCTGTTGCAGGCAGGCCGGAAGACGGCAGGGGTGCGGGAGACTCCGGCTCCGTTTGTGCTGGAGGTTTCGTTGAATTCCTTCGATATCACGTATGAGCTGACGGTGTTTCTTGAGCCGGGATTTCCTGTAAATACGGTTCGGGCGGAGCTCAATCGCAAGATTCTGGACGAGTTCAACCGGTATGGCGTGCAGATAATGACTCCGGCGTATATGGCCGATCCGGCGAAGCTTGCTGTGGTGCCGCAGGGAGATTGGTTTGCGGCTCCGGCGAAGAAAGATAGCGAGATAGAAGACCTAGCGTAGGCAATTCACGCGATGCGTTTTACCATATAAGGATGAGCGAGGTTTTAGAGCAGGAAGTTAAAGGTGCGGCGGGGCACGTGTCGAAGTACACGCGCAACAACCCGTTTTTCTCGAATGTGTCGGTGAACCGACTGTTGACGGCTGAGGGCTCTGAGAAAGAGACGCGGCATGTGGAGCTGACGCTGGAAGATGGGATGACCTACACCCCCGGCGATGCGGTGGGAATCATTCCGGAGAACAGGGCGGAGGCGGTGGCGGATGCGCTGGTGGCGCTGGGTTTCAAGGGCGACGAGCGGGTGCTGGACCACTATAAGGTCGAGATTAGCCTGGAAGAGGCACTGCGGACTCGACTGGGGATTGGCAAGCTGGCGCGCGGAAGTGTGGGGCAGTACTCGAAGCTGGCTCCAGAGGTCGAGGGCCTGAAGGTTTTGACTGGCCCTGAGAACAAGGCCCGCGCCGAGGAATACTGCTGGGGGCGTGAGTTTGTCGATTTGGCCACGGATTTTCCGGGTGTGGTGACGGATCCGCAGCAGCTCTTCAATGTGTTGCAACGGTTGACCCCACGGATGTATTCGATTTCGTCGAGCCAGGCGATGCACAAGGATAGTGTGCATACGACGGTTCGCGTGATTCGGTATGAGTCGCATGGGCGGGACAGGCAGGGTGTGGCGAGTGGACACCTGGGTGATCGCGCGGGTGAGGGAACGACGATGCCGATCTTCCTGCACTCGAATGCGAACTTCAGGCTGCCAGAGGATACTTCGGCTCCTGTGATCATGATTGGTCCAGGTACGGGAATTGCGCCGTTCCGAGCGTTTCTGGAGGAGCGGCAGGCGACGGGGCAGCCCGGAGACAACTGGCTGTTCTTCGGCGAGCAGCGAGAGAAGATGGACTTTCTGTATAAGGACCAACTGCTGGGAATGCATAATGATGGCTTGCTGACACGGCTGGATACGGCTTTCTCTCGCGATCAGCACAACAAGGTCTATGTGCAGGACAAGATGCAGGAGCAGTCGGCAGAGCTGTTCCGCTGGCTGGAGCGCGGAGCTTACTTCTATGTCTGCGGGGATGCTACCCGTATGGCGAAGGATGTGGAGACGGCGCTGCTGGATGTGATCGCCAAGGGGTCGAACGGAACCCTGGAGCATGCGGCAGAATATCTGGCGGCGATGAAGAAGCAGAAGCGGTATCAGCGGGACGTCTACTAGTCGCACAGAGAAAAACGACATTTGTTGTAAAAACATGCGTCTGGCTACGGCTGGGCGCATCTCTTTTAAGGAATAGAATTTCTGGTCTCAGGAGATGGTGATGAACATTGTCGTGTATGGAGCAACGGGAAATTCTGGCAGCCAGATCGTGAAAGAGTTGCTGTCGCGTGGTCACAAAGTGACTGGGGTAGCTCGAAAGATTGATTCCTTGAAGACAGTGCAAGGGCTGACGGCGAAGACGGACGATCTGTCGAACGTGGATGCGATTGCGGCGATCATCAAGGGAGCCGATGCGGTTGTGAGTGCGTATCAGCCTCCACCGGATAATACGGACGCACTGGTCGAGGTTACGGAGCGACAGATTGAGGCTGTGAAGAAGGCGGGCGTCCCGCGTTTGCTGGTGGTTGGGGGAGCGGGGCTGCTGGAAGTAGCTCCGGGGGTGACGCTGATCAAGTCGGGACATCTGCCGGAGGCGTACATGCCGATTGCGGTCTCGCATGAGAAGGCTCTGCATGTGTTGCAGGCTTCGGACATCAACTGGACCTATCTGAGCCCCGCGGCATTCTTCGTATCGGGCGAGCGGACGGGCAAGTTTCGGCTGGGGACGAAGGAGTTGATCTCGGATGCGAAGGGTGAGAGCAAGATCTCGTTTGAGGACTATGCGGTTGCCCTGGTGGATGAGATCGAGAAGCCGGCGCATGAGCGGGCTTTCTTTTCGATAGGATACTGAGATTTCATTGAAGAGAGAGGCGGCAAGGGTGCCGCCTCTCTCTTGCTATACGCGGTGATTGTCGGGGCGCCAGTGGGTGATGCTCTGCTTGATGGCTTTGGGTTCGAGGCGCTGGGTGAGGGTTTTGTGGACCAGGGCGGGGAGTTCGTCGTCTGAGGCGAAGCGGAGGGCGATGAGCTGTTTGACGTCAAGCTCATTGGCGTGGGCGAGGTCGGCTGGAGGAAGGAGTGCGGCGAGGCGCAGGCGTTCTTCGAGGCGGATGAGGCGATCTTGGACTTTGAGGTCATTGATACGAGACTTGAAGGCGAGGACGACGAGCGCGAGGGAGACGACGATCCACCAGGGGTGGAGATGGGGGTTCTGAGGCCATTGGTGGATGGTGACGTAGATGGAGAAGATGAGGTTAACCAGAAGAATCGGGAAGACAAAGAAGTGCATGGGTGGATCGATACGGCCGTGGTTTTTATGGTTTTGGGGTGCGGGCATGATGGTCCTTTCTCGTACAGAGGCGCAACAGCATGGTATCCGATGGCAATTTCAAGGGCGTCAGGATTGCGGTAGGCTTGTGGAATGGCTGAGTTGAAGAAGAAGCGGATTGGCGTGCATGTGGGGACGGCGGGCGGAACATGGACGGCGGTAGATCGGGCGGTGGCGGCGGGGGCGAATACGTTCCAGATATTTTCGTCGAGCCCACGTCAGTGGAAGGCGGCTGCGGTGAAGCCGGAGGACGCCGCGAAGATGCGCGATCTGCGGACGAAGCATGATGTGGGGCCGGTGTCGGTTCATGCGAGCTACCTGATCAATCTTTGCAGCCAGACGGAGAGCGTGCGGGTGAATGGGGTGGCCGCGTTTCGCGGGGAGGTGGAGCGGGCGCTGGCGCTGGGGGCAGAGTACCTGGTGCTGCATCCGGGAAGCTGGAAGGGGCTGACGCGGGAGGAAGGGCTGAGGCTGGCAGCGCAGTCGATTGAGCGGGCTATTGACGGGCTTGATTGGCAGGGGAAGAACTTCAGGATACTGATTGAGAACACGGCGGGAGCGGAGTTCTCGCTGGGTGGGAAGCTGGAACAGGTCGCGGAGCTGGTGGAGTGTTTGAAGGCGTGTGCTCCGGTGGCGGTGTGTCTGGATACATGCCATGTGCATGTGGCGGGGTACGACATTGTCTCGGAGGATGGGTATATCGAGACGATGAAGCTGGTGGAGTCGACGGTGGGGTTCGAGGCGGTGAAGGTGTGGCACTGCAATGATGCCAAGGCGGCGATGGGCTCGAAGCTGGACCGGCACGAACATATCGGCGAAGGGACGATTGGGGCTGAGGCTTTTCGAAGGCTGCTGCATGATTCGCGGTTTGCGCATGCGGTCTTTATCGCGGAGACGCCGGTGGATGCTCCGGGGGATGAGGCTCGGAACGTTGGGGTGTTGCGAACGCTGTCGGCGAGTTAGAGAGCCATTTGAAATAAAGTGAACAGGCATCGCAACTTATCTCCTTTGCGTGACGTTCAAGGATAAAGAGTCAATCCCTGGATGAGGTAGATATGCGCTTGATGCGTGGTTCGGCTGTAACTGTCTGGGTGTGGGTGTTGTCAATACCGCTTGCCTCGAATGCAGGAGTGCAGGCGGCGTCCAATGGTGCGGAGAATAAAGAGGTGCTCGCAACGGGGGGATTGATCAGCTCTTTGATGGCGGCTGCGATTACGGGAGAACCATATTCCGCTATGCAGGTGACGCAAACGAATAGAAAGCTGACGGATGGGACTACGCTTGCTCGGCATGGCCACCATTTTGTGGCGCGAGATTCGGAAGGCCGAGTGCGAGTGGAAAGACGGCTGGCAAAGGGCAACAATGGTGAGTCAGATACGGTGATGGTGTTCGTGATGGACCCGATAGCGCATACGACGGCGATTTGGACGACGGGCAGCAAAGCAATGAATAAGACGGTTATGGTGATAAAGGTTCCGGCGACAAAGAGACAGGAGCCGGCCAAACCACTGCCTACATCGACTGGACCGCAGCCAGTGGTTACGGTTGAGGATTTGGGCACTCAGTCCATTCAGGGATTACCGGTGACGGTGGAGAAGAAGACAACGATTGTGCCGGTGGGGAGGTCGGGAAACGATGCTCCGATTACAAAGACGGTCGAGACGTGGACTTCGCCGGATTTGAAGTTGGTGATGAAGCGGCAGTGGGAGGATCCGAGGTCGGGCGAGACGACGGTTTCGCTGGAGGATTTTTCCAGGGCGGAGCCGGATGCGGCTTTGTTCCGGGTTCCAGCGGGCTATGCGGTGAAGACCTTGCAGCAGAGCCTCAAAGAGCTGGAAGAGAAACTGGGTGAGACGTCGCAGAATTAGCGGTGGAAGGCTGGAACAGGTGGCGGAGCTGGTGGAGCCATTTGAAGGTGTGTGCTCCGGTGGCGGTGTGTCTGGATACGTGCCATGTGCATGTGGCCGGGAATGACATTGTCTCGGAGGATGGTATATCGAGACGATGAAGCTGGTGGAGTCGATGGCGGGTGAGCGGTCGCGAAGCTTCGTGGCGATGCGACGGAGAAGACAGGGGACTTCTAGCCGCCGTAGATGTTGGTGCTTATGAACTCGTTGCGGAACTTGCCTTGAGGGTCGTACTGCTTGAGTAGGGCCTGGTAGACGGGCGTCTTTGGGTAGAGCTGCTGGATGGTTGCGGGTGGTGTGGTGTAGAGCTTTGCCCAGTGGGGGCGAGCGTTAAAAGGAGCCAGTTTCTCTTCGATCATCGGGAGAACTTTTTTTACTTCAGGCCACTCGGGCTTCCAGGTGAAATGGATGGCCATGGAAGGGCGCTGGTAGGCCATGCTCATCCAGAGGTTATCGGCTGCGATGGTGCGGAGTTCGGTGATGAAGAGATGCGGCGTGATGTGGTCGCGGAGTTGTTCTACGGCGAGGATGGCCTGATAGGCATGGTCGCGGGGGACGAAGTATTCGGTTTGAAGTTCGGCTCCGCTGCTGGGGGTGAAGTTCATGCGGAAGTGGGGGAGGCGCTCGTACCAGGGGCCGGGGATGCCTTGTTGTTCGGTGCAGTTTTCGGCGGAGTGGCCGGCGAGGGGGTGGAGCTTTTTGGTGGCTAGTTTGGCACCGAAGAACTCGGGGGCGAAGGTTGTGGAGACGCCGGGGCCGAGGCGGCGCTTGATCCAGACTTGGGTGATGCGATGGTTTTGCCAGTCGGTGAAGAGGCTAACGCTATAGCCGCTGAGGAAGATCTCGTCGAGATGATGTTCGAGCTGAGACATGGAGAGATTTTCGTAGACGGATTGCGCGACTTGGAATGTGGGCTGGACGTCGAGGGTGATTCTGGTGACGATGCCTAAGGCTCCCAGATTGACGACGGCGCCGAGGAACTGATCGCCGTCTTTTGCTCGAGAGAGATGGCGGATGTTGCCATCGGCGGTGACGAACTCGATGGCGGAGACCTCTGTAGAGAGATTGCCATTTTTGCTGCCGGAGCCATGAGTGGCGGTAGCGCAGGCTCCGACGACGGAGACATGGGGAAGCGAGGCGAGGTTGTGGACCGCGAAGCCGCGAGAGTCGATGTAGGGGGCTAGCTGACCGTAGGTGACACCGGCTCCGACGGTAACGGTCCGAGATTTTGCGTCGAGTTCCACCTGGTTGATTTGCTTGAGGGATATCTGGTTTTCAGCGCTGTCGGCGATGCCGTTGAAGGAGTGGCGTGCGCCAAGGGCACGAAGTTTGGTGCAGCTTTTGACCACTTGCTGGACCTCTTCGACGGTTTTGGGCTGATGGAGATGGTCGGTGTGGAAGGTGTAGTTTCCGGCCCAGTTGGTTCGAGGCGTGGCGGATTGCTGCTCGGCTGAGATGTAGCGCGAGAGCAGGG
>Ga0193717_1001616_pt1 | contig 13674 bp, 6 predicted proteins | sample U2c2metaG_FD_145900 | JGI IMG/M metagenome (GOLD analysis project Ga0193717, IMG submission 145900) | Soil microbial communities from a riparian zone of the East river system, Colorado, United States - U2c2 | ecosystem: Environmental > Terrestrial > Soil > Riparian zone | place: USA: East River... | reverse complement strand
AGATCGCAGGCTACGACCCGGCCATGCTGGCCGAGGCCGCGCGCTTCAACGTGGCCAACGGTGCCCAGCTGATCGACATCAACATGGGCTGTCCGGCCAAGAAGGTTTGCAATGTGTGGTCCGGGTCCGCCCTGCTGCAGGACGAACCCCTGGTGGCCCGCATCGTCCAGGCGGTCGTGGCCGCCGTGGACGTCCCGGTGACGCTGAAGATCCGTACCGGCTGGGACCGCGACAACCGCAACGCACTCGCCGTCGCCCACATTGCCGAGGATGCCGGCATCGCGGCGCTCGCCGTGCACGGGCGCACCCGCGCCGACAAATACGAAGGCCACGCCGAATACGACACCATCGCCGCGGTAAAGGCCGCGGTGGGCATCCCGGTGCTTGCCAACGGCGACATCGATACCCCGGAGAAAGCCAGGCTTGTGCTTACCCTCACCGGCGCCGATGCGGTCATGATCGGCCGGGGTGCGCAGGGACGGCCATGGATCTTCCGGGAAATCGTCCACTTCCTGGCTACCGGCGAGCACCTGCTGGAGCCCACCCCTGGCGAGGTGGCCGCGATCCTCTGCGGACACCTGCACGCGCTTTACGCCTTCTACGGTGAACTGCAGGGCGTGCGCATTGCCCGCAAGCACCTGGGCTGGTACGCCCGCGACCGCCAGCAGAACGCAGCCTTCCGCCAGGTGGTGAACCGTGCCGAGACAGCCAGCGAACAGTTGCGCCTGACCGCCGACTACTTCGCCGCCCTTTCCGCAGGCGAACGCCTGGCCGCCTGATGCCCGCTTCACGCCGCGCGCGTAAGATTGGTTTCTATCGAAACTGAAGGCTTGTCCCATGCGTGCGATCTGGAAAGACACCGTCCTTGCAACCAGCGACGACACCGTGGTGGTGGAGAACAACCACTACTTCCCGGCCGACTCCCTACGGAAGGAATTCTTTCGCGAAACTTCCAACCACACCGTGTGTCCGTGGAAAGGCACGGCGAGCTACTACGACGTGGTGGTGGACGGTGAAACCAATCCGAATGCCGCCTGGTACTACCCTGAACCGTCCAGCGCCGCCAGGCAGATCGCGCACCGCGTGGCGTTCTGGAAGGGCATCCGCGTCGAACCGTGACGCATGAAACATAATTCATGACGTAGGGAACCGCCGGTCGTCAACGATACCCGCTACTGGATCGTTAACCGTGGTGCGAGCACACGGAGACCGTTCATGAGTGGTGGTACCCCGCACGCAGCCCGGCCGTTCCATCGACGGCGCGGGCTCGTGGTTTTGTTCATTGTCGTCATCGTCGCCCTGGTGTTGATCACGATCCACGCCCTGGGCGGCAAGAAGGAAAGGCCTGGGACACCGCCCCAGGTGGTAAGCACCACCACGGCAAGGCTCGGCGACATGCCCGAGGTGCTCGACGAACTGGGCACCGTCACGCCGATCGCCACGGTCAATGTGCTGCCCCAGTTGAGCGGCTATCTCACCTCTGTCGGGTACCAGGAAGGCCAGGACGTCGCCCAGGGCCAGTTCCTTGCACAGATCGACCCGCGCCAGTTCGAAATCGACAAGCAACAGGCCCAGGCGCAGCTGGCCAAGGACCAGGCAAGCCTGGCGCAGGCGCGTGCGGACCTTGTGCGTTTCACGCAGTTGAACCAGCAGAAGTCGATTGCCGAGCAGACCTTCGCCGACCAGCAGTTCACCGTGAAGCAGGACGAGGCCGCCGTGCAGGCCGACCGCGCCAACATCGCGCAATTCGACCTGGACCTCACCTATTGCCACATCACCGCGCCCATCGCCGGGCGCGTGGGACTGCGCCTGGTGGACCCGGGCAATTACGTCACGCAATCGACATCGCCGGGCATCGTCACCATCACCCAGATGAAGCCGACCACGGTGCAATTCACCATCCCGCAGAACTCACTGACCAAGGTACTGCAGCGCTTCCATGGCCAGGACAAGCTCAGCGTCTCGGCCTTCAACAGCGACAACAGCAAGCAGCTGGGCACGGGCTCCCTTTACGCGCTGGGCAACCAGATGGCCACGGGCACTGGTACCGTCACCCTGCGTGCCAGCTTCCCCAACGACGACGAAGTGCTCTATCCCAACGAATTCGTCAACATCCGTTTGCTGGTGGACACGCTGCACCAGGCCGTACTGGTGCCGACGCCGTCGGTACTCAGCGGCGCGCCCGGCGACTATGTGTACCTGGTCAATGCCGACCAGAGCGTGTCGGTACACAAGGTGACGCTGGGGCCGAGCGATGGCAAGGACACCGTCATCCTGGCCGGCCTCACGCCTGGCCAGGCCGTGGTTACCGACGGCATGGACCGCCTGAGCGACGGCGCCAAGATCAGGCTCGCCGGGGCAAGGTCCGCGCCGGGTACAGGTCCGGCCCATGCCTCGTCGACGGGCGACGCACCACGCAAGGGCGGCAGGCATGCGCACGGCGCGGCGCCGTCGACCCAGGCGTCCTAGGCGGATCATCCTTTAACCGATGAATATTTCCCGCCTGTTCGTCGTCAGGCCCGTGGCCACGTCGCTGCTGATGATCGCCCTGGTGCTGGTGGGCGTGGTCGCGGTGCGCTTCCTGCCGGTCTCGTCCCTGCCCGCCGTCGACTACCCGACGATCCAGATACGCACGTTTTATCCCGGCGCCAGCCCGTCGGTGATGGCCACGACCGTCACCGCGCCGCTGGAAGTACAGCTTGGGCAGATCCCCGGGCTCCAGCAGATGACCTCCAACAGCTCGGCGGGGGCGTCGGTGATCACGCTGCAGTTCAACCTTGCGCTGAACCTGGACATTGCCGAGCAGAACGTGCAGGAAGCGATCAACGCATCCAACAGCCTGCTGCCGGCGGGCCTGCCGGCGCCACCGACCTATGCGAAGGTCAATCCTGCCGACCAGCCTATCCTGACCCTTGCCGTGACGTCCGATTCGATGTCACTGCCGCAGCTTCAGGACGTGGCCAACAATCGCCTTGGCGCGAAGATCTCCGAAGTGCCTGGCGTGGGCCTGGTGACGCCCGCCGGTGGCAACGTCCCGGCCGTCCGCGTCGAGGCGGACCCGCAGAAGCTGGCGGCGTACGGGCTCAATATCGACGACCTTCGCTCGTTGATCGCAAACGTCAACGTAAGCCAGCCGAAAGGAAACTTCGACGGGCCCAAGCTCGACTACACCATCAATGGCAATGATCAGATCCAGGATCCCAAGGACTACCTGGCAACGGTGATCGCCTACCAGAACAACGCCCCTGTGTACCTGCGCGACGTTGCCCGCGTCACCCAGTCGGCGCAGAACACCGAGCAGGGTGCGTGGTTCGACCGTACCCAGGCCATCGTGCTGAACGTGCAGCGCCAGCCGGGCGCCAATGTGATAGCCACGGTCGACCAGATCAAGAAGGAATTGCCACAACTTGAATCGACGCTGCCGGCGGGAATGAAAGTGCAGGTGGTGTCCGACAGTACCGGCGTGATCCGCTCGTCGGTGGCCGATGCCGCCTTCGAACTGGTACTGGCCATCATATTGGTGGTGCTGGTGATCTTCGTCTTCCTGCGCAACCTGCCGGCAACGATCATCCCCAGCATCTCGGTGCCGGTATCGCTGGTCGGCACGCTGGCGGTGATGTACCAGCTGGGCTATTCGATCGACAACCTGTCGCTGATGGCGCTGATCATCGCCACCGGCTTCGTCGTCGACGACTCGATCGTGATGATCGAGAATATCGTGCGCTACCTGGAAGAAGGCCACACGCCGATGGAAGCGGCCCTGGAGGGTGCCGGGCAGATCGGCTTCACCATCGTGTCGCTGACCGTCTCACTGATCGCGGTGTTGATCCCGCTGCTGTTCATGGGCGGCGTGATCGGACGGCTGTTCAATGAGTTCGCCGTGACGCTTGCCGTCACCATTGTCCTGTCGGGCGTGGTGTCCCTTACCTTGGTGCCGATGCTTTGCGCGCGCATCCTGCGCGCCCAGTCCGAGCGCCACCCAAGCCGCTTCGAGCGCTTAAGCGAAGGATTGTTCGACAGGACACTGGCTGCCTACGAGCGCGGCCTGCGCGTGGTGATGCGCCACCAGACCACCACCCTGCTGGTGTTCCTGGCAACGATCGCATTGACCGCCGTGCTGTATGTGGTGATTCCCAAGGGGCTGTTCCCCGTGCAGGACATCGGTGTGCTCCAGGGCATCAGCATTGCGGATAACTCGGTGTCGTACCGGGCCATGGTGGACCGTCAGGCAGCCCTTGCCGACGCCATCCTGAAGGATCCCGACGTCACCGGCCTCACTTCATACGTGGGCATCGACGGCACCAACACCACGCTGAACAACGGCCGCTTCCTGATCAACCTCAAGGACATTGGCGATCGCTCGCTGCGTGCCGCCGACGTTGCGCGCCGCCTGCAGAAGGAAGTGGCCGATATCCCGGGCATCAAGCTGTTCCTGCAGCCGGAGCAGGACCTTACCCTCGACACGACGATATCGCCGAACCAGTACCAATTCGTTTTGCGCGGGCCTACACAGGAGGCCTTCAAGCAATACGTGCCTGCGCTGGTGGAGCGCATGAAGCACATCAGTTCGATCACCGATGTCACCAGCGATCTGGACAACGACGGCCTGAGCGTTGACGTGGAGGTGAACCGCCAGTTGGCGGCACGCTACGGCATCACGCCAGCCACCATTGACAATGCCCTCTACGACGCGCTGGGGCAGCGCATCGTCTCGACGATCTTCAACCAGTCCAGCCAGTACCGGGTGATCCTGGTGGCCAAGCCCGAGAGCATTCCGTCACTTGAGGCACTGGGCAACATCTACCTGCCCAGCCAGACAGGCAGCAGCGGCCAGGTGCAATTGAAGGGCATTGCCGCGATCAAGGTCACCCGCTCGCCGCTGGTGGTAAGCCACCTGGCGCAGTTCCCGGCGGTGACGGTTTCCTTCAACCTGGCCCGCGATGCGTCATTGAGCAAGGCGGTGGATGAAGTGAACGCCGCCGAGCAGGCGGTGCATTTGCCTCCATCGATCACCTCGTCGTTCCAGGGTGCCGCCCAGGCGTTCCAGGACTCGCTCTCAAGCGAGGTGTATCTGCTGATCGCCGCCCTGGTGGCCGTGTACATCGTGCTTGGCGTGCTTTACGAAAGCTTCATCCATCCGCTGACGATCCTGTCCACGCTGCCCTCGGCGGGCATCGGCGCCCTGCTTGCACTGATGATCGCCGGCAGCGACCTGGACGTGATCGGCATCATCGGCATCGTGCTGTTGATCGGCATCGTCAAGAAAAACGCGATCATGATCGTCGACTTCGCCCTCGAGGCGGAACGCGAACACGGCAAGCCGCCGGCGGAAGCGATCTTCGAGGCATCGCTGTTGCGCTTCCGCCCGATCCTGATGACGACGCTTGCCGCCATGCTCGGCGCCTTGCCGATGCTGCTCGGTAGTGGCACGGGCTCGGAACTGCGCCGACCGCTGGGCCTTGCCATCATCGGCGGCCTGGCGTTGAGCCAGGTGCTGACGCTTTTCACCACGCCTGTGGTGTACCTGTTCTTCGATCGCCTCGCACAGCGCGTCGGGCGTAAGCGTGCCGGGGACGCGGCCGAGCCTGCGACATGAACATCCCCGGTGTCTTCATCCGGCGTCCGGTGGCGACCACCCTGCTGGCCGTCGCCATCGTGCTGTCCGGTGCGCTGGGGTATTTCCATCTGCCGGTGGCGCCGCTGCCCAACGTCACCTACCCGGTGATCGTGGTCCAGGCCAGCATGGCCGGCGGCAGTCCTTCGACCATGGCCTCCACCGTGGCAGCGCCCCTGGAGCGCCGGCTCGGCACGATCGCCGATGTTTCGGAGATGACTTCGACCAGCTCCGTGGGTTCGTCGCAGATCACCATCCAGTTTGGGCTCGATCGCGACATCAACGGTGCCGCCCGCGATGTGCAGGCGGCGCTCCAGGCGGCCCGGGCGGATCTCCCCACGACCTTGCGCAACAACCCCACCTACCGCCAGTACAACCCGTCCGATGCTCCGATCATGGTGCTGGCACTCACCTCCGACACGCTCACCCGTGCCCAGCTTTACGACTCGGCCAACTCGGTGATCCAGCAGCAGCTTTCACAGGTGGACGGCGTGGGCCAGATCACCCTGGGCGGCAGTGCCTTGCCGTCGGTGCGAGTGGAATTGCAGCCCGACCAGCTCAACAGCTACGGCATCGGCCTTGAAGACGTGCGCGCCGCCATCAGTGCGGCCAACGCCAATAGCGCCAAGGGCCACATCGACCAGGGCAACCAGCGCTTCGAGGTGATCTCCAACGACCAGATCAGCAAGGCGGCGCCCTATCGCGACCTGGTTGTCGCCTATCGCAACAACGCCCCGGTGATGCTGCGCGATATCGCCGACGTCCAGGATTCGGCCGAGAACCTGCGCAACGCCGGCCTCTATAACGGCTGTCCGGCGGTGCTGGTGATCGTCTTTCCCATTCCCGGCGGCAACATCGTCAAGACCGTCGGGCAGATCCGCAAGGCACTGCCGGACATCCAGGCGGTGCTGCCCCACGCCGTGCATCTGGACGTGGCACTGGACCGCTCCGAATCGGTCCATGCCGCGGTCAACGACACGCAGAAGACGTTGTTCATCGCCGTGCTGCTGGTGATCGGTGTGGTCTTCGTTTTCCTGCAGTCGCCGCGGTCGATCCTGGTCCCCGCCGTGGCGTTGCCGCTGTCGATCATCGGCACCTTCGGCCCGATGTACCTGCTGGGCTATAGCCTGGACAATCTCTCCCTGATGGCGCTCACCATCGGCACCGGCTTCGTGGTCGACGACGCCGTGGTGGTGCTTGAGAACATCGTGCGGCATGTCGAATCGGGCATGGACCCGCGCGAGGCCGCGCTTCGCGGCAGTGCTGAAGTGAGCTTCACGGTGATCTCGATGAGCCTGTCGCTGATCGCGGTGTTCTTGCCGATCCTGCTGATGCCGGGCATCGTGGGCCTGCTGTTCCATGAATTTGCCATGACGCTATCCATCGCGATCATGTTCTCGCTGGTGATCTCGCTCACCATCACGCCCACCATGGCGGCGTACGTGCTGGACCGGAACCGTGCCTTGCATTCGAAGGCGCGCTGGGCGGTATGGTACGAGGCCCAATTCGAGCGCTTCAAACAAGCTTATTCACGCTCGCTCACTGCCGTACTCGACCACGCGGCCCTGGTGGGCCTGACGCTCATCGGCCTGGTGGTACTGAACGTGGCGCTGGTACGCCTGGTGCCCTCGACGTTCTTCCCCGAGCAGGACAACGGCATCCTGCAGGGGCAGATCATCGCCGACCAGAGCATTTCCTTCCAGGCCATGGCACAGAAGCTCGCGCAGCTGCAGGCCATCGTCCAGAAGGACCCGGCCGTAGCGTCGGTGGCGGGCTTCACCGGTGGCCGCGCGCAGAATACGGCCAATGTATTCATCGAGCTCAAACCCCTGGCCGAACGCGGCGTGAGCGCCACCGAGGTGGTCAATCGGCTGCGGCCAAAGCTCAATGCGGTGTCTGGTGCGCGATTGTTCCTGCAGGCGGCGCAGGACCTGCGCATCGGAGGCCGTTCCTCGGCAGCCGAATACCAGTACACGCTCACCAGCGACGATCCGGAGGCCTTGTACACCTGGGTGCCGAAACTGGTCACGGCGCTGGGCAAGGACCGCGGCCAGGTGCTGGACGTCAATTCCGACCTGCAGCAGAACGGATTGCAGGTCTATGTCAATGTCGACCGCGCCACCGCGGCACGCTACGGCTTCGCGCCAAACCAGATCGACAGCGTGCTGTACGACGCCTTCGGCCAGCGCACGGTGTCGACGATCTACAACCCGCTCAACCAGTATTTCGTGGTGATGGAGGTGGCGCCGTCCTATTGGCAGTATCCGCAGATGCTCAACCGGATGCGCTTCAGCACGGCCGCAGGCAATGCCTCGGGCACGGCGCAGACGCAGATGTCGCAGGCGCTGGTCAAGGCACCGACCCTGGCGTCGGTGGTATCCACCGCCCAGGCATCCGCATCGCCGGCCAATGCGCTCAACGCGAATGCCGAGGCCAACCAGCTCACCAATGCCATTTCCAACGCCAAGGGCGGCAGTTCCAGCGGCAGCGCCGACAGCACCTCGGCCGAAACGCTGGTGCCGTTCCCGGCGCTGGCGTCGTACACCAGCAACCACACGGCAACGCAGGTCAGCCACCAGAGCGGCCTGGTGGCCGCGACGATCTCGTTCAACCTGCCGGCCGGTGGCTCCTTGAGCCAGGCATCGGCGACCCTCGCGCAGGTATCGCAGGAGTTGCATCTGCCAGCGTCCATCCACGGCGCCTTCGCCGGCGCCGCCCAGGCCTATTCGCAATCGATGTCGACGCTGCCTTTGCTGGTGCTGGCCGCGCTAGCTGCCGTGTACCTGGTGCTGGGCATGCTGTACGAAAGCGCGGTGCATCCAGTGACCATCCTGTCTACCCTGCCCTCGGCCGGCATCGGCGCCACGCTGGCCTTGTTGATCTTCGGCACGCCGTTTTCGGTGATCGCGATGATCGGCATCATCCTGTTGATCGGCATCGTCAAGAAGAACGCCATCATGATGATCGACGTCGCCATCCACCTGCAGCGCGACGAACACCTGGACGCACCGCGTGCCATCCATGACGCCGCCGTGCTTCGCCTGCGGCCGATCATGATGACCACCGCGGCGGCCGTGCTTGGCGCCGTGCCGCTGGCCGTCGGCCTGGGCCAGGGCGCGTCGCTGCGCCAGCCGCTGGGCATTACCGTCATGGGCGGCCTGGTATTGAGCCAGGTATTCACCCTGTACACCACGCCGGTGATCTATCTCTACCTCGACCGCCTCCGCGCCAGGCTTGCCGCATGGTCGGGCGGCCTGCCCTGGAACCGGTCCGACGCGAGCGCACGACCATGAGCCATACCCTGAAAATCCTTTCTGTCGCGCTGGCCATCGTGCTCGGTGGCTGCATGGTGGGACCTGACTACCAACGCCCGCCCGTGAAGATGCCCGCGGCGTTCAAGGAGCTGCCGGGCTGGACCGAGGCCTCGCCTGCTGCCGAGGCACCCAAGGGCGACTGGTGGACAGGCTTCCACGATCCGCTCATCGATCGCCTCGAGCCGATGGTTTCGGTATCCAACCAGACCGTGCGCGTGAGCTATGCCAACTACCAGCAAGCGCTCGCCGAGGTGCAGATAGCGCGCAGTGCGCTGTTCCCGACCTTGGGTGTCACCGGTTCCGCCACCCGGCAACGCAGCGGACGCGGCAACGCAGCGACCACGGCAGGCTCCGCCGCGAACCCAGGATCGATCGAGAACTCAGGTTCTCTCGAAGGCAGTGCCAGCTGGGCGCCGGACCTGTGGGGCAGCGTCCGCCGCAGCATCGAGGAAAACACGGCCACCGCCCAGGCCAGCGAAGCGACCCTGGCCAATGCCACGTTGTCCGAGCAGACCGCCCTGGCTACGGCCGTCATCCAATTGCGCATCACCGATGCCAACGCCGACCTGCTCTCCAAAACCGTCGATGCCTTCAAGGAAGCGGCTCGGGTGGTCGGCAACCAGGGTGCCGCCGGCACCGCCGCGCCGTCGGACGTGATCACCGCGCGTACCCAGCTTGAGAACGCCCAGTCGAACCTGATCGCACTGGGAGTGGCGCGCGCGCAGCTCGTCCACGCGATTGCCGTACTGGTTGGCATGAATCCGGAAGACCTGGATATCCCCCGTGACGGCACGCTTCCGGCCATGCCCGTGGTACCTGCCGGCGTGCCATCCACGCTGCTGCAACGCCGTCCGGATGTTGCCATCGCCGAGCGCCAGATGGCTGCCCAGAACGCGTCGATCGGCGTGGCCATCGCGGCGTACTACCCCAGCATTTCCCTATCGGCGGCGGATGGCTTCTCGCAGTCGCCGCTCGCAGGCCTCCTGCACGTGGCCAATCATGTCTGGTCACTGGGCGCCGACGTCGACCAGACCCTCCTTGACGGCGGCGCACGCCATGGCCAGGTGGCCGCCGCACGGGCCGGCTACGAGGCATCGGTGGCAAACTATCGCGGTAGCGTGTTGACGGCGCTGCAGAACGTCGAGGACGACCTCTCCGGATTGCGCATCCTCGGCCAACAGGCCCAGGTGCAATCCGCCGCGGTGCGCGATGCGGCCCAGGGCGCCGAAGTGGCCCTCAACGAGTACCGTGCCGGCACCGTCGATTACGCCACGGTGGCCGCCGCCCAGGCCACTTCCCTGGCCACGGCGCAAGATGGGCTGAACCTGCGCCAGCAGCAACTGGTGGATACGGTGACCCTGATCGGCGACCTCGGCGGCGGATGGTCGGAGGATGAGCTCACCCCACGGACCGCCAGGCGGTAGCGCCGGGTCGTCTCACCACTCGCTGCGACGCCCGTGGACCCCATCCTGCCTTGCCGCATATGTGCCACATGCCGCGCGTAGTCTGAAGATTCAGCAAACCCGGCCGCCGCCGTGTATCATGGCGACCCCTATTTATCTCTTTATCCGTAAAGAAGGATATATCGCCGCGATGAGCAGCTACCTCTTCACTTCCGAGTCGGTTTCCGAAGGCCACCCGGACAAGATCGCCGACCAGATTTCCGACGCCGTCCTCGATGCCATCATCGGCCAGGACCCGGCGGCTCGCGTTGCGTGCGAAACGCTGGTGAAGACAGGCGTGGCCATCGTCGCCGGTGAAATCACCACCAGCGCCTGGATCGACCTTGAAGCGCTCACGCGCCGGGTGATCCTGGACATCGGCTACAACAGCTCGGAAGTCGGCTTCGACGGCGAGACCTGCGGCGTGCTCAACCTGATCGGCAAGCAGTCGCCCGACATCAACCAGGGCGTGGACCGCAAGAAGCCCGAGGAACAGGGCGCCGGCGACCAGGGCCTGATGTTCGGCTACGCCACCAGCGAAACGTCGGAATTCATGCCGGCGGCCATCCACTACGCCCACCGCCTGGTCGAGCAGCAGACCAAGGTGCGCAAGAAGAAGAACTCCCCGCTGCCGTGGCTGCGACCGGATGCCAAGAGCCAGGTCACCCTGCGCTACGAAGACGGCAAGGCCGTGGCCATCGATGCAGTGGTGCTGTCCACCCAGCACGATCCGGGTGTGAAGCAGAAAGACCTGATCGAAGGCGTGCGCGAGCTGATCTTGAAGCCCGTGCTGCCGTCCAAGCTGCTGCACAAGGGCACCAAGTTCCACATCAACCCGACCGGCAAGTTCGTCATCGGCGGCCCGGTGGGCGACTGCGGCCTGACCGGTCGCAAGATCATCGTCGACACCTACGGCGGCTGGGCTCGCCACGGTGGCGGTGCATTCTCGGGCAAGGATCCGTCCAAGGTGGACCGTTCGGCCGCCTACGCCGCGCGTTACGTCGCCAAGAACATCGTGGCTGCCGGCCTTGCCGACCGCTGCGAGATCCAGGTGTCCTACGCCATCGGCGTGGCCGAGCCTACGTCCATCTCGGTCACGACCTTCGGCACGGGCAAGATCGCCGACGAGAAGATCGAGAAGATCATCCGCAAGCATTTCGACCTTCGCCCGTACGGCATCATCAAGATGCTCGACCTGGTGCACCCGATCTACCAGCCCACGGCGTCGAACGGCCACTTCGGTCGCACGCCGTACGAGATGAAGGATGCCCATGGCAACACCTTCACTGCGTTCTCGTGGGAGAAGACGGACAAGGCGGATGAAATCCGCGAAGCGGCTGGCCTGGTCGCCAAGCGCAAGTAAGGTAATCGCTCGAATAGGAAGGCCGCCCCCGGGCGGCCTTTTTTTATGCGCGTAATGTATTCGCGCAATCCACTGTCCGATAGTTCATCGAACTTGTCTTAAAAATGCGGCGGCCTTCATGCCTATGCGTGCATTTCATTGACACGCGCCCTTAGCTCTGTGTAGGTTCAACACCAGCCGCGCATAGTCGCGGCGCGCACCGGACCGCGACGTCCGGCGACCTGATACGGATGTCGGGTCATGCACGCGCGCAATCGGCCAGGACGGCCATGCCGCGCGCTTCGACATCTACCCCAGCTCGCCGTGTCGTTCACCGATCCGGCCATCCAAGTTGCACTGGGGAGATCCACCCGCATGACGCCATCGCACCAAACGCCAAGCCGCCGCCTGCTGGCTGCCGCCCTCGCCTGCGCCATCAGCGCACCCGCCTTCGCCCAGTCCAACGCCTCGGGCGTGATCTTCGGCCGCGTCGCCGCGGGCGATACCGTACGCGTGGAGAACCTCGACACCGGCCTGGTGCGCGAGATCACCGCCGATGCCGAAGGCCGCTATCGCGCGCCATCGCTGCCGGTCGGCCAGTACCGTGTGGACCTCAAGCGCCAAGGCGCCGTGGAACAGTCGCGCACCCATGTCAGCGTCAACCTTGGCGCCGGCACCGACGTCAGCTTCGTCGCTGCGGCCACCGCCCTGGCGGGTGTCAGTGTCAGCGCCAGCGCGTTGCCCACGATCGACGTTTCGGCCACGGACTCGCGTACCGTGATCAACGCCGAGCAGCTGCGCAAGCTGCCGCTGGCGCGGAATACCACGGCCGCGGCGCTCCTCGCCCCGGGCACGGTGCAGTCCGACTCACGCTACGGCAACGTCGCTTCGTTCGGTGGCGCCTCGGCCGCGGAAAACCAGTACTACATCAATGGTTTCTCGGTCACCAATGCGCTCACGGGCATCGGTTCGATCGGCCTGCCGTTCAACGCCATCGACCAGCAGCAGATTTACACCGGCGGCTACGGAGCTGAATACGGACGTTCCACCGGCGGCGTCGTCGATATTGTCACCCAGCGCGGCGGCAATACGTGGAAGGGCGGCGCGCAGGTGTTCTGGACCCCCCGGGCACTTCGCGACTCACCGCGAAGCGTCTACCGGCAAGGGCGCCTGTACCAGGACCGAAGCCACAACAAGGGGTGGTCGTACGAGTATGCCGCGTACCTGGGCGGCCCATTGATCAAGGACAAGCTGTTCTTCTACACCGCCGCCGACATCACCCGCGACGCCACGCGTTCGCAGGGGAGCATCGCCACCAACACGCTTGATCAATCGCAGGGCAAGGCGACGCGCTGGCTCACCAAGCTGGACTGGAACATCACCGATAGCAACATCGTCGAATTCACCGCGATCGGCGACAACGCCGAGGACACCACGCGTCGCTACGACTACGCCGTGGCCGATGGCACCGAAGGCGCCTACCGTGGCCAGAGGTACCTGAAGAACTCCGCGACCGCCGGCTCCGCACCGGGCGGCAACGTATACATCGCGCGCTACACCGGCTACCTCAGCGACGATCTCACGCTCAACGTGCTGGCCGGCCGCAGCCGCAGCAACCACATGGACACCCCCACCAGCGCGACGGGCCGCGACTGCCCGATCGTGGCCGATTCGCGAACAGACCGTGGCTCCAACCCCATCACCGGCTGCAGTGTCGTCGGCGGTTCGCTGGGCGCGCCTGGCGCCTACGACAAGACGCGCAGCTGGCGCGCCGACCTCCAGTACACCATCGGCGGCCATACCCTCCGGGCGGGCGTGGACAACCAGTTCCTCGATTCCTTCAGTGGTTCGCGCTACGAGGGCAACAACTACTGGAACTACCAGACCGTTCCGACGGATCCGGACGTCATCAAGAACATTGTCGCTGCCTATCCTGATATCCAGTTTCCGTCCGATGGATCG
>Ga0193717_1001615_pt1 | contig 13677 bp, 14 predicted proteins | sample U2c2metaG_FD_145900 | JGI IMG/M metagenome (GOLD analysis project Ga0193717, IMG submission 145900) | Soil microbial communities from a riparian zone of the East river system, Colorado, United States - U2c2 | ecosystem: Environmental > Terrestrial > Soil > Riparian zone | place: USA: East River... | reverse complement strand
ATCGGGGTCGTCGTCATCGTCGGCCTGCAGGAGTTCGTCACTTCGCTGGGACCGGTCGTGGCCGATTACGTCCCCGATCTCGGCGGCCAGATCGTCTTCGCCGGCATGAATGTGCTGCTCGGCCTGCTGCTCGCCTTGTTCCTGATCCTGGAGCCCAAGGGCCTCATGCACCGCTGGGAGCTGATGAAGCACGGGATCCGCATCTGGCCGTTTCCGTATTGATCCGCAACGCGCAAAAGGGGAGGACGCCAATGACGAGGTTGTCACGACGCAAGGTTCTGCAGGCTGGGGCTGGTTTGGGCGCGTTGACGTTTTCCTCGCGCGCGATGGCCGCCGTCAAAAGCTACAACGTGGCGGGGCTGGCCGACTTCTCCGGCCCCTTCGCCGATATCATGAAGCCGGTCATCGGCGGGCGCGACGCCCTTATCAAGTGGTGGAGCGCCGAGATCGGAGCCGGCCTCGGCGTCGCCCTGGTAACGAAGAACTTCGATACTCGATATGACGCCGCGCAGTCGGCGAGCCTGTGGCCCGGCATCCGGGCGGAACTCAATCCCATCTGCGCGCTCGGCGTCGGCAGCGTCGACGCGACGGCGTTGGCGGATCGCTACGCCGAAGCGAAGATTCCGGCGTTCCAGAGCGGCGCGACGGCGATCAATTCCTGGATCGCCGACTCCTGGGTGCTGAATTTCCGGGCGACCTACGCTCACGAGGCCGGCCCGTTCTTCGACTGGGTGTACAAGAACCAGAATCGCACGGCGCCCATCAAGGTGGCGGTGATCTCGTCCGAGGCCGCGCCGGCGTTCGTCGACATGGCGAAAGGCATGCAGGCGGTCGCCGCCCAGTTCGGCAAGATTCAGGTGGTCGAACTGATCTGGGATGCCGTCCAGCCGGTGGATCTGACCAATCAGGTTCGGCGGATCGTCGGCTCGGGCGCCGAGTACATCGTCATCCAGACGAACACCGCCGCCGTGGTGGCGGCCAAGCGCGCACTGCAGGCCTTGAACGCCAAGATTCCAATCGTCACCACGTCGCACAACGGCATGCTCGCCTCCGGCAAGGCCGTTGGCGGTGTCGAGCAGATGGAGGGCGATTTCGAGGTTCACAGCCTCGTCATGCCGACCGACGATGCGCCTCAAAAGAAGCTCTATGACCTGCTCAAGTCGAAGTACGGTCTTTCTGCGCCCTGGAGCGTGCTGGTCTCGCAAGGCATGACGCAGGGCGCCGTGGCCGTTCGCGCGATCGAGGCGGCGGTCCGCAAGTACGGCCCCGCGGACATCACGGGCGAGAAGGTGTACTCGGCCCTGCTGAGCATCCCGCTGGAAGGCAAAGACGAAATGCTGCCGATCGTGAAATACGATCGCGACGCGCCGTTCCCGACCTCCGGACTGACCACCAACGTCGCCACCATCAAGGGCGGCGCCTACACGGTCCTCGCGCGCGACCTTCCGGTGTCCGATCTCAAGAAGTGGTAGCCGGGTCCGTGCGCGCCATGCTCGAGCTCCGGAATGTCGAGGCGATGTACGATGGCGTGGTGCTGGCCATCAAGGGAGTGACTCTCGACGTCCCGGCGGGCGGGTGCGTGGCGCTCCTCGGCGGAAACGGCGTCGGCAAGAGCACGACGCTGAAATCGATCTCCGGCATCATCCGCTCCGACGATGGCGCGGTCACCGCTGGGTCGATCGCGTTCGATGGTCGCCCCATCGAGGCGCTCGAGGCGGACGCGGTCACCCGCCTGGGGCTGTCGCACGTCCTCGAGGGACGGCGGCCGCTCGCCCATCTCTCCGTCGAGCAGAACCTGATCGTCGGCGGTGCCATCCTCGACAGCGGCAAGGAGGTCCGCGCACGCCTCGGTGAAATCTATGCGATGGTGCCGCGGCTCCGCGATTTGCGCGGGCGGACCGCGGGTTATCTGTCGGGCGGCGAGCAGCAGTTGATGGTGATCGCCCGCGCGCTCATGGCCAAGCCGAAGCTGATGCTCCTCGACGAGCCCTCGCTCGGCCTGGCACCCCAAATGATCGATGAAGTCTACGACGTGTTGCGGAAACTTCGCGATGCCGGCCTGGCGCTGCTGATCGTCGAGCAGAATGCCCGCGTTGCCCTCGATATTGCGGCCCATGCCTATGTCATGGAGGGCGGGCGCATCGTGATGGAGGGCACTGCCGCGGAGATCGCGGGCAACGAGGATGTGCGTGAGTTCTACCTGGGACTGAGTGACGCCGGCGAGCGCAAGAGTTTCCGCGACGTCAAACACTATCGCCGCCGCAAGCGCTGGCTCGGTTAGCGCATGCACGCGGCCGTGCTTGCCGACGCTAGGCGTGGCCGTAAAATGCCGGCAAACCGTCCCTAACCCGCAACGGAACCCTGATCCATGAAAGTCTCCGAGGCCATCCTGAGCCGCCGCTCGATGCGCGTTTTCACGCCCGAACCCGTGTCGGAAGAAGCCGTCCGACGCATTCTCGACGTCGCCAAGCGCGCCGCGTCGAACACCAACTGCCAGCCATGGCATCTCTACGTGACTATGGGCGCGGCGCGGCAACGTTTGAGCGCGGCGATTTTTGAGGCGATTGAGGCCAAGGAACCGCCCACCGCCGAATATCACATCCATCGCCACCCCATTCCCGAGCCCTATCGCGGCCGGCAGGTGACCCTGGGCAAGGCGTTGTACGGGATGCTGGGCATTCCCAAGGGCGATGGCGAAGGCATGGCGCGCCAAACCAAGCGTAACTTCCTGTTCTTCGATGCCCCTGTCGGCATGATCCTGACGATGGATCGGCGGCATGGCGAGGGGCAGTGGATCGACTGTGGCTCGTTCCTGGCCAGCGTCATGCTGATGGCGCGCGAGGAGGGGTTGCACACGTGTCCGCAGGCGGCATTCGCCAACTACCACAAGGTGCTGCGTCGCGAACTCTCGATCCCGGACAACGAGATCGTGCTGTGTGGCATCGCGTTGGGGTATGCCGACGAGGCCGTCATGCCCAATACGCTGACGACGGAACGCGCGCCGCTGGAGGACTGGGTCACGTGGTTCCGGGCCTGAGCGTCGTTGTCGACGATGGCGGTGACGTAACAAGCTCGCCTACATGTGTTGCCATCACATATGTGATATAGATCGCGATGGATTGACTGTGCTTGCGCACGCGTCCCGAGGGGGAGGAGGTTTGTCTCCATGTCTGCAAGGATTGAAACCACGCGCGCAACAAAGTCGCGTTGGCCAAACCGCCTGATGTCGAAGATTCTCAAATCGCCGACAGGCTCGGCCATCAAGTCCGCAGAACGTGCGCTGGCGATACTCGAGTATTTCCAGGCGGAGAGACGGGCGGCAACGGTTGGTGAGATCTCAAGCTCCCTGGGGCTGCCGCAATCCAGCACTTCAATGCTGCTCAAGTGCCTCACCAGTCTCGGCTATCTCGAATACGGGCCTGAAACGCGCACGTTCCGGCCAACCTATCGCGTTGCTGTTCTGGGAAACTGGATCCAGAAGAGCTTGTTCGACGGCGGCCCGCTGACGGACACGATGGAGGCGCTGCGGCGGGAGATCGGCGAAACTGTCATGCTCGGCATGCAGAACGGCCCGCAAATGCAATATGTCCATATTGTCGATGCAAGCTATGCGGTTCGTTTGACAATCCAGGTTGGCATACTGCGGCCGATGACCTGCACGGCGCTCGGCCAGATCCTGCTGACACGAAAGGCCGATCATGAAGTTCGCGCCATCGTTCGTCGCAACAATGCCGATGCCATGGATGAAGCGCACCGGGTCAAAGAGCGGGAATTCATGGCCGAAATTGACACCGTTCGAAGCCAAGGTTTCGCCGAGAGCCAAGGCAGAATGATACCGGGCGCCAACACCATCGGCATGCTGGTTCCCGTCGACAAGGACGCTACTCCGCTGGCGATCGGTGTGGGTGGTCCGATGGATCGAATCAATCAGCGACGAGACGACATCCTGCGTGCCTTGCGCCGGCATCTCAACTTATAGCCGCAAATCAGGCCGGCAATCGCCAGTCGATCCAACGGCAGAGTGCCCGCCCCATGATCTCCGCCTTGTCGTCCTCCGTGAGCCACGGCAACTCTTCGGTGAAGTGGGTGACGCATTGGCGCCAGCTGCAGGGCATGCGGGTGATGTCGCTGCCCCAGAACATGCGCTTGGGTCCGAAGGCGTCATAGATGCGGTGGTAGCGATCGTGCAGACTGCGGAACGGGTAGCCGTCTGTCGCATGACCGGGCCCGCCGGTCGCCTTGACGGCGACATTCGGGTGTTTCGCCAAGGCAAGCAGTTCTGGCAAGTTCTTGAAGGCGTCATCCGCGTCGGCAGCATGCAATGCGCCGTCGCCGTGCAGAGTGTGGATCGTTCCCATGTGATCGACGATCAGCTTCAGCCCGGCATGGCGTTCGGCGATTTTCCCGACCACCGGCAGAAACTCGCCAGCCAGCAGGGCGATCGGGATGCCGGCCTGCTCCGCAAGCGGCCACAGCCAGTCAATCGTACCGTCGGTCAGCCAGGTCTTCTGCTCCGGCCGGACGAAGGTGCAGCGGAGTCCGAGCATGCCGGGTCGATCTTTCCAACTTGCCAGTAATCCCCGGCTCTCCGGCTGATCGAGCGCCAGGCGGCCGAACACGGCAAAGCGATCCGGCCGGGCCTGCGACGCCGCCACTGCGATCTCGTTCGAATCCGCGTCCCAGCTCGGCGGATGCACCAATGCGGCGTCGATGCCTGCGGCATCCATATCGGTAACTGCCTGGTCGATTGCGTAAGGCGCCATCCGGCGCTGCAAAATGGGGATGCCTTTGGACCAAAGGTGGATCTGTGCGTCGACGATCAGCATTCAATAACTCCAGAGGGCTCGGCCGGCGCGTCATCCCATGAAGGCACCGCCGTTCACGTCGATGACGGCGCCGGTGATGTAGGCCGCACCGTCCGAGACGAGAAAAGCGATGGTCGCGGCTACCTCGGTTGAGAGGCCCAGACGTCCGGCTGGAATACGACGCAGCGATCTTTGCATGACGTCATCTGTCGCATTGGTCCCGCCCGGTGTTGCGATCCGGCCTGGTGCGATACAATTCGAGGTGATGCCGAATTTGGCGCCCTGGTCCGCGACGATGCGGTTCATGCCGATGAGCCCTGCCTTGGTGGCAGCATAGCTGACGCTCGTGTCAGGCACTGCCATGCGTCCCGCCCTTGAGGCGATGTTGATGATGCGGCCCCAGCCTTTCTTCTTCATAGCCGGGAAAACCAGCCGGCAGAGAACAAAGGGCGCGGTGAGATTGACGGCAATCGTCCGCGCCCATAGATCGGTCGGCAAATCCTCTATGGCGATCGAGCCGCCCCTCGGCAGCTGCATGCCACCGGCGTTATTCACCAGGATATCGATCCCACCGTGCCTGGCGGTGAGGTCGCTGACGAGCGCCGTCATGGCCGCCTCGTCGGTCACGTTTGCTACGTGCCCTTCGGCAAGGCGTCCCTCTCCTCGCAAGCGCTCGGCGATCTCGAGCACTTTCTCGGAGCGATCGACAAGGATCGTCGTGCAGCCTTCTGCCGCCAGCCGTTCGATCGCGCTCAACCCAAGGCCGCTCGCAGCGCCCGTGATAAACGCGACGCGTTGCTGCTGTGCCATTGCATTCCTCCTTGCCCAGCTATTTCAGGGGGCTACGCCACCGGCGAGCGTCGCTTCATCAGGACGGTGCGCTCGCCCTCATAGACCAGCTTGTCGTCCTGATTGATGCCATAGTGCTTGAAGCGCACGATGCCGGCGTCGCCGCGATCGCCGTCCAGCTTTTCCAGCACTTCGGTAAAGGCATAGAGGGTGTCGCCGTGGTGGACGGGCGCTCTCAGACGAATCTTGTCCATGCCGCGCTCTTCCAGGACCTGCTCACCGGTGTCCTGGGCAGCAAGCCCGATCACCATTGAGAAGCTGATGCCGCCATAGACGATGCGCGTGTTGAATCCGGGAATGCCTCGCGCCTGCTGCTGCATCCGGTGCTCGTTGAAATGGCCGTCAGCGGTATTCATCACCATGTTCGTGAGCAGGACGTTGTCCATCTCGGTCACCGTCTTGCCGCGGGCATGTGCGATGACCTGACCGGGCTTGAAGTCCTCGAAATAATTGTTGGGCGACGTCCGGCCTCTGGATTGTTCCATGTCTGCTCTTGTCATCGCTTTCTTCTCACCAGGTTTGTCCGCTGGTAATCGACCACCAAACCGCCTTTGGCATCGGTTCCTCGTGTGTGCCATGTAACGATGCCAAACTCCGGACGGCTCTCGGTCCCGCGCCGGGCAACCACTTCGCTCTCGGCATAGACGGTTTCGCCCACCAAGACGGGCCGGTGATAGGTCAGGCCATCGACGCCGAGAAATGGGCCACCGCCTTCGCTCAAATCCTCGACGCTCATGCCGAACACGGTGTTGAACAGAAGCAGCGGGCACACCACTAGTTCGGCGAACCCGTTTGCCCGCGCATAATCGACATTGGTGTACAGCGGATTGTAGTGAAGCGTCAGCGTGGCGAAGAGCACGTTGTCGCCGGCCGTCAGGGTGCGTCCCCAATGATGCCGAAAGGTCCGGCCGACCGGGAAGTCCTCGAACCGGTTGCCTCTTGCCCACGGCTTGGCGCGTGCTCGCAGGTCGGCCACGATGTCATCCTTCACGCATTCCTCCAGAATCGGCCGTCAGGCCGGCGTAAGAGCGGCGCCGCCGCAGACGGAGATGCTCTGGCCGGTCACGTAGCGCGAGAGATCCGTTACCAGGAATTCCACGACGCGCGCACAATCCCCGGGCTCGCCGAGGCGACGCAGCGGTATGCGGTTCGCTTCGGAAGGAGTGCCGATCCCACGCGCCTCCGCCATTGCCTTGATTCGCGCCGTGAGCATGATGCCGGGGGCGATGCTGTTCACCCGGATTCCGAAGGGGCCCAACTCGGCCGCAAGGTTGCGTGTGTAATGTGCGACGGCAGCTTTGGAGACGCCGTAGTGCGATAGTGCGCCGCCAGGCGCCACCAATCGGGCGGCACTCGATGAAGTGTTGACGATCACCCCTGACTTTTGCCGCTTCATCGACGGTACGACCGCCTGGCAACAGTAGATTGTGCTCATGAGGTTGACGTCGAAGGTAATGCGGATGTCTTCATCCGAGACGACGGACGGCTTGCTGTCCGCCGCTGACGTGATCGCCCCGCCGGCATTGTTGACGAGAATGTCGATCCGCCCGAACTTCGACAACACGCTCTCGATCGCGGCGGTAGCGTCGCGTCGATTGGTGAGATCGGCCTGGATGCCCACGCTCTTTCTGCCAAGGGCCTCGATTTCAGCGCTTACCGATGGCGCGGACAGGGGCTCGCCGAACTTTGCCGCAGCATCCAGATCGACGTCGATGACCGCCACATCGGCGCCGATGTCCGCCAGGCGCAAGGCGTAGGCCCGGCCCAGGCCGCGCGCTGCGCCGGTCACGACGGCTATTTTCCCCTGCAGGCTCATCGCATTCTCCCAATTAGCAATTTGCGCGGCGCCCGCCTCATGCGGTCTTCTGCCTGATGAATGCGCCCATCCGGTCGATCGCCTGCCTGGCCTCGGGGAGGATCGCTGCGAAAAACGGCCAGATGTGAATCATTTCGTCCCAGATTTCGAGTTCGACTTCGACGCCCGCAGCGCGGGCCTTCTCCGCGAACCGGGTGGAGTCGTCGAGCAGCACTTCCCATGTGCCGACCAGAAGCAACAACGGTGGCAGACCTTTGAGGTCGGCATAGAGCGGCGACGCCAGGGGCGCCTTGTAGTCGCCGCCGCCGATATAGCGGCGGGCGTAGGCCGCGCTGCTCGCCGGCTGCACCATCGGGTCGAGCGCCACCTTGGTGCGCATCGACTCGCCTTCCTTGGCCAGATCGGTCACCGGAGACATGCAGACAGCCGCGGCCGGCAGTGCGTCACCGGCGTCGCGCAAGGCCAGGAGCGTCGCCAGTGTGAGGCCGCCACCGGCGGAGTCGCCGGCGATAACAATGGACTTGGCTGCGATGCCTTGGTTTCGCAGCCAGCGATAACTCGCGACCCCATCCTCAACGGCGGCGGGAAAGGCGTGCTCGGGCGCCAGCCGGTAGTCGACGGACAGCGCGCGTGCCCCGGATGCATGGCAGAGCCTCGCCACCAGATCGCGATGCGTCGCCGCCGTTCCGATGCAATAACCACCGCCGTGAAAATAGAGAATGACAGGCGATTGGGGGCTATCGGGAAGCAAGACCCACTCCGCTGGCACGCCGCCCGCAGAAACCTGCTCGAAGCGCACGTCAGGTGGCGGGGGGAACTGCCGGCTGAGCGCCTCGAAGCCCATCCGCAACTGCTCGATCGTCGGGTTGTCCGGCCGGGGCCGCGCACGCAATTTGCCGACAAGTTCGTAGAGCTCCGGACTAGCCATGCTTCTCTCCCGACCCGGAGGTCGCTGTGCTGCTGCTATGCCGCTTTGGTGATGCGGGTCGGGATATCCGCCGACACCTGGGCCGGAATGCGTCGTGCGAACGGATCCGGAATCCACTTCTGCACAGTCGGGCACACCTCTTTCGCGAACAACCGCATGCTGGCCTCGCCGACCGCCGCCGGCATGCCGCCGAACAGGAAATGACCGAGAAGACTGCTGGCGTCGATTCGCTTGCGCGATTCGGCAAGCGAATCGATAACATCCTTGGGCGTTCCCCAAGCCTGGTAGCCGACGAAATCATGGACGACCTTGCTGGCGTTCGCGACCACTGCGTCGGTGAAGGCCTTGTATCCCTCATAACCCTTGGTCTGCTCGAGGCCGCCGCCCGCCAGATCGTAATGCTTCAGCACCTGGTTGAAATAGGCGCCGATATATTCGTAGGCCAACTCCTTCGCCCGTTCCCTGTCCTCGTGGACGATGATGAACTGATCGAGCAGCGGCTGAGGCGCCGGTTTGTTGGGATGGAACTGCTGCCAGGCGGCGCGATAGGCCGCGATGTCTTCCTCGATCTTTTTCCAGGCCTTGGTCGGGACGATGAGCAGGCCGGCCCCCAGCTCGGCCATGATCGGCATCGACTCCGATGAGCCACCCGCGCCAAAGGTCCGGTTCTTGAAGGAATAGATCGGCACGGGCCGGATGTCGCGGCGCGGGATCCGGTAGTGGCCGGTCTTCGACTCGATGTAGCCTTTCTCGATCGCCGACAGGACGAGGGCGGCGCTCTCGTTGAAGCGTCCGCGCGATTCCTCCATCGGAATGCGCAAGCCGTCGAACTCGAACGCACAAAGACCGCGACCGATTCCCAATATCATCCGGCCATCACTCAGATTGTCGAGGACCGAGATCTCCTCGGCGACGCGCAATGGATCGTGCCACGGCAGGACGATCACCATCGTGCCAAGTTTAACCCGCTTGGTGCGGCCCGCCATGTAGGTGAGGAACTGCACCGGATTGGGGATCATCTCGTAGTCGGTGAAGTGATGCTCGGTCGACCACACCGAATCGAAACCCAACGACTCCGCCAAGTCGCAGAAATGGACTTCTTCGTTCCAGACATCGCGGTCCGGGCGAGCGCTGTTCGGATTCTGAAACGTCGTGGCGTATCCGACCTGCATTGCTTCCTCCCATGGAATCGCGCTTTGTGATTGTCGCGATGATGAGACCGCGTTCGGTGTTCTGCAACGCCTTGCGCATCGTCCAACCTGTCCGGCCGCTTTAATCACACATGTGATAGCTGCCGCCTGCCGCGCCGCGCGTCTTGCCGGCCGCTTTGCCGGCGGGGTACGTCAGGAACCTAACGGATGACAGATTTCCTGAAACTGTAAGCGGCGTTCCCCAATCACTCGACATGGAGTCGAAACTGACCGCTACACCCGATCATCAGGCGTTCGGCGCCCTCAGCGACATCAAGATCATCGATCTGACACAGATGCTGGCGGGTCCGTACGGCACCATGGTGCTGGCCGATCACGGCGCGCAAGTGATCAAGATCGAACCGCTCGAGGGGGACGTCACCAGGGGCGCCGGCCCGTTCCGCGACGGTGACAACGTTCGGGCGGTCGGCGGCTATTTCCAGAGCGTCGACCGCAACAAGCGCAGCGTGTGTCTCGATCTCAAGACCGAAGACGGCAGGAACGTCTTCAAGGCGCTTGTCCGCGACGCGGACGCCGTCACTGAAAACTTCCGTGCCGGTGTCATGGAACGGCTCGGCCTGAGTTACGAAGTGCTGCGCGAGATCAATCCGCGCCTCGTTTATGGCGCACTGCGCGGCTTCGGCGATAGGCGCACCGGAGCCTCGCCCTACCACGACTGGCCGGCTTATGACGTCGTCGCCCAGGCGATGGGCGGAATGATGGCCATAACCGGCCCGGATTCAAAGACGCCAACCAAGGTCGGACCGGGTGTCGGCGACATCATTCCCGGGCTCATGCTGGGTTTCGGCGTGCTTGCGGCCGTGCATCACGCCCGTCGGACCGGCGCCGGCCAATTCGTCGATGTCTCCATGGTCGATGCCGTCCTGGCCACGTGCGAGCGGATGGTCTGGCAGCATTCCGTTCAGGGACTCACCCCGGGCCCGGAAGGCAATCACCATCCCTTTCTTTGTCCCTTCGGCATGTTCGCCGCCGCCGACGGTCACGTGACGATCGCCGCACACCAGGACGAATTCTTCGGCATCCTGTGCAAGGGGATCGACGCGCCCGATCTGCCGGCCGATCCGCGGTTTGCGACCCGCATCGACCGCACCGACAATCGGCACGAGCTGATCGCCGACCTCGATCGGCGTACGCGTCGTTTCAGCAAGACCGAGTTGATCGCGCGGCTCGCCGGCCGGATTCCGTTCGGGCCGGTCATGAACATCGCCGAAATCATGGTCGATCCCCACTTTGTCGCGCGGCAGATGATCGTCGATGTCGAGCAACCGGGGACCGCGCCCATCCAGGTCGCAGGTGTTCCCATCAAGATGACGATGACGCCGGGGGGCGTTTGCCGGCGCAGTCCACTGCTCGGCGAGGACACCCGTGTTCAGCTCCGCGAGATCGGCCTGTCGGACGAGGAAATCCAAGGCTTGATCGATCGGCGCGTGGCGATCGCTGCCGACAAACAGGAGAGGTCAGGACCATGATGAAACGCCCACAGCGCTTGCGCCGGTCGCAGCTCTCGGTGCCCGGCAGCAGCGAGAAGATGCTGCGCAACGGCGCTGCGTCCAGAGCCGACCATGTCTTCTGCGATCTCGAAGACGCCGTGGCGCCGGTCGCCAAGGTCGAGGCGCGCGACAAGATCGCGTGGGCGCTGAACACGCTGGACTGGGGCAAAAAGACACGCCCGCTGCGTGCGCATCAACGACGTGACCACCGAATGGTGCCACGGCGACATCATCACAGTCGTCGAGAAAGCCGGTGCGAACCTCGACACGATAATGCTCACCAAACCGTACTGCGCCGCCGACGTCGTCTTTCTCGACCGCATGCTGGGCCAGCTCGAGAAGAAGCTGAAGCTGGAGCGGCGCATCGGCATCGAGGTGTTGATCGAGGAGGTGCAGGCCCTGCAGAATGTCGAGGAGATATCGCGCTGCAGCGACCGGTTGGAAGCCCTGGTCTTCGGCATGGGCGACTATTCCGGTTCCCAGGGGATCGACACCCGGGAGATCGGCGGCACCGGCGGCTATCCCGGCGACATTTTCCACTACGCCCGCTTTCGCATCACCATGGCGGCGCGCGCCGCCGGGCTCGATGCCGTGGACGGCCCCTACGCTAATTTCAAGAACGAGGAAGGTTATCGCACGGAGGCAAAACGCGCGCAGGCGCTGGGCATGGTGGGAAAGTGGGCGATCCATCCGGCGCAGATCGCGCCGGCGCTCGACGTCTTTTCACCTGGCGAAGCCGATGTCGCTCGCGCCCGCAAGATGGAGGCCGCTTACAAAGCCGCTGAAGCACAAGGCTTGGGTGCTGTTCAGGTGGATGGCGTGATGATTGACGTCGCCGTTCTTCGCCTCGTTCGTAACACGCTCAACAAGGCCGATCTGATCGGCATGTAAGGCGCGATCCGACGATCGCGCGGCTGGTGCCTCTCGCCGAAGCGCTTTGCTTGGGCACTCCGGATCAACCGGATCAACCACGCTCTGTTCAGCGTTGCGTTCAGCAAATGAGAAAAAAACAACACAAGGGAGGATAAAATGCGCGCTCTGGCCGGGCTAACAGCTGCCTGCTTGTTGTGCCTAACGGTCACGATGGCACCGGCATTGGGTCAAAAGGCCTACAGTCCGGGTGCCACCGACACGGAGATCAAGCTTGGGCAGACCATGCCATACAGCGGACCAGCGTCCGGTTATGGCATCGTCGGTCGCGTTCAGACCGCCTACTTCAAGATGGTCAACGAGCAAGGCGGCGTGAATCATCGCAAAGTGGAGCTTATCTCTCTCGATGACGGCTATAGCCCACCGAAGACAGTGGAGCGGGTGCGCCAGTTGGTGGAGGGCGACAACGTTCTGGCGATCTTCTCGCTGCTTGGCACACCACCTAATATGGCGGTTGCCAAGTATCTGAATGCAAAAAAGATTCCTCAGCTATTGTCTTCGTCCGGTACGCCGCTGCTGGACGATCCGAAGACGCTGCCGTGGACGACCTTGTTGTCGATGCCCTCGCGTACCGAGGCCACGATTCTCGCTCAGTATCTCCTCAAGACGAAGCCGAATGCGAAGGTCGGCATCTTCTATCAGAACGACGAATACGGGAAAGGCTACGTTCGGTACTTCAAGGAAGCCTTGGGAGAGAAGGCCGCGTCCATGATTGTCGGCGAGGCGAGCTATGAATTCACCGATCCCTCGGGCCAGGCAGTCCGCAAGATTGGCGAGCTTGGCTGGAAGCCGCTGCATCTGATGATCTATTCGGCGTCGTCGATCGAAAGTGCGCTGAAGCCGGCGGGTCTTGAGAACGCGGTCGGCATCATTACCACGCAGTATTTCAAGATGCCCGACGATCCAAGCTGGGCCGATGACAAAGCCATGGCCGAGTATTTCGCGTTCATGAAGAAATGGATGCCGAGAGAGCCGGCGAACGATCCCACCGCCCTGATCGGCTATCTCATGGTCGGAGTGATGCACGACATTCTGGAAAAGTGCGGAGATGATCTGACGCGGGAGAATTTGCTGAAGCAGGCTACCAACTTCAGGGAAGTAGCGCTGCCGCTCCTGGTTCCAGGCGTGACGTACAGCACGACGCCGGACGACCACACTCCCTTCCGGCAGGCCAGAATGTACCGCTTCGATGGCAAGCGCTGGGTCGGCTTCGGCGACGTCGTCACCGTAAAAACGGACAAGTGAAACAGCACCGCGGCGGGGCGGGATCTTCCGTCCTGCCGCGGCATCGCCTGGCCTGCCTGAAATCGGATCGAGAGGCACTATCATGACTGCTATCTATCTCCGGCGGATCGTATTGGCATTGGGACTTTGCCTGTTCACGACCATCGCAAACGCCCAATTTCCCGATCGACCGATCCATCTCGTGGTGCCCTATCCGCCTGGCGGCTTGGTGGATGCCATGGCGCGCACTATCCAGGAGCCCTTGTCGGAGATCCTGGGACAGCCGGTGATTGTAGAAAACCGGACCGGCGCTGCGGGAGCGATTGCCGCGCGATCGGTCGCGCAGTCGCCGCCAGACGGCTACACGTTGTTCTTTGGCAACAACGGTCCGAGCGCCCTCGTGCCCCTCATTCAGAAGGACGCC
>Ga0193717_1001614_pt1 | contig 13677 bp, 12 predicted proteins | sample U2c2metaG_FD_145900 | JGI IMG/M metagenome (GOLD analysis project Ga0193717, IMG submission 145900) | Soil microbial communities from a riparian zone of the East river system, Colorado, United States - U2c2 | ecosystem: Environmental > Terrestrial > Soil > Riparian zone | place: USA: East River... | reverse complement strand
ACGCGCGACTTGGCCTGCTCGCGCGCCATCTTGACCGCGCTGTCGGCGAGATCGCGCACGATCTGCTCGACGTCCTTGCCGACGTAGCCGACCTCGGTGAACTTGGTCGCCTCGACCTTGATGAACGGCGCGTTCGCGAGCGCGGCGAGCCGACGCGCGATCTCGGTCTTGCCGACACCGGTTGGGCCGATCATCAGGATGTTCTTCGGCGTCACCTCGTCGCGCAGCGCGGGCTCGAGCTGCATGCGCCGCCAGCGGTTGCGCAACGCGATCGCGACCGCGCGCTTGGCTGCGTTCTGGCCGATGATGTAGCGGTCGAGTTCGTTGACGATTTCGCGGGGAGTTAATTCGGACATGGCTGGGAATAGGGAATGGGGAATAGGGAATCGGAAAAATCGAGGATTGGGGTTCGCAAACGCGCTTGCGATTCCCTATTCCCCATTCCCCATTCCCAGCTCTTCGATCGTGACGTTGTGATTGGTATAGATGCAGATGTCGCCGGCCGTCTTCAATGCGTGTTCGACGATTGCGCGCGCATCGAGCTCCGTGTGCGCGATCAGTGCTTTCGCCGCGGCGAGCGCATAAGGCCCACCCGAGCCGATCGCGATCAATCCGTCCTCGGGCTCGAGCACGTCGCCATTGCCGGAAACGATCAGCGAAGTCGACTTGTCGGCGACCGCGAGCAACGCCTCGAGACGGCCGAGACGGCGCTCTGTGCGCCAGTCCTTGGCTAGTTCCACGGCGGCGCGCGTGAGATTGCCGCCGTGCTTCTCGAGCTTCTGCTCGAACAATTCGAACAGCGTGAATGCATCCGCGGTCGCGCCGGCAAATCCGGCGAGCACGTCACCCTTGCCCAGGCGGCGCACCTTGCGCGCGTTGGCTTTCATGATCGTGTTGCCGAGCGTCACCTGGCCGTCGCCGCCGATCACGACGTGTTCGCCGCGGCGCACGGAGACGATGGTTGTGGCGTGGAACGAGTCCATGCTGGAGTCGCCTTGCAGAGTGGATGTTGGAGTTTGGGGGTTGGGTGGGTGAATCCAAGGGTTGAGCTGTGCCGCGGCGGGAGCAGGTCGCACCATCCAGCAACGCCTATTCACTCCCGCTTGCGCCGCGCCCGCGGATGCGCCGCGTCGTACACCTTCGCCAAATGCTGGAAATCCAGATGCGTATAGATCTGCGTAGTACCGATATCCGCATGCCCGAGCAGCTCCTGCACCGCGCGCAGATCGCCGGAGGATTCCAGCAGATGGCTTGCGCACGAATGCCGCAGCAGATGCGGATACACGCGCTTCCACACGCCTTGCTGCTGCGCGCGACGCTTGAGCCGCGCGCGCACGCTGTTCGGTGTCAGCGCGCGGCCGCCGCGGCCGCGCACCAGCGGATCGCCGTCGTCCGGCATGTCCTGCGTGCGCAACGCAGCCAATGCGCTCAGCGCCTTCGCGCCGACCGGCACGATGCGCGTCTTCGATCCCTTGCCGGTCACGCGCAGCAGGCCTTCGTGCGTGTCCAGATCGCGCCAGCGCACGCCGCACAGCTCGGACACGCGCAGGCCGCTCGAGTAGAGCAATTCGAACAGCGCGCGATCGCGCACGGCTTCGGCATCGTCACCGGGCACTTCGACCAGCGCGGTCATCTCGTCGGCATCGAGCACTTCGGGCAATTTGCGTTGCACGCGCGGCGAGCGCAGGCCGATCGCCGGATTGGTCGAGACGACACCGTCGCGCGCGAGATAACGGAAGAAACTGCGCCATGCCGAGGCGAGCGCGCGCAAGCTCGCAGGCGCGAGTCCGCGCCGATGCTCGCCGGCGAGCAGCGCCTGCACCTGATCCTGTTTGAGCTGGCGCCAGTGCGCGAGCTTGTGCGCCTCGGCGTGATCGAGCAGGCGCGCAAGCGCGCTGCCGTAGTGCTCGATCGTGCTCGGCGAGTAGCGACGTTCGACGCGCAGGTAACCCAGGAAGCCGTCAACCGCGGTCGACAGCGAAGCGCTCATTTTTCAGCGGCGAAACGCGCCACGGCGGTGGCGACGGCTTCGGCGATCAACTTGAGGAAAACCGTGCCCATGCCGGGATGAAAGCGGTTGGCGTCCTGGCTGCCGACCGCGAGCATGCCGACGCCTTCGATCGGCAGCAGCACGGCCGAGGCGACGTCGCCGACGCGAGCACCGAACAGGAAATCCAGCTTGTCCTGCTGCAGGCGCCCGCACAGCGGCTCGGCGCGCTTGAGGAACTCGGCGAATACCGGCAGCGCACGCGCGCCGTCGGGCTCGATCAGCAGCCATTCGACGACGGGCAGGCTGCCATCGGTCTGGAACAGCACGATGCGCACGAGATTGGTATCGAAATCCTCGGTCAGCGCGGCGACGACCGCGTTGAGCGTTTCCGGCAGCGAGGTCGCGCGCATCAACGCGAGCGTCAGCGTGTGCACGCGCACCATCAGGAGCTGGTTCTCGTGCGCGATCTCGATCAGATCGTGCAGGCGCCGGTTGAGCTCGCGGTTCTTGTCGCGCAGCACGTCGAGCTGGTAGCTCGCCAGCGACGCCGCCGGTCCCTGTTCGCGCGGCAGCACCAGCGCCTGCGCGAGATCGGGAAATTCGGCGAGGAATTCCGGATGCCGCCGCAGATAGCTGGCGACTTCCATCGCATCCAATCCGTCCTTGACGCTGAGCTCAGCCATGCCACTCTCCCTCGAATACGAATGCCGCAGGACCCGTCATCCACAGTGTCGCGCCAGGACCCGCCCAACTGATCTCAAGCTCGCCGCCGGGCAGCGCAACGGTGACGTCCGTGTCGACGCTGCCGCGCCGGCGCAGCACCGCGACCGCGGCACAGGCGCCGCTGCCGCAGGCCAGCGTTTCGCCGACGCCGCGTTCCCAGACGCGCAGCCGGATCGCACGACGCGAGCGTAGCTCGGCGAAGCCGACATTGCAGCCCTCGGGGAACGCATCGGCGTGCTCGATCTGCGGGCCAAGGGCCTCGACCGGGGCATCATCGACGTTGTCGACCGCGACGACCGCGTGCGGATTGCCCATCGATACGGCGCCGATCTCGATGTCGTGGCCGGCGACGTCGATTACATAGGAGAGGCTCTCGGTGTCGGACGGCGCTTGCCCCCATCCGCCCTCCGGGCACCTTCCCCCGCTATGCAGGGGAAGGGAATCGGTGCGGCCTTTGGCCGCGTCGTTGCTCATGGGCGCGAAACCCGGTTCGCCCATGTCCGCGCGTACGCGACCGTCAGCGAGCAATTCGACGGCGACCGGTCCGGACGGACTTTCCAGCCGCGTCGAGCCCGTGTCGGCGAGCAAACCGGCACGCGCAAGCCAGCGTGCGACGCAGCGCACGCCGTTGCCGCACTGGAGTGCGCGCGAGCCGTCGGTGTTCCAGATTCCGTACGCGAACGCGCAGTCGGCGTTGCGCGCGGGCTCGATCGTCAGCAGCTGGTCGAAGCCGACGCCGAAGTGGCGGTCGCCGAGGCGCCGGATCGCGGCCGTATCGATCGACAAAGGCTGCTCGCGGCAATCGACAATGACGAAGTCGTTGCCGAGTCCGTGCATTTTGCTGAAGCGAAGACCCACGCGGATTCCGGCGTCAGTGCTGCGCGGGATCCTGCGCCGGCTTTGGCGTCGGCGTCGCAGTGTCCGGCGCGGCTGGTGGCGGCTGCGTCGCCGGCGGCGTCGGCTTGACCAGGTCGCCCTTGTTGCCGCACGCACTCAGCGCCAATGCGAGCGTGAGTGAAACGAAGATGAAATACGGGCGAAATGAGCGCATGACGGCATCCACCAATCGGTGAGGCGCAGTATAGCTGCGCTGCGCCGGGTCGACCGGCTATGCTTTGGGCATGTCGCTGACGCCGTTCCTGATCGGGCTGTATGCCTTCGCCGCGCTGTGCGCGCTGATCGCGTTCGGCCACGCCGCCGGCGCACGCCGCAACTGGCGTACGCGGCGCCGTTTCGCGGCTTGCCATCGCGGCCTGTGGTCGCTGGTGTTCCTGCTGCTGGCGCTGCTCGGCGCGCTCGGCGGCACGGCGCTGCTCGGGTATCGGCGGCTCGCGTCCGAGGCGCTGGTGGCCAGCCTCGATACGCACCTGCTCGGCCCGCAACGCTACTCGGTCGACATCGCGCTGCCGGATGGCAGCCGTCACACGGTCGAGCTGGCCGGCGACGAATGGCAGCTCGATGCGCGCGTGATCAAATGGGACGTGCGCGCGGTCGTGCTTGGCGCGCCGCCGCTGTACCGGCTCGATCGCGTCAGCGGGCGCTATCGCGAGGCGGCCCAGCAAGCCTCCGACACCAAGACCGTCGTCGCCCTGTCGACGCCGGCGCCGCTCGATCTGTGGCAGATGAAGCAGCGTTTTCCGCAATGGCTGCCCTGGGTCGACGCGGACTACGGCAGCGCCGCGTATCTTCCGCTGGTCGACGAGGGGCATTTCCAGGTCACGCTGGCCGCTGCGGGCGGACTCGTCGCACGCCCGGCGGATCCCGCCACCGCCGAGAAGTTGAAAGCGACGGCCTGGTGACCCGCGGCACGCCGGTTCTGCCGGCATCGCGGGAATTCACGGGCGCGGACGCTTGGTGCCGAGCGGCTTTTCGTAGCGGAATGCGTCGTGGCCGTCCTCGTAGTAGCCGGCCTTCACCGCGAAGCGGCGATAGCCACGACGTTCGTAAAGACGCTGCGCTGCCGGATTGTCGGCACGAACCTCGAGACGCATCGCGCGGCTGCCGCGCGTGCGTGCGGCGCGCTCGGCCGCGGCGAGCAATGCGGCGCCGATTCCGGCGCCGCGCACGTCTGCGGCGACCGCGATCGAGTAGAGCCGCGCGATTCCGCTGCCCTTGCGGAAAAACAGGACCGCGGCGCCGACCAGGTCGACGCCGCGTCGGGCCACCAGGATCGACACGCTGCGATTATCGAGGTGATGGCGAAGCTGCCGCGCACTCATGCGCTCGTAGTCGAACACGCCGTTCTCGAGCTCGACCAGCGCATCGAGATCGCTGGCGATCGCACGGCGGATGCGCACGGGTTCTGAGGTCCGGGGGTGGCGACGCGTCGGCACGGCGCGCAGCCTAGTCGAGCGCCATCGCCCCCGCAATCAACACCCGCGCTGAACACCGCGACCGGCACCCTGCACGAGCGCGCGCCGCTGTGGCAAACTCGCGCCGCACTCATGCCGACCGCCGCGCCCGCAGCCGCCGCACCCGCCCCTGCACTCACCCGCAGTGATATTTCCCTGTCCGCCTGAGCTGCTTGCATGAGCCGGCTAGTCATCGTCGTCGAGAAGGCGTCGGACTGGGGCTCGTACTACCCGTCCGACAATGTGCTGACCGCGCAGGATTACCTGAAGGAGCCGGTCGGCGCGGACGACGAGCGCACCCAGGTCATCAACCTCTGCCGCAGCTACAAATACCTCGGCACCGGCTACTACGTTTCGCTGCTGGCCGAGGCGCGCGGGCACAAGGTGATTCCGTCGGTGCGCGCGATCAACGATCTGCGCCGGCGCTCGCTGTACGGCCTGGACATCGACGATCTGAACCAGAAACTGCAGAAATTCCTGCCCGACGGCGGCCGCGACACCACCGATTTCGGCGTGCTGCTGTATTTCGGCGAGACGTCGTCGGAGAGCCTGGAGGACATCGCCCGCCAGGTTTTCGAAGCGTTTCCGTGCCCGATCCTGCGCATCGAGTTCGAGCGCGAGCGCGTCTGGCAGATCAGCGCGATCAAGCCGACCGGCCTGCACACGCTGTCCGATCCGCAGGAAGACGCGTTCGCGCAGGCACTCGACAAATTCTCGAAGAAGCTGTGGCGCAAGCCGCGCGCGCGGCGCAAGTTCCGCTTCGACCTGGCCATGCTGGCCGACGCCAACGATCCGATGCCGCCGTCGAACAAGCGCGCGCTGAAGCGCTTCGTCGATGCCGGCGCCGAGCTCGGCATCGAGGTCGATACGCTGAGCAAGAACGACTACACCAAGCTCGCCGAATACGACGGCCTGTTCATCCGCGAGACGACCGCGCTGGACAACCACACGTATCGCTTCGCCAACAAGGCCGAGAAGGAGGACATGGTCGTCATCGACGACCCGAGCTCGATCCTCAAGTGCACGAACAAGATCTACCTGCACGATCTGCTGAAGGCGCGCAAGCTGCCGACGCCGCGCACGGAAATCATCTATCGCGACGAGCCGAAGAAGCTCGCCGAGCTGCCGGACCTGCTCGGCTTCCCGATCGTGCTGAAGATTCCGGACGGCTCGTTCTCGCGCGGCATCGTCAAGGTCGAGAACGTCGAGCGCCTGAAGCAGGCCGCCGACGATCTTTTCCAGCACACCGCGCTGGTGCTCGCGCAGGAATTCATGTTCACCGATTTCGACTGGCGCATCGGCATCCTCAATCGCGAGCCGCTGTACGCGTGCAAGTACTTCATGTCGCGCGGCCACTGGCAGATCTACAACCATGCGGCGAAGGGCAACGCGCGGTCCGGCGGCTTCGAGACGCTGCCGGTGCGCGAGGCGCCCTCGGACGTGATCAAGCTGGCGCTCAAGGCGACCGCGCCGATCGGCGACGGGCTGTACGGGGTCGACCTGAAGCAGTCGAAAGACCGACTGGCCATCATCGAGGTCAACGACAATCCGTCGATCGACGCCGGCGTCGAAGATGCCTACCTCGGCGAAGACCTGTATCGCCGCATCATGGACGAATTCCTGCGGCGCATGGAGCGGAAGAGGCTTGGCCTGCGCAGTTAGCGAAACCGGCGCGCGCCACGCACGTCGCGCGTGCGCGCGATGATCGATTCCCTGCGATTCCGCGGGCTTCTGCTTGCATTTTTCCTGGCGGCGCTGATCGTCGGCGGTGCGGTGTTTTTCGTCGGCGTGCCGATCTGGCAGCTGCTGGTCGACGGTCCTTTCAGCTGGCACGTGGAGCAAACGCGGACTTGGCAGGGCGGCATCGAAGTGCTCGTTCTCGCCGCGCTGCTGGCGTTGGCTGCGCTGTCGAAATCGCCGCGCTGGCGCCTGCTGGCGACGCTGGCGTTCGCGGAATTTTATCTGCGCCGTCACTATGTCGATCTGCCGTTGCTGGTCGACGTGCTCTATCTCGAGCTGCTGGTCGGGCTCGGTGCGACGGCCGCACGCGTTGCCGGACTGCCGCCCGCGCGGACGAGCCTGGACTATCTGCGCCTGGCTGTCGCCGGCATCGTGCTGTGGAGCATCGGCGCCTGGAGCTTGTCGGCCTTCGGCATCGGTTCCCTGCAGGCGTTGCGCATCTACACGCTGGTGCTGGCGATCCCGGTGCTGGCGATGCGCCATACGCCTCTGTGCGTGTTCCTGTGGCGTCGTGTCGATGCGCTCGGCGCCGCGCAGCGCGCGGGTGTCGCGGCGCTTGCGGCCTGGCTGCTGTGCCTGATGGCGCGCACCAATGTCGTTTCCGGATACGACGCGTGGTGGTACGGCCTGCGCGGCGAGAACGTGCTGGTCGCCGGTGGATCGGTGTTCGCTCCGCTGGATCTGGTCGCGCCGGTGAATTACTACCCGAAACTCTACGAGCTGATGCTGATACCGGTCAGCGCGCTCGGCGACACCAGCGTGATCGTCGGCATTTCGATCCTCGTGCTGGGGCTGTTCGCGCTGACCTGCATGGAACTGCTCAAGCGTCTCGATCTCGGCTTCGGCGCCCGCCTGATGCTGACCGCGTTGTGCATCACCCTGCCCGCAGTCGCGAACTCCGCACTGTCGCCAAAGCCTGATCTTTTCTCGGGCTGGCTGCTGCTGCTCGCATGCCTGACCGCCGTCCGCTTCGCCCGCGACGGATCGCGGGCCGACGGCGCCTGGACACTGCTGCTCTGCGCGCTCGCCTGCGCGAGCAAGCTGACCTCGCCACCTTATGTGATCGCGATCCTTGGTGCGGCGCTCGTCGTGCGTTACCGGCTGCGGCCGCTAGCCGCGGCGGAAACGCGGCCGGACCTCAGGTTCGCCGTCGCCATGCTGGTGCTGGGCATCGCGGTGACCGCGCTGGTGACATGGCGGACGTGGTCCCTGGCCGGCGTGCCGCTCGTTGGCCCCCAGCAGGTCGTCGAGTTGTTCATGAAACTCGGCATGACGCTGAAGCCGCCGGTGGGCCTGCTGAAAGGCGGGCCGCCGCAGAACTGGAACGACGTGCCGCTGCTGCTCGGCGATCTGCTGTTCCGTCCGCAGCAGCTGGGCCACATCATCATCAGCTGGACCGGCAACGTCTGGCTGTACTTTTTCCTGCTCGCGTTCGCAGCCTACTGGCTGCGCAGCGGCCGGCGCGTGCCTCTCGACAGTGCTGTTTCGCCGATCTGGTGGACCGTTCTGATCGTGGGCTTGCTGTTGCTGCTCGCGTTCCGGACCAGCATACGCGGCGCGGACGGCGGCTATTTCCTGCTGCCGATGAGCATGGCGATCCTGATCGGCGGGCACGCGGCGATCACGCAGCTGACGCCTGGATGGCGGCAACGTCTGCTGCTCGGCGTGCTGCCGGCTTTCGCGCTGTTCCAGGCGAGCTACAGCTTCACAAGCGCGGTCTGGTCGCCGGGAACGCGGGAGTTCGATCTCGATTTCGGGCGCAAGGTGCGTGATGCGAAGCGCGATCGCCGGTGGGTGTTCGAGGCCGAAGGCATCGGACAGATTGCCGAATACCTGCGCGCAGCTCCCGGTATCGCGCGTGTCGTCGGCTACGTCCGCCAGGAAGCCGGCTTCCGCCTGCAGGCGACGTTCGAGCACCTGGCCTTCTACAGGTGGTGGTATCGCGCGCCGCTGGCCGACGCGGACACGTTCCTTCGCTATCTGCAGGATCACCGCATCGACTATCTGATCCTGCCCAGGCCCGCGGCAGCGAACGCAGAGAACACGATCGAGCCCGTCGTCGCGGCGGCTGCAGGGAAGATCAGCGCGGAGCCGTCCGTGCGCGTGATCGATGATCGTCGCTATGTGCTCTACGATCTCGCCGAATTGCACGCGAAAGCGCGATGCGCGATGGCGAGCCGCGCATCCGCTGCGCCTGCAGCCCCCGAGTGCGCCGGTTTCGCGACGACAGCACCGCCTTCACAACCGCCACAATCCGGTCCCGCCGACACCAGGCGAGATTGATCAGCGGAGCCGCGACCAGCCAGAACGGCAAGGTCGCGCCGAAGAATGCATCGCCGCGCGCTGCCGGTACGCACGCCAGCGTGACGACGCCGAAGACGAGCCATGCCATCAGGGCGGGCGATCCCGAGTCGTGCCGGGTTGTCGCGGATAGTCCGCGGCGCGGCGGGCCCGGCGCCGTGCGATCGCCAACGGTCATCTGCATCGACGGGAACGGTGCGACGAGCATGCGGAGTCTCCTTGTCTGATCGATGTGCGCGATACTTCCTCGCGGCGATCTCACGGGCTGAGAATGACGCGCGAGCTTCGACAGCCGCGCGCCGGCGAGGCCGGATTTCAGCGCATGCCATAATCGGCGCCGACCGGAGGACGCGTGCAAGACCATAGCTTTTTGCAATACGCGGTCGTGCTCCTGCTCGCCGCGGTGATCGCAGTGCCGCTGGCCAAGCGCTGGCAGCTCGGCGCCGTGCTCGGCTACCTCGCGGCCGGTGCGCTGATCGGTCCGTCCGGCGTTCATCTGATCGGCAACACCGAGCAGATCAGCAAGCTCTCCGAGTTCGGCGTCGTGATGATGCTGTTCGTGATCGGCATGGAGGTGTCGCCGCAGCGGCTGTGGGTGATGCGGCGCACCGTGTTCGGCATCGGCAGCCTGCAGGTCGCGCTGACCGCCGTGGCGATCGGCGGCATCGCGCTCGCGCTCGGCATCGAGTGGAAAGCGGCGCTGATCGTCGGTCTTGGCCTTGCGCTGTCTTCGACCGCGATCGATCTGCAGATCCTCGCCGAGCGCAAGGAGCTCGCCAGCGCGCACGGCCGTCTTGGCTTCGCGATCCTGCTGTTCCAGGACGTGGCCGCGATTCCGATCCTGGCACTGATACCCGTGCTCGGCACGGCGCACGCGTCGACGTCGGCCACGGCCGAGGCGCTGGGCGCGCTGCGCGTGATACTCACCATCGCCGCGGTCGTCGTCGGCGGCCGCTATCTGCTGCGTCCGATGTTCCGCGCGGCCGCGCGCGTCGGCACGCCGGAAGTGTTCACCGCGACCGCGTTGCTGGTCGTCATGGGCACGGCCTGGGTGATGGAGCTCGCCGGCCTGTCGATGTCGCTCGGTGCGTTCCTGGCCGGCGTGCTGCTCGCCGACTCGGAGTATCGCCACGAGATCGAAGCGCAGGTCGAGCCGTTCCGCGGCCTTCTGCTCGGGCTCTTCTTCATCAGCGTCGGCATGTCGCTGGACGTCGACATGGTCATGCGTCAGCCGCAGCTCGTTTTCGCACTGCTGGCTGCGCTGCTGGTCGTTAAAGGGATCCTGCTGTTCGCGATCGGCCGCTTCGGCGCCGGCGAGGACAATGCGCAATCAGTGGCGCTCGCCGCGGTTCTCGCGCAAGGCGGCGAGTTCGGGTTCATCGTGTTCACGGTCGCCGCGGGCAACGGCCTGATCGATCCGCAGCAGCGCGATCTTCTGATCCTGGTCATCACGCTGTCGATGGCGGCAACGCCGCTGCTGGTGCGTATCCGCGCCGAAGTCATGCCGATCGAGAAATCCAAACCGGTGCGCGAATTCGACCGCATCGAAGGCGCCGCGCCGCGTGTGATCGTCGCCGGCTTCGGCCGCGTCGGCCAGATCGTCGCGCGCCTGCTCAACGCGCACCGCATCCCGTTCACCGCGCTGGAGCGCGACGCCGAGCAGGTCGATTTCGTGCGCCAGTTCGGCAATACCGTGTTCTACGGCGACGCCACGCGCCTCGATCTGCTGCGCGCGGCGCAGACCGACAAGGCCGAGATCTTCGTGATCGCGACCGAGGATCCCGACGCCAACCTGCGCACGGCGCGCCTGCTCAAGCGGCACTTCCCGCATCTGAAAGTGTTCGCGCGCGCGCGCAATCGCCAGCACGTGTTCAAGCTGATGGATCTGAACGTCGACGCGATCGTGCGCGATACGTTCTTCTCGAGCCTCGAGATCGCGCGCCACGTACTCGAAGCGCTGGGTTACGATCCGGTGACCGCGGCCGAGCACCTGCGCCGCTTCCGCGAGCACGACGAACGCGTGCTCGCCAACCAGTATCCGGTCTACGACGACGAAGCGGCGCTGCTGCAGTCGACCAAGGAAGCGCGCGCCGATCTGCAGCGCCTGTTCGAGGTCGACAGCGGAGAAGAGGAAGAGTCCGCTTGACGGGAATGCGCGGTACCGACATGCGCGGGTACGCACTCGCCGATTGCGATCTTTCCAGTTTCGATCGCCAGTTCGAGGCGCGCTGCCGCTTGCAGCGTCCAGATCGCTATCGCCTGCTGCAGGCGTTGCCGCGCGATGCGCCGCGCATCGCGCGCGGGTCGGGCGTGTCCTACGTGGCGGCGAGTTTCGGCGCGGACGCGATCAGCCAGCAGCTCGGCGCGTTCGATCGCGTACTCGCGTTCAACGAAGGCACCGGCCGGCTCAGCGTCGAAGCAGGCGCGCGCATCGGCGATGTGCAGCGATTCGCGCTCGCCCGCGGCTGGTATCTGCCGGTCGCTCCCGGACATCCGGCGGCGACGGTCGGCGGCTGCATCGCGGCCGACGTGCATGGAAAGAATCCTGCGCGCGATGGAACGTTCCGTGCGGTGGTCGAAGATCTCGAATTGTGGACGGGCGACAACGGCGCCGTCGCAGCGGACGCGCAGCAGAATTCCGAATGGTTCGCGGCGACCTTCGCCGGCTTCGGGCTGACCGGAATCGTCATGCGCGCCACGCTGCGTCTGGCGCGGCCGCCAACCGCGCTGGTCATGCGCCGCATGCCGGTGGCGAATCTCGCCGACGCGGCGCGCGTATTGCGCGAAGCCGCGAATGCGCCGGTGCTGTACGGCTGGCACGATGGGCGGCCCGGACGCTTCGGCCGCGGTGTGATCCGCGTCGGCCTCGCCAGCGATGTCGCAGATGCGAGCGCCGCACGCATGCCACCGCCATCGCGCGATCTTCCCGAACAAATCGCGCCGCTGCCGCTGGCGTTGTGGAACCGCGTGGGCATCGCGGCCGCGAACACGTGGCTGAGCGCGCGCTGGTGCCGGCCGGGCCAGTCGCCGCTGCCGCTGGCGGAAGCGCTGTTCCCGCTGAACGATGCGCGCACGTATTTCGCGGGGTTTGGCAAGGCAGGCATGGTCGAAGCGCAATGGCTGATCCCGCATGCGCGCTTCGACGACTTCGCCGGCGCTCTGGCCGAGCGCGTCGCGCGCGACCGCCCGCGCATCGCGTTGATCGCGAGCAAGCTGTTCGCCGGTCGCGCGGACGGTTTCTCGTTCGACGGCGCGGGCATCGCGCTGGCGATCCAGCTGCCTGCGCCGGCCGAGTCGCGCCAACGCAGCTTTCTCGAAGCGCTGGCGGAGATCGCTATCGCCCATGGCGGCCGCGCGAACCTGATCAAGGAGTCGACGCTGGATGCGGCGACTGCGCGCCGCGCGATCACCGATTTCGACAGCGCGCGCACACGACTGGCCACACACAACGCCGGTGGCTTGCACGCATCGGAGCTCGCGCGGAGACTCGCGCTGTGAGCGAACGCGTTACCACGTCGATCGTGATCGGCGCATCGAGCGGGCTCGGTCGCGCGCTGGCCACCGAGCTTGCGCGCAAGGGCAACGCGCTGCTGCTGGTCGCTTCCGATCTTCGCGATCTCGATGCGCTGGCGTCGAACCTGAACCTGCAATACGGCGTCGCGGTGCGCGCACTTGCACTCGATCTCGGTCGCGAAGCCGACCCCGGCGCACGCATCGCTGGCGCGCTTGCCGGATTGCCGCCGGCATCGGCGCTGCTGTTGCCGATCGGCTATTCGCGCGAAGACGACGATTTCTCGCTGGATGCCGCCGGCATCGGCCAGCTGCTGGCGATCAATCTGCACGCGCCGCTGGCGATCGTGCATGCACTGCTGCCGACGCTGGCGGAAACGCACGGTACTGTCGTGCTGTTTGGCAGTGTCGCCGCGGTGCGTGGGCGCGGGCGCAATGTGGTGTACGCGGCGGCCAAGCGCGCGCTCGTTTCGCTCGGCGAAAGCCTGCGCCAGCGCTACAGGCCGGGCGAGCTCTGCGTGCAGGTGTATCAGCTCGGGTTTCTTGCAACCAACCTGACGCACGGCATGCGGTTACCGTTGCCGGCCGCCGCCCCGGAGCGCATTGCGCGCGCGGTCGTGCGTCGACTCGGGCGCGGTTCGTCGAGTCGTTATTTACCGGGGTGGTGGGGGTCGGTTGCTTTGCTGGTGCGCTTGTTGCCGTGGGCTATCTATCGGCGCATGAAAAATTAGGCGGTGTCTCTAGTCCTCAGCGGGAATCCATTGTCTTTGTGTTCCTCGCGATAACCGACTCACGTCCCTGTGTGGTTCCACGCGCATCCCTGCGCGCGGGTCACTTTCTCTTGCTTGCCCAAGAGAAAGTAACCACTGCGCCGCAGGAGCGGCGCGAACAGCGGAGCTGGCCCCGAAGGGGCGGAGGGCAGGATGCCCGGAGTCAAGAGAAGGGCACCCCGGGTGGGGCGCCTCCGCTGCGCGGAGGTTCGCTACGGGCGGCCGGGTTCCGCTGACGGCACATCCTGTGCCGCAGCGGAATCGGCGCGATCCCTCGCGCCGACCCCTGCGG
>Ga0193717_1001613_pt1 | contig 13682 bp, 15 predicted proteins | sample U2c2metaG_FD_145900 | JGI IMG/M metagenome (GOLD analysis project Ga0193717, IMG submission 145900) | Soil microbial communities from a riparian zone of the East river system, Colorado, United States - U2c2 | ecosystem: Environmental > Terrestrial > Soil > Riparian zone | place: USA: East River... | reverse complement strand
TGCTCGATGTGTCGCCGGCCTTCGGATTCTTCTTGGCGCCCTTGAGCTTCGCGCCCTTGTTTTGGGCCTCGGCCTTGCCGGTGGTGCCGGCGCCTTGGGTCGGCGCCATGCTCGGCGTGCTGGAGGTGTCCTGCGCGCCCGGGGTCTTCTTGGCCCCCTTGCTCTTGGTGGCTTTCGCGCTGGTGCCGGGCTGCTCGGTGGTCGTGGCGCCGCCGGGGTTCGGCTGCATCCCGGGATTGGAGCTCGATTGGGCATAGGCAAACGAACTGATGGCCACAGCGGCGGCTGCCAGCGTCAGTGTCCTGGAGAACATGTTTCACTCCCTGGTCTTGCGCGCCGGTGTAGCGCTGCGTCAGGTTAACGCAGGGGGGAACACGAAGTTCCTTCCGACCGGGAGTGGCAGCATGAACATCACCATCGTGGGTTCGGGCAGCGTCGGCCGCGCGCTCGGCGGCGGCTGGCGCAAGGCCGGTCACAGCGTGACCTACGCGGCGCGCGACCCGGCCGGCGCAAAGGCCGCGGAGCTTACGCGCGAGGGCTTCGGCGTCGTGCCGCAGGCCGGCGCCGGCAAGGCCGACGTGATCGTGCTCGCGGTACCGTGGAGCGGCATCGAGGCGACGATGAAGGCGCTCGGAGATCTCTCCGGCAGGATCGTGATCGACTGCACCGATCCGCTCAATGCCACCCGCGAGCTTGCACTCGGGTTCAACGACTCCGGCGGCGAGACGGTGGCGCGGCTTAGCCCCGGCGCGCGCGTCGTCAAGGCATTCAGCACCACCGGCGCGGCCAACATGGCCGACAGCCGATATCCCGGCGGTAAACTCATGATGGCGATCGCCGGCGACGATGCGGCGGCGAAGACAACCGTGATGTCGCTCGCCGCCGAGCTGGGCTTCGGTCCGGTCGATACCGGCCCGCTTGCGATGAGCCGATATCTTGAGCCGCTGGCGATGATCTGGATCAAGCTCGCCTATGCGCAGGGGATGGGGCGGGAATTCGGGTTTGCGATTCTCAAACGCTGAACCGCAGGGCGGTTAGGCGACTTGTCCGCCGAAGCCTTCCGGCGAAGGCGGAAGCCGTAACCCGCCAATAGAGGGCGCAATACGCTGCGCTATTGCGCCCTACGCGCCCGGCCCGGTCGCACGCGGCGTCAGATTCGCGTTCCCGTTGGGAACCTATCCGGTCACGGTGTGTTTCCTCGTGGAGTGCCGAGCAGCCGTTCGAGCGCGAAAAATATCACCCAAGGAGCACAGTATGTACTTCAAGACATCGACGCTTGCGGCCGCCGTCATTGCGGTGAGTGCATTCGCGGCCCATGCGCAATCGAGTTCAACCCCGTCCATGGCGCCGACCACCGGCGGCGCGGCAAAGACCGAAACGCCCGCCCCGGACGCGAAAGGCGCAACCGCGCAGCCGGCCCCGACCCCGAGCCAGACCTCCAGCAATCCGACCATGGCGCCGAACCCCGGCGGCGCGGCGAAAACCGAAGCTCCCGGCGCAAATGCGAAGACGACCGCGCCGGCCAAGCTCGAGAATCCACCGAGCCAGAGCTCGAGCACACCCGCCATGGCGCCGACCAAGAACTGATTGGCTCACTGATGAAGAACCCCCGCAGCGATGCGGGGGTTCGCTTTTTTGTGCGTCTTGCGCCGTGCGACGCGGGCGGCAGACTGCACGCTCCCTTCCCGGCCTCTGGCTTCGGCCTGCCGCCCTCCTCACCCATCGCGTGGACCTTTCGGAGCACCCGCCTCGCGGCGCGCATCCCAGTAGTGGCGCCCGAACTCGGAGCGGGCGATCCCGGCAGCGTATCGCGCCCGGCGTTTTTTCTCCTCGCCGTCCGGTCTTTGCTCTGCGGCCCGCGCGAGCCGCTCCGGGGCCGCCTCGGTGCGCCATGTCTCGCGCCAGCCAAGCGCCAGCCTCTGCTCCGTCGCGTCCGGTTCGGACGAATGCTTTTGCCGGCGCTGCGACCGGTTTGGATGGGGACCCACGGTCTTCTCCCTCGTCGACGAGATCGACGCCTGCCGGATGGCAGGTGCCCGCGCGAGAGCCGTGCGCAAGGCGCACCTCGGCTGTCGTCGCGGGCGGGGGAGATTTTTTGGATGCGCCTCTGTGCGCGGTGACCGCGGCAATATTGCGGTTGGGATGGCTGCTGCGATGTGCCGCTATCGCTGAGCCTTCCTCGACCCTCGTGAGGCCATTGGCCCGCCAGAGATGACCGGATAGGACGGGCTGATGCCCGACCTCCTCCCTCCCGGCCTCTCCAACGGTGCGCTCGCGTTCCTGCTCGTCTCGGCGTTCATCGCGGCGCTCGCGCGCGGCTTTTCGGGATTCGGCGCGGCACTGATCTTCCTGCCGCTCGCCGCGACGGTCGTGGATCCCAAGATCGCCTCGCCGCTGCTGCTCATCACCGACGCGGTGCTGGCGGTCGGCTTCATCCCGAATGCGTTCCGCACCGCCGACAAGCGCGAGGTGTCCATCATGGGCGCGGGCGCCGCGATCGGCATTCCGCTCGGCACGCTGCTGCTGGTGCACCTCGATGCGCTGACCATCCGCTGGGCGATTGTGGTGCTCGCGAGCGCGATGCTGATGCTGCTCTTGTCCGGCTGGCGCTATCGCGGCACGCCGACCCCGCCGCTCTCCTTCGGCGTCGGCGCGTTCGCGGGCGTGTGCAGCGGCGCCGCGCAAACCGGCGGGCCGACCGTGATCGCCTATTGGCTCGGCAGCCCCGCACCGCCGGTGATCGTCCGCGCCAACATCATTCTCTATTTCGCGATCTCCATTGTGATCGCAATCGTCTCCTACACGATTGCCGGCGTGATCACGCTCACGGTGCTGAAACTCGCGCTCGTCGTCGGCCCGGTTTACGGACTTGGGCTGTTCATCGGGTCGCGGCTTTTTGGCGTGGCGGACGAGAGCGTCTTCCGCCGCATCTGCTACGCGCTCATTGCAGTCGCGGTGCTGGTGAGTTTGCCGGTGCTGGATGGGGTGGTGAGGTGAGGGCAGCGCAAGTGACCTAGCTTCGATCGTTGGCGACGGCCTCGTCTATCCTCCGGTCAAGCTCCGCTTCTTCTTGCCGAATGGTAAGTATCGCATGTTCTATTACGTCACTGACGCGGTCCATGTGCGCGATCAGTGCGTGAAAGATCAAATACGTATCCTTCGGCATCTGCGGTTCACCGTCCTTATTTACCGCGTATCGGAAAGCATCAGCTCGTCTATCAAACTTGTTAAAGTCCTCGACGGCGACATCAATAACGTCCATCAAATGCGGAAGAACAAAATTCCCAAGAATTGGCTTGGTCTCCGCCCATAGTTTTACGAGGTCGTGACCAAATTTCTTATCAGCTTGTTGAAGGTCAAACGCCTTTGAAATCTCGAGGGCATCCTTCAATGCAATTTCAAGATAGTGCCTGTACAAGAAGAGCACGGGCATCGGCGACTTGTTGCTGCCTTTCAGAAGACGCAAGGCAAATGCTGCGTCCTTGGCACAAGCGAAGTAACCCCTTCGATATTGGCTTCGCTCCGCGTTGCCGTCGATCAACGGCATCCCGAGGTCAGCGGTGACTTCTTCTTGCTGTATGAACTTGGCCATCGTTACCCATCCAAACTTGGACCCGTTACGTCCCTCCCTACTTCACTTTCCGCTTCCTCCCCTCCACCGGCTCAAAACTGATCTTCAGCCGGTGCCCCGTCGCCTTGGCGAATCGTCCGAGCGTGCGCGTCGACGGCAGCCCGCGCCCGCTTTCGAGCCGCGCGATGGTGCTCTGCGTCGTCTTCATGCGTCGCGCAAGCTCGGTTTGGCTCAGGCCCGCGCGCGTGCGCGCCTTGGCGACTTCCAGCATCAGCGCGAACTCTTCCTCCATCGCGTCATACGCTTTGCGCACGTCCGGATTTTTCAGCAGCCGCGCCTTCAAGTCCCTGTGCTTGGTCATTTGACCTCCTTGGCCCGTTGCCGGGCGAGTTTCAGTTCGCGCTCGGGCGTCTGCTGCGTCTTCTTGACGAAGACTCGGACAACCACGACACGACGGCCTGTCGCCGTGACGTAGATCGCGCGGGAAATCCCATCGCGACCAGTCATGCGCAATTCCCAAAGCTTGTCTTCGAGATGCTTGACGGCATCGCGCGGCAAACCTGAGAAGCCCACCTGCTCGATGGTGTCCGCGAAGCGCAGATAACGCGCCTGCATGTCCGCAGGCAGCGCCGCGATCTCGGCATCGACCACCGCGCTCAGGGTCTCGACGGTCCAGCGCATGAATTCATTATCGCAAAAAAGAGATAGTCCGTCCAGCACGCATCAAACGAAACTTATCCCCACTCACCTTCACACATTCGTGATCGCAAAAGTTATCCCCGCCCCCAAAACCGCATTTATCGTGTCCGGGCCTTGCTCACAGAGGGGCGTCAACCGGTGACGTTCGGATGATGGAGCAAGCGGGATGCGCGGCCGGAGATCAGGCTGGCGGTCCCGGGGCGAATGCGAAGGCATTCGCTGGCGCGGCGCCTGCGCGGGAGCCTCGTCAGCTCCCGCCCGGGCGGTGTCGGGGCTCCGCCCGGGGACACTACGGTCCCCTGCCAGGAGCTGGCTGACGGAGGCCTGTTCGGCCCTGTCAGGTACGGCGGACGCTCTGGCCCGAAAGGCAGAACCGGCGCCGGACCTGGAAGGTCAACCGGACCGGCCACGCAAAGCGCGGCCCGACGCCGTAAGGAAAACGCCGCAGCAGAGCGTCGAGAGGCGCGCCGGCCTACGTTACTGGCCGGTGATCTCTGAGCGTTCTCGGAGATCGACCCCGACCGCGAGGCGGGTCCGGGGTGCGGCGCTTCCGCACCAGCGCCTGTCGGCGTTCTGCTCCCCTCATTTTTTTCGGGGAGCGGAGAAAGACAAAGGGGACCCCGCCCCCTCCCCAAACGGGCGGCGGAGCGTTGGCTGTTTGACAATTGAACCGGATGATCGAAGCGCAATGGGACATGACGCGCGAACCGCACACTCCTCTTTCCCCTCGACCCGCGAAGCGGGGAGAGGGTCGCCGACGAAGTCGGCGGGGAGAGGGGTCGCTCAACAAGGGAAGACCCTCTCCCGCCTTCGCTTCGCTCAGCCCCTCTCCCGCTTCGCGGGAGAGGGGAAAGAAAGCGATCCTACCGCACCGCGATCGGCGACACCGTCGATCCCGTGCCGCCCTGGATTTTCAGCGGCTGCATCATGAAGGCGAACTCGTAGACCTGCTTCTGCGCGAGCTCGTCGAGCTTCATGTTCTCCAGGAGATGCACGCCGTTCACCACCAGCGCGAGCTGATGAACGGGGAGCGACAGCGTCGGATCGGGATTGGGCGAAACTTCCACCGGCCAGTTGTCGGCGCCGAGCAGGATCGGGCTCTTGTCGATGATCCATTGCGCGGCCTTCACGCCGAGGCCGGGACACGATTTCACGTAGCGCGCGTTCTCCTTGCCGTAGATCTTGCCCCAGCCGGTGTGCACGATCACGGCGTCGGCGGGCTGCAGCGTCATGTTCTGCTTCTTCAGCGCGCCTTCGAGGTCCTCCACCGTGACCTCGTAGTTGTCGCCCAGCATCTCGACGCCCTTGAAGCCCGCGACATCGATCAGCACGCCGCGTGTGATGAAGGCGCCGGCGTTCTGCACGCCGAGCTTGTTGAACAGGCCGCGCGCGGCGATGTCCTCGGTCTTGAAGCAGTTGTAATGCTGGTTGCGCCAGGTCTGGTGCGCGAAGCCGTCGAACTGCGTGCCGACCTGGCCGATTTCGGACAGCACCATCTCCTCGTTGCTGCCGCGCTCGTTCGAGCCGGTGTTCATGAAGGTGCGCTTCACGTGCACGTCGAAGCGGCGCGTGCCGAAGAACGGCATCGCGGGGCCGAGCACATGCGCGAGCTCGATGATCTCGCCGGCCTTGATCAGCTTCACGGCCGCGAGCACGACGTCGGGCTTCATCAGGTTGGCCGAGCCGCGCTCGTCGGTCGCGCCCCATTTCGACGGACAGCGTGCGCTTTCCGGCGGAACGGCCCAGGACGGGGTTTGTGCAGTGGCGGTCGCGGTCGAAACCACGAGCGCAAGCGCTCCAGCAAACGTGGCTGTCTTCATCTGTCGCCTCCCGAATACGGGTGCTCGATCCGGCACCCTCATGGCGATGATGCTGGCGAAGGGGTCGGCGCTTCAAGTCCCTTCGCGGCGCCTGAGGCGCTTTGGCCCGCCTGTTGAGCGCGGTGGCGGCGCACGATAGATTCATTCCACGGCGACGCTGAATCCGGCAAAAACGCTCTCTCAAGCCGGATCATATGGGAGGAAAACACGATGGCGCGGGAAACCGGACGCTCGGCGGAAGACTTGTATCGCGATGACCCGGCGCTGCCCGATCCTGTAACATCGGTCGACCGCGGCCGGCGTGGGTTTCTCGGCGGCAGCGGGCTCGCCGCCGTCGGGGCGATCATTGGGGGTGCGATGCCGTTCTCGCAAGGCGGAATTCCCGGCGCCCACGCGCAAGGGGCGAGCGCGGCAAAGGGCCCGCAGCACCTCAAATTCCCCGGCAAGAACGAAGGGCTGGTGGTGCTGGGCGAGCGTCCCTTGGTGGCCGAGACGCCCGAGAGCCTGCTCGACGACGACACCACGCCGACGGAAAAATTCTACATCCGCAACAACGGGCAGATCCCCGACGAGGCGAAGGACCCTGACGCCTGGAAGATCGTCATCGACGGCTCGGTCGAGAACAACATCGAGATCACGCTCGGCGAACTAAAGAAGAAATACAAGGCCGTGACCTACCGCATGGTGCTGGAATGCGGCGGCAACGGCCGCTCGGCGTTCTCGCCGCCGGCACGCGGAAACCAGTGGACCAATGGCGGGGCGGGCTGTGCCGAATGGACCGGTGTGGCGCTCGCGGACGTCCTGAAGGACGCGAAGCCGAAGTCCTCGGCGATCTACACCGCGCATTACGCCGCCGACCTGCATCTGTCCGGCGATGCGACCAAGCAGCCGATCTCGCGCGGCGTGCGGCTGCCAAAGGCGATGGAGGAGCACACGCTGCTCGCATGGGGCATGAACGGGCAGCCGCTGCCGAACATTCACGGCGGGCCGGCGCGCCTCATCGTGCCGGGCTGGGCCGGCTCCGCGTCGCAGAAATGGCTGACCAAGATCACGCTGATCGACAAGGAGCACGACGGCCCCGGCATGACGGAATTTTCCTATCGCGTGCCGATCAAGCCGATGATCCCCGGCGACAAGGGCGACCCGAAGAACTTCAAGGTTCTCGAGTCGATGCCGGTGCGCTCGATCGTCACCTCGCCGGCGAACGGCGCGAAGTTCGCAGCCGGGACAAAAGAATTGCAGCTGCGCGGCGCCGCCTGGGCCGGCGACCTCACGGTGAAGCAGGTCGACATCTCGACCGACTTCGGCGCGACTTGGCAGAAGGCGAACCTCGGGCAGCCGAAGAACAAATACGACTGGCAGCGCTGGACCGCGACCGTGAAGTTGCCGAGCGATGGGTATTTCGAGGTGTGGGTGCGCGCGACTGACAGCGAGGGCGTGATGCAGCCGCATCAGGCGGGGTTCTGGAATCCTCAAGGGTACGGCGGCAATGCGATGCATCGGATCGCGGTGCTGGTGGGGTGATGGCGGCTCAAGCCCCGCCACTGCCGCGCACGCGGTCTGTTCCCCTCCCCCTTGCGGGGAGGGGTTAGGGGTGGGGGTCCAAATGTTTGGCGCCGTCACTTCCGATCGCTCGACCCCCCTCCCCAACCCTCCCCCTCAAGGGGGGAGGGAGCGAGAGAGCGTCGCAATCCTCACAACGCTGTTTGCATCATTTGTGCTTGTGGTCGGTACAAGCCTCGCAGTCGCCCAAACCTTCACGCCGCGCGACGAAAGCCCCGAAGACTTCCCCACCGGCGCGGGCCGCGACGAAACCTTCTACGCCTGCACGGCCTGCCACGGCTTCAAGCTGGTGGCCGCGCAGGGCCTCTCCCGCACCGGCTGGGAGGACTCGATCAATCTGATGATCCGCCGCCACAACATGCCGCCGCTCGACGAGAAGGACCGCGCGGTCGTGCTCGGTTATCTGGAGGCCACCTATCCGCCCCGCACCCCGGCTTCACGCGGCGGCTGGCAAAATCCGTTTTCAAAGCAGTGATTATCTTCGCTGCGCGTTCGGCACGGACCAGTTCTGCGGCGGCGAAACGCGCGAGCGGAAGCGCGTGTCGGTCGTCTGCGACACCGGCGTCGCGGAGCATGACGCGGGCCGCGCCATCCTGGCGCGCAGGAAGGCGTCGGCCTCCTTCGACTCGAGTGTCTTGTCGAGCGTCAGCCGGTCGATCATGCAGGCGAGCTTGTCGGCATTGGGCTTCGCGCCGCTCGCCTCGCACAGCCAGCCTTTGAGGTATACGGCCGCGGTTTCGAAGCGCGTGAGAAACGCGATGCACTGCTTGATGCGCCCATCGGCATCGACGTTCATGTCGGCGGCGCGCATCGGACCGAACCGCGTTTCCATGTCGTAGTGCCGCTGGCTCAGCATCACGCGCGTATCCCGCAGGGTACGCATGTCGAGCACTTCCTGCCCGAAGTAGCGCGCGACCTCGATCGCCTTCGGCGGCACCACCATGAACACCGTCATGTCGGTATCGCGGTCGTGCAGGTTGCCGTATTGGCGCATCTCGACGCGCCCGGCCCAGGTGCCGTTGAGCACCAGCGTCTTGACCGCGAAGCGTGCGAGCTCGTTGGTGGCGAGGCGGAAGGAGGTGTCCGCCTCGACGAGCTTGGTGCGCGATTGCCAGACATAGCTCGTGCCGAACGCGATCATCGCGAAAACGATCGCGCCGAACAGATAGAACGAATAGCGGATCGCAATGCCGACGCCCGTCACCGCGGTGGTGACGGGAGAGGCTCGGAGCGAACTCGCAAGCGACGACCTGATATCGTCCATGGTTCTCAGAATTCAGCCAAGCGGCGCAGTTTCGGATCGCGCGTGGCGTCGATCCAGTCGGTGCGTTTGGGGGTCGCGGCGAGAAACACGCTTCGCTGGCCGCAGAAGCTGCGCTTCAATTCGGCGCGCGCGAACAGTGTGGCGAGCTTCGGCTCGCTGCCGGCAGCGAGCAGGCTGAGGCGATCGAGCGCGCAGGCGATCATGCCGCGATCGACCAGCTCGGCGCCGGAATTGCAGAACCAGCCACTGATTTCCAGACGCGGCTCATCGAAGTTGCGCGCAAAGCGCAAACAGCGGCGCGTCCCGCCGGGCGCCTGGTCGGTGAACGACTCGACCAGCACCGCGCCGAATTTGGTGTCGATCGTTCGCGCCGCGGCGGGTCCGCCCGACAGGCGCAATTCCGGAATACTCGCGGTGATGTCTTCGGCTTCGTGGTCGAAACCCGGGCGATGGAGTTCGACCACGGCCGTGGAGCCACCCGGCTCGCCGAACGTGAGAATATCCTTGCGCCCAGCCCCGCTGGCGTGGCGCCAGATGGCATAGCGCGGCGCAGCTTCGATCTCCGGGATCGTCATGGCGAATGCCGGAAAGGGCTTGTTCACTTCGATCCAGTCTGGCCGCGGCGCGGCCTCTGCGACGACCGTGCCGCGCGACGCGAACTCCGCAACGCCAAGTCCCATCGCGCCCAGCGCCGCACCATAAACGCATACCCGCACCATGGTCGCGCGAACCTCGACGGCGAACATGCCCAACATCGCGAACGCCACGCTGACGTCGGCCAAAAGCCGCGCCTTCGCCTCGTCGATCGCGCTACGCAAGACAGGATGCACGCCGTTCCCCGGACGCCGTTTCTCAGGCTACTCCTAGCGCGGCATCGCTCAGCGGTGGGTTTCGAGGCCCGGCCAAACGGCGCGTTTTTCGGCGGGAAGGTCAACGAGGGGTTACGGCGAAGGCGCCCATCAGAGCGTCGAATAGCCCTCATTCGTACGATTTGATTGACTTTTCGGCCTGCGAGGGCATCTAAGCAGGCCATTCGAGAGCAAGGACAGGATCATGGGCTACAAGGTCGCCGTCGTTGGCGCCACGGGCAACGTGGGCCGCGAGATGCTGAACATCCTCGCCGAGCGGGAATTTCCCGCCGACGAGGTGGTCGCGCTCGCCTCGCGCAAGAGCATCGGCCAGGAAGCCGCGTATGGCGACCGTACGCTCAAGGTCAAAGCCCTCGAGCATTATGATTTCTCCGACACCGACATTTGCCTGATGTCGGCGGGCGGCACGGTGTCGAAGGAATGGTCGCCGAAGATCGCGGCGGCCGGCGCGGTGGTGATCGACAATTCGTCCGCCTGGCGGATGGACCCGGACGTTCCGCTGATCGTGCCCGAGGTGAATGCCGACGCGGTCGCGGGCTTCACCAAGAAGGGCATCATCGCCAACCCGAACTGCTCGACCGCGCAGCTCGTCGTCGCGCTCAAGCCGCTGCATGACAAGGCCAAGATCAAGCGCGTCGTTGTCTCGACCTATCAGTCGGTGTCGGGCGCCGGCAAGGAAGCGATGGAGGAACTCTTCGCGCAGACCAAGTCGGTCTATCAGCTCAACGAAGTCTCGGCGAAGAAGTTTCCCAAGCGCATCGCGTTTAACGTCATCCCGCAGGTCGATGTCTTCATGGAGGACGGCTACACCAAGGAAGAGTGGAAGATGGTGGTCGAGACCAAGAAGATCCTCGATCCCAAGATCAAGCTGACCGCCACCTGCGTGCGCGTGCCGGTGTTCGTCAGCCATTCCGAAGCCGTGAACATCGAATTCGAGGAACCGCTTTCGGCCGCCGAGGCGCGCGAGATCCTGCGAAAGGCGCCGGGCTGTCTCGTCATCGACAAGCACGAAGACGGCGGGTACGTGACGCCCTACGAGGCGGCGGGCGAGGACGCGACTTACATCAGCCGCATCCGCGAGGACCCCACGGTCGACAGCGGGCTGGTGATGTGGATCGTGTCGGACAATCTGCGCAAGGGCGCAGCACTCAACGCGGTGCAGATCGCCGAATGCCTGATCAATCGCAAGCTGATCCAGGCGAAGCGCAAAGCGGCGTAATTATTAAAACCGCGGCTGCGTGAACAGCCGCGCGTAATCCTCCGGCGCGATCGGCGCGAATTCACCGGTGAACGGATCGCGCACCGACAAGCGTCCGCTTGCGACACCGAAGTAGGCGCCGTGCAGGCTGAGCTGATCGCGCTCGACGCGTTTGCGCAGGCGTGGAAACGTCAACAGATTGTCGAGGCTGTTGGCGACGTTCGCCTGTTCGAGCCTGATCAGATACTCCGTCTCGGAGAGATCGCCACGCGGCCCGATTTTCTCCACGGCCGGCGCCATCAGCGACATCCACTGGCCGATGAAATCGCCGGGCGAAAGCGGCGCGGCGTCCTCGGCGAATGCCTTCACGCCGCCGCACTGCGCATGGCCAAGCACCACGATGTGCCGCACCTTCAGCGCCGCGACGCCGAACTCAAGCGCGGCCGATACACCGTGCGCGCGCCCGTCCGGTGCATAAGGCGGCACGAGATTCGCTACATTGCGCACCACGAACAGCTCGCCCGGCCGCGCATCGAAGATCACCTCGGGTGAAACACGCGAGTCCGCGCACCCGATCACCATGATCGCGGGCGACTGGCCTTGCTCGGCAAGCTCACGATAACGGCTCTGCTCCTCCGGCAGCCGGCCGGCGAGAAAACTGCGGTAGCCCTCGATCAGACGATCCGGAAAGCTCATGAGTTGCCCGCAAGTTTCGCGAGATCCACATTCGCGCCGCACAGCAGCACACCGACTTTCTCGTCCGCGCGCGGCTTATAGCTCCCACTCACCAGTGCGGCGAGCGCGGCTGCGCCACCCGGTTCCGCCGCGACGCGCAGCCGGTCCCACAGCAGGCGCTGCGCCGCGACGATCGCGTCGTCCGGCACCAGCGTGACATGATCGACGCTCTGCCGCGCAATATCGAAGACGAGCTGACCGGTGTTGCGCGCGCCGAGCGAATCCGCCGCGATGCTTTCCACCGTCACGTCGACCGGGCGACCCGCTTCGAGCGAGGCATGCAGGGCGCGCGAGCCCTCCGGCTCGACGCCGACGACCTTCACGCGCCGGCCGTACCACGCGGCGATGCCGGCGATCAGTCCGCCGCCGCCGACCGCGACCAGCACGGTGTCGAGGTCGGGCGCGTCCTCTTCCCATTCGAGGCCGACGCTGCCCTGACCCGCAACCGTCTCCGCCGCGTCGTAGGCGTGCACCGAGAGCGCACCGCTCGTCGCGATGAAGGCGTTGCAGGCATCGAGCGCGTCGGCATAGAGTGCGCCGCCGACGCGCGTGTCCGCGCCGTAGCTCTTGATGCGCGCGATCTTCACCGGCGAGGACACGTCGGGCACGAAGATCGTCGCCTTGTGCCCCAGCCGCTGGGCCGCGTAGGCGACCGCCGCGCCGTGGTTGCCGCCGGACGCCGCCGCAACACCCGCTGCCGGCACAGCGCGAGAGAGAAGATTGTTGAACGCACCGCGCGGTTTGAACGTGCCGGTGTGCTGCAGAAACTCAAGTTTGAGGGCAAGCGGGCGATCCAGCGGCACGCCGAAATCGCCCGCATTGACGCGGATGACTGGCGTCCGGCGCACATGCGGCCGGATGCGCGCGTACGCGGCGCGGATGTCGTTCTGTCCGATCATATGATGTTGAGTTCCTTCACCGCGCGACCTTCCGCAATACGCTCATAGCCGAACAATGAAAGGTCGAGCGATACAAACTTTTGATGAGTGATCAGTTCGGCGACCGCGCGGCCTGTGGCCGGCGACTGCTGCAGGCCGTGGCCCGAAAAGCCGTTGGCGAACAGAAAATTGCCGATCTCCGGATGCGGCCCGATCACGGCGTTCTGGTCGAGCGTGTTGTAATCGTAATGCCCGGCCCAGGCGCGCTGGACCTTCAGCGCTTCAAAAGCGGGCACGCGACGCGCCAGCGCCGGCCAAACCACGTCGTCGAACAGCGCATGGTCGACCTCGAAATCGCTCGCGCGGGTGTCGGCATCCTCGGGCGGCGAGACACCGCAGATATAGACCTCGCCCTCCGGGCGCACCCACACGCCGGTCGGATCGACCATCAGCGGCATGCCAGGCAGCGCCTCGCGGCAGGCGACCACGAACACGCAGCGCTTGCGCGGCTCCACCGGGAGCTTGATGCCTGCGAGGGCCGCGACGTCCCCCGCCTGCGGGCCCGCGGCGTTGACCAGCGAGCCGCAGGCGATCCGTTCGCCGTTGGCAAGCGTTACGCCGGCAATCCGCGCGCCGGAGCGCTCGATACCCACCACTTCGCCGTGGATGTAGCGCACGCCTTTCTGCCGTGCCGCGGTGCGCAGGAGCGTGAGCAACGAATGCGCATCGAACCAGCCCTCGCCGCGGCGCCCGAACGCGCCCAGCGTCAGGTCGGAGGCATTGAGCCAAGGAAAATGCTCGGCCAGCGCGGCGGGGTCCATCAGGGCGATATCCGCATCCTCGGCCTGTTGCACCGTGTGGTTCGCCGCAAGCGTTTCCGCACCTGCCTCGCTTGCGAGCAGCAGATAGCCGCGCTCGCGAAACGCGATATCGGCATCCGCGCCGAACCGTTGCTTGAGTTCGCGGAAGAACGCCACGCCGAACGCGCTCATGCGGATGTTCTCCCGCGTGGAGAACTGCTGGCGGATCGAGGCCGGCGACAGGGTCGTGGCGGCGCGCGCGTACGTAGGGTCGCGCTCGACCAC
>Ga0193717_1001612_pt1 | contig 13685 bp, 8 predicted proteins | sample U2c2metaG_FD_145900 | JGI IMG/M metagenome (GOLD analysis project Ga0193717, IMG submission 145900) | Soil microbial communities from a riparian zone of the East river system, Colorado, United States - U2c2 | ecosystem: Environmental > Terrestrial > Soil > Riparian zone | place: USA: East River... | reverse complement strand
GTGAAAATGAGGCGCCCGCCGATCCACGTGGTCGCGGAGAAGTCGACGCCATCGATGCGCGCGGCTGCCGCGTTGTCGACGACCGTCCTCGGCACACCCTCGATCACCGCCGTGGTGGTCACCTGCATGTCCTCGAAATCGTAGGCGAACGCGCTCGCGCGCAGCGTGGAGCGCCCACCCCACAGCGTCGCACTCATGCCCGCTTCGTAGGCGATGATCTCTTCTGGATCGAAATCGTCGAACTCACCGTTGGGCAGGAGGTCGGTCGTGACGCCGCCGCTCTTGAACCCGGTCGACACGTTCGCGTAGAGGAACAGCCAGTCGCTCGGTGAGAAGTCGACACCGAGACGCCAGGACGTCGAGTCCCAGGATCCCTTCGCCGCGAGCGGCGTCGGATGGTCGGCGATGCCCGTACCTGAGTCCGAAATGCGATGTTTCTCGCGGCTCAGGCGCAGTCCGCCGTTCACGCGCCAGCGCTCGCCGATCGCTTTTGTCGCGTCCCCGAACACGGCATACGCGATTTCGTCGGAAATCTCCGTGAAGTTGAAGATGGGCGCGGGCGGTGTCGCGAGTCTCAGGTGGAAGTTCTGCGACTGGGCGCCATCTACGTAGTACGCACCGAGGAGCCAATCGAGCGAATCGCCGAGGCGCGATTCGAGACGAAATTCCTGGCTGTACTGCTCATAGCGAAGCGGCCGAACGCCACGGACGCAACCCGGCAGCTCGGCAACGCCGGCGCAATCATCCAGATTGCGCGTGAGGTTGCTGGCGTAACCAGAGATGGAACGAAACGTCAGCCCATCGAACTCGTAAGAAAGGTTGACGCTTGCGAAATCGTTCGTCGTCGAAAGGTAAGGATCGGCGAGCGTCACTGTCGTGAGGTGGATGTCACCAGGATCCGGCAATCGATCCCTGCGCGGCAACCAGAGCTCGCCGCTGGCGCCGTCGTCCTCGACGCGCTGGAGCGTCGCTTCAATCGTCAGCGCTTCGCTGGGCTGCGCGCGCAGGGAGGCACGGATCGCGTAGTAGTCCTCTTCGGCGAAGCGGCGTCCGTCGATCGAGTTGCGAATGAACCCGTCTCCCTCGGCGCCCGCGAACGCGATGCGCGTGGCCAGCTTTTCGCCGGGTAGATTGACGTACCCGTGAATCCGGGCCGTATCAAAGCTGCCCCACGCCCCTTCCAGCGCCGCGCCGAACTCCGGCTCCGGAGTTCGCGTGATGACGTTGAGCGACCCTCCCGTGGCGTTCCGGCCGTAGAGTGTACCCTGCGGCCCCTTGACGACTTCGACACGTTCGACGTCAAACTGCCGCGCCAGCGCGAGCGTAGCTCTGCCTAGATAGACACCATTCAAATGCGGCGCCACTGCGAGGCTGCCGCCGCCCTCGTCAGCAACGCCGCGCAGCGAGATCCCCGCGCCATACATGCCACGATTGTTGAGGACGAGACCCGGCACTTCGAATTGCACGTCGTAGAGGTTTGAGAGAGCGCGACGTTCGAGGAACTCTCCGGAGAAGGCCTGCACGCTCATCGGAACCCGGGTGATGTCCTCCTCGAACATTCGCGCCGTCACCACGACTTCCTCGAGGGACGAGTTGTCCGTGGAATACTGGGTGGAGTTCTGGCACGACGCCCCGGTGGGCAGCAGAAGCGCGAGGGAAGCCAGGCTGCCGGGCAGGAACCCGAGCGGCCAGGCATTCAGCCGTGGGTGGCTAGGACGCATGTAGTTCGGGCTCGGCCGGGACGCGCGGACTGTGGAATACTCTGGTCCGCGGCACGTGGCGTCAAGCTCGCGCAGGCGCCCAGGAAACGCACAGCGATGCAGATCTATCGTTTCGGCGAGTTCGAGCTCGATCTCGACGCCTTCGAGCTCAAGTTGCCCGGCAAAGCCGTAAAGCTGGAGCGTCGCGCGCTCAACCTGCTCGCCCTTCTCGTCAGGCAGCCCAACCGCATGGTGCCGCGCGAGGAAATCATCGCGGCGCTATGGCCACCGAATGTCGTCATCGATTTTGATTCCGGGCTGAACACGCTGGTGCGCAAGGTGCGCACCGCGCTCGGCGATTCGTCCGACAGCCCGAAGTTCATCGAGACCTTGCCCGGCAGGGGTTACCGGTTCGTCGCGCCAGTCAAAACATTCACGGAGCCCGCGCCGTCAGCCTCCCCCGCCGCTCAACCTCAACACCAACCGCCACGCCGGCCTCGCTGGCCGCTGATCGCCGCTGCAATTGCATTGCTGGTGCTCATCGCCGCGTCGATCGCCTGGCTCGTTGTCGACACGCGGGCCGGCCCGACGCGGATCGCCGTGCTGCCATTCGAGAACCTCACGGGAGACGACGAGCTCGCGTACCTGGCGTCCGGCCTCGCCGAAGAAACCGGCACTGCACTCGCGCAAATCGATGTCAACGATCTGCGTGTCATCCGTGTGTCAGCGCATGGATTCGCCGAATCTTCGCTCTCGATCGCCGAATTCGGCAGAAAATACGACGTCGATTTTGTCGTGCAGAGCTCGCTGCGGCTCGATCGGCAACGCATCCGCGTCACCTCGCGGCTCGTGCGAATCGCCGACAACGAGCAGGTCTGGTCCGCGTCGATCGACCGCGAGCTCACCAATGTTCTCGGTGTGCAACGCGAGCTCAGCACGGCGATCGCTGAGCAGGTCAGGCTGCGACTGTCACCCGAGTTCGCAGCGGCCATCGCCCGACGTCAGACCCAGAACCCCGCGGCGTATGCGCTCTATCTCAAGGCACGCTACGAGTGGAGCAAGCTCACGCCCGCCGCAACCCGACGGGCGTTGGAGTATTTCGAGCAGGCCACGAAGGCAGACCCGAACTATGCGCTCGCCTGGGCGGGGCTTGCGTTCGGAGCCATCACCTCGACGCGGACCGCGGACGTGGCGCCCATGACCGCAGTGCCGATTGCGCGACATGCACTGGACGAGGCACTGCGACTGGGACCCGATCTCGCCGAAACGCAATACGCGCAGGGTTACTACAGTCTCTTCCACGAACTGGACCGTCCGGCCGCCGAGAAAGCCGCCCGAGCAGCCATCAAGCTGGATCCCAACAACGCCCAGGCCCATGTGCTCCTCGGCGTCTCGCTTATGCGGACTGACGCGGTCGAGGGGCGCGAAATGATGCGACGGGCGCGCGAGCTTGAACCGATGTTCGCGCTCGCCTTCGCGAACTCAGCGAACGTGGCGCTTAATACGGGCGATCTGCAAGGCGCGCTCGAGCTCTCGAGGCAGACAATTGCCGTCGATCCGGAGTTCTGGCTCGGCCATTACTACCTCGGATACACCCAGCTCGCGCTTGGCGATCTGAACGCCGCCCTGCAGGCATCCTCTGATGCGGCGCGCTTTTCGGACGGGCACTCGTTGACGTATCCAGCACGCGTCAACGTGCTGTTACGGCTCGGCCGGCGGGACGAAGCGCGCGCCTTGCTGGAAGAAGCGGAGGAACGGGCCGCCCGCCAATACATGCCTCCTTACTCGCTGGGAGTGCTGCAGGCGCTCGTCGGGGATAAGGACGTGGCATTCGCCCGGCTCGATCGCGCCATCGAGGTGCATGACGTGAATCTGCTCGGTCTCGAAGGAGACCCTAACCTACAGTCACTGCGCGACGACCCGCGATTCAAAGAACTGGTGCGCCGCTGCGGGTGCAGCTTCAATTCCGCCACCAAGCGGTAACGATCGCATCGCCAGGCGGATTCAGTTTCCCGCCACGAAAACTCCAGCCTTTCTCCAGACCCTCTCCATGGCGTGGAAAGCATCCGCGCCGAATGCTCCTCCCGCACTTGGTGATTTCACGGGAGTAGATTCGAATGGACTGGCGCACCAACCTTCGCCGTGCAGCAGGAATCGCGGCCCTCGGCTTGATGGGAGTCGTACTGGCCAGCTGCGGTGGCGCCGGCGCTGAATCCAACCCGCCGCAGCCGGCCTCGCAGCCGGCCTCGCAGCCGCCGGCACTCGCTGGCACCGGCACCCTGACGATTTTCGTGACGGACTCCGACGGCCGGCCGGTGCGAGATGCCCGCGTCAGCGTCTACAACCGCCGGCAAACCGCGCTCATCGGCAGCGTGCAGACCGGTTCCAACGGATCGGCCACGGCCAGATCTCTGCCAGCGACGGTCGAATTCACCGTCGTCCACGGCTTCGGTTATCACGTCGAAAAGAATGTCGATGTGGCACAGCAAGGCGACACAGCCGTCGGCGTGACCTTACTACCCGGACGGCCGCGGCCCACGGTCGCGCTGCTGCCCGTCGAGATTCCGCGCGGCAGCGTCTATCCGGACCGGAACGAGCTCACCTTGCAGGTCACGGTCATCGCATCGCCGAATGCACCGTTCGCGCGTTCGGGATATGGAGACTACTCCGCGGCGTCGACTCCTTCGCTGGGACTGGAACTCGGGGAAAACGCCAACGACTCGCGGCGAGAGTGTTTTGTCTGGCTCGATCAACGGCGCACCGTGCCCTCCTGCGGCACGACATGGGGAACCAGTCCTTATACGGTGTCGGTCGAGCAGTTCCGCTACGACGTGGTTGGACCTGCCCCGCTGCCAACATCGGCGGCGTCGGCGCAGAGCACGATGCTCGTCATCGACCAGAGCCGGCGCGTGTCGACGCTCGATCCGGGCGCATTCCGTTCGTACGCGGCCAGACGATTCATCGAGCGCATCGTCAGCCCCGGCGAACAAAAAACCCTTTCAGTCGCCGGCTTCGCGGGGAGTGGCGGTGACCCCGCAACACCGCTCTCGCTACCGTCGCAACCGCTCTGGATTCCGTCCGGCATCGGTACGGTCTTCACCGCCGACGCAGTCGTCCTGAAATCGAATGTCGGAATTATCGAGCCACTCGTTGGCGGTGCGGCACCTCTGTTCGACGCGCTCGAGGCCGCCGTCGCGCTGACCGCGATGTCGGCGCCATCCGGTGATCGCGCCGTCGTGGCGCTGCTCGGCGGGACTGACGACCGCGAGTTGACCGCATCGGAGCGGGATCGCGCACTCGCGTCACTGCGGCGGCAGCGGGATGACACCGGGGTACGCGCGATCCTCATCGACGCGGCGCCCACCATGCCACTCGCCGAGCACCGCGCGATCGCGGAACTGGCGGCAGCGCTGCGCGCACCGACCATCTCGCTCGGCGTGTCGATGGATGAACTTCAGTACTCCGCGCAAAGGTGGGCGTCGGGTTCGTATGCGGCCCTGGATCTCGCGGCCGATCTGACCGAGGCATCACCACTTCCGACTCTCTCGGCGGTATTCCGCGTGAGAGCCAACACGGCCGGAGCCTTCCAATCAGGCGCAAAGCTGCGCGGCGTCATCTACGTGGAAAGCGAGATCTGTCCCATGGGTTGTTGGGAGATGCCGCTGCCGTTCGTGGTCGAGATTCCCTAACCCCGTCCAAGTCGAGTACTAACTAACAAAGTGAGGCCAATATGAAATCGATCGTTTCAGCCAGCGCGACTGCGCTGCTCATCTCCCTGATTGCCGCCGGCGCAACCGCGCATGACGGCGACAGCCGCGATTCCCGCGATGACGGAAATCGGATCGTCGGATTGTGGAGCACGGAGGCCGTCATCGGCCCGTGCAATGCAACGCCTACGATTCAGATCCGCAATACGCTGCTGTTCCATGCGGGTGGCACGTTCGTCGACAACCCGCGCTTTCCCCCGAACGGTATACCCAACGCGGGCACTTCTGGGGTCTACCAGCGTGTGCAGGGGCTCGGAACATGGTCGTACAATCCGACCAAACGTCGCTACTTCCTTCACCTGCAGTTCGACCGCTACGTAAACAATGTTTATGACGGTTTCTCGACTGTGGATCGCGAGATCACGCTCAGCAGACGCGCGATGATCGCAACTGGTCCGGTGATTTCGACGAATTACGACGTGAACGGCGAACTACAGAGCGAAGTCTGTGGTGAGGCCACCTCCACGCGGCTGTAGCGCCAGCGCCGCCCGCACGCCCGACTTGGGTCACTCCCACTCGATCGTGGCGGGCGGCTTTGCGAGCAGACATCGAGGAAGTGTACGGCAGGAGGATGCGCACCCCGAGACCCGGACCCGGCAACTTCATCTGGCCTCGCGATACCCGGGCCAGCAGAATAGCGCGCATGAACCAGGCGAATACATCGACGATTTCTTCTTTTCCGATTGGCACACCCGGCGTGGCTTGGGGTGCGCCCGAAAGAGCGCGCTGGCTCTCGCGACAGCGCAAGCTGCGGAGCTTTTCCGACGACGTGGTGACACGCATCGAGCACCTCGCTGCACGCTTCGACGTGGAGGAGTACGGCCAGCTCGAATACCCGCCTGACAAGTATCGGCAGCTCGCGCTGCGCAGCCGCGAGGCGCTGGACAATCGCCCATGGGTGCTCGTCACTGGCGGCGTGCACGGCTACGAGACGAGCGGCGTGCACGGCGCGCTGCAATTCCTCGAGCAACGCGCAGCGGACTATCCAATAAATCTCCTCGCGGTGCCCTGCGTGAGTCCATGGGCCTACGAGCGCATTCATCGCTGGAACGCGAATGCGGTCGATCCGAACCGATCGTTCAAGGAAGGCAGTACCGTTCGCGAGTCGGCGGCATTGCTGGAGCTGGTCGCACCGTTACGCGGGCGCTTCCTGCTCCACGTCGACCTGCACGAGACAACCGATTCAGACGAGAGCGAATACCGCCCCGCCCTCGCTGCCCGCGACGGCAAGCCGTTCGAGCCCGGTTTCACCCCGGATGGGTTCTATCTCGTCGACGATAGCGAGAATCCCCAACGCGAATTTCAGCGCGCGATCATTGATGCAGTCGCCAGGGTCACGCACATCGCACCCGCGGACGAGAAGAACGAGATCATCGGCTCTCCGCTCGTTGCGCCGGGCGTGATCGAGTATCCGTTGCGTGATTTGGGTTTGTGCGCGGGCATCACGGGAGCAATGTATACAACGACCACGGAGGTGTATCCCGACAGTCCGCGTGCGACACCGGAACAGTGCAACGAGGCACAGGTCGTCGCAGTGTGCGCAAGCGTAGAGTTCGTATTGCGAGCGCGAGGAGCTTAGAGTCCGATCACTCTTCTAAAGAGTCACCCGCCTACGATGTCGTCGCAGGCGGGTGACCCGCACGCCTCACAGACTCAGTGCTTTCCTTCCCTGGTGCTCATGTAGATATCGCCATCTCGCCCGAAGTACAGCCGCTCGCCGTCGTGCGACAACGTCGAGCGCTGCTCGACGCCGGGTGTGTTCACGGCATCGCCGAGATTTTGCGGTGCTGACCACGAATCGGTCGGCCACCATGACCACGAGGTGTAGACATCCTGCGCGCCGAACGCAGCTTCCCCGCGCCCCCACGTTGGCCGGTTCGAGCTGAACACGATCTCGACGCGGCCGTCCTCGCGCACGCGCACGTTCGGCATGATGTCTTCGAACTCGGTGCTGAGCTCCCGGACGACACTGCCCGGGCCGAAATTGCCATCGGGGCCGAGGTGGCTGATATAGATATCCTGATCGCCTCCGCCGGCGTTGCTCGAATACAAAAGGAACGTGCCTAGCCATGTTTCAACGAGCGACGGGCTGCGCTCACCGCCAGGGAAGTTCGGACCTTCCGGAGCGCATTTGAGCATCTTCGGTGCACTCCAGCCGCCGGCGGGGCTCTGGCGCGACAGATAGATATCGCCGCCGCCGCAAGGAGTCGGGCCTGTGCCGTCGCCTGAGCGCTCCGAGACGAAGAACAGTGAGCGTCCAAGGACCGGAGTCGGGCAGAAGTCGGCGGCGCTCGTATTGATTGGGGCGCCCAAGTTGCGAGGCTCCCGCCAGGGCGAAGTCAGGCTGTCGCGGTCCGCGGCCCAGATGTCATTGCCGCCGAAGCCATTCGGACGCATCGACGCGATGAACAGACTCAGGCCATCGGCGCTCTCGATCGGACAACCGTCGGCGACGGAAGAATTGACTTCGGTTACCGGGGCGGCGTCGCGCCATTCAGAACGAAAGACTTCCGGCGTTCCGCCCGCATGGGCGACTGCCGTGATCGCAGCGACGGCGGCGGCGGCAAGCATCGTGCAGGCGCCGCGCTGAATAGGTGAGGCATTAACTTTGACTTTCATGTTGAGACCCCCGAGTTGATTGATTGCGGGGTTAGAATCGCGAGCGAGCTCTCAATAAGCATTCGAACGTCGCTCAATCGTTCTCAAAATTCCTCAAAGTCACTGGATGCAGCCGCAGCAGGCACACCTGATCTACGAATTCGGCGACTTCGAGCTCGACGCCCTGCGGCGTGTGCTGGTGTCGCGTGCCGGGCAGCAGGTGGACATCACGGGGCGAGTTCTCGACGCACTGGTCCACCTGGTGGAAAGGCCGGGGCAGCTCGTCGACAAAAAGACACTCATGGAGGCTCTGTGGCCGCACGTCGTCGTGGAGGAAGGGAACCTCACTCAAACGATCCATACCTTGCGCCGTGTGCTCGGAGAACGGGCGGGGGAGCATCGCTACATCGCGACCGTGCCCGGGCGGGGCTACAGATTCGTCGCCGAGGTCACGGTGCGCACCGGGCAGGCCAAGCCCGATGCGATGCCGTCACGCCGGCCGAAGACCGTTCTGGCGGCTGGCGCACTATCACTTGTCCTGCTGGTGGTCGTAGCGGTGCTCGCTTGGCGCGGCCGGGGTCAACCGGTCGAGGAGGCAGCTGTTGCTGCGCAGCCTTCGATCGCCGTGCTTCCGTTCGTCGACATGAGCGCGGAGCAGGACCAGGTGCACTTCGCGGAAGGGCTGTCCGAGGAAATCCTGAATCTGCTCGCGCATTCGGGCGCCATGCGCGTGACTGCTCGCACATCCTCGTTCTCGTTCAAGGACCAGAACGCCGACATTCGAACGATTGCGCAGCGGCTCACTGTCTCGCACGTGCTCGAAGGAAGTGTTCGCAAGTCGGGTGAGCGCGTGCGCATTACGGCGCAGCTCATCGATGGTTCGACCAGCGCCCACGTCTGGTCGGAGACGTACGATCGCGACCTGCACAACATCTTCGGCGTGCAACGGGAAATCGCTGCCGCAGTGGCAGACGCGTTGCACGTTGCTCTCGGCCGCGTCGAGCCGAGACGTGCAGAGACCGCGAGCACTCAGGCATACGATCACTACCTGCAAGGCCGGCACCTGTTCTACCGACGTTCAGGCCCTGATCTCCTGCAGGCCAAGTCTCATTTCGAAAAGGCAGTGCAACTTGACCCGACCTATGGCCGCGCCTGGTCCGCGTTGGCGGGTGTCTATTTCGTCGCGCGCTACGAGGATGTCGAGTTGCCTAATGAGATGCCGAACTGGCGCGAAGCAGCAGAGCGCGCGGTCACGCTCGCGCCCGAGCTGGCAGAGGCGCACCTTCGTGCCGCCCAGTATCAATGGCACGCCGGAAATCTCAACGCCGCGCAAACACATTTCGCTCACGCCTCGGCTCTCGATCCGGGCGACCCGATGGTGCTCAGCATGTCGCTTTCAAGTGCGATCACCGAAGGGCGCCTGGAAGATGCCATTGAAGTGCAGAAGCGTATGGTCGCGATCGACCCGCTTTCGGCGACGAACCGAGGCAACCTTGGGAGTCTGCTCATGATGGTCGGCCGGCTGCCGGAGGCCAAGGCTGAGTTTGAGCGAGCGCTCGAGCTCAGCCCGGCCGGGCTCGACCTGACAGCAAGCATCGCCGACGCGCTCATCCTGCAAGGACGAACAGACGAAGCGCTCAAAGTCATTTCCCAACTGCCGGCTGACTATCGTCGCGATCAACGTTTTGCCCTGGTCTACTTCGCGCGCGGAGCGGTGAGCGAGAGCGATGCGATGCTGGCACGCCTGCTCGCGCTGGCGGAGAAGCCGGACTCCGACCCGGCATTGGCCGTAGCCATCGCCGAAGTGTATGCGGCCAGGAACGACCCGGATCGCGCGTTCGAATGGCTGGACAAGGCGCATCCACGCTCGCGGGGCCAGCCCGAAGGCTTGCCGGGTTGGCTGATGCAAGAGAACCTGCAAGTAGCGCCGTACCTGAAGTCGCTCCATGCGGATCCGCGTTGGGGCGAGTTGCTGACAGCGGCTGCGAATTAGTTCCAGCTACGTCGGCGTTGCCCCGACTTCAGAATCCGGCGCTAGCGCGGGATGTAATCCAGATTGACCACGCGCGACACGATGCCCAACGCGGTGCCATTGCGGAAAGCCGGATCGATTCGTCCCTGGAGTTCATGACTCACGGTCACGTCGATACTGCAGCGGGTGATCGGCGACGCTGCGCCCGATCGGGCGGAGTCCACGATGGGATTGATGCGGACGGATTCGCGGCCATCGGCGTTTGCGTCGGTGCCGAGCGTGCCGCTCGAAACGACACTTCCGGAAAGAAGGGTACAGTCCACGGTGTAGCTCAGCGACGCACGCGCGGGCGCGCCGGTTGGGGTCCACGAGACCAGTACGGTTTCGCCGTCGGTGACTTGCTGGTGGTTCGCCGGCGTCACGATGGTGAAAGCCTGTGGCAGGGTAGCGCGCGAGTCCGGAGCGTTCTGCGCCTGCTGGCGATTGAACGACACCACGTAGTAGACACCAGACTGGTAGTCGAAGCGGGCGATGTAATCGGGCGAATCCAGCGAATCGTTGTCGGCCATGTTGCGACACACGCCATTGATGCACGCGCGGAAAAAATCACCGCCATCCAGCCGGTATGAATCTCCGAGAGCGCTGCCGTCGTTCAGGGTCGCTCGCACCACCGCAATACCCGAGTCCCCGGATTCAACTTTCATAGCGATGGTCATCCTGCTGGTCGGTACCGGTCCGCCATCGGGTCCACTGGTGGAGCTGCTTTTTGGATCGCTGCAGGCTTGCAGCAGCGTTACCAGGACGGCCAACCCCAGCGTTCGATAGCAAGAGAAGTTCCGTGGCATGGCCCGCTCCCCCTGAAGTGGCTAGGCGTTTGTTTGTTTGTTTGCCGGAGACCTTTTACTCCGGTCGTATTGCGAAACAATTGTCCAGAAGTTAGTAGCGGATGTCGATACTTTCGGCGGCAAAACTTGCTACTGGCCAGCTGATCGAACGCCCGGACGCGGCAAGGACCTCAGTGCCCTCCCTCGGCGTGGATGCCGGCATCCTCGACAAAGTCGAGCAGGACTAGATAGATGTTGGAACGGTCGCGCTCAGCTGCCGAACCAGGTCAGCACCCCGGCGATGGTCGCGGTCATGAACGTCGCGATCGTGCCGCCGAGCACCGCACGCAGGCCAAAGCGCGCCAGGTCCTGGCGACGCTCCGGCGCGAGGCCGCCGATGCCGCCGATCTGGATCGCAATCGAGCTGAAGTTGGCGAAGCCACAGAGCGCGTAGGTCGCGATCAGGCGGCCCTGTTCGGTCAATGTCACGCCATCGACGTTCCCGTTGACGATCTCGCCCAGCTGCAGGTACGCGACGAATTCATTGATGACGACCTTCTGGCCGATCAGGCTGCCGACCACTTCCGCGTCCTGCCACGGCGTGCCGATCACCCAGGCCAGGGGCGCGAGGATGTAGCCGAAGATCGTGGCCAGGTCGGTGGGCTTGCCGATGGCGGCCGCGATCCCGGTGACTTCGCCAAGCCAGGTCAGCGGCCAGTTGAGAAGAGCTATCAACGCGATGAAGGCCAGCAGCATCGCACCGATGTTCAGCGCCAACCGCAGACCATCGCCGGCACCGGACGCCGCGGCGTCGACGATGTTGGCGGTGTTCTTCTCCACTTCCATCTTTACCGTGCCGCGGGTGAGCGGCTCGCCGGTTTCCGGGATGAGGATTTTGGCGATCACCAGCGTCGCCGGCGCGGCCATGATCGACGCTGCCAGCAGGTGCTTGGCGTAGAACACCTGCTGCTCAGGATCGCCGCCCCCGAGCATCCCGACATACGCGGCGAGCACGCCGCCGGCGATGTGCGCCATACCGCCGATCATCATCGTGATCAGTTCCGATTCGGTCATCTTCGAGATGTACGGACGTACGGTCAGCGGCGCCTCGGTCTGTCCGATGAAGACGCTCGCGCACACGCTTGTGGTCTCCGCGCCGGAGACACGCATGACCTTGGTGATGGCCCACGCCATCCCGCGCACCACCCATTGCATCACGCCCAGGTGGTAGAGCACGCCCATCAGCGCAGCGAAGAAGATGATGGTCGGCAGCACCTGGCAGGCGAAGATGAAGCCGAAGGTGTTGACGTCCATCAGGCTGCCGAAGATGAACCTGCTGCCTTCGTTGACGAAGCTCAGCACCTTCACGAAGCCGCGGCCAATCGCGTCGAACACGTCCTTGCCGCCAGGCACCAGCAGCACCACCGCGGCGAAGGCGATCTGCAGGCCGACGCCGGTGGCGACGAGCTTCCAGTCGACGCGGCGTTTGTTGTTCGAGGCCAGCCACGCGATGCCGATGAGCACCGCCAGGCCAAAGAGGCCAAAGAGCACCCGCGTGATGGCTTCCACTCAGTTCTCCCTATGTAACGGCAGCGATGTTGTTGTCATTCGTAAGAAGCGGCCGTGGCGCCTGCGGATCCGGATCATGGCTGCGGTGGCGTTAGTTTACGCTGCGTCGCCCCGCGCGCCGTGGAAACAGTGGACTTCATGACCGCGCATTGGCGCAGTACGAGCGCCGCCAGCAGAGCCAGTAGTTCGACCAGGGCCAGACCGCCACCGCCTCCTCCTCCGGCACTATTGCCACCAGCGGGCGGGTTGGTCGGTGGGGGCTGCGCCGGCGGCGCAGGCGGATTCGGATCTCTGACTTCGACTTGCCAGTTGATGGTGCCTTCTGCCCCGATCGCATCGACCATTCTTAAAGAGAAGGAGTAGTTGCCCGGAGTTGTCGGAGTGCCGCCGAAGGTGCCCGCCGATTGGGTGAACGCGATTCCCGGCGGCAAGGCGCCCGAGGTGAACAGGGTGAATGGCGGCACGCCGCGGGCGAGGAAGGGCGCGTCAAAGATGAATGGTTGGTTCTGCAGCACGCTCATCGAGCACGACGTCGGCGTGCAGTAGGGATTGCCGGGGTAGTGGAGGTTGATGAAGACACTCTTGCTCGCGGATCGCCCCGCCGCATCGGTTACCTTCACCGAAAATTGATACCCCCAGTTCTCGGTCTGGGGGTTTGACGCGATTCCGGTAATGCGACCGTCCATTGCCAATTGCAGGCCATCTGGCAACTGAAAACCCACGAGATCCCAGCGATAAGGCGCGGTGCCGCCGGCAACCTCGAGTTGATAGGCATACGGCTCCTCGATTCTCGCGGTTGGCAAGAGCGTCGGAGAGCTGACCGCAAGATCGCGCAGGACGAATTGGACGAGAAACCCGTCCGCGCCGCCTTTCATTCTGTCGCTGATTCCGCCATTCAAGATCGGAAAACTGGCGACATCGGTAGCTCCGCCGACATAGATTGACCCGTCCGCCGCGCGCGCGATCGCAGCTCCGGAGCCGAGCGGCGCGTAACCCCGTGGCACCGTATAGAACCCTCCAAGGTACGTGCCGTATTCGAGTCTCCTGCCGTCGGAGCTGAATACACCGAAATAGGCTTCGCGGACAGGATCGTGCGCTATCGGGTAGAACCTGGGTCCGGTGCCTCCGAGCAAGCTTGCGGTGAATGCGGCTGAAACATCCTGATATCCGTCGGCCGTGGTGGACAGGTCGGAAGAAAATGCGGTGCCAATCGCGTAGGCCCTGCCGCTTGAGTCGCCGGCAACACCGAGAAATC
>Ga0193717_1001611_pt1 | contig 13686 bp, 11 predicted proteins | sample U2c2metaG_FD_145900 | JGI IMG/M metagenome (GOLD analysis project Ga0193717, IMG submission 145900) | Soil microbial communities from a riparian zone of the East river system, Colorado, United States - U2c2 | ecosystem: Environmental > Terrestrial > Soil > Riparian zone | place: USA: East River... | reverse complement strand
GAGCCTTCGGTGTGTGCGCCCGCCGCTTCCAGCCGCACGCCCGGCATCAACTCGATCGGGCCGGAGATTTCCAGATCGAAGAAGCGCAAGGCGCTCTTGGTGTGCAACCGGTCGATCAGGTGCTTGATGTCCGGCAGTGGATACTGCGGGTGCATCAGGCCCGACACGGAGTATTCAAGCTCGCGCCGGTTCACCCCGACCGTCGTGTTCATCGGGAAAAGATCGTCCTTGCCGGCATGATCGATGTGCAGGTGCGTGTGCAGCACGTAGCGCACGTCGCCCATGCGCACGCCATGCTTCGCAAGCTGGTTCTCGATCATGTTCTCGTGGAATTGCAGCCCGCGCATGCCGAGCGTCTCCATGATCTGGTTGGAGCGATACCCGGTGTCGACCACCACCGGCCACGTGCCGCCGAGGATCAGGAAGCCGAAGGTCGGCACGCGGCGCGTGCGCCCGCAGTCGCGCCCGAGCACCAGAAAACTCGATTCCAGTTCGATGTCGCCGTAGTCGAGGATCTTGATTTCGAGTGCCATGGCGTTTCCCCTTCGAATTTGCCTATGCGAGGCGATAGATGCGCGTCGCGGTGTCGTGCATGAGTTTGCGCGCATCCGCCTCATCGAGCTTCGCCGCGGCATCCGCGTGAGCGTCGACCAATTCCTCGTATGAGGTCCAGATCTTTTCGATCGGAAAGTTCGAACCGAACAGGGTGCGGTCCGCGCCGAAGATCGCGACGCTCTCGCGCACGATTGCCTCGATGTGCGCTGGATCGTTGCGGTGGATGAATGTGCCAAGTGCCGAGGTCTTGGAGACAACATTCGGCTGCGCGGCGAGCAGCTTCATGCCGGCGCGCCACTCCGCCCAGCCCTTCTCCGATAGATCTTCCAGCATGCCGGCATGCTGGAAGATCTATCGGAGAAGGGCTGGGCACGCGGCCGCGAGTTGCGCGGCACCCGCCATTTGCGGCGCGAACACCTGAAGATCGAAGGTCCAGCCGTAGTCAGAAAGGCGCGCGATGTTGCGCTGGACCTTTTCGTCTGTCGTGAGATCCGGCCGCGAGGCGAACCGATAGGTCTCGTTTTGGTGCCAGTGAAGTTGCATGCGAACCCCGCGCATCAGCGGAGACCTGGTCAACCGGTCAAGCTGTGGCCGCACATCGTCGACCGTGACATCCGCATAGCCGACAATGCCATGCGGCCAGCCGCGCTCGTCCGCGACGTCGCTCACCCACACGACTTCGTCCTCGAATTTCTCCTTCGGCCAATTTGCCTGCACATAAACCGACTTCACGACGCCTGTGCCGGCGAGGTCTTCGAGGAACTCATCGATCAGGTAGTCGCGCTGGATCGGCTGGTAGGGCCCGAAGATGCGCGGCTGCATCGGACCGGAGAGCCACGGCATGTCGGCCTGGCGCCAGATGTGGTGATGGGCGTCGACGATATTCACGCCGCCCTCCGCCCGTCGAGGGAGAGCACATGCTGGCACACCGACGTGATGGAAGAGCCATCAACCAGATCATCGACGAACGGCAGGATCGCCTTCAGCGCCTCCGTCTGCGGCTTGAAGTTCGGGTCGGCGGCGAGTGGCGTCAGCCAGCTCACGCGCCACGAGAGCCGCGAGAGCCGCGTGACCGCCTCGCGCATCGCGGTGGGATCGCCGCGCTCCAGCCCGTCGGAGAGGATCACCACCATCGCGCCGCGCGAATAGCTGGCGAAGCGCGGAACGCCAAGAAAGGCCTGCAGAGCATCGCCAATGCGCGTGCCGCCGTCCCAGTCGCTGACGATCGACGACGTCGCGGCGAGCGCATGCTCGCGGTTCTTCAACCGCATCGCGCGCGTGACGCGGGTGAGCCGCGTGCCGAACGTGAATGCCTCAATGCGCTCGACCGCGTGCGTCAGCGCATGGGCGATTCGCAGGTGCGCCTCGGTGCGCTCCTTCATGGAGCCGGAGACATCGATCAGCAGCAGGATGCGGCGCTGGCGCAAGCGACGCTTGAGCCGACGCAACTGCATCACGTCGCCATCGTTGCGCACGGCTTCGCGCAGCGTCCGCCGCGTGTCGAAGCTCGTGCCGCGCCGCGCGCGCATGTGCCGATAGCCGGGGCGTCGTGGCAGCCGCGCAGGGGCTGCTCGGGCGAAGCGACGCAGCACCTCGAAGTCGCTCTCCGCGCCGAAATGGCGCACGGACAAGGCTTCGATGGTCGTCGCTTCCTGTCCGGCTTCGTTGACCTCGTCGGACAGCAGCGGCTCCATGCCGCCGCCGCGGTCTTCCTGCACCCGCACCGTCTCGTCGTCCGGTTCGCCGAGCTGATCGCCCAGTTCCATCTCTCCGAGGAAATGCGCGCCGAACAGCGCGTCGAACGCGGCGAGACGTTCGGGAGGCGGCGCCAAGGTTGCATGCGCGGCGCGGCGGATGTCGCCGATCGACTTCGGCCCGAGCAGGCCTATGGCGGTGAGGAACGCCGTTGTCTGTTCGGGCGCGACCGCAAAGCCGTTTGCCCTGAGTAACGCCGGAAATGTGACGAACGGACGCGCCGCACGCGGAAGGACACTCACGCCGCCGCCTCCGCCAGTAGTTGATCGAGCCGGCCGGACACGAAGGTCAGGTCTTCCTGGTCCTTCAACGCGACGCCGATCGCGCGCTTGAAGGCATCCGGCCAGCGCGCGCCGCGCTGATGCAGCAAGGTCGCGGCCTCGGCCCAGTCGACCGTCTCGGCGACGCCGGGCGGCTTGGCGAGAGGCTCGCGCCGCAACCGGCCGACCGCAGCGACCACCGCCCGCGCCGTGCTCTCCGCGACGCTCGAAGCGCGCATCATGACGATGCGCGCCTCGCGCTCCGCGTCCGGATAGTCGATCCAGTGATAGACGCAGCGGCGCCGCAGCGCCTCGTGCAGCTCACGGGTGCGGTTCGAGGTGAGGATGACCACCGGCCGCTCGTGCGCGCGCAGCGTGCCGCGTTCCGGGATCGAGATCTGGAAGTCGGATAGAAATTCGAGCAGAAACGCCTCGAACTCATGGTCCGAACGGTCGATTTCGTCGATCAGCAGCACGGCGCTGTCCGGCGCGCGCAGCGCCGCAAGCATCGGGCGTTCGATCAGGAACTCGTCGCGGTAGATATCGATCGGCTGGTCGCCGGCCTGGCGGATCGCCAGCATCTGGCGCGGGTAATTCCATTCGTAGAGCGCCGTCGAAGCATCGATCCCCTCATAGCATTGCAGCCGGATCAGCCGCCGCCCGAGCACCGCGCCGATCGCCTTGGCAGCCTCGGTCTTGCCGACGCCGGGCGCGCCTTCGAGCAGCAGCGGCTTGCCGAGCGCGAGCGCCAGATACGCGGCGGTCGAAAGGCCATCATCGGCCAGATAGAACGCCGAGCGCAGCGCGTGCTCCAGCGTCTCCGGTCCGTCGATCCCGACGACTTGTCCGCGCACCGCCATGCTCAGCGCCTCGCCTGCGGCTTGGCACCGCCCTGCTGGCGGATCGCGCGCAGCACCTTCTCGGGCGTGATCGGGAGATCGTCGATGCGTACGCCGACCGCATTGAAGATCGCGTTCGCGACCGCCGGCAGCACCGGATTGGCGCACATCTCGCCCGGTCCCTTGGCGCCGAACGGGCCGTCCGGGGCGGGGCGCTCCAGCACCGCGATGTCATGCGGGCAGATGTCGCCCGGCCCCGGCATCGCGTATTCATTGAAGTCGCGCGGACCGTGTGTCGGCTCGGGATAATAAGGCTCGGGCGTTTCGTAGAGCGCATGGCTCACGCCCATCCAGGCGCCGCCGACCAGTTGCTGCTCCACCATCTTCGGATTGAGCGCGCGGCCAAGCTCATAGGCCGAGTCCATCCGCACCATCGCGACTTCGCCCGTCTCATCGTCGACCTCGACCTCGGCGACCAGGCAGGCATGCGCGTAGCAGGTGGCAGGCGACATCTCGCCGGTCTCGGGGTCGACCTCGGAGAGAGGCACGAGAAAGATGCCGCGCCCCGCGATGGTCTTGCCCTGCTTGAATTGCGCCGCGATCGCGACATCCTTGGTGGAAATCTTGCGATGCGGCGCGCCCTTTACATGGATATTGCCCTTGCCGTCGGTTTCAAGGTCGCTGGCGTTGACCTCGAGCTCCTCGGCGGCGGCTTCCATCATCACGCCGCGCGCCTCGCGTGCCGCGACCGCGACCGCGTTGCCGACGCGATGCGTGCCGCGCGACGCAAAGCTGCCCATGTCGTGCGGGCCGGTGTCGGAATCGGCGGTATCGACGTAGACATCCTCCACCGGCACGCCGAGTGTTTCGGCGGCAATCTGCCGCGTGACCGATTTCATGCCCTGGCCAAGGTCGATGGCCGACAACGCGACCGTGAATTTGCCGGTCGGATTGGAGTGCACCAGCGCCTGACTTGGGTCGCCGCCGAGATTCATCCCGATCGGATAGTTGATCGACGCCATGCCTTTGCCGCGATGCTTCATCATCGCCTCCGGGTGCCGAAGACGGATGAGAAGCGTGCCGCGCCGTGCTGCGCGCCCGGCACCGGCGAAGGTGGCGGGGCAGGGGGCGGAGGTTGTGACGGCGTGCGCTGGGGCTCGAGCGAGGCGGGTCGTATCGGCTGCGGCGCCGGCGCCGGAGGCGACGCGGCTAGCGGCCGGTCATAACTTGTGCGCTGTGGCGCCGGACGCGCAGGCGCCTGCGCGCCACCGTCGAGCCGCGTCTGCGGGATCGCGGCACGCGCGCCTCCGCCACCGACGCGCGAGGACATCCGCTTGAACTCTTCACGGATCGGCCACTTCGCCTTCTCGGCCGCGACCTGCACGCATTCGATCAGCGCAGTGTTCTTGGCCTCGCGCCGGTGTGCCTTCATGTCGCCGTCGCGATAGGCGTTGAGGATCCTAAACTCCATCGGGTCCATCCCGATGAGATGTGCGAGCTTGTCCATCTGGCATTCGATCGCGAAATCGACCGCGGTGACGCCGAAGCCGCGCATCGCGGTCGCGGGCACGCGGTTGGTGTAGACGCAATAGATGTCGGCATGGACGTTCGGGACCGTATAAGGCCCCGGAATGTGCGCCGCGCACTTGATGACCGCGTAGCTCGAAAGTCGTGTATACGCGCCGCTGTCGAGATAGCTGCGCACCTTGCGGGCGGTGAGCCGCCCGTCTTTCATTACGGCGTCCTTGACGTAGATGCGCTCGGCGCCGCGCGGCGAGCCGAACTGCATCTCCTCCTCGCGGCCGAGCACATAGCGCACCGGGCGACCGGTGAGCATCGAGGCTAGCGTCGCGAGCGGTTCGGTGAGCGAGTCGACCTTGCCGCCAAACCCGCCGCCGACCGTGCCGCCGATGAAGTGCAGCTTGTTCGACTGCACGTCCAAAATCTTCGCCGTGGTGTCGAGCGAGAAGAACAGCCCCTGCGCGCAGGTGTAGACGACGAAACGCCCGTTGGTTTCCGGCGCCGCGATCGACCCGTTGGTCTCGGTCGAGGCGTGCTCGATCGGCGACATCTGGTAGCGTTGTTCAAGCACATGGTCGGCCTGTGCGAAGGCTTGCTCCACGTCGCCGAAACGCAGCTTCTGGTGATCGTATTTGCCGTGATACTCGAAAGTGTTCTTCGGATAGGTCTCGTTGACCACCGGCGCGCCGGGCTTGATCGCTTCCTCGACGTCGAACACCGGCGTCAGCGGATCGTAGTCGACGCGGACTTTCGCCAGCGCCTCGAACGCCTCTCGCTCGGTGTTCGCCACGATGGCGATGATCGGCTCGCCCCTGTAGCGGACCTTGTCGGTCGCAAGCGACGGCTCGTCATCCTTGCCGAAATTCAACAGGCTGAGCAACGTGTTGAGATTGCGCGGCACGTCGCCACCGCGGATCACACGCCGCACGCCCGCTGAGCGCTCTGCATCGGAAGTGTCGATCCGGCGGATGCGAGCGTGATGATGCGGAGACCGCAGCACTTTAAGATGCAACAGTCCGGCGAGCTTGTGATCGTCGAAAAACGCCGTGTTGCCGGTGACATGTCCGATCATGTCCTGGCGCTGGGTCGGTTTTCCGATCTCGTTGAGATTGTCGTCGCGCTCGTCGGCGAAAATCTCTTTGCGCAGTTCCAGCATGATCGATTCCCTAGGCGCGCTGCCGGTTGCCCGCGGCGGCGAGAACGGCGTTGATGATTGGTTCGTAGCCGGTACAGCGGCAGATGTTGCCGGAAATCGCCTCGACCACCTCGGCGCGCGTCGGCGCCGGGTTGCGGTCGAGCAGCGCCTTCGCGGCCATCAGCATGCCGGGCGTGCAGAAGCCGCACTGGGCGGCGAAGTTTTCCATGAAGGCGGTTTGCAGCGGGTGCAGGCTCGCGCCGGCCTTCAGGCCGTCGGCAGTTTCGACCGACCGGCCGGCGACCGATTCCGCCAGCGTGATGCAGGAAAGGTGCAACTCGCCGTCGATCAGCACAGAGCATACGCCGCAGGTGCCCTGGCCACAGCCGAACTTCGGCGATGTGTCGCCAACGCCGTCGCGCAGCGCCATGAGCAGGCTCGCGCCACCATCGACGAACACCGCGACGTCCGAGCCGTTGTGTCGGAACTGGACCGGGGTTTTCATGGTGTACCCGCGAGCAGGCGCTTCAAATGCACCGCGATCATCTCGCGTCGGTACCAGGCGCTAGCAATCGCGTCGGTCGCGGGCGATGTGCCTTCCGCTGCGGCACCAATCGCCGACGATATCGTGGACTCGTCGAGCGCTCGGCCTTCGAGCGCCCGTTCAACCGCTTTCGCGCGGATCGGAGTCGGCGCCATCGCGCCGTAGGCGACGCGTGCGCCCGCGACACGGCCGCCCTTCATCGGCAGATGCGCCGCGATGGAGAGAATCGAGATGCCCTTGGGCTTGACACGCGCCACCTTGCGAAAGCGAAAAGCTTCCGGCGTCGCGGGTCGATTGAACGTGACACTCGCCATAAGCCCGCTGTTGCGCTCGCGGTTCGCCAGGAACTCCTCCAGCGGCGTCTCGCGCCCACCATAACTCCCCTGCATCGAGAGCGTGGCATCGAGCGCGAGCAGCGCGGCAGTGAAATCGCCGTAAGGCGAGGGCGCGAACAAATTTCCCCCGACCGTCGCCATGTTGCGGATTGCCGGACCGCCGACCGCGCGCGCAACCGGGTGAAGGAACGCCAGTTCCCGGTTGGCCATGATCTGCGCCATCGTGACGCCGGCGCCGAGCGTGACGCGCGCTCCGGCCGGGCGAATCTCCACGAAGCTGCGATCGGTCGAGCGCACCACCGTCGAGAGCGATGTGTCGCCCTCATTGATGGCACGCATCACCAGAGTACCGCCGGCAAGAAATCGCGCGTCACGATCCGAGGCGAGCGCCGATGCCGCTTCGCCGAGACTCGCAAATGTCTTCACGGTGATCGGCATGTCGTTCTCACGCTGCGGCGAGATGGCGGCGGATCGCCTCGAAGCCCGCCTGATAGATCTGCTCGCCCACCATCGCGGTCATCTCTGCCTCCTCGCCCGGCCGCGTGGTGAAGCGCGACTCCCAGCCCCAGAACGTGCGGTCGCCGTCGGTCACCGGCATCAGCCGCACATGCGCGACGTAGTTGAACAGCGGGATCGGCGTATCGAGCAGGCAATAGCTGAACGTCTGTTCGAGGTCCGACAGCGTGAGCAATTGCTCGCGCAATTCCGCGCCGTCCTTGAGGCGGAAGCGGCGCACGCAGCCGACCTTGTCTGACGGCGCGCCGCGCTCGATCGCGCTGGTCGCCACTGCCGGATGCCAGCGATCATGACCGTTGAAGTCGCGCAGCACCGCCCACACCCGATCCGCCGGGGCATCGATGATGGTGCTTTTCACGACGTGAGGCACGATCAGCCTCCGAACGCCCGCTTGAGTGAATCGAAGCCGCCCTGGAATACGCCGGTGCCGATCGTGGCGATCAGTTCGGCCTCGCGTTCCGGCGGGCAATCGAATTCGGCGGTCCATTCGGCGAAGGTGCGCTCGCCGTCCGTCACCGGCGTCAGCCGCAGCGTCGCCACGTAGTTCACGACACCCATCGGGGATTCGAGGATCGAATAGGTGCAGAACAGATCGTGGTCGGAGAGGCCGAGCAGGCGCTCGCGGATGCGGTCGCCGTTGCGCAGGCGGAAATCGCGTACGCACCCGATCTTGTCGGCCGGCTCGCCGTTCTCGATGCGGCTTTCGGCGATCGACGGATGCCAATTCGGCAGCCCGTTGAAGTCGCGGATGCGCGCCCACACGCGATCGGAGCGGGCGTCGATGACGCTTGATGTGTAGACGCGCGCCATTCTTATGCTTTCTCGCCGCCGGATGATCCGCCCGAGCCGCTTGATTTGCCGCGGCCGGAGCGGGTTCCGGCGGGCTTTTCACCGCCTTCGGTCTTTGCGGCGCGGGAGGTTGAGTCCTTGATGCCTTGCAGGTCGCGGGCCTCGCGGATCAGCCCGGGCAGCTTGGAGAGGCTGCCGCCCTCCATCCCGATTTCGGCCAGGATCGAGTCGATCAACGGCGCCTGCACACGATAGCGTAGCGCGGAGTCGATCACCTCGTCGGTGGCGTTGCGGCTTGAGCCGCCACCTCCGCCGCCGGCGAGCCCGTCCACATGCAGGATGCGGATGCCCTCGATCTTCTCCATCGGCTTGACGCTCTCGCGCACGATGCCCTCGATCTTGTCGAGCAGGCGGCGGCGGAACAGCGAGTAGCGCGCCTCATCGGTGAGCACGTTCTCGGCCTCATTGAGCAGCGTCTGCGCCTCGGCTTCGACCGCAGAGCGGATGCGCGACGCTTCCGCGGCGATGCGAGTCTCTTCGGCCTCCTTCTCGGCGATCATCACCTCGACGGTGCGGCGGCGCTTGGCGACCTCGCTCTCGCGCACCGTGCGCACGCGCTCTTCCGCCTCGGTGGCGCGCGCCCGCGCATTCTCGGCTTCGACCTGCGCAGCCGATTGTTCAAGCGACTTCTGATAGAGCGCGATCGCCTTGTCCATCAAAACGCTCTCGACAACTTTCTCGCGCTCGATTTCGAGCTTGCGCAAATCACGCTCGCGGCCGACCCGCGCATCGTCGAGGCCGCGGTCCGACGAGATGCGGGCGCGCTCGACTTCCTCGCGCGCCGCGATCTCGGCTTCCTGCAGTGACTGATTGCGCGCCACTTCGAGCTGCTCGATGGCGCGGCGCCGCTCGATGCGCGCGGCCTCCAGCGCACGCTCGCGCTCGACGTCGGTCTTCTCGACTTCCTGCCGCGCGACGAGTTCTGCCTGTTTGAGCGCCCGGTCGGCGCCGGTGCGCTCGATGCGCTTTGCCGAAACCATGATGGTGCGATCTTCCTCGGCAACTTCGACTGCCTTCTTCTGCTCGATGTTGAGCACCTCGCGCGCCTTCGCCGATGCAATGCGCTCCCGCTCCAGCGCGAGCTCGGTTGCGATGCGCGCCACTTCCACCGCCTCGCGCGCCGCGATCTCGGCTGCATCGACCGCCTTGGTACGGGCGATCTCGAGCGAGCGCACTTCCTCGTCCTTGGCGATGCGGGCTGTCTCGATGATCTGACGCGACGCGACTTCGGCGGTTTCGGTTGCCTCCGTTCGGGCAATGCGGGCGGCTTCGATTGCCTTCTGGGCTCCGATCTCCGCCTCCTCGATCGAGCGAGTGCGGGCGATTTCAAGCCCGCGGGTCTTCTCGTCCGAGGCAATGCGGTCGGCGTTCACCGCGGTCAATTGGGCAATGCGTAACTTTTCGGTCGCCTCGCGTGCCGCAATCTCGGCTTCCTCGACGGCGCGCGTGCGCTCGATGTCGCGGCGGCGCGTTTCCTCCTCGTTGATGATCCGCGCCTCGGTGACGGCGCGTTCCTGCGCGATGCGCGCCTTCTCAATGTGCTCACGCGACGCGATCTCCGCTTCCTCGACGGTACGAGTGCGCTCGATCTCCTTCTGGCGCACCTCGCGCTCGGAAGCGATGCGCGCTTCGCTGATGGTCTGCTGGTTGGCGATCTGTGCCTTCTCGACCTGCTCGCGGGCGGCGATCTCGGCTTCCTCGACGGTGCGGGTCCGTTCGATCTCGCGCTGGCGCACATCGCGCTCAGAGGCGATGCGCGCTTCGCTGATCGCGCGCTCATTGGAGATGCGCGACTTCTCGATTTCCTCGCGCGCCGCGATCTGCGCCTGCTCGGCCTCGGTATCGCGCAGCGCGCGCTCGCGCGCAAGCTCGGCGCGCTGCACGGCGCGGCGCACTTCGACGTCGCGCTGCTGGTTCAGCCGCGCGGTCTCGCTCTCACGCTCGATGTCGAGGGCCTGGCGCTCAGCTTCAAGATTGCGGGTACGGATCAGGATCATCGATTCCTGCTCGATATCGTTGCGCAGCTTGCGCCGCGTTTCGATCTCCTGGATCAGTTGGGTCAAACCCTCAGCATCGAACCGGTTTGACGGATTAAAGTATTCGAGGTCGGTCTGGTCGAGATCAGTGATCGCGACGGACTCCAGCTCCAAGCCGTTCTGCGCCAACCCCTCGGCGGCTGCCTCCTTCACGCGCGCGACGTAATTCCCGCGCTTCTCGTGCATTTCCTCCATCGACATTTCGGAGGCAACCGAACGCAGCGCCGAGACGAACTTGCCGGACAGGAGCGCGTGCAGCCGCTCCGGCTCCATCGTCCTGCGGCCGAGCGTTGCGGCGGCGATCGATACGGCTTCCTTCGTCGGCTTCACCCGCACGTAGAATTCCGCCTCGATGTCGACGCGCATGCGGTCCTTGGTGATCAGCGCGTCGGCCTTTTCGCGCACGATCTCCATCTGCAGCACGTTCATGTTGACCGGCGTGTAGTCGTGAATGAACGGCAGCACGAAGGCGCCGCCGTTGATGACCACCCGCTCGCCGAACAGACCGGTGCGTACGAAGGACACCTCCTTCGACGACCGGTGATAGAGCCAGTTCACCAGATAGACGATGATCGCGATGACGATGATCGCGATGATCAGCCACAGGATCAGTTGCCCGATGAGCACGCCTGACATGTCTTCCTCCCCGTGCGGGTTTTTGGCCCGCTTCCCGGCTAACGCCGGCCGATCTGCTTGAACTTCCGCGTCTGTTCGGTGAGCGCGACCTCGACCGGCAGCCGTTCCATCGACGAGGCGCCGTAGAAGCCGTGGCAGTTTGTCGTATTCCTCAAGACGAACTCGGCATCGGCCGGCTCGGCGACGGGCCCGCCATGCACCAGCACGATGACGTCGCGCCGCACTTTCAGCGCAGCCTCGGACCAAGCATCGACCAGCGCCGGGCAATCGGCAAGCTTCAGCGCAGCTGAGGCCCCGATTGCGCCGCCGGTGGTCAGGCCCATGTGGCACACGATGATGTCGGCGCCGGCCTTGGCCATTGTGGCGGCTTCGTCGGCGTTGAACACGTAGGGCGTGGTCAGCATGTCCTTTTCGTGCGCCTTGGCGATCATATCGATCTCAAGGCCGTAGGACATTCCGGTCCCTTCGAGGTTCGCCCGGAACGTGCCGTCGATGATGCCGACAGTCGGGAAGTTCTGCACGCCGGAAAATCCGATCGCCTTCACCTGGTCGAGGAACACGTCCATCTGGCGGAACGGGTCAGTTCCGTTCACGCCCGCGAGCACCGGCGTGTGCTTCACAACGGGGAGCACCTCCGCCGCCATCTCCATGACGATCGCGTTGGCGTCGCCATAGGCCATCATCCCGGCGAGCGAGCCGCGCCCCGCCATCCGGTAGCGGCCGGAATTGTAGATCACGATCAGATCGATGCCGCCTTCTTCCTCGCACTTGGCCGAGAGCCCCGTACCGGCGCCGCCGCCGACGATCGGCTCGCCGCGCGCGACCATTTGGCGGAATTTCTCCATCAGGGCGGAGCGTTCGAACCGCATGGCTACCTCGCCGCCCTGCGGCGCACGGTGCGCACGCCACGCACTGCACGGTACGCCTCGAGAACCGCGGCCACGAAGGCCGGATCGTTGATGTGCGCCGGCACGCGCACCAGTTGGCGCTGCGCGGTCTGCCGCACGGTCTGTTCGAGCGCGCGGAACAGCGCGGCGTCGGCGGCCTGGTCGTAGAAGGGCTGGCCCTGCTTATCGAGCGCCGAAATCCCGCCCTCGGGCAGCAGGAAACGCACCGGCGCATCCATCTGGTTGAGCCGCTCGCCGATCCAGCGCCCCAGCCGCTCGTTCTCGTCCGGCGTGGTGCGCATCAGCGTGACTTGCGGATTATGCTGATGCAGCTGCCGGCCCCGATAGCGTTCCGGCACGGTGTCGCGCGGTCCGAAATTCACCATATCCAGCGCGCCGACTGAACCGACATAAGGCATGCGCGCGCGGATAATCGCGCCGAAGCGGTCCTCGGTCGCCGGGAACACGCCGCCCATCAGCAGATCACAAACCTCGGTGGTGGTGATATCGATCACGCCTTCGAGCTGGCCGCCATCGATGAGCTTCTCCATCGACTGTCCGCCGACGCCGGTCGCATGGAAGACGAGGCAGTCGTATTCGCCCGAGAGCGCTGCAGTGAGCTGCTGCACACAGGGTGTCGTGACGCCGAACATCGTGAGCCCGATCGCGGGCAGTTCAGGCCGAGCCGCGCGGCCGCTACGCGCCTCGCGGGTCGCAGCAAGTCTTGCCTTGACCATCCCGGCCATCGCCTGCGCGCCATTCGCCAGCACTTGCCGCGAAATCGCGTTCAGGCCCTGCACGTCGGTGACCGAATACATCATCATGATGTCGGCCGGGCCCACATAACGCCCGACATCGCCGGACGCGACGGTGGAGATCATGACCTTCGGGACGCCGACCGCGAGGCGGCGCATCGCGGGGGTTACGAGCGATGTCGCGCCCGAGCCGCCCGCCGAGATGATTCCCGCGATACCGCTCTGGCGCGCGATCCAGGCCTCGAAGGCTTCCGCCATGGCGGCGACTGAAGCGCCACGATCTCCGGTGAACACGCCGGACGAGCCACGCGGGTGATGCAACGCGACTTCCAGCGGCGCCACGTCGGCGGCCGAATGTTTGCCGCTGGTCGAAAGGTCGACCAGCCGCGTGCGAATGTCATTCTGCTTCAAGAGATCGCGGATGAAGCGCAGTTCCTCGCCCTTGGTATCGAGTGTGCCGGCCACAAGCACGATCGGCGGCCCGCTCGCGGCGAGCGGTTTGATCTCGGCGCGTCGGCTCGCCGCCTCGTCGAGGGAGACCACGCTCGGTGTGCTCGTGCGGGCCGCGGCCTCGATCCTGGCGACCGCCACCGGCTGCGACCAGCGCGTCGGCAGCGTCGGGTTCGACATATAGATGCGGGTGGACTCGCGGCCAGACTGGCGCGGAGATACCACGCTATCCACCGCGGCCTGCTCGGCGACAATCGCGTCTTCAATGCCGTGACGCCCGACACCGAGCAGGCGCTGCTGCAGGGCGCGATCCGCCGCCAACTGCTGCGCCGCGATTACGCGATTGATGCGGCCATTGACCATGATGGCGACGTTTTCAGAGACGGAGGTGGCGACACCGATGTTCTGCTCGATGACGAGCACCGCCATCTCGCCGTCCTCGGCAAGGCGCACCAGCATCTCCTCGACCTGCTGTACGATCACCGGCGCGAGCCCCTCGGTCGGCTCGTCCATGACCAGCAGGCGCGGATTGGCGAGCAGCGCGCGCGAGATTGCGAGCATCTGCTGCTCGCCGCCGGAAAGCTGGGCGCCGCCATTGTTCTTGCGTTCGGCG
>Ga0193717_1001610_pt1 | contig 13686 bp, 10 predicted proteins | sample U2c2metaG_FD_145900 | JGI IMG/M metagenome (GOLD analysis project Ga0193717, IMG submission 145900) | Soil microbial communities from a riparian zone of the East river system, Colorado, United States - U2c2 | ecosystem: Environmental > Terrestrial > Soil > Riparian zone | place: USA: East River... | reverse complement strand
CACTTTGAACTTGTAGCCGTCGTACCGATTCAATCCATACTGTGAACCAAACCATATGAAGCCCTGATCATCTTGTACGATTTGGGATACTCTCTTTTGTGATAGGCCACCTTCCGTAGAGATTCGTGAGAAATGAATGTCCTTTCCATCAACCACGGGCAGAGTGATCGTACGAGGGTTCACATTTACTTGTCCTACCATATCCGCGTTGACGGTGCGGTTCTTGGCGTATCCCGCAGCGTTTTGAACTGTCGCCCAAAGGGCTACACACAGGAACGAGAGGAGGAGGCAGCCCGCTCTATTTCGAATGAGGGCCGCGAACAGGCGCATTCCTTCATAGGCATCGGAAATCGCTACCTTTGTCATTTCTTCTCGAGGATTCGAAGGCTAACCATTTGCTGAAATCATACCTGTGTTGACGCCCGAATTTCCGAACGGTCGCCGCTTACGATATCTATTCTTAGAATGGATAGGTCTGAATCTGAAGATGGACGCTTTGATGCGATTCTTTGATCCCCCTTTCGATCTGTTCCGGCCGCGATTCCCTTGGGCGTCGATCGACGTGCGCGAGGTTGAGTTCGAACACGTCACGTTTAGAACTTCGCGATCTTGCCGCTGCGGGTGTTCCAAAACCGAGCAAGCTTGCGCGGGCAAGAAAATCGGTAGATCGGAGGCATGCTGCTATTTCGAAATCGATTCCAGATATTGATAATCCATTGCTGCTGCTTCGATTGCGGTGGTCCCAATGAATGGAGGTTCTTGCTCGATAAAAAAAAGCTCCACCCCTGCAGCTCTGGCTGCAACCAGAATCGGCTTGTACTTGATGTATCCGGCACCTAGCACGGTACCCTGTGGCACCGAAGAGGGCTCAAGTGAGGTACTCGGTTGTGCTGTTTGCACGAAATCCTTGATGTGGACCATGCGATAGCGGTTCGGGTAGCGCTTAAAGTAGTCAATTGGGTTGCACCCCGCGGCGACCATCCATCCGCAATCAAGCTCAAGCATTACAAGGTTGGGATCCGTGGCGGCGACGAAGATGTCGTAGCCGATTTTCGCTTGGCCTAAGTCTTTGAACTCAGTGTTGTGGTTGTGGTAAGCAAGCTGAAGGCCGGCTTTCTTTGCAGAAGTGCCAAGTTGATTGAAGAACTCCGCCATTGCCTTGTATTCGTCTGGTCCCGCCGCCCCGCCAGTCTTGTTGTGGTCGAACTGTCCTATGAACGAGCTGACCACATATTTAACTCCAAGAGTGTTTGCCTGATCAAAAATGGCGGATGGATCACCATCGTCAAAGTTGAAGAAGTGAGTGCTATTGCACTTTAGGCCTGCACTATCCAAGGCTGCTCGAAACTGCTTTGCAGATAGTCCCGCAAGACCCGCGCCTTCTACTTCTTTGTAACCGATGCTGCGAATGGTTTTCAGCGTACCGTTGACATCAGCCTTAAGCTCTTTGTCCACCGTGTAGAGCTGAATCCCTGGATAAGTTACGAGTGGCTCGGCCCATAGAGGCGACGTGAATGAATCGACAATGGAAACGCCCGCAATTGTAGCGGTGCTCGTACGCATGAATGTTCTACGGGTGATCGGCCTAATCATGGTAGCTTTCCTTCCTCCTTCAGTTTCCTTAATTCTGATCCCCATTAGTGAGCGGGGTTTGTGCCGCACTACGGTAATGTGAAGGCGACGTAGACGCCCTTCGCCGGTGCGATCTGGTAGCGCCCTCCGCCAGTGGCGACGACGATGAACTGTTTTCCATCGACCATATACGTTGCAGGAGTCGCTCTACCTGCATATGGAAGTTTCGTCTCCCATAGCAGCTTTCCTGTTCGAGCTTCGAAAGCATGAAATTTGTAGTCATAGAGGCTGGCGCCGATAAAGACGATCCCAGCAGCAGTGACGATTGGGCCTCCATAGTTTTCCGATCCGGTGTTCTTCATTCCTTTGGCGGCGAGGTCGGGATACTCACCGAGAGGGATCTTCCATAGATATTCCCCGGTGTTGAGATCAATCGCGTTCAGTGTTCCCCATGGCGGCGCGATTGCCGGGTAGTGATCGGGATCGAGGAACTTTCGATAGCCAGTGAAGCTGTATTGTGGACGAGGCTTGCGTGTCTCGATGCTCGGCGTGCCCAACGCATCCGTATCCGCCGCGGTTGCGGCGACGGATTCCATCTCCTTTTTGTCGCTTGAGAGATCCTTGGGAGTGGCTGTCGGGTTCTTCAAAAACGTTAACAATTGATCGAGCTGGGAATCATTCAGATTCGGGAAGGTGGGCATTCTGCCTTTGCCGTGGTGGACGACAGATTTGAGCTGGTCGCCTGAAAGACGTTTGTCTATTCCAACAAGAGAAGGAAAGCCCGGAGGTGAACCACTGCGGTCTGCTCCGTGGCAGACGCTGCATTGGCTACGATAGATTGCTTCGCCTGGACTCTTTATAACGTCATTTTGCTGGAGGCCCCCCGTCCAGGCCATCTCGTTGGCGTTAATGTAGATGACCCCAGTCTTCACATCTACTGCGGGACCACCCCATTCGGCACCACCGTCGAAGCCGGGAAAGATAACAGTTTGTTTATCGAGGCCGAAGGGGACAAACTGGCCTTCGCTGCGGAATGTTCGAAACTCTTTAACTGCCCACGCATGAGCTTCCGGTGTACGGTTCGTTAGCATATCCTCAGTGAGGATCTGGCGTGCATATGGGGCGGGCTTCAACGGATGAGGTTGTCTCCGCGAAGCCGTTTCTCCCGGGACAGTACTTGCTGGATACTTCCGCTCTTCAATCGGGAATAGAGGGGCACCTGTGGAGCGATCGAAGAGATAGAGGAATCCCTGTTTCGTCGTTTGGGCAATGGCATCGATGTTCTTCCCGTTATGCCGAACCGTCACCAGAGATGGAGCAGAAGGGAAGTCCCTATCCCAGATGTCATGATGAACGCCCTGAAAATGCCATATCCTTTTACCGGTATTGGCATCGAGGGCCAATAGCGTGTTGGCGAACAGGTTGTCGCCAAGCCGATCGCCGCCGTAGAAGTCAAACGCCGTCGACCCGGGTTGGTACGTAGACGATTCCTCTTTCTACATCGAGACTCATTCCGGACCAGTTGTTGGCTGCACCCGCATGTTGCCAGGCGTCTGCAGGCCAGGTCTCATATCCAAACTCCCCCGGATGTGGGATGGTGTGGAACGTCCATTGAGTCGTGCCGGTATGGACGTCGTAGGCACGAATGTCCCCCGGCGCCGCCGGCAGGGTCTCGGGCATCTCTCCACCAACAATGATGAGGTCCTTATAGATAATTCCGGGTGTCGTCAGCGCGACCGACTGGAGATGATAGTCACCGCGGAGGCCCTTTCGTAGATCAATGCGACCGTCTTCTCCGAAGTCTGTAATTGGCTTTCCTGTCTTCGGGTCAAGCGCATAAAGATAATTCATGATCCCGGCGAACAGTCGTGCCTGCTTCCCATCGGTCCAATACGAGAGTCCGCGAGTCGGCTGTTCCGCTGTGATGCCGGAATCGAACTTCCACAAGAGTTTCCCTGTAGCTGCGTCCAGCGCGATCACTTTTTGGGATGGAGTATAGGAATAGAGCACCTTTCCTACCACCAGGGGGTTGGTCTCCATTCCGCCGTCTTCGCCGGTGTCGTATGTCCAGGCGATTCTGAGCTTCGAAACGTTACTCTTGTTGATTTGATGCAGCGGTGAGTAATGGTCGTTTGCAGGTTGTCCTCCATACGTCGGCCAATCCGATGCGGATTCTTTTGATGGGGTGGAGGTGCGAGCGACAGTAGTGAGCGTCCAGGGTCCGCCAACAATGCCTGCTAGGATTGCGATCGTAAGGAACACTCTAAGTATTTTGCGTGAAATCATTTTCCATCCTGAACAACTGAAACATTTCAACTCAGACCCAGCCGCCGTCGACGATGAAGTTCTGATTTGTGATTACTGAGCTGTCATCTGAGGCAAGGAACAAGACCGTTCGTGCGACATCGATAGGGACCAAACATTTTTTCAATGCTTGCCTGCACATGATCTCCGTTTCATACTCCGGGGTCCACCACAGCTGCTTTTGACGTTCGGTTAACACTGCACCTGGCAGCACGCTATTCACCCGGATATTCGAAGACCCAAGCTCGTGGGCCATTGCTCGTGTCAAACCAACAATAGCTGCCTTTGCGGTTACATAAGCCGGTAACCCCGTCGATGGAATCATCCATGCAATCGAACTCATGTTGATGACCGAACCTCCGCCGGCTGATTTCATACCCGGACTCAGTGCCTGGATCGTGAAAAAGTGATGCCGCAGATTCACGTTCATTCGATTGTCCCAGTAGTCCGGAGTCACCTCATTGGAGTTGTGCCTGTCGTCATTTGCGGCGTTGTTTACCAGAATTCGAATTGTCCCTAGATGGCTCTCAACTTGATCAACGGCCGAACGTAGAGCGTCTATGTTAGTGATGTCACACTGCACAAAGAGAGGTTCGTGGGCAGATCGTCCTTCCAACCTCCCAATCAATTCTTCTGCTGATCGCGTAGCCACATCCAGAAAGGCGACTTTGGCCCCCTGATGTGCAAATTCTTCAACCATCGCGGCACCGATCCCAGAAGCTCCTCCTGTAATAAGGACAGTCCTGTCGCGCAAGCTTGGATAGCACGCATATTGATTGCTTACAATCATTTCGATTTCCTCTAAAATTCCGTTTGCTACCTCGATATCAAGCAACAGGATAATCGCCAGTTTCTGTCTTGCCGCGGCACTTAAAAGGAAGACTAGTCACCGAAGCAGCTTACTCAGCCGCACATGCCCGATTCAATTGCTGTGGTTTATGTAATTAGGTTAGTGGTTTATAGATTTGCGTAGGACTTGAAGCGGGTCAGACACAGCTGGGATCGTTCGATGATTTAATCGCCGTCACGGATTGAGGGATTGTTTGCCATGTACGAACTCAGATAGTCGAGAGCCGGCGGTACCGGCCTGGTGTCTGACCAAACGTTCTTACAAAAAGAGTCGTCATATGCTGAACAGACTTGAAGCCGGACTCCGCAGCGATCTGTTTCAGCGGTAAGTCGGTCTCCGACACCAACCTTCTCACACGCTCGAGCTTCGTGTGGCCTATAGCTATGTGAATGGAGTAGCCGAGAGCTGACGAAAAGCGGGTTTCTAGCCCAGAACGAGAGATGGCGACAGCGCTCACAACCTGCGGAACCTTAATCCCTTCCGAAGAATGTTCACGGATAAACGCCATCGCCTGCGCAACTTTGGGATCATCGATCGCCAATATATCCGTCGACTGCCGGGTGACAACGGTTGTGGGGTCGAAGACATATTGACGCTTTCGGGAACTGCGGCCTTGTATCATTTGGTCGAGCAGCGCAGCCGCAGCGTAGCCTAATCCTTTGGCGCCCTGTTCAACGCTACTTAGGGGCGGACTGCTCAAGCGACATAGAAGTTCATCGTTATCGACACCCACGACCGCGACCTCATCGGGTACTGCGATGTCATATGCTCGACACGTTTCAAGGACCTGTCGCCCACGGTTATCATTTGCCGCCATAACACCGAGCGGTTTCGGTAGCTTCCGTAGCCATTCTCCCAACGAGCGCTGCAGAGTGGCCCAGTTATGGTTTGACCGAGGGATTCCATCGAAAATGGCGCAAGACGTGGCACGCCTACGAAGGTAGCCTTCAAACGCCTCCTGGCGTTCCTGGGACCAACCGTTGATGGGACTCTTTGCGTAGCCGCAGTAGGCAAAATGCTTGAAGCCTCGATCGAGCAGGTGATCCGCTGTGAGCGTCGCGATTGCTTTGTTGTTCGTGTAGAGGTATGGGATGGCCGACCCTGTCACGTACCATCCATATCCGCCTCCGAATCCAACGACAGGCAATCGGGCCCGGGTAACCCGCCGGGCGATGCCGGGATCGTCGAAATTTCCAATGATGCCATCGCCTTCCCACGAGCGCAGGTCAGGCAATCGCTGGTCTTTCAATGCGTTTTCTTCAATGAAGACGCTGTAATGATGACCCTCCTGCAAGTACGCAGCGACGCCAGACATCACCTTGAGATCATATGTCGACCGTGCATCGTAGATGAGTGCGATCCTGCGCGTTGAATGGGTCATCCTAATATTTGTAGCCGATGCTCCTTGCCAGGTATGTAGTCACTCCCTAGTACACGAAGAGTGGTGGAAAGCAAAGGTCACGGATCAGCAATACCGGAAAATACAGGGAAAACACAAAAGCGCGCCACGATTAGCTGTGGCGCGCGCTGCGGCCGGGTTCTTCTCTTGCTGAGAACTAGAAGTCGTACCTCAGTGCAAATTGAACGATTCTTGGGTCACCGGCACTGTTGATTTGGCCGAACGATGGTGAAGTCATCGTGGTGTCCGGCTGTCCAAGATTGGTCCAATTCATCAGGTTGAATATGTCAGCCCGGAATTGGAACGCACCCAACTCATGCGGCAATGGGAACTTCTTCATGACGGAGATATCATTCTGAACGAAGCCCGGACCAACGATCGTGTTGCGTCTCACGGTGCCGAACTTACCGAGAGCAGGTTGTGCAAACGATGCCGTGTTGAAGTATTCGGCCTCTAATTCCCGGCGCGAACGACCGAAGTCGAGTTTAGGTGGGCCGACGATATCGGCACGTATCATGCCACCGTTCGGGCGAGAGTAGCCGATCAGAGCATTGTCCTGACCGGAGTAAATGGACTGAGGTCTCCCGCCGTTATAGCGGAAGATGCCGCTCAGCCTCCAGCCACCGGCTACCGCTGTGAGCAGCCCTCTGCCATGCAAGCTTGGGAGATCCCACAATCCGTTCATTGAGAAGATTTGGCCGACGTTGAAGTCGGAGAGTCCGCGTTCGGCCCGTCCCCAATTGTTTGGGTCCTGGGCACCAGATCCCAACAAGGATTGAGACCGGTTGTCGATCGATTTGCTCCAGGTGTAAGAACCATTCACGGAATACCCGTGGGCAAACCTCTTTTGCACGCTCATCTGGAGAGCGTGGTAATTCGCGTCAGTGTCGGAGAAGAGGCCAGGCATGCTGCCGTAGTATTGCGGGAAGATCGGTCGTCGCGACTGTGCGTTATCTTCCGTCGCTCCCGGCTGATAGGTGGCAGCGTTGATGTCGCGAGAATCATAAAGATGATGCGACACCGTCCCAACATACGCAGCTTCAGCGAAGATGTCTGAACCAAACCGGTGCTGGATGTTGAGATTGAATTGTTGAATGTCCGCCGGTCGGTAATTTGGATCGATATACGATTGGGTGATGCCGGGAAATGGTCCGAAGCTTGGATTCTTTGGGTCGTAAGGTAGTGGGTCCGTCTGCCCCGCCCAAGGGTCTTTCGTAGAAGGCGGCGTAGTGCTGAAACTCACGAGGAACGGTTCGTTGTTTGTTTGGATTGCCGCGACCTCTTCGTTGATCGCGGCATGGAAGAGTCCCCAGGCACCGCGTAATGAAGTCGACCCATCGCCGAAGATGTCCCACGCAAAGCCGAGACGAGGTTCGGCGCCCCACTTCCAGCCTTGGTAAAGCCCAGGCAGAACACCCTTGTCTCCAGGAACGAGAAGTCCCGGAGGGGCTGTTGGGTACACAGTAGATTGAGCGCCGGGTGTATAGGTATAGGTCGAAACGTTCCCGCGCTTCTGGGTCCAGGGCGTTTGGTAGGCCCAGCGGAGACCAAGATCGATCGTCAGCCTCTTGGTGAGTTTGTAGTTGTCTTGAAAGAACGGTTGGACGATTGTCGAGGTACCATTATCGACGATAGTAGTCGTCACGCTGAAGTTCTGAGGCCGACCGATCAGGAAGTCAGCTGCCGAGTTGCCGGTGTACAGACCCGAGAAGTTGAAGCCCATCGCCGGATAAGCGAGGTCTCCGTTCTTCTGATAGTTGACCATGATCCCGGTCTGGATGTCGTGCTTCCCATGGGTCCAGGAGACGATGTCATCAATCTGGCGGAAATACGATGGCTCATCTATGAACCACCCAGAACCCAGCGAAAACCCGCTCGTGCTTATGCTCGGAGTTTGGGGATATGGGGTGAATCCATTGGTGTTGATGCCAAGTTCTTGGGCCGACTTACCGTTCTTCGTGGTATCCGATATTCCTTCTGGACGCGAATAGGATATCTGCGCCTGGTTGAGCAGATTAGGACTGAAGGTGTGGGTCCAGTTGAGAGCGTAGCTCTGGAAGGTCCCGCTCGAGGGACTTGCAAAGAACGGAATAGCACCCGGCGAGACACTCGAAGTGTTGTTTCGGAACAAGCGGAACCATACTCTGTCCTTGGCTCCCAGGGTCTGATCGATCTTGACGATATATTGGTTTGCCGTGGTTGGTACTGCTTGGGCAAGGCGTAGACTCCCATCCGGCTGATTTGGCAGTGGCACATACAGATTCATCACATTAGTAGCGACGCTGTCTATCCTGTTGGCCGGAATGATGTTACCTGGGAACGGAAGGTCAGTTGCAGGATCCTTGATGAACTGCGAAGGGAGCAATGCCGAAAAGTCGCCGGTTCGTTGATTTGCTGTCAGCGGAAACGCAACCGTAAGTGCCTGTTGATGGATCCGAAGACCTTCGTAAGCGAAGAAGAAGAACGTCTTGTTGCGGCCGTTGTACTTGGGCAGAAGAACTGGCCCACCGATGTCACCACCGAACTGGTTTTGGCGTAGCATAGGCTTTCTTGTGCCGGCTGGAGTGAGTGCGTTGGCCGCGTCGAAAGCGTCGTTGCGCAGGTACTCCCAAAGACTGCCGTGGAATTGATTCGTTCCCGATTTGGTCACCGCAAGAATGACGCTGCCGCCCGCTCTTCCATACTCTGCGCCGTAGCTATCGGTGAGGACTCGAAATTCCTGCAATGCGTCAACCGTAGGGAGATTTTGGCTGGTATTCGAAATTGCATCAGTGAATGTGGTGCCATCCAGCATCAGATTACCAAAGTCGGTTCGGCTTCCGGAAATGCTGAATGACGGTCCGCTACGGGCCCAGGTGACATAAGTCGGTGTATTCGAGACGGCTACGCCCGGCAGCGTCTGGAGAAAGTCCAAGGCATTTCTGCCATTCAGTGGGAGGCTGTTCAACCGCGCAGTATCGATGGTCTGGCCCAATGTTGCGTTGGTAGTCTCGATGTTTATGGCGTTGCCCTCCACTGTGATCATTTGGTCCACTCCGCCGACCTGCAAATGGACGTCCACGCGAATGTTCTGGGCGACTGGGACGAGTACATCAGTTCTGGTAAACGACTTGAACCCGCTTGCTTCAACCGCCACCGAGTAATGGCCGACAGGCAGCAATGGCACCAGGTATGTACCTTCGGCAGTGGATACAGTGTTCTTGGTAAATCCTGTATCCGTGTCTGTAACCCGCACTGTGGCTGATGGAACCACAGCTCCATTCTGATCAGTAATTAACCCGAGCAACGACCCAGTGGTTTGCGCCCACCCGCGCCCGCAAGCCAACACTAAGACCATCATCAAAATCAATCTTCCAGCCGATGCATTGCGGACTTGGTCCGTCCAACCTTTGCAGTCACTCATGAGCTTCCTCCCGTACACAGACGTCAAAACCACCCCGTCTACGCTCCCGATATTGAAATGCGCAGCTTGTTCGCGTCAGACCCACGCGAGATCTCAGGTGGCATGGCTATGAAACGGGTAAACGCTACGCGGGCACGGCCTTGACTCGCAATGCCGGCAATTTATGTAATTTAGGCAAAGTTTTATAGCTTTTACCAAAGGCGATTGTGACGGCTTGATCGCGCCAAACATCCCATAAAAGTGATCCATAGGCCGGCTCGGAGAAAAGGCAAAAACAGGGTCTTCGGTTACTTCTCTGGCGTGTAAGATTCGTGAACCGCTGCCTGCGTTATCGAATCGACGTCGTGCTGGCCTAACTTGTTTGGTCATTAATGCAAGTAAGTGTCGATCCGGGTTCTAAGCGCGGAGTAGTCACTAGCTCCTTGAACTCACGCCGTCGCTCGCAATTGCGCATGCACTGTCGGAAGAGCCACGCAGGTTTCCGTCCGTAGCCCCGCCAGCACAATCTTCTTGCGCCCTGTCTGCTCGATCGCTGCAACGAAGTTCTTGTCGTTCCAGGAATTTATGGACGAACGTTCGATCGGTTGCTTACCCGGGAACACGTATCGGGTCCGCGGCCACAGGTCTCCGCTGAAACTCATCGGATCGACCGTCGTCAGCACCACCGGAACATCGAATACCCGCGCCGCTTTCCTAAACGCGACAGTACAGTTAATGATTTCCTTGCGATCAAAGTTACTCGTTCCGAACAACATTTGCCGTTGGTGATCGATCAGCGCCACGGCGCAGTTATCGGGAGTGAGAAGTCCTTTTCGCTACGTTTCGATGTTCCGTTATTTTGATCCATATTCGTTCTCCGTTGGTTCTGTAGTTGCGTTTTCAAATCGCTTCGGGTATTCGTTTGCGGTGTCCACAGCCTTCGCAACTATTGTGCTTGCGACGAAAGCTGCAGTGACGTGGCGATACTAGGAACGGTACGGAGCGAGATAAATTACATGTTCCTTATAAGGGGGTGCTGGGGATCTATCACACGCAGACACACCGCCCTTGCTGAGAACGCATTGGTACAGGATGCAGTCTTAGAGTGCTGAACAATAGTGGTCGCTTTCCATTTATGTCGAATGTGACGTTCGAAAGCGACGGTGGCAGAAGGACCTTGGTTGTCGTACGTGCACACACTTTGCGACGACTACATGAAGATGTAATTGTTTAGAGTGGAGATGATTGCTAGGATTCGCGCTATTGGATGGCTAATTGTACCGACGATCCTGCCGAGATCTCAAATCGACCACAGCTTAAGCGACGAAGATCTGTGAAGAGATTCGTGGCGAATGCGACGAGACCTGAAGAGGATATTGGGAAAAGCTTCCCTAATTTGTTGTACACCAGCGCGGTTTGTCACAACTTAGTCTGGCGTTGCCGCTCCTGTTTGGCGCGGCGTACTCGATTTGCATATGGCGGGCTGTCCTCACACATAGCTGCCAGAGCGAGCCCCTGGGAGGACGAACATATGAGACGCACTGAACTTGAAATCAATCAGCAAGATATGTGGAGAATGTTGGTCTTCGAACAGCGTATGACGCTCACACTCGCGGTTGAGATGCTATTGCGTTGCCAATTATCTCCCGAACAGATTCTGATAAAGACGGCTACTGCACTGGAAGGCTCGTACTACGACTCGTGAAATTGTGCGAGGGCAAAGACTAGAGCCCGTCGCACGATGGCAATTGCGAATGTTGCGGGACTGGCGCTGCAAAATTATCGGTTCAAGTAGAAAGGCATTCACATGACAACTCAGGAACTGAGCATAGAACAAGAAGAAATGTGGAAAACGTTCTTCGACGACAATCACGCAGACCTCGTCATTGTTGCTGAGACACTTTTGCGTTGCCCATTTTCTCCCGAGAGAGTCCTCCGCAAGGCATTGTCAGACTTGGAAGGCTCGTCCAGCGAGATGACTTTTGAACAGGCAATCCGAGCCGTCATCGATACCGCGATTGAGTACAATCGGGAAACCGCCAACTCACCGCTCCAAGTGAGGACATCTCCACGCGCTAAATTGAGAGTTCCCGGAATCTCGGAAATTGTTAGGCTCCCATGGCCGGAACGGGCAGTGTATTTTCTGCGCGGAGTACTTCATTATTCCTGCGAGGAGACCGGTCTTCTTCTCAATCTGAGCGACATACAGATCAACCAGCTCTACAAGTTTGCAGCAAGGCGTCTTGGTTACGAAAGCAAGACATCATGTCGCTGACGAACATCTCGAATAGAGGACGAGCATCTCGAATGGAGAAAGCTCCGCTACCAGTACTCCCGAAGGTTCGCTTCCAACACGTTTATTTCATCGAGTGTCTGCTTCGCTGCCCTGCTACGCAGGCCAAATATTCATCTACAATGACGTTCCGCGCGGCCGGAAGATGCGAACGAGATGCGTTCTCTTTATTACAGATGTATTGAGGCGAAGTTATGCAGCTAATGCGAAGCGAAGCGGCTCCGCCTACTACTAGGAATATGCAATATCTTCGCGCTTGAGTCTTGGTTAGGATGACCTCGTTGCCTTGAAAGATGGGCTCGTCGAATTGGGATGAGTGTGTTGGTTCGATCAGTTCCGGGTCTGTTACAGACTCTACCGTTCCGCGCAGGGGCGTCTTTAGACGTCATCGATGAGATGTGTTCTGAAAAGGAGAAATACCAATGTCTGCTGACATAGCCATCCGTCGTATCGCAATCGTTGGAACCGGGGTCATCGGTGCCAGTTGGGCCGCACTGTTCCTCGCACATGGTCTCGAAGTGATCGCCACGGACCCAGCTCCAGATGCCGAAGAGAACCTGCGCGAGTATATTGATGACGCTTGGCCTGCCCTTGAGCAGTTGGGGCTGTCGTCCGGCGCTTCAAAGGAGCGTCTCTCGTTTACGAACAAGTTGAGCGATGCCCTTGAGGGTGTCGATCTGGTTCAAGAGAACGGGCCGGAGAGGCCTGACTTCAAGATCAAGTTGTTCGCCGATATGGACGCGCTCACTCCGGAGACCACGATCCTCGCTTCTAGCTCGTCGGGCATCCCCATTGGCATCAGCCAATCCTCGTGCAAACATCCTGAGCGCTGTGTGATCGGCCACCCTTTCAATCCACCTCATTTGATTCCTCTGGTCGAGGTGGTCGGTAGTGAAAAGACATCGTCTGCCACGATCGAGCGCGCTATGGTGTTCTACGCTTCAATCGGTAAGCGACCCATTCATGTACGAAAAGAGGTGGTCGGCCATGTCGCGAATCGTCTTCAAGCCGCTCTTTATCGCGAGGTTGTCTACCTGATCGAGCAAGACGTGCTCAGCGTTTCGGACGCAGATGCCGCGGTGAGCTGGGGGCCGGGACTGCGTTGGGGCCTCATGGGACCGAATCTGCTCTTCCATCTAGCCGGCGGCCAGGGCGGTATCCAGCACTTCATGGAGCACCTTGCAGGTCCGATGACCACATGGTGGAAAGACCTCGGCAATCCCGAGTTCACACCCGACTTGAAAGAGAAGATCGTCCAAGGGGTTCTGACGGAGGCCGGCAATCAATCGATCGACGAACTTGCTGAGGAACGCGACAGCCTATTGCTTGGACTGCTTGCCCTGAGAGGTGCGGCGAAGTAGAGAAGTTCGAGAGTCAACCCTGCGCAGTTGGATGAACGGAACGAAGAGGAATCTTATGTCATTGTCACCAAACGACACCAAGGCGCCTGCCAATAAGAGCGGTCGCGTGTACTTCATCGATGCAAGGTACCGTCTGCTCTCCGTCAATCCCGATAGAAACGACCTCAAAGTATTTGATGGAAGGGATTGGACTCGCGCTTGAGGTCTCCGGTGATCGGATGTTCATGTCCGATCTGGGAGGCTCGCTTTACGCCGCAAGTCTGGACGGCGACGTGCAGGACGCTGCTCGCTGTTCAGGGGAATCTGACCGACGTAGCTTACGTCGACTGATCTGTAACAGTCAGCACATTTCGCATTCGCGTTCCCGTTGGCACAACGAAAAAAGAAATCTGGAGGAATTTTATGTCCGAAGCACAAACTCAGGAAGTAAAGAAGCCGAAGGTACTCCCGAAGCCCAACAGCGATTTCTACCAGACCTTTCAGATGCTGACTGAAGCCGAACAACAGACGGTCTTGAAGCTTCGG
>Ga0193717_1001609_pt1 | contig 13693 bp, 7 predicted proteins | sample U2c2metaG_FD_145900 | JGI IMG/M metagenome (GOLD analysis project Ga0193717, IMG submission 145900) | Soil microbial communities from a riparian zone of the East river system, Colorado, United States - U2c2 | ecosystem: Environmental > Terrestrial > Soil > Riparian zone | place: USA: East River... | reverse complement strand
CTGGACGATGGCGCCACGGCCTGGCGCCCCGTGGCGTGGCCCGCGGGCAGGGCGCCGACGGATATGGCCGGGATCGCCAGCGATGGCAAGAACAGTTACCTGCTGTCGGGCAGCGGTGGCCACGTCGATACCATGGCGCACCTGCGCCTGTCGCAGGCTGCAGGGCTTGCCATGCAATCGTTGCCGGCCTTGCCCATGCCACTGGACGGTGCCATGGCGGCCATCTCCGATACCGCCATTTACGTGGGCGGCGGCGCAACGGGGGCTTTCCGCATCTTTCGCATGGATCCCTCCGCCGATCATCCTGCGTGGTCGCCCGTAGCGGGTTGGCCGGGACCGGCGGATGTTTCTTCCATGGTGGTGCAGAACGGCACGCTGTTCGTCACCGTGCCGTCGGGCGATGGCGAGGCGATCTGGTGTTTCACCGCCGATGGCGGTTGGTCGCGCCGCGGCATCCTGCCGGGACGCGTGCTGCCGGCGGCGCCACGCGCGATCGGCCAGGCGCACGTGCTGTACCTGATGGCACCGGCCACAGGCGCCACGCCCATCACGCCGGTGACCTTCCAGACCATCACCAACGCGTGGACGAAAGTGCAGGGCAACGACCTGGCGCTCGTACCGTTGGCCGTGATGCCATGGCACGACGGTATCGCCTGGGCCAGCGGCGTAGATGGCCGCACAGCCGTCAGCGCCGGCCAGTTCCAGGGCAGCAAGCTGCTGCTGAAGTGGCTGGACTGGATCGTCATCGTGGTTTACCTCGGCGCGATGATCGGCATTGGCCTGTTCTTCTACCTGCGCGAGAAGCGCGGCTCCACGTCGAGCTTCTTCGTCGGTGGCCGCACCATTCCATTCTGGGCGGCCGGCATCAGCCTATACGCCGCCAACACCAGTTCGATCAGTTTCATCGCCATCCCGGCCAAGGCCTTCGAGAGCAACTGGCAGTACCTCACCAACAACCTCATCGCGGTGTTCGGACTGATGTTCGTGGCGGTGTGGATCGTGCCGCTGTTGCGCCGGCTCGACCTGATGAGCGTGTTCTCGTACCTGGAAACGCGCTTCCACCCGGCCATCCGCATGCTGGCCAGCGCGTTGTGCATCCTTACCCAGCTGGGTAGCCGGATGAGCGTGATCCTGTTCCTGCCGGCGCTGGCCATCGCCACCATCACCGGCATCAGCACCACCTGGAGCGTGATCCTGATGGGCGGCTTCACCATCGTCTACACCGCCATGGGCGGCATGAAGGCGGTGATCTGGACCGACTTCGTGCAGGTGATCGTGAAGATGGGCGGGGCGATATTCGCCATCGGCTTCATCATCTGGAGCCTGCACGAAGGCGTAGGGCAGTTCTGGTCCACGGCGATGGCCGAACACAAGATGCACCTGCTCGACTTCAGCTTCGACCTGACCAAGGCCACGGTCTGGGGTTTCATGTTCCTGGTGCTGTTCGACGTGGTGCTGACGTTCCCGAAAGACCAGGTACTGATGCAGCGCACGCTGTCGACCCGGTCGGACAAGGAGGCGGGGCGGTCGATCTGGGCCTTCGCGGCGATGATGATCCCCGGGGGTTTCGTCTTCTACATGATCGGCACGGCGCTGTTCGTGTTCTACAAGGCGCATCCGGAACGGATGAACCCGCTGCTGCCGATCGACGCCACCTTCCCGCTGTTCATCGCCGCCGAATTGCCGATGGGGGTGACCGGGCTGATCATCGCCGGCATCTTCGCCGCGGCCATGGCGACGCTCTCGGGCATCATGAACTCGGTGGCGACCCTGGTCTCGGTGGACTTCTACGACAAGCTGGTGAAGGAGCGCACCGCGCAGCAGAAGGTGTTCTTCGCCGAGATGACCACCGTGGCCGTGGGCCTGGTGGGCATCGGCCTGGCCCTGCTGCTGTCGCGCTTCGACGTGCATTCGCTGTTCGACGTGTCCATTGAGCTTGCGGGCCTGCTCGGTGGCGGCTTCGCCGGCGCCTACACGCTGGGCATGTTCACCCGCCGGGCCAACTGGCAGGGCGTGGCGATCGGCATCGCCGGCTCCATCACGCTCACCTTCGTGGCCTGGATGTTCAAGCTGGTGCACCCGTATTTCTACCTGGCCGTTTCCATCCTGCTGTGCATCGTGATCGGCTACCTGGCAAGCCTGTGCTTCCCGCCGCCGCGGCAGTCGCTGCGCGGCCTGACCATCTACCGCGACGGCCCTGAACATCCCTAGCGCGCGTCCGGCTGCCCTACCATGGGGCCAACCTTCCAAGGCGACCACCGGTGGACACCCAGTTCCTGCATACCTTCATCACCACCGTCGACCACGGGTCGATGGCGGCCGCCGCGCGCATGCTCAACATCACCCCGGCGGCCGTCGCCCAGCAGATCCGTACCCTCGAGCGGGAGATCGGCGCCACGCTGATCGCCCGCGTCGGCCGCACGGTGAGCGTCACCGAGGAAGGCTCGCGCATCCTGGAGCGCTCACGCGAACTGCTGCGCAACGTGGCGGACCTGCGCAGCGTGGCCAACGAATCGGGTGTCTCGGGCGAACTGCGCCTGGGCGCCTGTCCCACGGCGCTGGCAGGCATGCTGCCCGACGTGCTGGCGCGCATGGTCGAGACCTTCCCGCGCATCAACGTCTTCATCAAACCCGGCTATTCGGTGGATCTCTACCGCGCGGTGGAAAGCGGCGACCTCGACGCCGCGGTAGTGCTGCAGGCGCCGTTTCCTTTGCCCAAGACCTGCCAGTGGCAGTTGCTTCGGGAGGAACCGCTGATCGTTCTGGCACCGCGCTCGATGGCAGGACGCGACCCGCACGAACTCCTCGCCAGCGAGCCGCTGATCCGCTACGACCGCAATCAGTGGGGAGGTCGCCAGGCCGACGACTACCTTCACGAACACGGCATCGTGCCGCGCGAACGGTTCGAGCTGAATGCGCTCAACGCCATCGCGGTGATGGTGGACCGGGGCCTGGGCGTGTCGCTGGTGCCGGACTGGGCAAGGCCATGGCCCGAGGGTCTGGATCTTGTCCGCATTCCACTGCCGCACGCGGCGGTGCCGCGGCGCATCGGCATCGTGTGGTCGCGTTCGAGCGTGCGCGTGCGGCTGGTGTCGGTGTTGCTTGCCGAAAGCCGCAAGGTTGTGCCGCTCACGCAGTGAAAGTTGTTGCAGGGCAACAATTTATCCGCGACTGGTAAGCAACAAAAACTAGTCTCTGAACATAGTTCGTGTCGGTTTGACGACAGCGCCGAACGCCCTAGTCTCCCCAACAATTCTTAACGTCGTGCGCACACCGGGGAGAGCGTCACACGCCATGACCAAGCCACTGACCGCCGCTATCAGCGGTATCCTGCTCGCCCTCGCCGCGGGCACGGCCTTCGCCCAGGAAAGCGCGCCACCCGCGCCCGACACCACGCCCGCACCGGCCAAGAACCAGGTACGCGACAAGGAAGGCAAAGTGGTGAACCTGGACCAGGTCATCGTCACCGGTACCCGCACGCCCAAGGCCATCGACGAGATCCCCGGTGCCATCACCGTGGTGAACAAGGAAGAGATCGCCCATACGCTGCTCGTCACCGAGGACGCCACGGCAGTGCTTGCCCGCACCGTCCCGGGTTACGCCGAATCTTCGCAGGCCATGAGCAACACCGGCGAAACACTGCGCGGCCGCATTCCCCTGCGCCTGTTCGACGGCGTGCCCCAGGGCTCGCCGCTGCGCGAAGGCACGCGCAATGGCACTTTCACCGACATGGGCATCATCGGCCGCGTGGAAGTGATCAACGGCCCGTCGGCTTCCGAGGGCATCGGCGCTGCCGGCGGCATCATCAACTACATCTCCGCCGTGCCCACCAAGGAAGGCAACCAGACCACCATCACCACGCGCTACCAGACCCAGGGCCATGACGACAGTGGTAGCTGGAAGACCGGCATCACCTTCGCCCGCAAGCAGGACTCCTACGACATCCTGCTGTCCGGTTCGCACATCGACCGTGGTATCACCTACGACGGCAACGGACGGCGCATCGGCCTGAACACCTCCGGGTCGCTGGCCGATTCCGAGTCGAACAACCTCTTCGGCAAGGTCGGCTGGAACTTCGGCGAAGACAACGACCAGCGCCTGCAGGCCAGCTATAGCCGCTTCAAGATCAACGGCAAGGGCGACTACATCCAGGTGCTTGGTTGCCGCGGCCCGACCGACGATCCGCCGTGCGCCACGCCGGTGACCAACACCTCGGAGAAGGGCCATATCTTTGGGTCGAAAGACGCCTTCAACGATTTCAAGCAGTACAACGCCGAGTACACGCACAAAGCCTTTTTCGGCGGCTCGCTGGATATCAACGCCTACAAGGCGGACCAGGCCATGCGCTACCTGCCGGAGCTCGCCGATGACAAGCAGGATCCGCTGATCGCACCGCTGGGCACCCTGTATGACCAATCCGAGATCGATGCGCACAAGAAGGGCCTGCGCACGTCCTGGACCCGGCCAGATCTTCTGCTTACCGGCCTTGAACTGCACGTGGGCGTGGACCTCGCCCGCGACGAGGCGCAGCAGCGCCTGGCACTGACCAACCGACTGTGGGTGCCGCCGATGAAGTACAAGAGCACCGCGCCGTATGCGCAGCTCTCCTACGACATCGGGCCGATCACCATCAGCGGCGGTTACCGGCGCGAGGACGACAAGCTCGATGTCAACAGCTACACCACCACGTACTACAACAACCGGGTACTCGTGCAGGGTGGCAGCGTGAAGTACAAGGAGAACCTCCGGAACATCGGCGGCATCTGGCGCATCACCGACGAGTGGTCGGTGTTCGCCTCCTATAGCGAGGGCTTCACGCTTCCCAACATCGGTATCCCGCTGCGCAACATCAATACGCCGGGCCAGTCGGTGGACCGCATCAGCGACCTGAATGCCATCATCTACAAGAACAACGAAGTAGGCTTCAACTGGCGCGGCGAGCGGGGCTCCTTCGGCGCCACGCACTACATCTCGAAGTCGCCCTTCGGCTCGTCCCTTGCCATCGACCCACATACGTCCGACTTCATCCTGTCGCGTGCCCCGGTGCGCATCGAAGGCACCGAGCTCACCGGCGACTGGAAATTCAACGACTACTGGAAGGTCACGGCGCTGTACTCGCACATTACCGGCAAGACCTCGTTCTGGTCGGCGGATCCGGGCGGCAGGTATGGTTCGGGCAGCCTCAAGAAGCCGCTGGGTGTGCTGGACATCAACCCGGACAAGCTGGCCTATTCGGTCACCTGGAATTTCCTGCCGCATGCCGATGCCACGCTCGGCGCCACCTCGCTGTTCGGCCGCCATGTATCGGGCAGCGATGTGCGTGCCTACGATGGCGCGCAGTTCAGCTACACCGAGCGGACCCACGGCTATACCCTGTGGGACCTGGGTGTGAACTACGACATGGAAAACTACGGCAAGCTATCGCTGGGCGTGGAGAACCTGCTGAACAAGCAGTACATCCTGAGCTGGTCGCAGCTGGCCGGTTACCAGAACTACTGGGCTGGCCGTGGGCGGGTGACCTCCCTTACCTACAGCATCACGTTCTAGCCGGCGATGGAACGCGCAAGGACCGCGTGGCTGTGCGCATGGATGCTGTTCGCGGCGATGCTGCCGGTACGCGCCGCCGATGCACCGCGCTGGGCGCCCGATCGCCTGGCCCGGCTACACGCCTTCATGGACAATGCCACCGATGGCGACGGTTACCTCGGTGGCGTCACGCTGGTGATACAGCACGACGCCATTGTCGAAGTGAAAGCCTATGGCTACCGCGACCTCGGCCGGCGCGTGCCGATGACGACGGATTCGATCTTCCGCATCTACTCGATGACCAAGACGGTTACCTCCGTGGCGCTGATGATGCTGGTGGAGGAAGGCAAGGTGGGCCTGGACGATCCGGTGTCGCGGTATCTGCCGGGATTCGACGATCCCCAGGTGCTCGACCATGGCACGCGCAGGCCGGCCTCGCGTGAGGTCACCCTGCACGACCTGCTGACGCATACGGCCGGCTATCCGGCGGGCCTGAAGGGCGACGAAGCCGCGGTGAAGGCGATGGAGCGCATCGATCCGCACGGTGCCTCCGACCTTCGCGACTTCGCCGAGCGCATGAGCCGCGTGGACCTGGCCGCTGATCCCGGCACCCGCTTCGGCTATGACGGTGCGTCGCTGGAGCTGATCGCCCGCGTCGTGGAAGTGGCCTCCGGCCAGTCCTTCGCGTCGTTCCTGGACAAGCGGATATTCACGCCATTGGGAATGGTCGACACTTCGTTCTCCGTTGCGGCCAACAAGCGCAACCGCGTCGTGGACATCACCACCATGGGCGACGACGGCCACCTGCGCATCGCCGATGGCCCGAGCGCGAGGCACCCTGGAGATGCCCTGAACCATTACGACAGTGGCGCTGGCGGGCTGTATTCAACCGTCGGCGACTACGCCCGCTTTGCCCGCATGCTGCTCGACGGCGGCACCCTCGATGGCAAGGTGCTCCTGGGCCGCAAGACCGTTCAGATGATGATGCGCAACCACCTGGGCATGCTCGATCCGCCCGTGACCCAGTTCAGCCCCGCCGAAGGCTTCGGCATCGGTGGTTCGGTGGTGATCGACGCCGCGCGCCGCGGACAGTTGGGCTCGGACGGCCAATACGGTTGGTTGGGCGCCGCTTCCACGTACTACACAATCGATCCGAAGGAACACCTGGTAGCCATGCTCTTCCTGCAGCACATCCCCCGCGACGACGGCAGGCGCGATCTTCCGCGCATCAGTCGCAACTTCTACAACCTGGTCTACCAGGCGATGCCATGAGTGTCGCAGGGTGCCATACGGTGCTGGTGGCAGGGTCGGCCAACCTCGATTTCGTGGTGACCGCCGCCCGCGTGCCGGCACCAGGGGAAACCATCCTCGGGCGCGACTTCAGGACATTTCCCGGTGGCAAGGGCGCCAACCAGGCGGTGGCGGCCGCCCGCGCCGGTGGGGCATCCACGCGCATGCTGCTGGCATTGGGAAACGATGCGCATGCCGCGCCCATCGAGGCCTCGCTGCGGGAGGCCGGGGTAAGGCTCGACATCGTGCGCGCGGCCACCGAGGCCACCGGCGTGGCCTTCATCTGCGTAGCCGACTCCGCTGAGAACGCCATTACCGTGGCGCCGGGCGCGAACGCCACGCTCCTCGCCGCGCACCTGCCGCCCCTTGGCCAGGTAAGCCACCTGCTGCTGCAACTGGAAACGCCGTTGCCAGTGGTGCAGGCATGGGCGACGGCCGGGCGCGATGCAGGCGTGGTGGTGGTGCTCAACGCGGCGCCCGCCGCCACGCTTCCAGCGGAATTGTTGCGTTGCATCGACATGCTCATCGTCAATGAAGGTGAATTGGCCATGCTGGCCGGACCCGAAGGCGACATCGATGCGCGGATGCAAGGCCTGGGCGTCGAATGCGTGGTCGTGACCCTGGGGTCGCGCGGGTGCCGCGCATGGCGTGGCGGGGAATCGCTGTCGCAACCGGGGTTCGTGGTCGACGCGCTGGATACCACCGGCGCCGGTGATACATTCTGCGGAACCCTGGTGGCCGCGTTGTCGCGCGGCGAGGCCTTCGCGTCCGCCCTGCGTCGCGCCACCGCCGCATCGGCACTGGCCTGCACGAAGATGGGCGCGCAGGCTGGCATGCCGTCGTTCGACGAGGTCGAGCGGCTGCTGGCAGCGTCCACCGATTCGGGCCATCGTGCCATCGCATCCAGGCAACCCAGCCCATGACCGCATCCAATCCCCCAGGCGACAACGACGACGATGCGCCCGTCCGCACCGAGTTCAAGTTCTCGCACGTCACCACCGGCCGCTACCTGCCCACGCCAGGCAAGGCGCCAGGCTGGCCGTTCGCCGAGATCGGCCACTGGAAGACGGACATCGACGGTAGCGTGGACGACTGGGTACGCGAACTGCGCGATTGGCGGCGCGAGCACCTTACCCGCATCGGCTACGACGACACCAATTACCGGCGGCCCGAATTGCAATGGGCCCAGCGGAACTTCGTCCACGCGCAGATGATGGTCGAGGATCGCTATTTCTTCGACACATCCACGGGGCGATACACCGTGGATCGCTACCTCGACGACCTGCAGCAGCGCTTCGGTGGCATCGACAGCGTACTGATCTGGTTCGTCTACCCGAACATCGGCATCGACGATCGCAACAAGATCGACCTGGCCCATGACATGCCCGGGGGCGTCGAGGGCCTGCGCAGCGCGGTGGATGATTTCCATCGCCGAGGCGTGCGCGTGTTCCTGCCCACCATGCCCTGGGACAACGGCACGCGCGAGCTGGGTGTGTCCGACTGGCAGGCCATGGCCGAACTGGTTGCAGCCACCGGCGCCGATGGCATCAACGGCGATACCTACAACGGCGTGCCCCGGGCCTTCTTCGACGCCTGCGATGCCCTGGGGCATCCCGTGGTACTCCAGCCCGAATCCACCATCAGCGCCGAGGAGCAGCTGATCTGGAACGTGCAGAGCTGGGGCAAGAAAGCGCCCAACGAGCCGGTGCCGCCGGTAGCCAAGTTCAAGTGGCTCGAGCCTCGCCACATGATCAACTACGAAAACCGCTGGGGCCGAAACCGCAATCACGACTTCCAGTACATCTTCTTCAACGGCATCGGCTACAACGCCTGGGAAAACATCTGGGGCATCTGGAACCAGCTCACTCCCCGTGATGCCGAGACACTGCGCCGCATCGCCACCATCGAACGCCAGTTCGCCGCGGCGATGACCAGCATGGACTGGCGACCGTACGAGCGCACCCTGCAGGCGGGCGTCTTCGCCAGCCGGTTCCCCGTCGCGAACTACACGCTGTGGACGGTGGTCAATCGTAACGAGCACGATGTCGACGGCGAGCAGATCCGGCTGCCACATCGCGAGGGGACCCGGTACTTCGATGCCTGGAATGGCGTGGCGCTCGAGCCGCGCATGGAAGGCTCGCACGCCGTCGTCGCCTTCCCGATGGAAGGAGCCGGTTTCGGTGCCGTGCTCGCCATCGCGCCGGGTGTTGCCGTGGAAGGCCTGGACACGTTCCTTGGGAGCATGAGGCAACTCGCGTCGACCCGACTGGACTCCCTATCCGGCGAGTGGCGTTCACTGCCGCAATCCATCGTCGAGATCGCGGGCACGCGCCTGGCGACGACGGTGCCCGATGGCATGGTCGCCATTCCTGCTGCGACGTTCGACTTCGTCGTAGGCGGCATCGAGATCGAGGGCCAGTGCTGGGAAGGCAACGATGTGCAGTATCCGTGGGAGCAGAGCGCGCGGCGCAACCACCGGCATCGCATCGACATCGCGGCCTTCTACATCGACCGGACGCCGGTTACCAACGCGCAGTTCAAGGCTTTCCTTGACGAAAGTGGCTGGAAGCCGCGCGACCCGCACAGCTTCCTGCGCCACTGGCGCGACGGCGAACCTCTTCCTGGCGAGATGAATAAACCCGTCGTCTGGGTGGCCCTGGAAGACGCCCGTGCTTACGCCGCCTGGGCCAGCAAACGCCTGCCGCACGAATGGGAGTGGCAGTATGCGGCGCAGGGCACCGATGGCAGGCGCTATCCCTGGGGAAATGAAGCCGATCCCTCGAGAATTCCCGCGACGAACCGTGGCCGCACGCTTCGCGCGCCCGACGACGTGGATGCGCATCCGGGCGGCGCCAGCCCGTTCGGTGTGCTCGACCTTGTCGGCAATGTCTGGCAATGGACGGACGAGTACGTCGACGAGCACACGCGTGCCGCGGTACTTCGCGGTGGCAGCAGTTACCTGCCGCAGACTTCGCACTGGTATTTCCCGCAGGCCTACCGGCTGGACCAGCATGGCAAGTACCTGTTGATGTCGCCGTGCAAGGACCGCTCCGGTTGCGTGGGCTTTCGCTGCGTGGTGGACGCGGCCTGATGCGCGCGCAAGCGGCGGGGCTCACCCCGCAGGACATCGAAGCCGTAGCCGGAGCGTTGCAATGACCGTATCCACCACCAGGCTGGGTGGCTTGCTCGGCGACGCACTCGACGCCAACCTGCACGGCCGTCTTTCGCATTTCATCGTCGATGAGAATAGCCCGGCGATCGCTATGTTCGCGCCCGCTCGCCGGGAGCAGAACCGCGAAGGCGACTGGTATGGCGAGCATGCGGGCAAGTGGCTGGTCGCTGCCGCACGCGCCGCGGCACGCAGCCACGACGCATCGTTTCGGGCCCGTGTACTGCGCGTGGCCGAATTCCTGGTGGGAGCGCAGGAAGCCGACGGTTACCTCGGCACCTACGCGGCCGACCGGCGCTTCATGCAGCCACAACCACCCAAGCCCGGCACCTGGGATGGCGCGCCCAGCGTGCGCACCTGGGATATCTGGACCCACGCCTACCTCGTGCTTGGGTTGCTGGAAGTCCACCGGCAGTTCGACTCACCGCCGTGCCTGGCGGCCGCCTGCAAGATCGGCGAGCTGTGCCTGCGGACACTCGGCCAGGGCGGCATCGATATCACCGACCTCGGCAACCACCACGGCATGTCGGCGACGGTGTTGCTGGATCCGGCCGTGGAGCTTTTCTTCGTCACGGGAAACGATCGCTACCTGGAGCTTGCGAACACGGTGCTGCGCCAGGCCGACGCCCACCGCGAGCTTGGCCTGGTGCGAAAAGCCCTGGCAGGCACCGATGCGGCCTTCATCGCCACGGGCAAGGCCTATCAGCTGGCGTGGAACCTCGTGGGCCTGGCCAAGCTCTATCGCGCCACGGGCCAGGATGAGCACCGTCTCGCCGTGGAAATGCTTTGGCAGAGCATCCGCGATCACCACCTTACCCTTGGCGGCGGTCCCTGGGGCGGCGTGGCGCATCGCTCGCGCGAGTGTTTCAACCCGCCCGGTGTGTTCAGCCCGAACGGTTACGTGGAAACCTGCTCCACGCTTGCGTGGATGCAGCTCAACCGCGAGTTGCTGCGCATCAGTGGCGAGGCAAAATACGCCGAGGAAATCGAGCGTTCCGCGTATAACGACCTGCTCGCCGCACAGGCACCCGATGGCGAAGACTGGTGTTACTACGTGTTCCCCAACGGCCGGCGCGTGCATACCACGTACTGGCGTTGTTGCAAGTCCAGCGGCGCGATGGCGCTGGAGGAACTGCCCTGTGTCGCGTTCACCCAGGTTGACGACCATACGCTTGCCGTAAACGTGCATGGGCCGGGCGAGGCGAGTTTCGACATCGCCGGCGGCGTGAAGCTGATGTCGCTCACCTCGTATCCCCACCACGGGGAAGTACGCATCCGCGTGGCCATGCACGGCCAGGCGCGTTTCATCGTGCGCGTACGCATACCATCGTGGGCTGTCGGGCCTTCCCTGGCCGTCAATGGCCACCTGGTTGAGGGCGCCGTGGAGCCGGGGACGTTCGTTGCCCTCACTCGCCAGTGGCGCGACGGCGATGAGATCCGGGCGCAATTCCCCGCGCGGCCGCTGTTACACCGTGCAACGAACCGCAACGTGCAGGAGTCGTTGGCCCCCGACGGCAGCCCCGTACGCCAGGAAGTGCTCCACGAGGAGTACGTGGCGTTCACCCACGGGCCGCTGGTGTACGCCACGGGGCTTATCGATGGTTTCAAGGCGAGCGAGAGCGTGCGCCTTCCCGACGGCCCGCCTGAACACTGGCTTCGGTACGAGGCCGCTTCGCCAAGCCTCATCGTCGAGCTTGGTTACAGGCCGCCGCTGGTCTTCACACCGTACTTCGCCGCCGGTGGTCGCGGTGACGGCGCATGGCGCCTCACCTGGCTGCCGCTGGCGCCATCTACCCCGGTTTCATGAGGGCATCCTCGTTACACAAGAATTTGTCGCTTAAGAACATATCCCAGGCTGCTTTTTCCCATCGGCCGCCTATTGCAAAGTGACGTCGTCGAGGGGTTGGCAACCGGATGAACGAGCAGCGCATGGAATCACCCAGGCAACAGGCGCCACGCGCGCAGGCAGGTCCCCTGGCGGGCGTGCGAGTGCTCGATCTTTCCGCGTATATCGCCGGACCCTACGGCTGCACGCTGCTGGCCGACCAGGGCGCCGACGTCATCAAAGTCGAGCCGCCCGGCGGCGACAACCTGCGGCAGTATCCATCCACCCTGGCCGCCGAGAGCCGTGCCTTCCTCGGCGTGAATCGCAGCAAGCGCGGCATCGTGCTCGACCTCAAGCGTGCCGACGACCATGCCGCGCTGCTGCGACTGGTGCGCGACGCCGATGTGCTGGTGCACAACTTCCGCCCCAGCGTGCCTGCGCGCCTGGGCATCGACCACGACCGGCTCAACCTGGTGAATCCGCGCCTCATCTACTGCGCGGTCACCGGCTACGGCGAGGACGGTCCGATGCGCGACAAGGCCGGCTACGACCAGGTGCTGCAGACCATGACTGGCATGTGCGCGCTGCAGGGTAAGCGCGGTGGGCCGCCGGAAGTGATCTACGGCTCGGTGGTCGATTACTACGCCGCCGCGTTGCTGGCTGCGGGCGTTTCCTCCGCACTGTACGAACGCGAACACAGTGGGCTGGGCCAGTTCGTCGGCGTGTCGCTGCTGCGCAGCGCGCTCACCATGCAGTCGGCGCGGATGATCTGGGCGGAAGGTGAATCGCTGGACATCGGCCGGGACATGCGCTCGGGCGGCGTCACCGGCATCCATCCCACCCGCGAGGGCTACATCTACATCTCGGCCAACACGCCGCGCTTCTGGAAGGCGCTGTGCGAGCGCACGGGCCTGGACCTGCATGGCGACGAGCGATACGACACCGTGCGCAAGCGCGCCGAGCACCACGCGGAGATCGTGCCGCGCCTGCATGCGGCGCTGGCGGCACGCACGGCGATGGAATGGGAAGCGATCTTCGGCGATGACGTGCCCAGCGCCGCGGCGCGGCGCATCGAGGACATGTTCGACCATCCGCAGGTGGCCGCCGAGGGCCTGGTGGCGACTTTCGAACATCCCACCGTGGGAACCTATCGTGGCGTTACCCACCCGGTGAAGTTCGGCCGCACCCCCGGCCCCGAGCCCTTCGCTGCCCCGGTATTGGGGCAGCACGACAACGAGGTGGGTTAAACCACCTGGCGCCTGGCCACGCGGGAAATCCACAGGTACATCGCGGTGATCACGGCGGTGAAGGCGATGCCGCCGATCCACAGGGCGGCCGTGCCGAATTCCTCGCCCACCAGCGCCAGCGGCGTGGCCTTGTGCGAGAACACCACCAGTGCTGCCAGGAGCACCCCTATCAGGCTTTCGCCGACGATCATGCCCGACGCCAACAGGACGCCCAGCTGTTTGGTGGGCTCGGCGCGCGGTCCACGGTCGGCGCGGCGATCGAACCACCAGCCCACCACCGCGCCGACCACGATCATCAGCGTGGTGGAGCTGGGCAGGTAGATCCCCAGGCCCACCGCCAGCGGCGGCAGGCTGGCCGAGGTGGTGCGGCGGAGGATGGTATCGATGATGATGATGCCCACGCCGATCAGCGCCCCCTGGCCAAGCACGGACCAGTCCAGGTTTCCTTCGATCACGCCCTGGGCCAATGCCGAGATCAAGGCTGCCTGAGGGGCGGGCAAGGCGCGCGAAGGGTCGACACCCGGCGCCCCGGCGAAGCCGTAGGCCTGGTTGATCAGATCCAGTACCGGCGGGATCACCGCCGCGCCCGCCAGCACGCCGACGATCAGCGCCACCTGCTGGCGCCACGGCGTGGCA
>Ga0193717_1001608_pt1 | contig 13695 bp, 17 predicted proteins | sample U2c2metaG_FD_145900 | JGI IMG/M metagenome (GOLD analysis project Ga0193717, IMG submission 145900) | Soil microbial communities from a riparian zone of the East river system, Colorado, United States - U2c2 | ecosystem: Environmental > Terrestrial > Soil > Riparian zone | place: USA: East River... | reverse complement strand
TGACCCCATGGTGCGGTTCATGTCACACAGTCAGGCGCTTTAGGCTGGTAGGCACGGTTTAACAAAACGTCCGTCCGGCTTTTTGGCCGGGCGGACGTTTGTTAATCGGACGCCGCGTCAAACCGGAGTCCGAAAAGGACTCAGGAAGTACGGCGTTTGAACAGCGCCGCCGACGCCACGATCGATACCACCAGAATGCCGCCACACCAGGCCAGCGCCACCCACGGCGTCGAACCGACCGGGGTATCGAGCAGCAGTCCGCGAATGCTTTCGATGACCGGCGTGATCGGCTGGTTTTCCGCGAAACCGCGGATCCACGACGGCATCGTGTCCACCGGCACGAAAGCACTGCTGGCATAGGGCACGAACATCACCACGAAGGTGAATCCGTTGGCACCTTCCGGGGTTTTCGCCAGCAGCCCGGCCGCCGCCGAGAGCCAGGAAATCGCCAGGATGAAGGCCAGCAGAATGCCGAGAGCCGCGAGCCAGTCCACCAAACCCGCGGCGGGCCGGAAACCGATGAGGAACGCCACCCCGAACACGAGCACGGTGGACGCCAGATTACGGGCGACACTGGCCGCCACATGCCCGGCGAGGATGGCAGCGCCGCTGATGTCGCGCGAGCGGAACCTGTCGATGATCCCGCCGGTCATGTCCTTGCTCACGCTCACCGCGGTCATCGACGCCCCGAATCCCGCGCACAGCAGGATGATTCCGGGCGTGACATAGGTGACGTAGCTGGTGCCGGTGTTGATCGCGCCGCCGAAGAGGTAGACGAAGACCAGCATCAGCATGATCGGCAGCATCAGCGACATGGTCAGCGCTTCGGCGTTGCGACTGGTCAGGCGGAGGCTGCGGCCGATCATCGTGCGGGAGTCGGCGAAGGTGTCAGACATGGGCCGTCTCCTTCTCAGCGGACACAGCGTGCCCGGTCAGCGCCAGGAAGACGTCGTCGAGCGTGGCGCTGTGCAGGCTCAAGGTGCGGACGGCTCGGTGCCCGGGGTCGACCTCGTCGAGCAGCGCGCGGACGTGGGCCGCGCTCGCGTCGGTGGCGACACCGAGCGTCAGGCGGGCCTGGTCACGCAGGATCACGCGGTTGCCGAGGATTCCGGCGACGACGTCGAACGCCCGCGTGTCGGCGAGCACGAGGTCGAGGCGATGGTCCGCGACACGCTTCTTCAGTTCCGCCGACGTGCCCTCGGCGACCACGGTGCCGCCGTCGATCACGGCGATGCGGTCGGCCAGTTTGTCGGCCTCCTCCAGGTACTGCGTGGTGAGGAAGACGGTGACGCCGTCGCCGACGAGCTCGGTGATGACCTGCCACATCGCCTGGCGGCTGCGCGGGTCGAGCCCGGTCGTCGGCTCGTCGAGGAAGATCACCGACGGCCGGTCGACCAGCCCGGCGGCGAGGTCGAGGCGGCGGCGCATGCCACCGGAGTACGTCGACACGCGGCGCCTGCCCGCGTCGGCGAGATCGAAGCGCTTCAGCAGTTCTCGCGCCCGGTCGCGGGCCTGCGGACCCGAAAGATGGGACAGCCGTCCCATCATGCGCAGGTTCTCTTCGCCGGTCTGCTCTTCGTCCACCGCCGCGTACTGGCCGGTGAGGCTGATCCGGCGGCGCACTTCCCCGCGTCGGCGCGCATGAGTGTCGCCAGGATGCGGACCGTGGTCGTCTTGCCCGCGCCGTTGGGTCCCAGCAGCGAGAACACGCTCCCCTTCGCGACCTGGATGTCGACGCCGGTCAGGACCTTCACCGCCCCATATGACTTCTCGAGGCCCGTCGCCTCGATCGCCCATTGCCTTGTCATGATTTACTCCCCATGTTCTGCGTATGGCATACGCTTCATTGCGTAAGCTATACGCAATACGAGCCCGGCGTCAAGCACATGCGAAGGTGAGGGCGATGGAAAACGACAGCGGCACCGGCCTTCCGGCAAGCATCGAAGCGGCGTGGGGCGTCCGCGAACGGCCGACGAAGGGGCCGAAACCCGGCCTCAGCCTGGAGCGGATCATCGACGCGGCGGTGGCGATCGCGTCGGCCGAAGGGCTTGCGGCGGTGTCGATGAACCGCGTGGCCAAGGAGCTCGGGGCCGGCCCGATGTCGCTCTACCGCTACGTGACCGCCAAGGACGAACTCGTCTCGCTCATGGAAGACACCGCGTTCGGCCCGCCACCCGAGCTCAGCACCAGGAACGACTGGCGCGCGGGACTCACCGAGTGGGCCTGGACCATCCGAGCGGCCTACCAGCGGAATCCGTGGTCGCTCGGCATCCCGATCTCCGCGCCGCCGATCACGCCGAACCAGGTCGCCTGGCTGGAACTAGGGCTCAGCTGCCTGGGGGACACCGGGCTCGCCGAGCACGAGAAGCTGTCGACAGTGCTGCTACTGAGCGGCTACGTGCGCAACGATTCGACCGTCATGGTGGCGGTGTACCGCTCGTTCGAGACCTCCGGTGCGGCCTCGGCGGACGCGTGGATGGCCACTTATGCCGCCAGGCTCGCGAAACTGGCCGACCGCGAGCGGTTCCCGGCCCTGCACGCCGTCCTCGACGCGGGCGTCCTGGAACGCGCCGACGATCCGGACGAGGAGTTCGTCTTCGGCCTCGAACGCGTCCTCGACGGCCTCGAAACCCTCATCGCCCGCCGCTCCTGAGGACGTCTTCGGCGAGGACGCGTTCGATGTTGCGTTCGGCCAGCGCGGTGATCGTGACGAACGGGTTGACGCCGGTGCTGCCGGGGATGAGCGAACCGTCGGTGACGTAAAGGTTTTCGTAGCCGCGCACCCGGCCGTAGAGGTCGGTCGCCTTGCCCAGCACCAGCCCGCCGAGCGGGTGGTAGGTGAACCGGTTTTCGAACGTCCGCGTGTCGCCGAACAGGTCGTAGCGGTAGATCGTCCCGTTGGCGCGGTTGATCTTGTCGAACAGCGCCTTCGCCGCGTCGATCGACGGCTGCCCCTGCGACGACGTCCACTGCAGCCGCGCCGAGTCGGACGCGTGGTCGTAGGTGAAGTGCCCGCGCTCGGGGTTCTTGGTGATCGCGAGATACAGGCTCGCCCAGGTCTCCAACCCGGCGGGGACCGGCGCGATCTCGGCGAACACCGGGTGCACGGGGTCGTTCCAGTTGTCGATGCCCATCGCGGGCATCCCGGATTCGAGGCTGCCGACGGGGTCCCAGAGGTGGTTCGCGCGGCCGAGCATGACGTTGCCGTTGGTGCCCCAGCCTTGGCCGACCTCGTCGTTCAACGCCGGAAGCCGCCCGGTTTCCTTGGCACGCAACAACAATTCGGTCGAGCCGATACTGCCGGCGCCGAGGAACAGGTACTTGGTGCTGATGTTCTTGGTCGCCAGCACGGTGCCTTGCGCATCGATCTGGCGGACGGCGACGGTGTACGTGCCGTCGGGCTGCCGGAGGATTTCGCGGACCTCGTGCAGTGTCTGGATGGTGACGTGGCCGGTGCCGAGCGCGGCGGCGAGGTAGGTCTGGTCCAGCGAACGTTTGCCGTGGTTGTTGCCGTAGATGACTTCCGAGCCGAGCGCCGAGCGTGGGACCGTGCCCGCTTCTTCCTTTTTCAGGTACTCGAAGTCGTAGACGCTGGGAACGAACGCCGTTTTGAACCCGGCCTTCGCGGCGGCTTTGCGCGACACCCGCGCGTACTTGTAGGACTTGCTCTTCTCGAACCAGGCCGGGTCGATGTTGTTCATCCCGAGCGCGGCGTTGGCGCGCGGGAAGTAGGTGCCGTACATCTGGTCCGCGTCGACCGCGGGCAGGATTTCCTCGAAGTAGTCGCGACGCGGCGTGACGGCCATGGCGCCGTTCACCAGCGAGCCGCCGCCGACCCCGCGGCCGAGATAAACGGACATGTCACCGAAATGCACCCTGTCGAGTACACCCGCGTACGACTCGATGTCGTGATTCGCGATGTCGAGCCAAAGAAAGGACGCCAGCGGCGCCTCGGTGCGTTTCTTGAACCACATGGATCGCTTGTCCGGCGCGAGCATGTCGCAGAAGATTTTGCCGTCCGGGCCGTTCTCGTTCCAGAGCTGCCCCATTTCCAGCATGATTGTCGGAATTCCGGCCTCACCGAGCCGCAGCGCGGTGACGGCGGCACCGTAACCGGTCCCGATGACCAGTGCGGGGACGAAATCCGGCAGCGGGAGCTCGTTCCGATTCGCCACGGACGCGGCCGCATCGGTCGAAATCGCGGTCAATCCCAGCGCCGCGGCCGTGTTCAGCGCCGCCAATCCCAAAAAACGCCGGCGACTCAGTGCCGCTTTGAATCCGGAAGAAGCCATGCGCGGCATGTTTCCCGCCCTCCCCGGCCCGGACAAGGGCAAACACGAACCCAATTCGGGTCAGCCAGGTAAACACTGTTAAGTTCACCCACCCGGGTGACCCGAAACCGTCACGATTTGCGGGTTATCCAGATGGTGATGACGCCGGTGACGACGGGTTTGCCGGAGGTGTCGGTGATCGTGACGGGGACGGGCAGGTCGAAGCCCTCGTCACCGAATTCCGGGATCTCCGGCAGCTCGGCGACAGCGCGCAAACCGGTCTCGGCCTTGGCGACGTACTCGACCGTCATGCCCTTGGGCAGCCAGCGGTGCGTGTCAGGCACGGTGGCCTCGGCGAGCATGCCCATCGCGATCTCCGCGAGATTGCAGGCCGCGATCGCGTGAAAGGTGCCGATGTGGTTGTGGACACCCCACCACTTCGGCGCGGTCACCTCGCAGTACCCGGGCCGCAGCTCACGCACCGACGGGACGACCGTCCGGAAATAGGGCACTCGCAGGCACATCGCCGCGGAGAAGGCCCGTTTGCCGCCGGGTTTGGCCGCCAGCCTGTTCCACATCGCGAACGTCGGACTCGGTGCCATGACCCCTCCAGTGTTAGCTACTCACCAGTAGCTAAGCAGAGCGCAGGCTATATTCGCAAACGTGGCTCATCAGCTCTTTCTCATCCGACACGGACAAACCGACTGGTCCCTCAGCGGCAGGCACACCGGCCGCACGGACATCCCGCTGACGCCGACGGGCGAGATCCAGGCGCGCGCCGCGGGTGTCACGCTGGGCACCCTGCGGAATGGGCCCGCGCTGGTCCTCTCGAGCCCCCGGAGACGCGCCACGCACACCGCGGAGCTCGCGGGCCTGAAAGTCAGCGAGACGACCGAGGAACTCGCCGAATGGGACTACGGCGACTACGAGGGCGTCACGACCGAGACGATCCGCGAGACCGTCCCCGGCTGGACGGTGTGGACCCATCCGATCCCGGGCGGCGAAAGCGCCGATCAGGTGGCCGCCCGCGCGGACAAGGTCCTCGAACGTGTACACGTCGCCCTCGCCCAGTCCGACGTCGTCCTCATCGGACACGGCCATTTCAGCCGGGTCCTGGTGGCCCGCTGGATCGGCGAGCCGCCGAGCTCCGGCGTCCACTTCGCGCTCGACCCGGCGAGTATCACCGTGCTCGGCGACGAACGCGGTGAACCCCAGATCGAGCACCTCAACCTTCCCTCGAACTAACCCTCGAACAGACGGAGTTTCGTTGCCAGACAGCAGAATTCGCCGTGTCCGCGAGTCGGACATCGATGCCGTGGTCGGGCTCGTCTACGAGCTGGCAGCCTACGAAAAGGCCCCGCAGGACTGTCACCTGACCGCGGAGCAGCTGCGCGCCGCGCTGTTCGGCGAAGCTCCCGCGCTCTTCGGTCACGTGGCCGAGGTGGACGGCGAAGTCGTCGGCTGCGCCTTGTGGTTCCTGAATTTCTCGACCTGGCGCGGCGTGCACGGCATGTACCTCGAAGACCTCTACGTCAGCGAGACGCGGCGCGGATCGGGGCTGGGCAAGGCCTTGCTGGCCGCGTTGGCCGACGAATGCGTCCAGCGTGGCCTGGAACGGTTCGAATGGTCCGTCCTGGACTGGAACCCCGCGACGGAGTTCTACCGGGCGATGGACGCCGTCCCGATGGACGAATGGACCGTCTACCGGCTCGCCGACGAACCCCTCAAGGCACTGGCCGCGCAGGCCTAGGCGCTATTTTTCGTCGCGCTCGCGGCGGGCGGCCCGGCCGGCCGCTCCGCCGCGTTCCGCCGCTTCTTCCTCGGTCTCGTCGTCGGCCTGGCCGAGTGCCCACGCCCGAGAAGGCCGCCGGAACACCAAAACCAGCACCACGACACCGATCACCGCGAGCGGTACGCCGAGCAGGGGCTGCGAAGCCGGCCCGGCGCTGTACCAGCCGACACCCACCAGCAGTAGCGCGATGACGACAGCGGGTGAACGGGCCCAGGTCTTGCCCATCAGCAGCCCGGCGGCACAGAAGAGCGTCGCGGCCGCCAGCACCACGTAGTAGGCCACTTCGGCGTAGATGTTGTTCCCCGCCTGTGGTGTCTCCCCGGAGCTGCTGACCAGCAGGAGCACGGTCAGGACCAGCAGGGCGAGCCCCGGCAGCGCGGTGATCGCGCCCGCGAGGCGCACCTCGAGCGGAGCCGGCGAGATCTTGTCAGCGAGCGGCACGAGAGACAAGCCTTCCGGGCAACTTGGTACTGGACACGGTGTCTCTACCCGTACGGGTGACCGTGTGTGAGCACATTCGATGGTATGCCACCCGGTCGGCCGTTTCTGCGCGGCCGTCGGGACGTCAAGATCTGAAGTGTCGTCGATGAGCGGGCGGTCGGCCCGGGTGCACTTGTCACGGCAGCGGCTTTACGTCGTGCGAAGGAGGACCGCCCGCCACAGGAAACCGTGTCGCGTGAGAGTCAGGACCAACGCTCGCCGCTGAGCTTCGCGTCACCATGCGCGCTCAGATTTTCCGCGTCCATGGTTTCGTCACTTACCCTGCGGTAGTGCGCGCAGTCCTGATCGTCAACCCCCAGGCCACCTCGACCACCCCCGGTGGACGAGACGTGCTGGCCCACGCGCTGGCCAGCCAGGTCAAGCTCGAGGTCGTCGAAACGGACTACCGCGGCCACGCCAAGGCCGTGGCCCGTTCGGCCGCCCGTGACGGCGTCGACCTGGTGGTGGCGCATGGTGGCGACGGCACGATCAACGAAGTGGTCAACGGCGTCCTCGCCGACAGCGAGGGCGATCCGCGGGGGTCGGACCAGCACCGCTTCGGCCACGCGCCGATGCTCGGCGTGGTCCCCGGCGGGTCGGCGAACGTCTTCGCCCGCGCGCTCGGGATCTCGCCCGACCCGGTCGAGGCGACGCACCAGTTGCTGCGCGCGCTCGAAGAGGGCCGCTCGCGCCGCGTCGGGCTGGGATTGGCCGACGAGCACTGGTTCACCTTCAACTCCGGCCTCGGCTGGGACGCCGACGTCGTGGCGACGGTGGCGAGACGGCGGGGCAAACAGGCCACCACCGCGCTGTATCTGCGGGCCGCGGTCACCAACCAGCTGCGCCCGCCACTGGGCCGCCCGACGCTGACCGTGCGAATTCCGGGTGAAGAACCGGTGGAGGTCCGCACCGCGTTCGTGTCGAACACCGATCCGTGGAGCTACCTGGGGAACCGTCCCATCCACCTCAACCGAGGTTGCTCGTTCGACGGTGGATTGGGTTTATTCGCGCTGAGCGGTCTGGCGTTGCCCACCGTGTTCAGGCATTTACGGGGTGCGTTGAGCACCAAGGGCGAACAGCGCGGACGACGTCTCCTTCGTCACGATGATCTGCCGATAATCCGCATAGACGCAGCTGAGCCGGTAAACTTCCAGGTGGACGGGGACCTGGTGGGTCAGCGGACCAGGGTGGAATTTTTCAGCGTCTCCGGCGCGTTGACAGTGGTGGTTTGACTGTCCCGCAGCCCGGCGCTCCTCTGATCGCCTGCGGCAAAGTGTTACAGCCGCTCGCCGACGCAGAAGCTCCGCTCACCGCACCGGCCTTCCCATCCGGGGGTCGTTTCGGACAGAAACCGCAGGTCAGGCACGTCGCCCGGCCGGGTGAGCTGACTCACCGATCTTCAGAAAACCCTTGTCGAACGCGGTGCTTCGTGAAAGCATTCACAAGCACCCAAAAAAACGACCGCCATTTGACGACTTTGGCGCGGTTCTCCGCGTCAAGTAAAAGGAGCTCAGAGACATGGATTGGCGCCACGACGCGGCCTGCCGAGACGAGGACCCAGAGCTGTTCTTCCCGGTGGGAACCAGCGGTCCGGCTCTCTCGCAGGTGACCGAGGCGAAGTCCGTGTGCCACCGCTGCACCGTCGCTTCCGACTGCTTGGCCTGGGCATTGGCCAGTGGACAGGATGCCGGCGTCTGGGGCGGCATGAGCGAGGATGAGCGACGCGCTCTCAAGCGCCGCCGCACTCACATTGGCACGCGAACCAACGCCTGAAGTAGCACAACAGCAAAAATCTGGTCGCACAACCTCGCGCTGGTTTAAAACCTAGCGGCGGGTGAGCCTTGCGTTCACGTGCCAGAGGTGATACCGACCCAGATCCAGCTTAACAAGAGGGACTACGCCGACCCCGATCGGGTCGACCAAACCTCACAGGGACTTGAAGTCCTCCCGCGGAATCGTTCGAGGGCCGACACCAGCTTGCAGGTGTCGGCCCTTAAACGCGTCCAGACTTGGTTTGACTTTGGTTAGATGCGCCGGCTGAGCGGAATCCGCAGTACCGCTTCGGTGCCACCCGATCGGGGGCCACGCAGGGAAAGCGAGCCCCGAAGCTCGGACTCGATGAGCGTCCGCACGATCTGCAGGCCGAGCCCGTCGCTGCGTTCCAGCGAGAATCCGGCGGGCAGCCCGCGGCCGTTGTCGCGGATGACGATGTCGAGCCAGCGGGCCGATCGCTCCACCACGAGCTCGACCTTGCCCGGCCGCCCGTCTGGGAACGCGTGGCCGACGGCGTTCTGCACGAGTTCGGCCAGCACCATCACCAACGGGGTCGCGATTTCGGCGACGACCACCCCGAACGAGCCGCTACGGGACAAACTCGCCTGGGATTCGGCCGTCGCGACTTCCCCGACCATCGGCAGCACGTTGTCGAGCAGCTGGTCGAGGTCGACGCGTTCGTCCACCGAGACGGACAGCGCTTCGTGCACCATCGCGATCGAGGCGACCCGCCGCACGGACTCGCCGAGCGCCAGCCTCGCCTCTTCGCTGGAGGTGCGCCGGGACTGGAGCCGCAGCAGCGCGGCCACCGTCTGGAGGTTGTTCTTCACCCGATGGTGGATTTCGCGGATCGTCGCGTCCTTGGACAGCAGCGCCCTGTCGCGCCGCTTGACCTCGGTGACGTCCCGCACCAGCACCAGCGCGCCGGCGGCCTGACCGGCCGGGCGCAGCGGCAGCGCCCGGAAGAGCACCACGGCACCGCGGCGGGAATCGGCCTCGGTGCGGCTGCCGGGCTTGCCGTCGAGCGCGTCGATGATCCGGTGGGAAACCTCGGTGGCATCGAACGGATCGCGGATCAACGACCTGGTCAGCGGCGCGAGCCTGGTCCCGACCAGATCGGATTCGTGGCCCATCCGGTGATACGCCGAAAGTCCGTTCGGGCTGGCGTAGACCACGGTCCCGGACGCGTCCAGCCGGATGAGACCGTCACCCACCCGTGGACTCGTATGGGTGTCGGACTGGTTGTCGCGACTGGGGAACGTCCCGTCCACGATCATCTGGCAGAGGTCGCCCGCGCTGCCCAGGTAGGCGATCTCCAGCGGGCTCGGCACGCGGGGCTGCGCGAGGTTCGTCTCCCGGCTCATCACCGCGATGACCTTCTTGCCGAACGTCACCGGCACGGCCTCGCGGCGCATCGGCAGGTCGCGGTACCAGTGCGGGTCCTCTTCGCGGCAGATCTTCACGTCCCGCATCGCCTTGGCGAGCTGCGGATGCTCGTCGACGGTGAACCGCGTGCCGACGACGTCTTCCGGATGGGCCGTGGGCGCCGTCGTCGGCCGCGCGTGCGCGACACAGACGAAATCACCGCCGTCGGGATGCAGCCCCTCGGCCACCGGAACCCAGAGCAGGAAGTCGGCGAAGGAGAGATCGGCGAGGAGCTGCCACTCCGCGACCACGGTCTGCAGATGGTCGGCGGCCTCGCCGGGCAGTCCGGTGTTCTCGGCCAGCAGATCGGCAAGGGTAGACATGGGGCTTACTCAATCAGTTCGGCGCGCATGACACACTAGAGGGCGTTGATCCGAGCCCGGCAGGCGCGTAAGCACCCCGCAGAGGCCACCCCGGAACGAGTGACGAGGAGTGAAAATGTCGAAGCGAGCTCGCAAGCGCCGCAGCCGGAAGAAGAACGGCGCCAACCACGGCAACAAGCCCAACTCTTAAGTCACTGACGACTGAGGCCCCTTCACCGGCTGGTGAAGGGGCCTCAGTCGTGAACGGGCTATTCCGAGCGCTGCTCGATACTGATCTCGGTGCGCTCGATCGCGACGCTGCCGCGCAACTCGACCGTCTTGCGGATCGACGCGCGAAGCCTGCTCTTCAGGTCGTCCGGCGCGTGGTCACCACCGCATTTGCGGGCCAGCAGCTGCTTGAGCTGCTCGTCGATGCCGTACTCCTCCAGGCAGGGAGGGCAGGTGTCGAGGTGGTGCCGGATCTCGGCCTCGCGATCAGCGCCGCACTCACGATCGAGCAGCAGGTAGATCTCGGCGAGTGCCTTGTCGCAATCGACCTTTTCGGAGTCGCCGCAGGCGTCGTTCATCGACCCGCCACCTCCTGCTTGTCCTTGCCGGAGCGAATGAAACCGCGCTCACGGGCGACGTCGGCAAGCAGGTCGCGCAGCTGGGCGCGGCCACGGTGCAGGCGGGACATGACTGTCCCGATCGGAGTCTCCATGATTTCGGCGATCTCCTTGTAGGCGAAACCCTCGACATCGGCGAGGTACACGGCGAGCCGGAACTCCTCCGGCAACTTCTGCAGGGCGAGCTTCACGTCGGTGTCGGGCAGATTGTCCATCGCCTCGACCTCGGCGGAGCGCAGCCCACTGGAGGTGTGACTCTCCGCCTTCGCGATCTGCCAGTCGGCGATCTCGTCGGTGGGCTGCTGCAACGGCTGGCGCTGACGCTTGCGGTAGCCGTTGATGTAGGTGTTCGTGAGGATGCGGTACATCCACGCCTTGAGGTTCGTGCCCGCCTTGAAGGACGCGAACGCGGCGTACGCCTTGAGGTAGGTCTCCTGGACCAGGTCCTCGGCGTCGGCCGGGTTGCGGGTCATCCGCATGGCGGCGGAGTACAGCTGGTCGAGCAGCGGCATGGCGTCGCGCTCGAAGCGCTCGGCGCGCGCGTCGGGCTGCTCCTGCTCCGTGCCCACCTCGGGCACAGCTTTTTCGGGCACTGCTGGGTCTTGCGTGCTCGGCAAACCGGTCCCTTCCCAATGGACGCCGATGCGCGGGGGCGCATACGTCTGCATCGAGGATACGCGGGACGCGTCGGGCTGCCCGGGCACGCCGTGGTTACCCGGACGGTCGGCGCCGCGAACGGTTGCGGAACTGCGATTGGCTAGCGTTGTCACCACGTCCGGTTTAACACAGACCGGGAGCGGCGCATTCCCCGAACCGGGTGAACGAGGTTCTAGGCTGACGATCATGGCTGGTAAGGGCACCCCGGCGACTGCGTTGCTGGCGAAGCAAAAAGTCGCGCACACATTGCACTCCTACGAGCACGATCCGCGACACGAATCCTTCGGCCTCGAAGCCGTCGAAGCGCTCGGGCTGGACCCGGCGCGGGTGTTCAAGACGCTGGTCGCCGACGTCGACGGCACGCTGACCGTCGGGGTGGTGCCGGTCACCGGGCAGCTCGACCTGAAGGCGCTCGCGGCGTCGGTCGGCGGCAAGAAGGCGCGCATGGCCGATCCCGCGGCCGCCCAGCGCGCGACCGGGTACGTACTCGGCGGGATCTCGCCGCTGGGGCATCGCAGCCGGCTGCCGGTCGTCATCGACGCCTCGGCGGAGAACTTCGAGACCATGCACTGCTCGGCCGGCCGCCGAGGCCTGGAAGTCGAACTCGCCCCCGCCGACCTGATGCGCCTGACCAACGCCGTCGTCGCCCCCATCGCCACCCCCTGAAGCGCTCCAGAGCGGGAGCGTGGGACCTTTACTACCGCCAAACGGCAGTAAAGGTCCCACGCTCCCGCCGTCAGGCGAGCGGGCGCAGCACCCGGCCCAGCCATTCGGCGGCGGCGCGGGAGACGCCTTCGAGGTCGGCGCTGAGGTTGTGGTCGCCGGCGAGCACGACGAGCTCGTGGTGATGCCCGGGTTTCGGGACACCGAACGGGTCCCGCTCCCCCTGCACGATCAGGGCCGGGACCTCGACGGCGTCGAGCTCGAACTGGCGGCTCTTCTCCGGCTTACCGGGCGGATGTTCGGGGAATGCCAGCGCCAGCACGGCCACAGCTTGCCCGGCGGACGCCGTCCGGCAGGCCACCCGCGCGCCGGAGGACCGGCCGCCGAACACCAGCGGCAGGCCGTCGAAACGCACGGAAACCTCGTCGGCGACGGTCAGCCAAGACCCGTCCAGCTGCCGCGCCGGGGCGGGCGCACGACGTCCGGCCACCCGGTACGGCTGCTCGACGAGCGCCACGTGGACACCCACGCTCTGCGCCGCCCTGGTGACCGCGACCAGGTCTTTCGCCTGGATGCCGCCGCCGGCACCGTGGCCAAGCATGAGCACGGCGATGCCTTCTTCGGCGCAGTGCAGCTCGGCCCGCGCGGGGCCGAAGCCGGTTTCGATCTCGATGCTGGTCATGATCGCGGGAGCTCGAAAAGAGCGCCCTCGTCCTCATGATCGAGCTCGACCATGGCTTCGGCGCGGTCGAGGAGCTCGGGGCCGTTGTTTCGCACGTTGTTCACTTTGCTCGACACGGGCCGCAGTTCAAGCGCGTCCACGAGATCGAGTGACGGCGGCGTCAGCAACGACGTGACGTCGGCGCTGTCCGGGTCCAGCCAGCTCGCCCAGCTCTCCTGGGGCAGCAGCAGCGGCATCCGGTGGTGGACGTCGACGAGATTGCCGACGGCTTCCGTGGTCAGCACGGTGAACGTGATCAGCGGTGACGCACCCGGCTCGCTCTTCGGGTCACGCCAGGTCTCCCATAGCCCGGCCATCGCCAGCGGCGCGGCGCCGGGGCCGGTCATGAAGAAGGCTTCCTTCTCCTTGCCCGCCCGCCGCCACTCGTACCAGCCGTCGGCGGGCACCAGGCAGCGACGGCTCGTGAGCGCCTTGCGGAACGCGGGCTTCTCGCTCGCCGTCTCGGCGCGGGCGTTGATCATCTTGCTGCCGACGCCGGGATCCTTGGCCCAGAACGGCACCAGGCCCCAGCGCATCACCCGGAGGCTGCGCTCGGCCGGTTCGTCGGGCAGCACCGTGCCGTCGGCGTCGCGCGGGTGGCGCTGCACGACGGTGACCACGTCCTTGGTCGGCGCCACGTTGTAATCGACCGGCGGGAAGTGCCCGCCGGTGGCGTCGGCCGCGCCGAACTGCTCGATCAACGTGGTCGGATCCATCGTGGCGGCATAGCGGCCGCACATCGGGGGAACCTCCTTCGAGCGGGGGTGTGATTCGTCATCGTTACACGGTTGCGGGGGCGATGGCGAGCGGCGTGGGATCATCTCGGGTGATGACCGGATATCGAGAGGTGTGGCGGCTTGGGTAGCAGTGACTGGCGCAAACTGGACGAGAGCGATGTCCGGATCCGTCCTGGCAAGAGCACCCGCCCCCGCAGCAAGCAGCGCCCGGCACACGCGGACGCCTCGACGGCGATGGTCATCGGCAA
>Ga0193717_1001607_pt1 | contig 13699 bp, 13 predicted proteins | sample U2c2metaG_FD_145900 | JGI IMG/M metagenome (GOLD analysis project Ga0193717, IMG submission 145900) | Soil microbial communities from a riparian zone of the East river system, Colorado, United States - U2c2 | ecosystem: Environmental > Terrestrial > Soil > Riparian zone | place: USA: East River... | reverse complement strand
GCCACAAATCGCTCTCCGCTCTTCTCGGCAAGGCTCTTTAGGATCAGGCCGCTCTGCGCGTCGCGTGGGCCAGCATTGGTGGCTGACATGTCGACCGTGTAGATGCTGGCGCCAATCGCCATTGCAGCTTCCAGGGCTTTTGACGATGATGCTTTACTATAAGTGTCCATGCCATCAGACAACACCACGATCGCCTTGCGCGTCTCCTTGCGCGCGGTCAACGCATTCACAGCTTCGAGAATGGCATCGTACAGTGTGGTCATGCCTCTTGCCTTGATACCGAAGGCCATTGGAGCGAGATCTCGCCCTGAAGAGAAGTCCTGGACTTGCTCGATCTTGTAATCGAACTTGTAGACTGCCGCGACATCCTCAAGACGAAGCCCATCCAGAAACCTGATTGCGGCTGAGCGGCCCAGCGACAAGCGGCTTTCCATGCTTCCCGAAGTGTCCAGCAGCACAACCGAAGCAAAAGGCGCCTCGTGTACCCCGAAATTCGCGATCGCACTTGCAGGAACCTCTTTGCCGTCCTCAAAGACTTTAAGTCGGACGATTTGAGTCCGGGTACATACTCACCGGCTTTGTCAGTAACCGTAACGTTAAGAATGACCAGCTCGGTGTTGACTCGAACTACTTCGTCATCTTCCTGAGCGACGGCTTCAATCGAAACCGCCAACATACAAATGAACAGGAGGCCAGCAAGCAGCGTAGGGGTGGATTTTCGGTTTTGGCGGCGAGTCAACGGCTATACCTTACGGGAGAAGCTGCGAATGATACGGATCAGTTCAAGTAATACATTAGCCTTGTCGATGATCGTGGTAGATACCACTTGCCTCGGAGTTTCCTGAACCTTTTCATTAAGCGAAGCTGACACCTTAGCGAGGCAATTCATGGCCTCCTGAAGATCGGCTGGGCTCTTTTCCATGCCAACTTCGTCCTCAGAACCCCCCGCGTCACTTCGGATCCGCTTGGCCAGTTTTTCCAGCTTCTCCAGCTTCTTGATATCTTCCCGATCAAGTGAGTTGTTGTTCTTGAAGGACGCACCCAGCGCCTGTCCCAGGTTCGAAGCCTCTTTAGCTCTATCCAGGTTCTGTTGATGATCCTTCTCAGCGGACTTGATTTCTCGCTTGATCCGCATCTCTTCGGCCATTGAGTTTCCTCTTTGGTCGGGGGAATCCGGCGAACTCTTGTCGGCACCGATCGAACTAAGAGGATCTACAGTGGTCCTTGAGGTCTGACCTGCTGCGGCTGAGGAAGCGGCTACCAGAACCAAAGCTATGAGCATCAAGCGCTGCGCCTTTGAGTTGCTTATGAGAAGGGTCGATTTCACTTTGTTTTGCTCTCGTATTACGACTCTCGATTCGAGAACCAAACAGTGGGACGGCCTCAGACCCCTAATGGTTGTACTGAGCTTCTGGCACTTGGCCTGCCCAAGCCTGGTTCGCAAACCGAATTGCCGCACTTCTGAGTAAAGATATGAAGTCTGTTGCTCTCAACAAATCGACGCCGGCTCAAGCTTCACGTTAATTGTGGGTGTGCCGACTTCTCAACAACAACTTGAGAGTTTCAGTGCTTGAAGTCATCCAAGCCTGAGACACTTGATTAGGTCCTGCGGGCTAGGGAACGCGCGCCGGGTTGTCGGGTGAGTTAAGAAATCCATCTCCCCGCGACCCGGAGCCCGGCACTGTCTGCGAGACGCACTGAATTATATTCCTTAGCAGGTAGCTTGAGTGAGTACCGACCCTCTTGAGCAGGTTCTAGCTGTTGTGGCTCGACGGTCACCGAAGTCTGCTCCAAAGTGCCGTCCTTGCGCCGTCGAAGCTCCAAAGCGACGGTGAGTCCCGTCAACTTGTCTGGAGAAATGTTTCTGACTGTGCCGCCGATTATGGTTTGTCCGCCCTTTAGAAGCGCCTCGTCTACCAGAATGTGCGCTTTGGCGGGCCCCCTTGGCGTATCTGTACTCGCCGGCGCTTGGGCGGCGGTAGCGGAAAGACGTTGCTGTGCGGTGCGCTTCCGCAGGTATGTATAACCAGCAAAGACGATGGCGGTTACCAGGAGAGCGCAAAGTGCGGCAACGACCATGCGGCCGGTCGATCTTTTTTCCTCGATCAGCAGTTCGGTATGCGTGGGGTCTGTCAGCATTGGCTTAAAGAATCACAGTTAACGTGTCACATTAACGTCTGCGTTAAGGGTTTGGAAGTGACCGCCCGGGCGGGGGTGCACCAGTGATGGCTGTTACAAGAGCTGATAGAAATTCTTCTTCAGCTGCGCCGCGACTTGGTAGCGTAACCCATTCTGCGCCCGTGGCGCCGTCGGTTCTCCCCTCGATCTTCGCGTTCACTGCGACGTTCGCACTGGTACCGTCGATGGGTTGGACTTCGACGTTTAGCGTGTAACGACCTCGAGTCCAGCCGCGCTCATCGGAAACCGGCATTTCACCATATCGATTCAACTCGGACGCCGAGACTACGGCGCCTTTAATAAAGGTGTACGGCTGGCTCGCAACAATGCCTTCCGATGGCTTGGAGGCGGTCTCGTCAACCGTCAATTTTTGGTTGCGCATCACATCCTCGATGGCTTTCAGAATTACGTCACGCCGGGCAGTTATGCGGTAGGGGTTCGGAATCGGGAGCACCTCAGGAGTGCGACCCTTTCCAAAATCTATTCCGCGGCCGGCTCCAACGTCAGTCTTGCTGCCGTTACTTGCCGGTGCACTAGAACCGCTGTCGCGCACTCGCTCGCTCGATTTGTCGACTCCTTTACCCTGTGCGAGAGCGGCAGAAGCGGAAAGAATCATTAGCAACAACACGCCTGTGAGCCGGAACATAGTACGTACCTCGTTTGAACCACCAGGATCGTAAGGGGGAGAACAGTCAACCGAGAATAGATTAAGGTTCGCGCAAATTCAAGCAGTCAGTACCGGGAGTCAGGGCGAATTGCTCTCTGCCGCTTTCTTCCGAGCATTCTCTATATCTCTTTCCTGTTCCCAGCGCCGCAGAGCCTGAACACCGGTGAAGAAATCACTCTCATTATTGTAAAAATTGTGAGTGCCATCGTTGCGAGATGGATCCCGCACGTAATAAAGGGAATCAGTCTGAGCGGGATTGATTGCGGCAGTCAGTGCGCTTTCACCTGAAGAGGCAATTGGGCCGGGAGGCAGTCCCACGTACAAGCGCGTGTTGTATGGAGACCTGCGATCGATATCACTTTGGTAAACCTTGCCGTCATTTCGCCACTTTCCTTCAAGCTTGGAGGCGTAGATTATCGTTGAATCGATTCCCAACGCCATATTGATTTTCAGGCGGTTGTAAATTACGGATGCGATGATAGGACGCTCGTTCTCAAGCTTCGCCTCGGTTTCGACAAGGGAAGCTATGGTGACGACCTGACGAGGTGACATGCCAAGGGTGAGCGCCTTCGCTGTCCAATCTGGTTTCCAGAGCGTTCGGAACCGCTTTACCATGATCGCAATGAGTTCAGCCGGTTTGGTGTCAGGTGGAAACTCGTAGGTGGCAGGAAACAAATAACCCTCAAGGTTGTTCGCTTGCGGATCGAGATCCTTGATCAACGTTACGTCATCCATGAGCGCCAGCGCTGAATTGGGGCCACTAAGCTTCAATTCCGGAAGCCGGGCCATTGCATTGGCAATGTCCCAACGAGTCCATCCTTCAACCACGGTCAAACGAGTGAGCCGCTGCTCGCCGGTCTGAAGTTTGGCAAATACTTCCTGAGGAGAAATCGGGGAGGGGAAGTCGTACTCTCCTGCCTTGAAGCGTTGGCCCACCCCGGTGAGTTTAAGGTACATCAGCACCGGTTGTTCGTGCCTGATTATTCCGGCCGCCGCAAGTTTCTTGATCACTGCGGCTGGCGACGTACCCTTGGGTATTTCAATATATTGACCGCTTCGTCCGTGGTGAACCGGCGTGCGTAAATCTCGATATCCCCACACAACGGCGCCAACTGCGCCGAAGATCAGAATTAACGTAATAATTAGTAAAAAGCGTTTCACAATGACCAATCAGCGGCATGACTCCATACCGCTCTCTCCTCCAGTTTAAGGGACGGGGACCAAAACCCTTGGTTGTCCTCCCGCGATAAAGTCCATAAGGATAATAGCAGCCGCCTGACAATCAACCAGGTCCCTCGTCTCCAGCGGAGTCTTACCGGCGGCTCGAAGCTGCTCTTCCGCCTCAATAGAACTCAAGCGTTCATCCTGCAGATAAACCGGGAGTTTTAGGGACTGTGCAAACTTCCTGGCAGTATATTCCACCTCCACGGAAGCCGAACCTCGCGTTCCGTCCAGGCTTAGCGGCAAACCAATAACCACTGTTTTAGCGTCTAAGCGGCGGACGAGATCACTGACGTCGCGGAGCAATTGCTTCCAGTTAGATCGTCTGAGCGGCGAAAGTTTAGTTATTGATATGAGCATGGAGTCGGACGCCGCGACCCCGACCCGTTTTTGACCGAGGTCGAGAGCGAGAATCGGCCCGATTAGATTCTCCGCTCTTGGGTGCTGCGTTTTGTCTGATTGATTCATTAAGATTTCGATTCATGGTCAAATGCAACTTAAGACTCAAGCATCACGTAAAAATCGTGCGTCATAAGGTCATACTTGCGCCCTGTGATCACCGACTGTATGATGCTTCTGGCTCGGTTGAGCGTGTCCCACTGATGTAACAACGAGAGGTAACCAATGTCATTTCGCGCCAAGTTTGCTCTAATTCTCCTATCGGCCACGCTGGCACTTTATACTGTTGTAGGTGGCTGGATCTCCACTCGCGCACAGCAACCGGCCAATGATCCTAATGCACAGTTACGCATCTTTGAGAGCGTTCTTCAGCACATCCAGAGCGATTATGTGGATGAGCCAAACATGGAGAAGGTTCGCGCCGGCGCACTCCGGGGTTTAGCGTACGGCCTGGATCCCTATTCCACATACCTCACTCCGGACCAGGTTCGTGAGTATAGCGGAACCGGAAAGGACAATCAGGTCGGAATTGGTGCGGAAATGTCGCAAGTTGCCTCGTATCTTTATGTTATTGCGCCCCTCAAAGGTTCTCCGGCCGACCAGGCAGGAGTTCGGGCGGGAGATATTATCGAGTATATCGATGGCAAAGCCACCCGCGATATTTCCCTCTACGATGCGAAGCAACTAATCAATGGTCCTGCGGGAAGTGAAGTGAAGTTGCGGATTCTGCGAGCAAATAGTCGACCGGTTACCCTGGCCGTGAAACGCGGCTCTTCCCGAGCCCCGGCGGCCGAATCAAGAATGGAAGCGGGTAAGATTGGTTTACTGCATATTAATAGTTTAGCTGACGGGGAAGCCGCTGAAGCGCGCACCCGACTCCAGGAGTTGATCAAACAAGGCGCGCAAAAAGTGGTTCTCGATTTGCGCGGTACTGCGGGCGGCTCGATTAGTGAGGCAGTAGCGGTCGCCAATCTATTTATCAAGGACGGCGCGATTGCGCAGACGACGGGCAAGGAGGGGAAGACACTGAAAACCTTCACCGCCGATCCTAAGGCGACGATTTTCTCCGGACCTATTGTGACTCTGATTGACACCGGAACTGCGGGGGCCGCCGAGGTAGTTGCCTCTGCATTGCTGGAGCGCAATCGCAGCCAGCTTGTGGGTGAGAAGAGTTTTGGCGCCGGTGCCGAGCAACAGTTGTTTACGTTGCGCGGTGGCGACGGTTTGCTTCTGACCACGGTCAAGTGGGCAACCGCCAGCGGAAAGCCATTCCTAGGTGAAGATCGCGCCCATTCTGGGGTGACACCTTCCGTTGAAGTGAAACGACCTGAGCTTGCTGAGGCCGTGGATCCCGAAGATCTCACCGGCAACGATGACGACGCGGTTGGCAGGCCCACGCAGCCGAACGACAAGCCGGAAACTACAGTGGTACCGAATGCCCCTAAGCCAGCAGTTGAGGATGTCCAGATGAAGAAGGCCTTGGAACTGCTGCGAGAGAACAAGCCAGGAGCTGTGCAACGGGCAGCCTGATTAAAGCTCACAGGTTAATAAAAGAACGGCCAGAGGATCTCTGGCCGTTTTTAGTTAGTAGGGCCTTCATTCATAACTTGGTTTGTAAACTCTGGTCTACAAACGCAGATTCGCAGCACTGATCATTTCGCATACACCACAATGCGATATCGGGTACAAAGCGGAGAGCGCCTCATTCAAACACACATACCTCTCATTGCAAATTCGTTATATCTCGCACCAAAGCTATCTAAATAGGGATGTTTTTGCCAGTTCTAGCCTGGGTCAGTCCCATCCGAAACCCTCTGAGGAACGCAGCTTGCCGCTTATCCAGTCAGCTTAGATTAGACATTGACACTTTAAGGCGAGAAGGAGAAATTGAGATGATTATGACTAACAAATTACTACCGGTTGCTTTGATAGCAGCCCTTGTGGGCGGCTCAGTTGGCGCACTCGTAATGCACTCCAAGAATCAGCCAACGACGTCGGCCGAGACCCTGGCGCAGGATACTCCTGTAGATAGTCAGGCACAGAGTGACCAGCTGGTTCCGGCTGAATTCAACACTTCAAATGAGCAGAGTGCATATAAGGTCGGGTTTGCTGATGGCTTCCGTGCAGCGGAAGGCGGCGCTACTGGTACAAGTTCATTGGCGCCGGCCGCGGTTGTTACCCAGCCAGCGCGTATAATTTCCCGCAACACCGGTCGCACCTATGCTCGCAGTTCCACAGCACAACCTGTCTATCAGCCGCGTAGCCGAAGTTTCTGGCAGAAGCATCGCGATAAGCTGACGGTAGCGATTGGTGCCGGCTCTGGCGCCGCGATTGGTGGCCTCATCGGTGGCAAAAAGGGTGCAGGCATTGGCGCCCTGGCAGGTGGGGGCGGTTCAGCTCTCTATACCTATAAGCTTCGCAATCGCAACCGTCGTCAGTAACTCTAATTGCCTCGGGCAAACTTCCGGGCAGTCTCTACCGTGGGGACTGCCCATTTGACTGCTATGAGTAGCACAGACTTTAGTCGGTGATGCCGCTTTGAGTTGGACAGCACTACTGAGCTAGGGGGGCGTGGGATCACAGACTGAAGTCTGTGCCACTTGATGTGATCTCCTTGTTACGCCAGTTGAAACTTGTCACTCAATTCTGTTCTGCGTTTCTCATGTGAGATTATGCTGTTTAAATCAAGAGTCCTGACGGTTATCGCGTTATCGACGCTGGCTACCATTTCAGTCAACATCTACGCGCAGAGCAACTCCAAGCAGAACCAACGTCGCCCGCGCACGGTGAGCGCGAAGCAACCCAATATCATTCCCGATTCAGTTAAAGAAGAGTCGGAACCTGAAGTTGTGCGCGTAGAGACCAATCTGGTGAATACGGTCTTTACAGCTGTCGATCGAGATCGACACTACATCACCACTCTTAGAGCGAATGATCTGAGGATATATGAAAACGACTCTCAGCAAACAATAAGCCTGTTTGAACATGAGACTGATCGACCCCTGACGCTGGTCATTCTGGTTGATACCAGTAAGTCGCAGGAGCGCACTCTGCCTGACGAGAAGAAGGCCGCCAAGGCATTCATACGCGATGTCGTCAGACCGGATAAGGACAAGGTAGCCGTAATTTCATTCACCGGCGTTCCCAGGGTTGAGCAGCAACTGACTGCGAGCAGTGCAAAGCTAAATCGCGCGATCGATCACCTCAAAGTTGAGCTGCCTGCCAACAATCCGAATTGCGAAGAAGAGAAGTCCGTGCAGGAGGATCCTTTGTGCTGGACCAGCATCTGGGACTCAGTTTGGGAAAGTGCCAGCGAAGTGTTGGGGCACGGCGATGAAAACTCGCGCCGGGCGGTGATTCTTCTTAGCGACGGAGATGATACGAGCAGTACCATCAAACGCCGTGATGCTATTGACGCAGCCGTAAAAAACAACGTGGCCGTCTACAGCATCGGGATTGGGGATCCGGAGCTTTATAAAGTCGAACAGGACTCGCTGAGGAAGATCTCAGACAGCACAGGGGGTCGCGCCTTTTTCCCACGCGATGAAATGGAGCTCAGGACGGTGTTCGCGCAAATCCAGGAGGAGCTGCGCTCACAGTACGTTATTGCTTACTCACCTCAGAACAAATTGCGCGACGGATCTCACCGGCGCATCAAAATGCAAATCATCAATCCGGAACTCCGCAAACAGAAACTGCAGTTAGTCTATCGCGAGGGTTACTACGCTCCGAAACAGTAAAGCTGCGCCGCGTTCGATTTTCCTGAAAAACAGCAGGCTTCCGGTGGGAGCTGGTGATTAGTCACTCGCCTCTAGCGGCTTACTGGTGAGCGCTGAGAAAAGAAACCCTCACTACAGGGGGATGTTGCCGTGCTTTCTGGGTGGGTTGGTATCACGCTTATTTTCCAGGAGTGACAAGGCGCGGATCAGCTTGGGGCGGGTTTGGGATGGTTCAATAACCTCGTCAACGAAGCCTCGCTCGGCGGCCACGTAGGGATTGGCAAACTTCTCTTCCAGTTCAAGAATGCGCGCCCGTCGCGCCGCTTCCTTGTCCTTAGCCTCGTTCAATTCTCGCCTGTAGAGTACCCCCACGGCGCCCTCGGGTCCCATTACGGCAATCTCTGCCGTGGGCCATGCGAAATTCAAGTCTGTGCGGATGTGTTTTGAGGCCATCACGCAATAGGCCCCACCGTACGCCTTGCGAGTTATTACAGTCACTTTCGGAACCGTGGCCTCCGCAAACGCATATAGAAGCTTTGCGCCATGTCTGATGATCCCGCCATGCTCCTGAGAGACTCCCGGCAAAAAACCGGGAACGTCTTCGAAGGTCACGAGTGGAATGTTGAAGCAGTCGCAGAAGCGTACAAACCGCGCTGCCTTGACGGAGGCATCGATATCCAGTACGCCGGCCAGATACGCGGGTTGATTTGCGACAATTCCGACGGAGCGGCCATCCAACCTGGCAAACCCTATGCAGATGTTGGGTGCGTGGTGCTGCTGCACTTCGAAAAAGTAGCCATCATCAACGATCAGATTAATCACGCCGCGAATGTCATATGGTTGGTTGGACGCTTCCGGAACGATCGTATTGAGTCTCGTTTCAGTTCGCTCCGGAGAGTCAGTGGAGTTTACTGCCGGCGCATCCTGGAGGTTGTTTGAAGGAATGAATGAAAGTAGTTCGCGAACCGTCCGCAACGCGTGCTCGTCTGAATCTGCCGCGAAATGCGCGACGCCGGAAACACGATTGTGAGTCATCGCGCCTCCCAGTTCTTCCTTAGTTACGTCTTCATGAGTAACAGTCTTGATTACGTCCGGTCCGGTAATGAACATATAAGACGTATCTTTGACCATTATATTGAAGTCGGTGATCGCGGGGCTATACACGGCGCCGCCGGCGCAAGGCCCCATGATGCAACTTATCTGCGGAACAACTCCGCTCGCAAGCGTGTTACGCAAAAAGATGTCGGCATATCCCCCGAGACTCAGCACCCCTTCCTGAATGCGGGCCCCTCCTGAATCATTGAGGCCAATGATCGGAGCTCCAACCTTCATCGCCAGGTCCATTACCTTACAAATCTTTTCCGCGTGAGTTTCGGAAAGCGAGCCGCCAAAAATAGTGAAGTCCTGAGCAAAGACAAACACCCGGCGACCATCAATCAAACCGTGGCCGGTGATAACCCCGTCACCCGGATAGAGTTGCTGGTCGAGACCGAAGTCGCGCGAGCGATGCACAACCAGCTTGTCAAATTCCTCGAATGTGTCTTCATCCAAAAGAAAGTCAACTCGTTCACGAGCAGTCATCTTCCCGGCCGCATGCTGCTTCTCGATGCGCTCTGCACCACCTCCGATCTCGGCTTGCTGTGTTCTCTCTTTCAGAGCTTCAAGTTTAGACTTGGAGTGCTGGGGCTGTTGCTTTGAAGTCATATTACTTGTTCTTGCGTGAAATGAGGTCAGTACCTCATTTCGGCGTCGGAGAAGGGAAACGCTCGCGATTGAATTAGTTCAACCAGTCTTTCAAGTCCCTGCCTGGCCTGTGTTCGAACGTCTTCGGAATACCGGAAGCGCTCAGCGTTTTGCGTAAAGTCTTCCAGATCAACTATCCGGTACGAAAGATCCGGCTCGACCAAAATGTCTATGTCCAGGTCGACGTAACTGAGAATCTCACCATCGAACGCCGGCGGAACATTGACATTACAATAGTAACTTCTCAACTCGCCGGTAGGCTCAGCGAAGCGAAAGATGTTGTACCACCGGTCCAGCCAATAGTACTCAATGCTCTTTGTGCCACAGGCAATAGTGCCCAGCAAGTCGTGCTTGATTTCCGCGTCGAAGGTTCCATCGAGAACAAGCAATGACCCTTCTTGTCGTAGCAGCTTCGCCTTCCAGCTGCGATGTTCCGAGCCGTCGTATTTGTGGGCCCGAACCGTGATCATCGATTACTTACGCCCGCTCTTTCGCCAGTCAGCCAAAAACTGCGCTTGTCCTTTATCTGTAAGCGGATGATTGAACAACTGGTCGATGACTTTGAAAGGCATCGTCCCGATATCAGCGCCCATGCGTGCTGACTCTATGACATGAAGCGGGTGGCGCAGGCTTGCCGCCAGCACCTCGGTCTTCCATTCATAGTTGCCGTAGATCTCCACTATCTCGCGTAACAAGAGCAATCCGTCGTGGCCGATGTCATCAAGTCGCCCGAGAAAAGGGCTGATAAAAGAAGCCCCGGCCTTCGCAGCTAAAATTGCCTGTCCTGCGGAAAAGCAAAGCGTGACATTGACCTTGATTCCTTCATCGGAGAGTGTGTGAGTAGCTTTGAGTCCCGCACGAGTGAGGGGACACTTGATCACTACGTTGGGAGCGATCTTCGCATACTCACGCCCCTGGCTTAACATCCCGTCCACCTCTTCGCTGGTGACTTCAGCCGAGACAGGGCCACTGACTATTTCGCAAATTGCGGCAATGTGCTCTTTGAAGTCTACGTCACCCTCCTTGGCAATCAGGGAAGGATTAGTGGTCACTCCATCGGCCAGGCCTAAGGTTGCCGCTTCACGAATCTCATTAAGATTTGCAGTATCAAGAAAGAATTTCATTATTGCCTCCAGCTTCAGATAGATCAATTGACATTATTTCGTAGTACGCCGATTCCCTCAATCTCCACCTCGACCACATCGCCGTGCTTCATCGGGGAGACGCCTGCCGGCGTACCCGTGGCAATCAGATCTCCGGGATAGAGCGTCATGATCTCCGCTATATACCGGATTAAGAAGGGAACTGAAAAAGCCATTGTCGAAGTGCGTGCCTGCTGTTTTATCTCGCCGTTGAGACGAGTGGTGACCTCCGCGTCAAGGGGGTTGATGTCACGCACGATCACCGGTCCGACCGGACAAAAGGTATCGAACGATTTTGCCCTCGTAAACTGCACGTCCTTGCGCTGGAGATCGCGGGCAGTTACATCGTTGACACAAGTGTATCCGAGGACATAACTCAGGGGGTTTTCGTTGGCAGCGATATGACGAGCTCGTCGACCGATTACCACTCCCAACTCTCCCTCGTGCTCAACTCGCTCAGACTGCCTGGGCAGTTCGATCGTATCTCCATCACCGATTACCGAAGAAGGCGCCTTTAAGAACAGCAGCGGTTCCTCGGGCATCTTGTTTCCGAGTTCAGCGGCGTGCTCAAGGTAGTTGCGCCCAACACAGACGACTTTTGAAGGCGTGACAGGTGCAAGAATCGTCGCTTCGTCCAGAGAAACAGTATGGCTGCTTTGCGATCTCGGTAGAGCATCAAGAGAAACTCCCGCCTCAAATAAGTACACAGTGCTGCCTTCAATCGACCCAAATCGAGGTTCCTCAAACGCGGCATGTGTAATTCGGCAAAGTTTCATTTCGTCTTAGGGCACACTCTCAGACACAACCTCCGATGGAGCACTGACGTTGCCCGCCTGATCAATCGCCTTGATGTAGTAATAGTACCGTTTTCCAGCCTCCACGTTTTCATCCAGGAAAGTCGTCTTTGTCAGCGGTGCGGGAGTCAACTTCGTCCAACGCTCTTTAGGCAGGCCAGGATCAGTTGCGCGATAGATTTCATAGCCTGCCACATCGCCTTCGGGATTTGCAGGGAAGAAGATTGAAAGCCTACCAGGCGCAGCAGCAATGGTAATCGACGTGGGTGCGGACGGCGCAAAGATGTCTCGCGGGGACACCGAAAGTGAATTGGAGTTGAGACTCTCAACCTGTGCTCCGTCAGTCCCCAGCGATACGGAACGGACCACATACCTATAGTTCTCACCAAACCGGAAATTCCGGTCAACGTACTGTGTGCCTGATACCAAGGAACTGTTGATCGCGGTTTGACTGACTTCGCTCTGTGATTCGTCCAGTCGATAGACGTTGTAGCCCAGCAAATTTACCGGAGTGGAACCATCAATGTTCGAGTCAGGTGATTGCCAGGTGATCGCGATGGCATCCTCGCCGATTTCTTTGCCAGTAGGGATCAGAGTGGGAGGTTTAGCTACCCGAACGGCGGGTTCGATCAAAAGGAAGTTTGAGAAGCCCGCACGTTGTTCCGAAGCGTTAACATAACGAATCGCGTACCGCAAGCGTGTTGGTTCGCCGGCAAGCTCAAGAGTATCGGCGTAGGTCAAGGTGTCAGTTGCGCTCTTGATCTGGTCGTAGGTCACAGATCCAATCAGCGTCGACCTCCTCTCAAACTCTTCTTCAGTCAGGGGCAGCGGCGCGGTTGGTTTTTCCGCCAGACGGTAAACGTCGATACGCCGGATACTCTGCACGCTTTCATCCGGAGCATTGCGCAGCGGCGCCGGCCAACTCAAAACCACACGGTTTCCTCGCTGCACACCCGAGAGCAACTCCGTACGTTGCTGAACGCGTTCGACCGGCGGGAGCGGCGGCCTTCTCTTGCCACAACCCAACATACAGAACGCCAGAAGCCCTACACATAAGGCCTTCTGGCTATTCATTAGTGGGGAAAGCAAGATCCGAGAGGTAGACGGCAAAGTTTCTCTCACAGAATGTACCGACTAAGGTCTTGATCCTTGACGGTCTCTAACAACATGCCGTCGACGTAGGCGGCGTTGATGCGCTGGTTCTTGGGCTCCAGGTCAGGTCCTTCGAAACTAATGTCCTCGAGCAGCTTCTCCATGATGGTCTGAAGTCTGCGGGCACCGATGTTCTCAGTCTGCTCGTTGACGCGAGCGGCAAAATTAGCAATTGCGTCGATGGCGTCATCGGTAAACTCAAGTGTCACACCCTCAGTTTCCATCATCGCTTGATACTGCTTGATCAGGGCGTTCTTGGGTTCAGTCAAGATTCTTTTGAAGTCTTCGACGGTTAAAGAATCGAGTTCGACGCGGATGGGGAATCGACCCTGAAGCTCGGGGATGAGATCGGATGGCTTCGCGACATGAAAAGCACCTGCTGCAACAAAGAGGATGTGATCAGTCCTGACCATCCCATAGCGCGTATTAACGGTCGTACCTTCGACGATTGGCAAAATGTCTCGCTGTACTCCCTCACGTGAGACGTCAGGTCCGTGGCCGGACTCTCTGCCGGCAATCTTGTCAATCTCATCAAGGAAAATCATGCCGGAGGATTCGACACGTTCGATAGCCGCTCGGGCCACCTGGTCCATATCGATCAGGCGCTCCTCCTCCTCCTGCATGAGATACTCCATCGCTTCGTCAACGCGCATCTTGCGCCGCTTGGATCGTCCCTGGAACATG
>Ga0193717_1001606_pt1 | contig 13703 bp, 11 predicted proteins | sample U2c2metaG_FD_145900 | JGI IMG/M metagenome (GOLD analysis project Ga0193717, IMG submission 145900) | Soil microbial communities from a riparian zone of the East river system, Colorado, United States - U2c2 | ecosystem: Environmental > Terrestrial > Soil > Riparian zone | place: USA: East River... | reverse complement strand
CGGCGGGTTGTTGGGAAAGCAGACGAGCACGAAGTGCTTGTAGCCAGCGCGATCCACCGGCGCGATTTCTTTTCGAGAGGAAGTGAGTATCAAGGCCGCGCGTAACTTGTCTACGCGCGACGTTGCCCTGCGCCAAGGGTCGGAGGGGAGGGGGCGGCGGTCACCCTGGGAACGCTTCCGCAGGAGGGCAAAGCCCGACGAGGACTTAGTGACCAGGGTGACCGCCGCCCCCTCCCACCCCTCAACGCCTCACGCGAGGTTCGACGCAGCGAACTCCCAATTCACGAGGTTCCAGAAGGCCTCGACGTATTTGGGGCGGGCGTTGCGGTAGTCGATGTAGTAGGCGTGTTCCCAGACGTCGGCGGTGAAGAGGGGTTTGTCGCTGCCGGTGATGGGGGTGGCGGCGTTGGAGGTGTTGACGATGGCCAGGCTGCCGTCGGTGCGTTGCACGAGCCAGGTCCAGCCGGAACCGAAGTTGCCGACGGCCGACTTGGTGAATTCTTCCTTGAAGGCATCGAATGAGCCGAAGGCCTTGTCGATGGCGTCGCCGAGCTTGCCCGACGGCTTGCCGCCGCCCTTGGGGCTCATCGAGTGCCAGTAGAAGGTGTGGTTCCAGATCTGGGCGGAGTTGTTGAAGATGCCACCTGACGACTTCTTGATGATGTCTTCCAGGGCGGCGTTCTCGAACTCGGTCCCTTTGATCAGGTTGTTCAAATTGGTCACATAGGCCTGGTGATGCTTGCCGTAGTGGTATTCGAGCGTCTCGGCCGAGATGTGCGGTTCGAGGGCGTTCTTTTCGTAGGGAAGCGGGGGAAGCTCGATCGCCATGATTTGCTCCTTAGCGGTGGCTGGGAAGAAACGTGGGGGACAGGCCAGTGGGGCCGGGCCGAACTGCTACAATAGCCAAATCCGTGCTAGTGAATGATGAATCTTTTCTATGGACGCCGTCGCGCGAATCAAGGCCATCGTGGCCGGCCATCCCATCGTGATCTTCATGAAGGGCACGCCACGGTTCCCTATGTGCGGGTTCTCCAGTCGCGCCGTGCAGGCGCTGGAAGCCGCCGACGCTACCTATCATGCCGTCAATGTGCTGGACGATCCCGAGATCCGTGCCAGTCTTCCGAAATTTTCCAACTGGCCCACGTTCCCGCAGGTGTTCCTGCAAGGTGAACTGATCGGCGGTTGCGACATCGTCGAAGACTTGCATGCAGCGGGTGAATTGAAGCGCATGGCCGCCGACGTCGCGGTCAACGGTCCGTGAGCGCGCTGCCCCTGGTTACGCTTCCGGCAACGCTGCCGGAGGGCGACCTTACCGGACGCGTGGTGATGGTCACCGGTGCCACCGGCGGCCTGGGCAGTGCCGTGGCGCGCGCGTGCATGCGCGCCGGTGCCACGGTGATCCTCGCCGGCCGACGCGTGCGGTTCCTCGAGAAGCTCTACGACGAATTGAAAGGCATCGGCCAGGGCGAACCCTTGATCGTGCCGGTCGACCTCGAATCGGCCACCCCTACCGAGTTCGAGGCGATCGCCGATGGTATCGGCAATGAGTTTGGCCGTCTGGACGGCCTGGTCCATGCCGCCGCGCATTTCGGTGGACTCACCCCGTTGTCCCAGCACAAGCCAGACGACTTCCTGCGCGCGCAGCAGGTGAACGTGGCCGCGCCCTTCGCACTGACCCAGGCTTGCCTGCCGTGGCTGGCGAAGTCCGCCGACAGCGCCGTGGTGTTCGTGCTGGACGATGCCGAGCTCACCTCGCGCGCCCATTGGGGCGGCTACGGCGTATCGAAGGCCGGGCTTGAACGATTGGCGGCGATCCTGCACCAGGAACACGACAAGGGCGCGATGCGCGTGCATGCGGTGTTGCCCGCGCCGATGCGCACGGCCCTGCGCCGCGAGGCGTATTTCGGCGAAGACACCCTCAAGCACCCTACGCCCGAGGGCACGGCCTCGGCCATCGTCGCACTGCTTTCCGCCGCCGGCGGATTTGCCCGCGGCGCCACGCTCGACCTCCGTTCCACCCCGGCCTAAAAGGAACCGCACGCGTGGAAGCCCAGATGACCACGCTTTCGGCAGGCATCCTTTTGTTCCTGATCATGGATCCGCTGGGCAACATCCCGTTGTTCCTGGCCTTGCTGAAGGACGTTCCGCCCAAGCGCCGCCGTTACGTCATGGTGCGGGAACTGTTGATCGCCCTCGCGGTGCTGGTGGCCTTCCTGCTGGGCGGGCAGTACATCCTGAAGCTGCTGCAGTTGCGGCCTGAATCGGTGAGCATCGCCGGCGGCATCGTGCTGTTCCTGATCGGCATCCGCATGGTGTTCCCGCCGGCGGAAGGCGGCATCTTCGGCGCGACGGGCGAAGGCGAGCCCTTCATCGTACCGATGGCCATTCCCGGCATCGCCGGGCCTTCGGCGATGGCGGCGCTGCTGTTGTTGACCAACTCCCAGCCCGGCCGCACCGCCGAGTGGGGCCTGGCCCTGTTCGCCGCCTGGCTGGGCGTGGCGCTGATTTTGCTCAGTTCGACTTTCCTGTTCCGCTGGCTCGGCGAAAGCGTGCTGACGGCGCTCGAACGCCTGATGGGTATGCTTCTGATCGCCCTTTCGGTGCAGATGTTCCTCAGCGGGCTTACCGCTTACCTGCATATCGCTGCCTAGGCAGGTAGGTTGAAACGCATTCATGCGTTTCCTTTCACCGGCCTGTCATACTTGGCTACCAGCATGAGCGCCACACGAGGGAACCCATCATGCTCAAAGTCGAACAGGCCCTGACCGACCGCCTGCCGTGGCTCGAAAAGCATCCGCGGATCCTGCGTCCCCTGGCCGCGGTGCTCGAACGACTGGCCCACGAAGAGCGCTTCAACCACACGTTGCGCACCGTGGCCCCGGCTACCGGCTTCGACTTCGTCGAACGTACCCTCGACCACCTGCACGTCAGCTACCGCGTCGACGAGCGCGAGCGGGAAAACATCCCCGTCGAAGGCCCGCTGCTGGTGGTGGCCAACCATCCGCTTGGCATGACCGACGCCCTGGCGCTTATCAGCCTCATCGGCTCCGTCCGCCAGGACGTGCGCATCCTGGGTAACGATGCGCTCTCCGCGGTACCGGAGCTGGGCCACCTGCTGCTGCCGGTGGATGTGTTCGGCAAGGGCGCGCGTTCGAGCATGCGCAACGTGTTCCGCGCGCTCGAGGAAGGCCAGGCCCTGATCATCTTCCCGGCGGGCGAAGTGTCCCGCCTGCGCGGTGGCCGCGTACGCGACGGCAAGTGGAACGACGGCTTTGCCCGTATGGCGCTGCGCGAAACCATCCGCGGCCAGAAGATCACCCCGCCGCCGGTGTTGCCCATTCACGTTTCCGCGCGCCTCAGCGCTGCGTTCTACGGGCTGTCGATGCTGGCCAAGCCGCTTTCCACCGCGATGCTGCCGCGCGAGGCTACCTCGCCGCGCGGCCAGCGCATCGCCTTCACCATCGGTGCTTCGGTGGGCGTGGAAGAACTCAAGGAGCGCAGCGGCGGTTCGCCGGAGCAAGCTGCGAAGCTGATGCGCCGCCATGTCTACCGCCTGGGCAACCGGCGCGGTTTGATCTTCGGCGGCCAGGCGCCCCTGGCGCACCCCGAACCCACCGAGCGCATCGTTGCGGACCTTGCCAAGGCCGAACTGATGGGCGAGCTCAGTGACGGCAAGCAGGCCCTCCTGCTTCAGGGCTCGCCCGACAGCGCCGCCTTGCGCGAGATCGGCCGCTTGCGCGAACTCACCTTCCGCCGAGTAGGCGAGGGCACCGGCCTGCGTCGCGACCTCGATATCTACGACGCCCATTACGAACACCTGGTGCTGTGGGATCCCAAAGCCCTGCGCGTCGTCGGGGCTTACCGCTTCGGCAATGGTTCGAAGATCATCGCCGGCCGCGGTATCTCGGGCCTGTATACCTCGAGCCTGTTCGACTATTCGCCGGCCCTGGAATCGCGCCTGGCGCAGGGCCTTGAACTGGGCCGCAGCTTCATTGCACCGGCCTACTGGCGCTCCCGTGCCCTCGACCAGCTGTGGCAGGGCATCGGCCTGTACCTACAGCGCCACCGGGATCTGCGCTACATGTTCGGACCAGTGAGCATGTCGGTGAGCATGCCGCGCGAGGCCCGTGAGTGGATCGCCGCGGCGCACGAGCACTATTTCGGCGCCCCGGGCCTGGCTTCCGCACGCCAGCCGTTCGTGATTTCTCCCGAAGTGAGCGATGGCGTCCGCGCGGAACTTGCGGGCCTGGACGCGGCCACGGGCCTCGTCCTATTGAAGAATCGCCTGGATGCGTTGGGCCAGACCTTGCCGGTGCTCTATCGCCAGTATGTCGACCTTGTCGACCCTAGCGGGGTGCAATTTCTCGGTTTCGGCGAAGATCCCGGGTTTTCCGGCTGCGTCGACGGCCTGGTGATGCTCGATCTGAATTCGCTCAAGCCGGCCAAGAAGGCCCGTTACCTCGGCAAGGAATAACGCTGGTTGAAAAATACCTGCGAATTTCGTCGTGAAGACGTGAATTTGTTACGAACCTGTCATAGAATCCCGTTAAAGTCACTTTAACAACTAGGCCCGCCGCCACAATACGGCGGGCCAATTGATTGTTTTAAATTGGGGAATCAATAACTTGCGGCTTCCACCCGTTGTCACACGGGAGGACCCGTGCGTGTTTTTTTCGTTTTTCCTTGCGAGCCACAGGGTCGATCGTTAATGAATAGCCGAATCCGCGCCAAACTCCTGCCTCTTGCCATTGGTACCCTCCTTGCCACGACCTCGGTCATGGCCCAGGAGACCTCCTCCACCATGAGTGGCCGCATCGTCGACGCTTCCGGCAATCCGGTCGCCGGCGCCAACGTGCAGATCGTGCACGAGCCCTCGGGCACCACCAAGGTCACCACTACCGACGCCGCCGGCCGTTACTCGGTGCAGGGCATGCGCGTGGGTGGTCCGTACGACGTGACGGCCACCAAGGAGGGCGGTAGCGCCCAGTCCCGCCAGGACAATGTGTTCCTGGGCCTGGGCACCGATACCCCGGTGAACCTCACTCTGGGCGCCACGGCGCAGCAGGAAGCCACGCAGCTGGCCGCCGTGAGCGTCTCCGCCGTCAGCGGTACCTTCAACTCGGACAACACGGGCCTGGGGACCAACGTGGGCGCCCGCGCGCTGAAGATGCAGCCCGCCCCCAGCCGCAACATCGCGGACATCGCCCGCCTTGATCCGCGCGTCAACGTCGACCACGGTACCGGCGCGATCTCGGCCAACGGCCAGAACGCCCGCCTTAACAGCCTTAAAGTGGACGGCATTGGCGTAGGCGATCCGTTCGGCCTGAACGGCAGCGGCCTGCCCACCGTCGGCTCGCCCGTATCGGTGGACACGATCGAGGGCTACAACATCTCGACCGCCAACTACGACGTGATCTCCGATTCCGTCGGCGCCGAAGTGAACGCGGTGACCAAGAGCGGCACGAACGACTTCCACGGCTCGGTGTACTACGCGTACAAGAGCGCGGACAAGATGGTCGGCGAAGCCGGCTGGCTGGATCAAAACCGCGACTACACCGAGTTCGACAAGAACTGGACGGCCGGCGCTACCTTCGGCGGCCCGATCATCAAGGACAAGCTGTTCTTCTTCGGCAGCTACGAGAAGGAAGAGATCACCGGTTTGTCGTCGGGCGCTGCCACTGGCCTTGATCCGGGCATCGCCAACTCCACCAGCAACAAGGTGTCCACCGGCGACCTCAATCGCATCATCGCTGCCGCCAACGGCCTGGGCCTGCAGCCGGGCACGATCAACGCCAACGGCGGCGACCTGATCGACAAGCGCTACCTGGGCAAGATCGATTGGAACATCACCGACGGCCACCGCGCCAGCTTCGCCTACCAGCAGACCAAGGAAACCAAGCCCAACCCGCAGGGTAACGGCGCCAGCACGATTGGCCTTTCCAGCTACTGGTACACCACCAACACCAACATCAAGAACTACACGCTGCAGTTGTTCGACGACTGGAACGATATCTTCTCGACCGAGACCAAGCTGGGCTACTCCGACTTCGACCTGTTCCGTTCGGTCGACGCGCAGCAGCCGATGCTCACCGTGCGCGTGAACAACGCTGGTACCGCCACCGGCCCCACCGTGAACCTGGGCGAAGACCAGTTCAGCCACTACAACGCCGCCCGCGTGCGCACCTTCAACGCTTTCTGGGCCGGCACGCTGTACCTGGGCGACCACACCGTGAAGGGCGGCGTGGAGTTCGAGCGCAACAGCATTTACAACCTGTTCGGTCGCACCGAATTCGGGTCGTACAATTTCTACGGCATCAATGGCCTGGACACCGGTGCCTACAACACGTACGACCTCTACCAGCCGGCACCGGGCTATTCCCTTGGCGACATCGCCGCCAAGTGGGAGCTGAAGCAGTACACGTTCTTCCTGCAGGACACCTGGCAGGCCACGGACAACCTGTCGCTGCATTACGGCTTCCGCGTCAACCGCTATGCCACCGACGACAAGCCGCTGTACAACGGGACCTTCCAGCAGCAGTTCGGCTTCAGCAACGCGACCACGATCAACGGCAGCAAGCTGGTCGAGCCGCGCCTGTCGTTCAACTACAAGTTCGACAGCGACTACAAGACGCAGCTGCGTGGCGGCGTGGGCCTGTTCCAGTCCAGCCCGCCCACGGTGTGGATGACCAACCCGTACCAGAACAACGGCATCAACATCGTCACTTACCACTACGAGCGCCTTGCCAATGGCCAGTGCTCGCTGGGCAAGCAGACGGTGCCGTGCCCGGCTTTCAGTTCCGATCCGCACAGCCAGAACACCTCCGGCGCCGGCGTGCTGCCGCAGATGGCCGTCGATACCGTGGCGCCTGATTTCCAGCTTCCCAGCGTGTGGAAGTCGTCGCTGGCGTTCGATCGCGAGCTGCCCTGGATGGGCATCATCGGTACCCTGGAATGGCAGCACCTGCAGACGCGTAACGCGTTCTACTACAACAACCTCAACATCGGTTCGCCGACGGGCATCCTCCCGGATGGCCGCTTCACCTACAACGGCTGCATCGGCGGCGCCACGCCGGTCGGCGGCGCGACGAGTGCCACCTGCACGGGCGCTGTCAACTCCGTGGGTAACACCGCATCGGCGCTGGCGCGTTCGCGTGCCGACGGTCGCTTCGCCCAGGGCGTGACGGAACTGCTGAACACCGACAAGGGCCAGTCCGACGCCATCACGCTGTCGTTCACCAAGCCGTTTGCCGACGGCTGGTCAGCGTCGATCGCGGCGACCGCGGCGCACGCCACGGAAGTAAACCCGGGCACCTCCAGCCAGGCCACCTCCAATTTCAGCAACAGCGCCTGGTACAACGTCAACGAAAACGTGGCCTCCACGTCCAACACCAACATCGCCCAGCGCCTGAATGCTTCGCTCGCCTGGTCGCATAATTTCTTCGGCGACTACGCCACCACCATCAGTGCGTTCTACGATGGCCACAGCGGCGTGCCGTACAGCTGGGTGTTCGGTACCGATGCCAATGGCGACAGCTACCGTGGCGACCTGGCTTACATCCCGAACCGCGGCGATGTGAACTTCGCCGCAGGCACCGCGCAGAAGGTCGTCGACCAGTTCTACGACTACATCCAGCACGACGACTACCTCAAGGACAAACAGGGCAAGGTTGTCCGTCGCAACGGTGCGGTGTCGGCCTGGGTGAACCAGCTTGATCTTTCCATCAGCCAGGAAATCCCAGGCTTCTTCCGCGGCAACAAGGGCGAGTTCCGGCTTGATTTCTACAACGTGCTGAACCTGATGAACAAGCACTGGGGCCAGCAGGACTACATCGGCTTCCCGTACACCCGCAACCTGGCCGACTACGCTGGCGTCGGCGCGGACGGCAAGTACATCTACAAGCTGCCCACCGATGCCAACGGTAACTACCAGCCGGGCCTGAAGACGTTCTACGACGCCCCGACCGACAACAGCGCCACCAAGGCCAACCCGGTGTCCCGCTGGTCGATCCTGGCCACCGTCCGCTATACGTTCTAAGTAGTTGCGTTTTGTACGACTTAAAGCCGGCGCCCGCGAGGGTGCCGGTTTTTTTTGGCCGCTCCTTGACCTCGGCGCCCCAGCCGCGCCAAGCTAAACGGCTGACCTGAGGAACCATCCATGAATGATCACGTTGCCGGCGCTACCGGCCCCCTGCGCACGGTAAGCGCGCGCATCTCCCCGGCCGGTGGCCTGGATATCCTCTCCCGCAACGAGGTGGCGCGCCTGCGCGATGCCAGCGGGTCGGGCCTGCACATGCTGTTGCGCCGCTGCGCTCTGGCCGTACTCACCTCAGGGAATATCGGCGACGATCCGCGCTCGATGTTCGAGCAATATCCCAACTTCGACATCCAGGTGCTGCAACAGGACCGCGGCATCAAGATCGAGCTTTCCAACGCGCCCGAACAGGCCTTCGTCGACGGTCAGATCATCCGCGGCATCAACGAACTGCTGGTGGCCGTGGTGCGGGACATCGTGTACGTATCGGCGCAGCTGGAAAGCGGCAACTTCGACCTGGACGACACCGTTGGCATTACCCATGCGGTGTTCGAGATCCTGCGCAATGCGCGGATGCTCAAGCCGCAGGTGGATCCGAACCTGGTGGTGTGCTGGGGCGGCCATTCCATTTCGCGCGATGAATACGAGTACACCAAGCGCGTGGGCTACCAGCTGGGCCTGCGCGGCATGGACATCTGCACCGGTTGCGGTCCGGGTGCGATGAAGGGCCCGATGAAGGGCGCGAACATCGCCCACGCCAAGCAGCGCCGCCGCCACAACCGCTACATCGGCATTACCGAGCCGGGCATCATTGCCGCGGAGTCGCCGAACCCGATCGTCAACAACCTGGTGATCATGCCGGACATCGAGAAGCGCCTGGAGGCCTTCGTCCGCATGGGCCACGGCATCATCGTGTTCCCCGGTGGCGTGGGCACCGCCGAGGAGATCCTGTACCTGCTGGGCATCCTGCTGCACCCGGACAATGCCGGCGCGCCGTTCCCGCTGATTTTCACCGGGCCTAAGGATTCGGCCGCCTATTTCGAGCAGATCGACCAGTTCCTGCGCCTGACCCTCGGCGACGACGTGGCCAGGCACTACCAGATCATCGTGGACAACCCCACCGCCGTGGCGCACGTGATGCAGCGTGGTATCGAGAAGGTCCGCAACCATCGCCTGGACACCAAGGACGCCTTCTTCTTCAACTGGTCGCTGCATGTGCCGCTACCGTTCCAGCTGCCGTTCCACCCCACGCACGAGGCTATGGCTGGCCTGAACCTGCGTCGCGGCCGCCCGCGGCACGAACTGGCGGCGGACCTGCGCCGTGCGTTCTCGGGAATCGTGGCCGGTAACGTGAAAGACGAAGGCGTGAGGGCAATCGAGGCCTATGGTCCGTTCGTGATCGATGGGGAGGCTGAGATCATGCGTAACCTGGACAACCTCCTGAAAGCCTTCGTGGTGCAGCACCGCATGAAGTTGCCGGGTGGATCGGCGTACGTGCCTTGCTACCGGGTAGTGGCCGAGGTGGCTTGAGTTCACCCGCGGTCGACGGCAGGCGGGGCACTCTTCCCCGGGTAACCCTGGTGCCAGGAGCCCCGCCATGCAACGCATCGTCCTTGTCCTCGCCGTCGCCACGCTCGCCGGTTGCATCACCCACGACAACACCATCCGCGATGCCACCTCGAGCCGGCTATACCTTTACCAGTTGCCCACCGACGGCGATGCCACCGTCACCTTCGAGCGTGCCAACGGTGTGTTCGGGGGTGGCTGCTCGAACGCGATCTATATCGATAACAAGGTAGCCGGGCAGATAGAGATCGGCGAGCGCGCGGTGTTCCACGTACCGGCGGGAAACCACGACGTGGCAGTGGAGCAGCGGGGTACCTGTTCGTCTGGAAAGTCCGACGTGCAGACGTCCGTCGCTTCGGGTGGGAATGTGAGTTTCGCCCTGGATGCCGAGGGTACGGCGGGCTTGTCGCAGTCGACGCAGCAGGCGTCGGCTGCGCCAGAAGCGCCGGCGCCTTCGTCGTCGTCGGGTAAGGCGGGTTAGCAAAAGGTCGGAATCCGACTGTGCCAGATGATTGGATCGGGCAAGATCAAGCAACTCTTGTAGCGCGTGTTGTTTCGACTCCCATGAACGAGATCCTTCTGCCGGACCCTCGCCCGTCGCTGGACGTGTCCCGCCCTGCTTATGCTTCATTGCGCGATCAGTCGGAGGTCTTTTTTCGTATCTTCGAGGCACTTAGCGATATACGCGTGTCGATGGTCAGGCTCGAGAACAAGGTCGATCGGCTCGATGACAGGGTGACTGCGCTGGACCAGCGCATCGACCGTCTCGAACAGCGCGTCGACCGACTCGATCACCGCATGGACGGCCTCGAGGCAGACATACACGTCATCCGCGGCAAGGTCGATCGGGTCTATTGGACCGCGGCGGTCTCGGTGGCCGTGATCGGGTTGACCGCACCCCTGCTTTGGCAGGGACTCAAGGCGTGGATCAGCCTGGGTTGACGCTTCCGCGGGGATCGCGGATTGCCGGTGGAAATCCTCGATGTAACCCTTGGCCGTGCCCTTCCGAACGAAGACGCCACGATCAACGCCGATGCATGCAAGGCGGCGAAGGCTTGCTACATCGTGCCGGCTGGAACTTCCGTCCTGGTTGGAAAGTAGTTTCGGCAGTAAAAGAAAAGGGCGTGCATCGCTGCACGCCGTATCGGCAGCCAGCTAGGAAACGCGCAGGACCCAGCGCACGCCCCGGGTCATTAGCTCCTGCTCGGTATAGCCGAGCTGGAGCGCCTTCTGCATGAAAGGATGACTGGTGTGGCTAGGATCGACGACTCCCCACCAATGCTCGGGAAGGGTCTTGCTTACCACCGTGAAGCGCCCCCGTGACTCTCCATCGGCGAGAATCTGCTGGAAGTAGGCGTAGCGGCGTTTATTGATGCCATCGGTGAAGCTGGCGACCTCGTATTCCTCGGCGCCGGCGGCACGCATCCTGGCGACGAATTCGACTTCCGAATACACCAGATGTCCCCAGGGTTCAGGTACGTAATTCAAGAAGTGAGAGCCGGTGTCGGCGGTCCAGATCGGATCGAACTGGATGTAAAGGTAGCCGCCTTGTTTCACACACCTCAGCAGCTCATTGAGGGCGGCACCCGGATCCGGGATGTGCTCGAAGGTATTGATCGAGACGCCGATATCGGCCACGTTATCCCGGAGGATGAGATCCATCGCACTGGACGTGATGAAGTCGATTCGTTCCGCGTGGAATGGGAAGCCATGCCGACGATGTTCAGCGGCGACGTGAGCTGCAAAGGTGCCCTCGCGCAATGCCGTGTACTTGAAGATATCGGTTGCCAGCACGCGGCCGAAATGGTCGCTGAGTAGCCCGGAATGCATTCCCACGCCAGCGCCGATCTCGAGTACGACCAACTTCGACGCGTCCGCAGACGACGCAATCCCCATGTATGGAAAGTGTTCCACCAGAACGCGCACATCTTCGTCATGCTGAGCGAAGTACTCGTCCGGGAAATCGTTGATTGGCGGCGCGTTAAGCACGACGTTGTCGGCATTTTCGAGTGTCACGACCTGATGCTCCCTGACAAGTGCAGCGGTCATGATACCGGGACCGTTGCGATATCCTGTTTGGTGATTTACGGTTGGCGAGGGAATGCGGGCACCACGCAGCCGTACTTCATCCACGATCCCACTGGCGATTTTTCATAAGCCCAAAAATAAAGGCCTCGCATCTCTGCAAGGCCTTGAAATCTCTGGCGCCCGAAGTTGGACTCGAACCAACGACCCCCTGATTAACAGTCAAGTGCTCTAACCAGCTGAGCTATTCGGGCGGGGAGTCGCGTATTTTGGGTTGGACGCCGAAGGCTGTCAAGAACCGGCGGCGGGCACTTGGGCGCAGGCCTGGGCATGGGCGGTGTGGTTTGCCTGCTGCCGCGCGCGGCCACTGGTGGCCAGCACCACCGCCTGCGCGCTGTCGGGCTTGCCCACCGTGCAGAACACGACGGTGAGATTGTGCCCACGGGACGTACCGTCCGGATAGAACCGGCTGTAGGGGCGCGTGCCCAGGCCGCGGACGGAAGGATTCCCCGTGCCCTGTTCCACCCAGATGGGTGTGCCAAGCCGCCGGGCATCACGATGCGGGTCGGGGGCCACGAACCAGCCCTCGTGCCAGCTTGCGGCGCGGTCGCAGGCGATTCCATGCTTACCCGGGCATACGATGATCGGAATTCCCCGCATGACGGCTTCCGAGCGTGCCAGGGCGAACGCGGCAAGAAGGGCATCGGTCTGGCTGCGTACCCGCGTGCGTTGAATCAGGGTAGCCAGGCTCGGCGTCGCCACGATGGCCAGGATGGCCATCACGGCGAGCGTGGCCAGCAGTTCCACGAGCGTGACGGCCTTGTTGGTGCGGGACGGAATCCACATGGACGCCATCGTGGGCCCGGGTCCGGCCCGCCCGCTATCGGTACAGGCTGCCCCTGGGCGTACCCGCGGCTCTACACGCCTCCTAGGCGCCTGGCGTTTAAGATGTAGGGCCGCGTCCCCATCTGGCTACGATGACCGACCGCTTCCAGCTTGTCTCGCCCTACCAACCGTCGGGCGACCAGCCCGATGCCATCCGCCGCCTCACCGAGGGTTTCGATGCCGGTCTTGCCAGCCAGACCCTGCTGGGCGTGACGGGCTCCGGCAAGACCTTCACCATCGCCAATCTCATCCAGAACGTGCAGAAGCCCACCCTGGTGCTGGCACCGAACAAGACCCTGGCCGCGCAGTTGTACGGGGAATTCCGCGAATTCTTCCCGCATAACTCCGTGCAGTATTTCGTCAGCTACTACGACTACTACCAGCCCGAAGCCTATGTGGTGGCGTCCGATACCTTCATCGAGAAGGATTCGAGCATCAACGACCACATCGAACAGATGCGCCTGGCGGCGACCAAGGCACTGCTCTCGCGCGACGACGCGCTGATCGTGGCCACGGTATCGGCCATCTACGGCCTGGGCGATCCGGACGATTACCTGAAGCTGCGCCTGATCATCGCCAAGGGCGACCATGTCGACCAACGCGCGCTGATCCGCCAGCTCACCGAATTGCAGTACGCGCGCAACGAGATGGATTTCCGGCGCGGCACGTATCGCGTGCGCGGCGAGATCGTGGATGTATTCCCGGCCGAATCGGACTCCGAAGCCTTGCGCATCGAGCTGTTCGACGGCGACGTGGAGCGATTGTCGATCTTCGATCCACTCACCGGCGAAGTGCTGCGCCAGGTGCCGCGCTACACGGTGTACCCGAAAACGCATTACGCCAGCACCCGGCAAAGCGTGTTGAACGCCATCGAGACGATCAAGGATGAATTGAAGGACCGCCTGGAATTCCTCTATCGGGAAAACAAGCTGGTGGAAGCCCAGCGGCTGGAGCAGCGCACGCGCTTTGACATTGAGATGATGACCGAGGTGGGTTTCTGCCAGGGCATCGAGAATTATTCCCGCCACATGACCCGCCGCGCCCCGGGCGAGCCTCCGCCGACCCTGTTCGATTACCTGCCGGCCGATGCGCTGCTGGTGGTGGACGAGTCCCACGTCACCATCCCGCAGCTGGGCGCCATGTACAAGGGCGACCGCTCGCGCAAGGAAACCCTGGTGGAATTCGGTTTCCGCCT
>Ga0193717_1001605_pt1 | contig 13705 bp, 16 predicted proteins | sample U2c2metaG_FD_145900 | JGI IMG/M metagenome (GOLD analysis project Ga0193717, IMG submission 145900) | Soil microbial communities from a riparian zone of the East river system, Colorado, United States - U2c2 | ecosystem: Environmental > Terrestrial > Soil > Riparian zone | place: USA: East River... | reverse complement strand
TAACCAGTGGAATTTTAATGCCAATAACAGTACATTAACTTATTATAATTTTACAAGCAAACTACTGGTACCCGACCAGTTTAAAACGGTTAATGGCCGTGGTTTGGGCGATACTGGTAACGATATTAAAATATACGGTTCAAAAATGTATATTACTGTAAATGTATCAAGTACTGTTGAGGTGGTGGATGCTAAAACAGCAAAATCAATCAAACAGATCAGTTTTTTTAATAATACCGTCGCCCGCCAACCGCGTTCTATTGCTTTTTATAAAAATATGGCACTTATAACATCATACGATGGCACTGTTGCCGTGCTCGATACAGCCTCCCTCACGGTAACCAAATACATTCAGGTTGGCCGTAACCCCGAACAACTGGTGGTTGCCAACAATAAATTATATGTTGCCAATTCTGGTGGTCTTGATTTTGGTAATCCCGACAAAACAGTTTCGGTGGTTGATTTGACTACATTAACCGAAACTAAAAAGATAACAGTAGGTGTAAATCCGGTTAGCATAGCTGCCGATAGCTACGGCGACGTATATGTAGTTTCTTTTGGTGATTTTGACAAAATAGGGCCGGCGCTAACCGTTATAAATACAAGTACCGACGCTGTAAAATCACAAACTGATTTAAACGCAGCATATGGTACACCTATAGTTGTTGCAGGCGATCTGGCTTATCTTGTTACCGCGGATAATAAGATACAGGTTTATAATGTAAAAACCGAATCGGTTGTAAGTGCCAGTTTTATTACCGATGGAACTGTAGTGACTACTCCCTTTGGTATTAAAGCAGATGGATCAACAGGGGAACTGTTTATTACTGATGCTAAGGATTATAAATCAAATGGCGAAGTTTTCGCCTTTGATAAAAACGGCAAAAAGGAATATTCACTAACAACTGGTATTAGCCCGGGCGCTATTGCATTTGTTAAAAAGTAACTATTTTTATTTGCACAGATTATAAGTAATTTTACCTTATAAAAAAAATGATCATGACCGCAAAAGATAATACAACCAGGAACATAGTTCTTATTTTAATGATCGTGGTGGCTGCTTCGTTCAGACTTATCGCTTTTGAATATAAGGACCTGAGTAATTTTAACCCGGTAGGCGCTATCGCCATATTCGGCGGGGCCTACTTTGCCAGCAAATGGAAAGGCTATCTTACTGTATTGCTTACGCTATTTACAACCGATATCGTTCTTAATTATTTATATACCTCAAAGTTTTCCATTGGATACGATGGTATAATAGGAGTTTACCTAAGTTTCGCACTAATGGTACTTTTAGGTAGTATGATAAAGAAAGTAAATGTACCAAATGTAGTTTTAGCTTCCTTAGCATCAGTTTTAATACATTGGCTGGTAACTGATCTGCCGTGGTTTTATACCACACTTAACCTTTATCCGCATACTTTAGCTGGTTATGGTACATCATTAGTTAATGCTATACCGTTTGAGTACAACATGATATATGGCAACCTGGTATTTGGCTTGTTGTTATTTGGCGGGTTTGAATTGGCCAAAAGTAAATACACCTTTTTGAAGACTAAAAAGCAACTGGCACTTTAATTTTCGATATTAAAATGAAAAAGCGATTTGCCACAAGGCAGATCGCTTTTTTTATGGACATATAATTTTTATTTATAGCATGGAAAAACTGATAATACTAACAGGAGCAGGGATCAGTGCAGAGAGCGGTTTAAAAACCTTTAGAGATAGTGACGGATTGTGGGAAGGTTACAATATTGAAGATGTGGCCACACCTGAGGCCTGGGAACATAACCCAGCCCTGGTGCAGGAATTTTATAACGCCCGCCGTAAATCTGTAATGGAGGCTGAACCCAATGCCGCACATTACGCATTGGCTCAACTGGAAGAAAAATACCACGTAACCATCATCACCCAAAATATCGACGATTTGCATGAAAGAGCGGGCTCAACTCATGTGGTGCATTTACATGGCATTATTACTCGTTCGCAATCAAGTATTAACCCGGAGCTTACTTATCCTATTGAAGGCTGGGAGTTAAGGATGGATGAAGTTTGTGAATTAGGCTCACCATTACGAGCGCATGTGGTATGGTTTGGCGAAGCTGTGCCGATGATTGAGACCGCGGCACGTATTTGTGCAGATGCGGATATCTTTATGCTGGTAGGCTCATCATTGGTAGTGTACCCTGCGGCCGGATTAATAGGTTATGTTGGCCGCGACGTGCCCAAGTATATCATCGACCCTAAAATACCCGATGTTAATGTTAGAGGGCCGGTGATCAAGATACAGGAAAAGGCCACCGTTGGTGTACCTGCTTTGGTGAACGAATTATTGAAGAAGTAATTCATTCATATATAACCATGTCGACGAGCATCGGGAGGCATGGAGTGTTAGGGCGAGGAGATCTTATACGATTTGCGTTTTCTGCTTTTCATTTGTATAAGATTTCTCCTTACCCCCGCACCGGACCTTACTCGTCGAATGACATGTTTTTTGATTTAAACAAGTTAACTCATTAATTAAAATGAAATGCATATTCAATTGGAGCGGTGGTAAAGACAGTGCCCTTGCGCTATACCACTGCCTGCAAAAGCCCGAACTGGAAATAAAATACCTGGTGACTACCATTAACGATGCTGCCGACAGGATATCGATGCATGGGGTACGAACCGAATTGCTGATTAAACAAGCAGAAAGTATTGGCATTCCGCTGTACCAGATCAGGCTGCCCGAAATGCCGGGGATGAGTGAGTATGATGCAGCAATGCACCGGCACTTAACGCATTTTAAAAATGAAGGTATCACCCATTCTATTTTTGGCGATATATTTTTAGAGGACCTGAAAGCCTATCGCGATGCCCGGTTAAGTGAGGTAGGTTTGCAGGGAATTTATCCTTTATGGAAACGAAACACGAATGAACTGATCAATGAGTTTTTTAGTCTCAGATTTGGCACTGTGGTAGCCTGCACCCAGGAACGTTTGGAACGCATAGTTGGCAAGGAGATAAGCCCCGAATTGATAAACGCTTTGCCGAATGATGTGGACGTTTGCGGCGAGAACGGAGAGTTCCACACCTTTACTTTTAAGGGGCCCATCTTTAAAAATGAGATAAAATATAAAACCGGGGTGAAGATATTTAAGGCATACCAAGCTCCTAAAAATGCTGATGACTCCTGTGTTTTACCAACAGATCAAAAACGGTCAGGTTTCTGGTATTGCGACCTTATTCCGGTATAGTTACCATTTATTTGGCAAAATTAGCCGCCAAATTTAATTTTGTTTGTATATATAATTACCTGTATTTCAATATATTGATATTCGTATATTGAAGTATTAGTTTATAAAAATCAAAATTCGCTTAAATTACTGTAGAAAACAGAGGTTGTTTACCAAATAAAATTCTGTTATGCTTTCTGAATATAAATAACTACCTGTAAGTTAGATAGTTAATGTCCTTATCGATTAGTAATTATACCGATAATAGGTATCCTTAAAGTCGGCACGCATTTCTATAAAGCGGGCGCCTACTTTTTTTAAAAACTTTTCGTCAAGCAATTCAAAAACGCTGTTAACGCCATCGGTCAAATCCATCTCGGCTATCTTGTAAGTTTGCTCTAAAGTGCCCTGTTCAATCTTTACAATAAACTTTTGGTTCATGCTCAGGATGGATATTTTAAATTCAGGGTGCGGTAGTTCGGCAATAATTCTCATAGCTTAATTATTTCGATAAATCATTTAAAGGGTCTTTTCCATGGAGTAATCCAAAGCTTTCCAATGGCTTAAAACGGGCAAAAAGTTCTTCACTATACCAGTTTTCGCTCCGGGTTAATTTAATCACTTCTGTGTGTTCGCGGCTTATGTAGGCGAAAGCTTTTACAGCGTCCAAACTTTGCCAAACCGAAAAGGTGGCTTGGCGGTAAACCGGCGCTTCGCCTATGCCAAACGAAGTAATATAGCCAGGGACACTTGTCATTAAGTCGGCAACCTCGTCCACATGCGACCAAAAGTTTTTCAGTCTGCTTATCCTAATTGTGGCGCGCGTTAAAACCACTACCGGACCGGAGTGATCTTTTATGTTCGGGTTGCCGAAGGGCTCCCGACCGTTCCATTTGCCGTGGCTTTGCAATGGTTCGCACAATATTGTCCAGCTTTCGCGGCCCAGGGTTCTCCACCAGCCTGCAACAAAGGATTTTTTGTAAAATTGGTCAAAGTCTTCCCGGCTATCCCAACAGGCCAGCAGGCCCCATTGTTGCCAGTCTGGTTGCAGGTCAAAAGTGCCGTTGTGGCCCGAGCCTAGTAGTTTAAAAAATGTGCAGCGCCTATCAAGCCATAAGGGCAAACGATGCAGCGCCATAGCCAGCAGGGCGAAGGGAATAAGCAGTTTTCGATATCGTACTATGGTTAGACTAACGATCATACGGATGCTAAATAAAAGATTAAATATGATATTTGCCTTATTTACTTTAAACATAGCATCCTTACTTTTGTACTATGGCAGAGGATTTAAACATAACCACATCAACCGATAAAACTGAGCAATACACCACGCTTGTCCCGCAAATTGAGGCATTGCTTTATGGTGAGCCCGACCTGATAGCCAATTTGGCCAATATCAGCGCGGCTTTAAAGGAGCAGTTTAAATGGTTTTGGGTAGGCTTTTATTTGGTAAAGGATAATGAGCTTGTTTTAGGCCCGTTCCAGGGACCTGTAGCCTGTACGCGCATTGCATTGGGCAAAGGCGTTTGCGGCTTGGCCTGGCAGCAAGCTAAAACCCTTGTAGTACCTGATGTTGATGCATTTCCGGGACATATAGCCTGCAGTTCACTTTCCAGGTCAGAGATCGTAGTTCCGGTATTTCATAATGGCGAAGTTGTAGCTGTTTTGGATGTGGACAGCGAATTATTAGATCAGTTTAATGAAACGGATGCGCAATACCTGGAGCAGATCGTTAAGCTCGTAAATTTTAAATGAGCAAAATATATCTGATAGCCGGCCTCGGGGCCGATACCCGGGTTTATAACAATATTAATCTGCATGAGCATGATGTAATCCCAGTTGATTGGATAGAACCTAATGAATCTGATACTTTAGGTACTTATGCACAAAAGATTATACATCAATATAATATCGTTAATAATTCCATTATCATTGGCAATTCCCTGGGTGGAATGATCGCCGTTGAAATAGCAAAACTGATTCCCGTAAAAAAGGTGATCCTGATATCAAGTATCAAGACCAGCAATGAAGCCCCGTGGTATTTTAGCCTGTTCAGGGCGTTGCCGGTTTATGAACTAATCCCCGGAAAATGGTTTACCTCATTGGGCTTTCTTATCAAACCCTTATTTGGGCACATGAGTGAGGAAGATGCCTGGCTGTTTAGTGATATGCTGAAAAAAACTTCGCCGGTTTTTGTAAAATGGGCCATGGAGGCAGTACTGCATTGGAAGAATGAAATCGTCCTGCCAAATCTGTACCACATCACTGGGAATAAGGATCTGATATTTTCTTACAAAAGGATTCATGATGCTTCTATAGTTGATGGTGGTACCCACATAATGATATTTGATAAGGCTAAAGAGATCAATAAATTATTAAAACGCATTCTCGAAAAATGAAGTTAACGGAGCAATATTACCTGGGCAATGATGTGGTAGCGATCAGCAAAAATCTATTGGGGAAGTATTTATTTACCTGTATTAATGGTGTAACTACTGGCGGGTATATTGTTGAAACAGAAGCTTATAATGGCATTATTGATAAGGCTTCACACTCTTATGGTAACCGCATAACGCCCCGAACCAAAACCATGTTTATGCAGGGTGGCATTGCCTATGTTTACCTGTGTTATGGTATTCATGAAATGTTTAATATAGTAACATCGGTTGAAGGGCAGGCACATGCTATTTTGATCAGGGCGGTTCACCCAACCGATGGCCTGGAGACTATGCAGGTAAGGCGTAATATGCCGGTTCTTAAACCAACTATCACTGCTGGTCCTGGTTCTGTTGCCAAAGCGCTGGGTATATCCCGTAATATAAATGCCATCAGTCTGCAAAGCGATACGCTGTGGATTGAAGACCGTGGGTTGAACTTTACCGATGAGCAGATAACCTCAGGTCCGCGTATAGGCGTAAGCTATGCTGCCGAAGATGCCTCGCTGCCATATCGCTTTTATGTTAAGGGCGATGTTTATGTAAGTAAACCCAACAAATAGTTTGTAGTTTAGTTGATCAGGTTTGAGTATCAAAAGCAAGGGCAAGTGCGAATTCAGAGGTGTAGGGGGCGTCGCGTGTAAAACACACCCTGCTATTTCACTATCCGACGCGTCCTCTCAAGAGGGGATAAAAAAACAACACATTAATCAACCACTGACCTAAATTTATTAATATTGGGGTAATGAATTACCAAAACAGTTTGGCATTTGCCATAGAGCAGGATAAGCTTGACCCGCTAAAAGATTTCAGGAGCAGGTTTTTAATTCCGCAACACCATAGTGAAGATGCTATTTACTTATGCGGAAACTCATTAGGGCTACAACCGGCATCTGCTCAGGAATACGTTGCTGACCAGTTAAACACCTGGAAAAATCTCGCTGTAGAAGGCTGGTTTCAGGGTGATGATCCCTGGTTGAGTTATCACAAACAGCTTTCTTCGTCTGTTTCAAAAATTGTAGGCGCTCATGAAAGTGAAGTTACCGTCATGAATTCACTTACAGTAAATCTTCACTTATTGATGGTAAGTTTTTATAAACCAAATAGTAATAGGTTTAAAATTATCATGGAAGGAGGGGCCTTTCCATCCGATCAGTACGCGGTTGAAAGCCAGGCAAGGTTTCATGGCTTCGATCCGAAGGAAGCGATCATTGAAATATTTCCCCGTGATGGAGAGCTTACTTTGCGTACAGAAGATATCATCCAAAAAATAAATGACCATGCCAGTGAGCTGGCTTTAGTGCTTTTTGCCGGAATAAATTATTATACCGGCCAGTTCTTTGACCTGGGGGTAATTACCAGCGCCGCCCATAAAGCCGGCGCTTATGCCGGTTTTGATCTGGCTCATGCCGCTGGCAACGTACCACTAAAACTGCACGACTGGGGCGCTGATTTTGCCTGCTGGTGTTCATACAAATACATGAACTCCGGTCCGGGTGGTATCAGTGGGATTTTTGTGCATGAAAAGCATTTTGAAAATAAGGAGCTTAATCGCTTTGCCGGCTGGTGGGGTTATCGTGAAGACAAGCGCTTTTTAATGGCGCCTGGCTTTGATGCAGCCAAAGGCGCCGATGGTTGGCAGGTAAGTACCAGTCCGATATTGCTTCTGGCCTTATTCAAAGCTTCTATGGCTATTTTTGATGATGCAGGCGGTATTGATATCCTTCGCACCAAAAGCATTGCTTTAACGGGCTATATGGAGTTTTTGATTAATGAGATAAATAAGCAGCAAGGCGAGGATATTTTTAAAGTGATCACTCCCGGTAATCCGCAGGAGCGGGGTTGCCAGCTATCTGTGGTATGCAACAAAAATGCAAAAGCTGTTTTTAAGTATCTTGCCGACAACGGGGTAATAGGCGACTGGCGCGAACCTGATGTGATCAGGCTGAGCCCCGTTCCGCTTTACAATACTTTTCAGGACGTTTACAATGCGGCCCAGCAAATGGCCGCTGCAATAGCTAAATAAAAAACAAATGTCATACGAGCGAAAGCGAGAAACTATCTCTTGAAGTGAAAAATCTTATACAATAGGCGATGTTCTCTAACCAATGTTCAACCCCTGTGCTGCATAAGATTTCTCCTGGTTCCTCGTTCGAATGACAGATTGATGATATCTAAATAAATAGCATATATGGTTTACTACAATCCTAAAGAGTGGTTTTCATTTATTTTCAAGATCGATAAAGCTGATACCCTGCGCGAGCTTTTTCCACTGATACTTGCTGTAAGCGCTTATGCCGGCGTTGTTACTTATTTGCTGATAGATTTTTGGCAGTTGCCCGATACAAGTTTGCTCAGGAAAGTAAGTTATATCCACCAAACTATTGGTTTTGTATTCTCGTTACTACTGGCCTTTCGTATCAATTCGGCGTATGATCGCTGGTGGGAAGGGCGTAAGATCTGGGGTAGCCTCACCAACAACAGCCGCAACCTGGCCATTAAACTTAAACATTTGGTTAATGATACCGATGCGGCATATTTCAATTACATGATACCGCTTTATGCCCGGTCGTTAAAAGATCACCTGCGCGATGTTTATGTGCACGAACAACAACTGTTTATTACTATTGACCAGGACAAACATGTACCTAATCAAATAGCATCGGCCATTATAAAAAATGTGTACAGGTTGAATAAAGAGGGGGTGATAAACCCGGAGCAATTGTTTAGTGTAACTGCCGAAATAACTTCGTTTACCGATATTTGTGGTGCCTGCGAACGGATCAAGAAAACACCGATCCCTTTTTCATACAACGTGTTCATTAAGAAGTTCATCTTTACTTATATTATGACGTTGCCGTTCACCTGGGCTTTTGACTTGAAGTATTTTGTTGTTCCTGTAATTGGTTTTATCCTGTTTGTGTTTGCCAGTATTGAGTTATTGGCCGAAGAAATTGAGGATCCATTTGGCAATGATGCCAATGATCTGCCGCTCGATAATATTTGCGAGAACATCCAAAAGCACGTTGCCGAGGTATTAGCTTAACCAGTAATGCTCAAAATAGCTTTCGACCCCATATATGCGCACCCGCTGCCAGAAGAGCACCGCTTTCCGATGCTCAAATATGAGCTAATCCCGACACAGTTACTGCATGAAGGGGTGATTGGTGTCGATAATCTATTTTCACCGGGGCTGCTAACTGAGGATATTATCATTGAAACCCATGATGAAAACTATTGGTATCAATTGCGGGATCTGACCTTGCCGGCAAAAGAGCAGCGGCGCATAGGTTTTCCGCTATCAGCTCAATTGGTGCAGCGCGAAATAAAGATAGCCAAAGGAACTATTGACGGCTGCATATTTGCTTTTGATAATGGTATAGCATTTAATGTAGCCGGTGGAACTCATCATGCCGGTACAAATTGGGGCGAGGGCTTTTGCTTGTTGAACGATCAGGCTATTGCAGCTAACTATTTATTAAATAATAATTTAGCTACATCTATCTTAATAATTGATTTAGATGTTCATCAAGGAAATGGAACCGCGCAGATATTTGAAAATGAACCGCGGGTGTTTACATTGTCTATGCATGGTGCAAATAATTTCCCATCGCGCAAGGAAACTTCTGATCTTGATATCCCGCTGGCTGATGGGGTAGAGGGCGATGCGTATTTAGACATCCTGAATGATATTTTACCCGGATTGATCCAACAGCAAAAACCCGATTTTATATTTTACCTGGCTGGCGTTGATGTATTGGCAACCGACAAATTAGGCAAACTTGCATTAAGTAAGGATGCTTGCAAAGCCCGTGACAGGTTTGTATTTGAACAATGTATGGCTAATAACATACCGGTACAAGTGAGTATGGGAGGGGGCTACTCACCGCACATCAGAGACATTGTAGAGGCGCATTGTAATACCTTTCGCATTGCCAATGATCTGTATTTTTAAAATCTGTAACATTGTTATTTTTACCATAGGGAGAAACTATTTCTTGAGCGATAGCCAAAAATCTTATAAAGTCGACAAATCCCGCGTATAAGATCTCTCCTCGTTCGATAACAGGCTTTCTTTTTGCGTTTCTAATCCTTTGCCAATATGGGAATTGTTTTATCCCGATGGCTTTTGCTAATACTGTTAAAGCGAATAAACAACAGTACTGAGGCAGTTGCCAGGCCTAATGTTAATCCGTACCAAACACCATTAACACCCAAATGAAAATATATTCCCAAAATATATCCAACAGGTAAACCAATTACCCAATAGGCCAAAAATGTAATAAAAGTCGGGATATTAACATCGCCCATTCCACGCAAGATCCCCAGGCCAACCACCTGCGCGCCATCAAATAACTGAAAGAATGCCGCGATGATAAGTAACTGTGCTGCAATAGCTATTACGCTTTCATCAGAAGTAATTATCCATGGTAACAAATGCCGGCCAAAGGTAAATATAAGAGCTGTAATGGCCATAAAAACCAATACAATGTGATAGTTGGAGATAGCCCCCAACCGCAGATTTTTATGATCACCAGAGCCAAAATAGTTCCCCGATTTTATAGCCGCACCGGCAGATATTCCACTGGCCATCATGTAGGTCATGGATGCCAGACTAATAGCAACCTGGTGAGCAGCCTGCTGAACAAGGCCAATGGCACCTACCAAAATTGCTGCACCGCCAAAAGCGCTTACTTCAAATGTATATTGTAAGGCTACTGGAGCCCCAATTTTCATGATCTGTATGCCACGGATTCGATCAATGTTTTTGAGGGCAAAACTTTTTAAATATTCTTTAAAAATGGGCGACCTGAAAACATACGTTGCCATTACTATGGCCATTACACAGCGGTCAATAAGCGTACTATAACCCACGCCCCGGATACCCATGGGATGTACACCAAACAGTCCTTTTACAAAAATTACGCCCAGGCAAATATTGAGCAAATTACCCCATATGGAGATCAGCATGGCTTGCTTTGTAAAACCCAGGCCTTCGGCAAATTGCTTAAATGTGTTAAATATAAGCAGCGGAATAAGTGACAAGCTCAATAACAATAAATAAGGTTTGGCTTCCTGTACTACTTGCGGCGACTGGTCAAGATGACCTATGAGTAACATGGTGCCAAAGTAAATGCCGGCAAACAAAATAATGCCGCTCAGCATGTTTAAAAATAAACTGTTTGATAACAGTAAACCACATTCCTTAAAATTACGGCGCCCGTTATTTTGTGCTACAAGTGGTGTTAATCCGTATGATATACCCATGCCAATAACCAGCGGCACCATAAATAAGCTGTTCACCAATGAAACGGCAGCTAATGATACAGTACCTGCAAAGTGGCCAACAATAATAGAATCTGACATTTGAACCAGCGTATGCCCAAGTTGTGATATAACTACCGGGATAGCCAGTTTAAGACTTGCGGAATAATAAGGTTTGTATTTGAGGAAGATGCTTTTCATTACTTAGGTACCACAGGGAGTGCAAAAGTAATGATAAAGGCAATACAAATAGGAATTAACAGGCTGTATAAAACTCTTCCTTTTCTGTAGTGTTGATGCGGATCAGGCCGGATAGTATCAGATCAACCAGGATACGCTGGGCACGACGACGGCCTACTTTAAGCAGTTCACTTACCTCCTTAATGGTTATACGCGTGTTTGTTTCAAGATATTGCAGCAGCAGTTTTTCACTGTCGGAATATGCTATTAAAACCCCTTTATCATCAGTAGAGCGCTTGAGTACCTCTAAAACAATCTTACTGGCTAATACACTTTTGTCTTTCACTCTCACGTAGGCCCACCATTTTCCATCATCGGCTAATGCATAATGAGGCTTAATCACGCTGGGTTGGGTATCAACAACAAGCACCAGCTTATCATCTACATAAACTTCTTCAAAAACAGGTTCAAGAGCTGGTCTGGCAAAAAGATGCGCGGCTTTGGTGATCATATAGCGCTCTTCATCTTCAGATTTTACACCTTTAATAGTACCATCATCAGCAACGCCTATCAATAGCCTGCCACCCTTGTTATTGGCAAATGATACCATGGTACGGGCAATTTTTTCGCAGCTGGTAATTGTTTTTTTAAAGTCGAGTGTTACACCCTCGCCCTCAAAAATTAGTTTTTTGATATTCATTTTAGCTCCATTACCCCCTAAACTAATTACAGTGGTTTAATATAGGGATTAAATATTTCCATCCAACTTTCAGGACGGGTTATTTGTTTAAAACCGAACTGGTTGTACAGGCCCTGTGCATCAGCAGTTGCCAATGACCATCGTCTTAAGCCCACCAGATCAGGATGATTAACTATGGTTTGTACCAACCATTTTGATAAGCCTTTTTTCCTGAAACCAGGTAAAATGAATACATCACAAAGGTAAGCAAAAGTAGCATTATCAGTTACCACCCGTGCAAACCCAGCCTGGTTGCTTTGCTGATAAACCCCAAAACACAAAGAATTTGCAATTGCCCTTTCTAGTTTTTCGCGCGGAAGACCCTGGGCCCAGTAAGAATCGTCCTTTAAATAATTATATATCACATCAACATTAAGCAAATTTTTATCGGTTGATATTTGAAAGCCCTTTTTAACAAAGGCATCATCGTTCATAAGTACTGTGGTCATTAAAATAAAATTATAAACTTGTATCAGTAAAATTCAAATTGCGCAAGTATATTTCGTTCATTACAGAGACGCATATTTCGCCATCTTTATTATAAATATCAATAGGGTGGTGGGCCATATATTTACCCCCGGTATCTAATACCGATTCTGCATTGGTAATATCTTCATCGGTTAAATTGATTTTAAAGTGAAGGTCAGACAAGCCTGGTTTTAAATAATGTATGGATGATGATTTTGACCATACCTTTAATTTATATCCCTTTTTGCTAAGTACCTGGTGAAATAACACAGGATAAAAAGGATCGGCAGCTGCAAAAATGGTTCCACCAAAAATAGAATTATTGTAGTTTTTGTTTAAAAAGCTTCTTTTGATCTTGACATGTACCCCCTTAAATCCTTTGTCAATCTTCATTACCCAAATACGCTGCAAAAAAAGGGGAGGGTAGAAGCGCATCGCCCACTTTAACATTCCTTCGGATAATACCATAGTTCTTAAATATCTGAAATTTATAAGAAAATAACAGCATTTGTAGTGTAAAATTAAATATGAAAATTTGTAAACAGCTGTTTAAATCATAACCGATGAATTACAATTTTACTTTATGACATTTTAACTAAACAAAATGCCGGGTGTGTGGTTAATAGTATGTTCAAACAATATATTGACAATTAATCTCTTATAACTATGAAAAAGCAAATTTTAAGTCTTGCCCTTGTCGCGGCAATGATAGGTGCAATAGCAACAAGCTGTAGCTCTTCAAAAACAGCAAGCAGTGGGTCCGACAGTACTAAAGTAGATTCGGCCTCAACTACAACCCCAAGTACAGCACCTGCAAGTACTGATACTACTAAAAAGGACACAACAAAAACTGATACTACTAAAAAACCATAAGTGGTTCATAGTACTACATAAAAAAGCCCGGATCAGATTGATCCGGGCTTTTTTAGTTTTTTTGCTAAATATTTAAAAAGCTGTTTTAATAACACCACCATCAGCCCGTAAAGCCGCACCGTTGGTAGCTGAAGATAGCGGACTTGCCACATAAGTTACCAAACTTGCAATTTCATCGGGTGTTATAAACCTTTTGATTATGGAAGTTGAGCGCATGGTGTTAAAAAACTCTTTTTCCATTTCCGCATCACTCAGCCCTTTATCTTTTGCCAAAGCTTTCATAAAATCGCCAACGCCTTCAGAAAATGTTGGACCGGGCAATACCGAGTTTACCGTAACCCCAGTACTTACAGTAAGTTCTGCCAAACCACGTGCTATGGCTATTTGCGCGGTTTTGGTCATGCCATAGTGTATCATTTCGGCGGGTATCTGTAATCCTGATTCACTGGAAATGAAAATAATACGTCCCCAGTTTTTCTTTAGCATTTTATCAAGGTAGGCACGTGACAACTTTACACCGCTTAAAA
>Ga0193717_1001604_pt1 | contig 13720 bp, 13 predicted proteins | sample U2c2metaG_FD_145900 | JGI IMG/M metagenome (GOLD analysis project Ga0193717, IMG submission 145900) | Soil microbial communities from a riparian zone of the East river system, Colorado, United States - U2c2 | ecosystem: Environmental > Terrestrial > Soil > Riparian zone | place: USA: East River... | reverse complement strand
AGCCCGCGACGCCCACGCGCATCAAGATCATGAAGAAGAAAAAGAAGGCGGCAAAGAAGGCCGCCGCGAAGAAATCAAAGCGCGCCGCGCGAAAGCGTAGTTAGTAAACCAGCCCCACACCCGCGCCGCGCGGGTCGGATGCGGCTTCGACCTTGCCGGTCTTGTAGTCCCAGGTGACCACCTGCGCGTTGCCCCACTTGCGCGTGCCTTCGCGCAAAGTGTGACCGCGCGCTTCGAGTTCTTTGCGCTCATCCGCAGAGAGCGCATCGGTTTCGAACTGCAGCACGTCGGGCGAGAATTGGTGATGGAACCGCGGCGCGGCGACGATCTCCTGCGCGGTTTTGCCTTCAATGAAGTTGAGCGTGCCGAGAACGACCATGCCCGGGATATAACTGCCGCCCGGCGAGCCGATGATCATCAGTCCATTGGGCCCTTCGACGAACGTGGGCGTCGACGACGACAGCGGCCGCTTCTTCGCCGCGATGGCATTGGCATCCGCACCGATGAGCTGGAAGCCATTGGGTACGCCGGGCTTCACCGAGAAATCATCCATCTGATTGTTGAGCAGGATGCCGGTGCCGGGAATCATGAGCCCCGAGCCGAAGAAGAAATTGAGCGTGATGGTGGCGGCCACCATGTTTCCCTTCGCGTCGATGACGGAGAAATGCGTGGTCGACGGACCAACCGCCGGCGCATCCACGCCCGGCAGCATGGCGCTGGGCGTCGCGCGATCCATGCGGATCGAGGCGCGCTGGCCGGCGGCGTAGTACTCATTGATGAGGCGCGCCACCGGGATCTCGACGAAATCCGGATCGCCGAGATAGACGGCGCGGTCGCGATGCACGCGACGCATGGCTTCGACGATGAGGTGCGTGCGCGTGACCTTGTCGACCTTCGACAGATCGAAGCCGTCGAGGATGTTCAGCGCGTCGATGAGCGCGATGCCGCCTGAAGTCGGCGGCGATCCCGAGACGATACGCGCGCCGCGATAGTGACCCACCACGGGCGGGCGCTCCACGACCTTGTAGTTAGCCAGGTCCGCTTCGGTCCAGTTGCCGCCGAGCTGCTGGACGCCGTTCACGAGCTTCTTCGCGAACTCACCCTTGTAGAAGCCCTCAGCGCCTTTGGTGGCCAGCAGTTCGAGGCTGGCGGCAAGCTCGGGCTGCTTGATGATGTAACCGAGCGCGGGCACTTCGCCGTTCACCAGATAGACGCGCGTGGCATCGGGCGTCTTGAGGAATGCGTTCTTCTTGAATTCCATGCCGCCGCGCAAGCGCGTGTACAGCGGGAATCCTTCGCGAGCGAGCTTGATGGCGGGCGCCATGCTCACGGTCAGCGGCAACTTGCCGTATTTCTTTGCCAGGTGCGCGAGACCCGCGGGTTCACCGGGAATTCCAGCCGCCAAAGCCGAATCGCGCGACAGGCCGGGTATGACGTTGCCGTCCTTGTCGAGATACATGTCGCGTGTCGCGGCGCCCGGCGCCATCTCGCGCAGGTCGATCATGGTTTCGAGGCCGTCCTTTGCCCGTCGTAGCAGGAAGAACCCACCGCCTCCCAAACCTGAACTCGAAGGCTCGACCACCGCGAGCGCCGCGGCCACCGCCACCGCGGCATCGAAGGCGTTTCCGCCCTTCGCGAGGATTTCCTTGCCGGCATCGCTCGCCAGTGGATAGGCGCTGGCGATGGCGGCATGCCCGGGCCCGGCGGCGGGAATCTTCGTTTCCACCGGGGCCGCCTGCAGCGGCAGCGCGACGAGAGCAATGGTGAGACAGACGAATGCGCGCATGGCGCGCGTGGCGGACAACTTCATTCCGTTCAGACCCGCTTCATCTTCTTCAGTTCGGCCGCGACCAGCGGATGCACGAATTCCTTCACGTCACCACCGAGGATGGCGATCTCGCGCACCAGCGTCGAGGAAATGAACGTGAATTGTTCCTGCGGGGTGAGAAAGACCGTCTCGAGCTCCCGATGCAGGTGCCGGCTCATGTTCGCGAGCTGAAATTCGAACTCGAAATCCGACACCGCGCGCAGCCCGCGCACCACGACCTGCACACCAAGCTCGCGAGCGAGATCCACGGTCAACCCTTTGTACCCCATGACCTCGACGCCCGGGATGTCACAGAGTACGGCGCGCGCCAGTTCCACGCGCTGTTCGAGCGGGAACATCGGCGCCTTGTTAGGGTTCGACGCAATCGCAACGATGACGCGTTCGAACACGCTCGCGGCCCGGCGCACCAGGTCCTGGTGTCCGTTGGTGATGGGATCGAAGGTCCCCGGATAGACGGCGCTGCGTTTCATGCGGCCCTGGTTTCAAACAGAAAATAGATGATACCCGACCTCGCCGGCCCTACCCGCGCGAAGCTCTTTCCAGCTCGCGGGCAACGCTGGCAGCGGTTCCCGGGCCCGCCTTTCGAGATAGATGCGCGCCTCGGGTGCGATCCGGTTCGCGAGCGCCGCCGCCGCCGCCGCCAACAGATCCGAATCGTAGGGCGGATCGAGAAACACGATGTCGAAACGTGCTTCGCCGCCCGGCGACGCCAGCCACGCGAGTGCGCTCTCGCAAACCACGCGCGCATTCGCCTCCTGCCACTCGCGCGCCACGGCTTCGATGGCGGCCGCGGCACGCCGATCCTGCTCGACGAATGTGACCTGGGCAGCTCCGCGCGACAGCGCTTCGAGACCGAGCGCACCGCTGCCGGCGAACAAGTCGAGCACGCGCGATTGGTCGATTCGCGGCTGCAGCCAGTTGAACAGGGTTTCCCGCACACGGTCCGGAGTCGGTCGAATCTCGACCCCGGCGGGGAAGCGAAGGCGACGACCGCGATGGCGGCCCGCGATGATGCGCAAGACACGCGAGTGGGAACCGCCTGCTCGTGCACCACTGCCTGCGTCATGGGCGCGCACGGGCGTCCGACTTTTTCCGCTGTTTTTTACTTTCGCCAATGCTCGAGACTCACGCGCCCGCTGCTTGCCACCTTTTGGGGCCCAAGCGTACGCTACCGCCCCAATACGACAAGTTCGGCGCATCGTTCTGCACGGCGAGGGAATGCGACCGGACTGATTCTCCGCAAACAGAATTCCAAGGAGCGAACTCATGAAGAGGCTAATTGCAGCCACTGCCCTGGCTGTCATCGTCACGGCCGGTTGTTCGAATTCCGTGGACAATCCACCGGACATCCGACCGACCGATCCGACGACGGGTAACCTCGCTCCGCCCATCACCGGCACGCTCTCGCCTAACCGGGTGTTGTTCTCGCCGAACCAGGGAATCCTGCCGTACCCGCACGACGCCTACTTCACGCCGACCGCGGGCGTTCCGACCGACGGCACGCTGAATTTGCCAGCAAGTGCCTTCTTCCCGGCGACGCTGCGTTTGCCGAGCGGCGTAACCGAGCCTGTGGTCAATGCCCTGGATGGATTCTCCACGCAGGCGCCGATCAAGCTGCGCTTCACCACGCCCATCGATCTGACCACCACCGCCGCGGGCATCAGACTCATCGAAGTGCACGTCGATCCGGCCACCAAGGCGACAGTGGGGTTCCCAACCGCCACCGGAAATCCGGTGCGCCGGGTGCTCGTCCAGGGCGTGGATTACATCGTCGAGACCGCGCCCAACCTAGACACGGCCGGCACGCTCGTGCAGATCGTGCCGCTGATTCCGCTCCTTCCCAACAACGACGCGCCCGGCGCGAGCCGTCCGCGCGACATCGGCTACCTGGTTCTGGTCACCAACGCGCTGCGCGCCACGAACGGTGCGGCCATCGATGCCGACGCTGACTACGCCACCATCAAAGCGGCCGCGCTGACCAACACCTGCACCACCATCACCGATGCCCGGCTGAACGCGTTGTGCAACCTGGCACGTGCGCACTTCGGCGCCGCCGGCGTCGCGGGCGTGAGCCCGGCGACCATCGTCGTCTCCTCGAGCTTCACCACTCAGTCGATCGACACCGTGTTGCGCGTGATCACCGCCTCCGTCGTTGCGAGCCCTCCGCCTGCGACCGCGGTATTGCCCGCGCCGGTCCTTCCTACCGGCGCGATCGCCGTTGGCGGTCCAAACCTGGCGGATCTCCACTTCGCCACTATCACGCTGCCTTACTACCTGGGCGTGCCGGTCGCGCCGCCCGCTGGGACGGGCACCGAGCCGATCACGCAGTGGTGGCGCGCGGCGAATCCGCCGCCTGCCGCGGCCGGACTCGCCGACCCGAAAGGCGAGTTCAACCTCACGCGCTTCAATCCGTTCCCGCGCGTCAACGCACAACTCACCGTGCCCATGCTCGTGGGCGTGCCAAGAACAACCAAGCCCGTCGCCGGATGGCCCATCGTCATCTATCAGCACGGCATCACCGAAGATCGCGGCACGCTCGCGCTCATCGCGGATGCCGCTGCGGCCGCCGGGTTCGTCATCGTCGGCATCGACCTGCCCCTGCACGGAATCATGCCGACCGATCCGCTCTACGCGCTCTCGCCCACGAATCCCATGGGCCCGGCGTACGCCGGTATTCCCGCGGCCTACCGCGTTGGCGAACCCACGTTCAACGTGGACTTCGTGAACAACACCACCACGGCTCCCGGACCCGATGGCGTTCCCGATTCCTCCGGCCAGCACTTCATCAATCTCGCGAGCGTGCTCACCGCGCGCGACAACCTGCGCCAGGGCGCGGCGAACCTCATCGCGCTGACGCGCGCGGTGCCGACGCTCGACCTCGACGGTGACGCCTCGCCGGACATCGATCCCACGCGCATCCATTTCTTCGGCTGGTCGCTGGGCGGAATCATCGGCAGCGCCTACATGGGAACGCCGCTCGCAGTGGCGAACGTCAAGTCGGTATCGTTGTTCGCGGCGGGCTGCGGGATCATGGAAACGCTGCGCCAGTCGCCCGGTTATTCACCCGTCCTCAACAACGGCCTCGCGGCCGCGGGTTTCCCACCCGGCACCTCGATCTACTGGGAGTTCGTGCATGCCGCGCAGGCGGCGGCGGAATCCGGTGACGGCTGCAACTATGCGGCGAACTGGGTCGCCAAGCCGACTCTCATGCAAATGATCCAGGGCACGGCGGGAAACGCCGCGCGTCCGACAGATCAAGCGGTACCCAACTCCTCGACCCTGCGCCTGGCGAATCTGTTGGGTTTGCCGACAATCACGGCAACGCTCGCGAGCGCGACCGGTGCGCGTGGCCTTACGCGCTTCACGGAAGGCGGACACGGCACGATCGCGCTTCCGAGCCCGGCGCCCCAGACGCTTGCGTCGTACATCGAGGCACGGACGCAGCTGGCGTCGTTCCTTGGATCGGGCGGGTTGCAGATCACGGTCACCAACGCCGCGATACTCACACCACAGTAAAATCAGGCAAATTCGATACTTCGCAGGGCGGCCTTCGGGCCGCTCTTTTTTTCGCGCACTCTTTTTTGACTGATACTCTTCACGCCCGATGCCCACCGACCAACCCGCAAAGACCGGCTTTATTGCGCGCATGCGCGCGAAGATCAACCGACCGGGCTCGTGGCTTTCCTATGACCTCGCGAATCTCGTCCCCGGGCGCCAGATCGACGCCGAGGTGCTCGATGAGCTCGAGACGCGGCTGCTGAGCGCGGATGTCGGCGTCGATGCCACGCAGCACATCCTCGAAGAACTGCGCAAAAAGGTTGCGCGCGCTGAGCTCGCCGATGTCGACGCGCTCATCGCCGCGTTGACGGATGCGATCACGGCAATCCTGCTGCCCTCGCAAAAGCCGCTCGAGCTCAACGCCAAACCTTTCGTACTGCTGGTCGTCGGCGTGAACGGCTCGGGCAAGACCACCACCATCGGCAAACTCGCGCGCCGCTTCGCCGACGCGCGCAAACACGTAATCCTCGCGGCCGGCGACACATTTCGCGCCGCGGCCATCGAGCAGCTCGGCGTCTGGGCGGACCGCGCGGGTGCCGACATCATCCAGCAGCAAGCGGGCGCGGACCCGGGCGCCGTGGTATTCGATGCCGTGCAGGCGGCGCGCTCGCGCCGCGCGGACGTGGTGATCATCGACACCGCCGGCAGGCTGCACAGCCAGTCGCATCTCATGGATGAACTGAAGAAAGTGAAGCGCGTGATCCAGCGCGTCGAACCTTCCGCTCCGCACGAGGTCTTGTTAGTGCTCGACGCCAACCAGGGACAGAATGCGCTCACCCAGGCCACGCAGTTCAACGAAGCCGTGGGAGTCACGGGTCTCGTGCTCACCAAGCTCGATGGCACCGCCAAGGGAGGCATCGTGATCGCCATCGCGCGCAAGCTGGGCCTGCCCATCCGCTTCATCGGCGTGGGCGAACAGGCCGACGATTTCGGCGAATTCGACGCGCGCGCCTTCGCCGGCGCGCTGGTTTCCGGAGATCGGCACCCATGATCACCTTCGACAACGTCGCGAAGCGTTATCCGAATGGCCGCGAGGCCCTCGCGGGCGTGACATTCACCATCGAGCCGGGCGAATTCGTTTTCCTCACCGGACGCTCCGGCGCCGGCAAGAGCAGCGTCCTGAAGCTCATCGCGCTGCTCGAACGCCCGAGCCGCGGCACGGTCACCGTGAGCGGGCAGAACACCGGCAAACTCAAAGCCGGAAAGATTCCGGCGTTCCGCCGCGCCATCGGCGTGGTGTTCCAGGATCACAAGCTGCTGGTCGATCGGCCGATCTACGACAACGTGGCATTGCCGCTGGTCGTCGCCGGAACACCGCTCAAGGAAGTCGACCGGCGTGTTCGCGCCGCGCTCGACCAGGTCGGGTTGTTAGGCCGGGAACGATCGTCGCCGCTCGAGCTCTCCGTGGGCGAGCAGCAGCGTGTCGGCATCGCACGCGCCGTCATCAGCAAGCCGCAGCTGCTGATCGCCGATGAGCCCACGGGCAATCTCGACCCGGCGCTCAGTGTGGAAGTCATGCGCGTGTTCAAGCGCTTCCAGGAAGTCGGCGTCACCGTGATCATCGCCTCGCATGATCCGCATCTGGTGGATCAGTTTGGCCAGCGGGAAATCGTGCTCGATGCCGGCCGTATCGTCTCGGACACCTTCCGCGCCGGGCACGCCGCGCGCATGACAGCGCTGGCACCGCGGCTCTCGGACCTGCCGGACATTCGTACATGAGCGAGGGGCACATGAGCGCGGGCACATGAGCGGCGCGGTCTCGTCATACGGCACGCGGCACCTGCAGGCGCTGTTCGGGTCGCTGGGCCGGCTCGCGCGCGCACCGCTCGCCACCATGCTCACGCTCATCGTCATCGGGGTCGCGCTGGCGCTGCCCGCGGGACTCGCGCTCATGGTCGACAATCTGCGCACCGCGACCGGCGACCTGAGCAACGCCGTCGACTTCACCGTTCATTTCAAACTCGGCACACCCATCGAGCGGGTGGAGCAGATCGCCAAGGGCGCGCGCGGTCGCGCCGGCATCGCGTCCATCACCGTCCAGAATGCTTCGCAGGCGCTCGAGGAATTCAAGCAGGCCTCCGGCTTCGGCGATGCGCTGTCGGCGCTCGAGGACAATCCGCTGCCGCATCACCTGGTCGTTCGGCCCGAGAAGAACGCCAGCGGCCCCACCGAGGTGGAATCGCTGCGCCGTTATTTCGCGGCGTTTCCCGAGGTCGACATCGTGCAGCTCGACCTCGACTGGGTTCGCCGCCTGCACTCGCTGCTGGATGTGCTGAGGCGGGTCATGTGGCTGGTGGTCGCCGTGCTCGGGCTCGGGGTGCTGGCCGTGATCGGCAACACCATCCGCCTCGAGATCCAGCAGCGGCGCCCCGAGATCGAGGTCACCAAGCTGGTGGGGGGATCGAACGCCTTCGTTCGCCGGCCGTTCCTGTACACGGGCATTTTCTATGGGCTCGGCGGAGCGCTGCTGGCGGCGCTCATCGTCTTCGGTGGCCTGGCCTACCTCGACCAGGCGGTTGGAGAGTTATCCGCGCAGTACGGCAGCCGCTTCCACCTGGCGGGCCTCGGCAGCCAGGGGCTGGGGATTCTCGCGGGGGTTGGGGCGGCCCTCGGCTGGCTGGGCGCCCTCATTTCCACGGGCAGGCACCTGCGGCAGATCGAGCCGCGCGCCTGACCGTTCTCTTATAAAACAATAACTTATCGATCTGCTCTCCCGTTCGGGGGATGGAACTGAATGGGTGCTTAGCACTCTAATTGCTCGACTGCTAATATTCCGGCCCATCGAAATATGCAGATCGCCCCAGGAGGTTTCGTCCAGATGACCGCCATCGCGCCCGCTGCCACTGCCTTGATTGCCCGCAAGAACGATTTCGTCCTCGCCGGACCGGTTGGAAGTTTCGACGCTTACATGGACAAGGTAAGCCGAATTCCCGTGCTGTCGCGCGAGGATGAGGCTGAACTCGCCAAACGGTTCCGCAATGACGGCGACCTCGAGGCCGCCCGCCAGCTCGTGTTGTCGCACCTGCGTTTCGTGGTGCACATCGCGCGCGGCTACTCCGGTTACGGCCTGCCCCTGGGTGATGTGGTCCAGGAAGGCAACGTCGGCCTCATGAAGGCCGTGAAGCGTTTCGACCCGACGGTCGGGGTGCGCCTGGTGTCGTTCGCGGTTCACTGGATCCGCGCGGAAATTCACGAATACGTGCTGCGCAACTGGCGCCTCGTAAAGGTCGCCACCACCAAGGCGCAGCGCAAGCTGTTCTTCAATCTGCGCAAGATGAAGAAGAACTTGGCGTGGCTGTCGCACGAGGAAACGCAGGCTGTGGCGCGCGACCTCAAGGTAACGCCCGCCGAAGTCACCGAGATGGAAAAGCGCCTCGCGGCGCGCGACCTCTCGTTCGATCCGGTTCCCGACTCGGGCAGCGAGGACGGCGACGAGACCTACTCGCCCGCCGCCTATCTACCGGCGCCGGATGCCGATCCGGCGGCGCAGATCGAGAATGCCGAGTGGGAAGACACCACGGGTGATCGCCTGGCGCAGGCCATGAAGACGCTCGATCCGCGCGCCCAGGACATCGTCGTCAGCCGCTGGACCGGTGAAGGCAAGGCGACGCTGCACGACCTCGCCGAGAAGTACGGCGTGTCGGCGGAACGTGTACGCCAGATCGAGGCGAATGCGATCAAGAAATTGCGAGGCCTGATGACGGCCTGAAACGCCTGTTCAGACTCAAATTTGAAGCCCCGGCCGTAAACCGGGGCTTTTTCTTTTCCAATGCTAAGTTTTTGTATTGTCCCGCCACTTCCGTCCGTGGATAAATCGCGCGTCATGACGAAATCAGCACTCAATCCCCAGGGCGAGCAGATGGCGGACGAATCCATGGTTCGCACGCTGGCCGCGCAAATCGAAGCGATCTGGCCGCAGGAAAAGACGCTCATCAATTTCTACCGGTTGCCGCGCAACGCGCGCGTGCTCGACGTCGGCGCGGGCACCGGGGAGTTCAGCGCACGCGTCGCCGAGCTGTTGCCGGAGGCGCAGGTGCTGGGTGTGGAGCTGCTCGCGGCCTCTGTCGAGCACGCTCGCGAACGCCACGCGGCATTGGCGCCCCGCCTGAAGTTCGAAACCGGCGACGCATTCCACCTGGCGCAGCCGGACAACACGTTCGATCTGGTCGCCAACCGCCACATGATCCAGTCGGTCCCGCATGTGGACCGGATCCTGGCCGAGCTGGTCCGCGTCACCAAACCCGGTGGCCGCGTGCATGTGCTCGCCGAGGATTACCTCATGCTGCACATGATGTCGGGCCCGCTCGATCCGGATGTCTTCTGGCGCAAGGCACCCGTGGATTTCGCCGAGCGCACGGGCACCGACGCCCGCATTGGCCGCAAGGCGTGGGCGCTGTTGCGCAACGCAGGGCTTGTCGACGTACGCGTGGACTACGTGGTCGTGGATACGCTACGGGTGCCGCGGCGTGTGTTCGCCGACATCATCACGGCGTGGCGCGACGGCTATGTAGACGCGCTGGCAACGCCGGAATTTCCGGTGGCGCTGGTCCGCCAGCACTTCAATGAAATCATCGCCAGCATAATGAATCCGGATCACTACGCGGTCTGGCAGGTGCCTATTGTTTCAGGGGTGAAACCCAAGTTGGCTTAGCAGCGCAGCCACATGTTTCGCGTTCCCCAATGAAAAAGGCGGCGGGCTTTCGGCCCGCCGCCTCGTTTCCATCGCGTTGGAAAGATCAGCCCGCGGTCATCCTTGAGTAATGGGCTGCAGCTTGAGCTCGACGCGGCGATTCTGCTGGCGGCCTTCGGCGTTGTCGTTTGAAGCAACCGGACGGCTTTCGCCGGCACCCAGCGTGACGATGCGCTGGTTGTTCACACCATGCGACTGCAGGTAGCTGCCCACGGAGCTCGCACGCTGCACCGACAGGTTCTGGTTGTAGTTGTCGTCACCCACGTTGTCCGTGTGGCCTTCGACGTCGACGAGCGTCTTGTCGAATTCCTTGAGGACCAGCGACACCGAATCGAGCACCTTGTAGAAGCCCGCGTTCAGATCCGCGCTCGCGGTCTTGAAGGTGATGTTGCCGGGCATGTTGAGAATGAGGTCATTGCCGTTGCGCGTGACGGACACACCCGTGCCCTGAAGCTGCGCGCGCAACTTGGCTTCCTGTTTGTCCATGTAGGCGCCAATGCCGGCACCCGAGAGCGCGCCCACGCCCGCGCCGATCAGTGCGCGCTCGCGGCGTTCCTTGGAATTGTCGCCGGTGGCTGCGCCGATCACGGCGCCCGCGATCGCGCCAATGCCGGCACCCTTGGAAGCGTTGTTGACCTTCTTCTCGCCGGTGTAGGCGTCAGTGGTCTGGCAGCCGGCGACCGTGAAGGCGGCGGCGATGGCTAACAATGTGGTGCGAACAAGAATCGTATTCATGCAGTTCTCCTGAAATCCTCGGGCAAACACAGCGGCGTGCATCTGAACGCCGAATGAACCGGTTTTCCGTGAACCAGTTCTCAGTCGACGGCTTCGGACGAAGCTGGTGGCGTGGTCGCCCGCTTGTAACCGCGCGGCCGTATCGCAACCGTATTGCGAACGACCGTGCAGCGCACACCATCCTTGCGGACGTAGCCGAATTCAAATGTCGGCGTGGCGCGACCCTCACGTTCGAGCTGCATCCTAATGTCATTCTCCTGTTCTGACGTAAGCGCAAACCTCATCTCGAGGTCGGAGTTCCCGCCGTGATCGAAGGAAATGGACATCGCGCGCGTCCACACCGAATAACCCGGAAAAACCCGTGCGCACGCCAGCGCCGCGATCGGATCGGCGAGCGCCGCCTGGTAGCCGCCGAACATGACGCCGCCGGGATTTCGCGAGCGGGCGTTGAGCGGCAGCAGAATGCGCACGGTGCGCCAGTCCTTGGTGATCTCGAGCACCTTGATGCGCATGGGCACGAACGGCGGATACAGCTCTAACAGCCGCGCGTCGGGCAGAATCCCGCTGCGGGCCACAAACTTCATGAAACGCTGCATCAGCGGCATATGGCCTATTGTTGCAGACGCTTCGGGGCCAGCGTAGCGTCACGTCCCATGCGCACCGTGGAACAGTTGTTCGGGGAATATGGCGAGAGCCACAGCAATCCCCGTAACGAGCTGCTGCACATCATCTGTGTGCCGCCGATCGTCATGACGGTCATCGGCTTCATCTGGGCGATCCCGGTACCCGCGGCATTCGCGGCAGTCTCCCCCTGGCTCAATTGGGCCACGATCGTCATCGCGCTCGCCATCGTCTACTACTTCACCCTGTCGGTGACTCTGGGAATCGGCGCGGCTATCGGGCTTGGAATTCTCGCGTACATCGTCAGCTGGCTGGATACGCTCGCCTGGCCGCTGTGGCTCACCTGCCTCGTCATCTTCGTCATCGGCTGGATCGGCCAGTTCATCGGCCATGCCATTGAAGGCAAGCGGCCGTCTTTCATGAAGGACATCCAGTTCCTGCTCATAGGCCCGTTGTGGCTGCTCGGACACTTGTATCGGAGACTCGGCATTTCGTACTGAGTATCATCGCGCGATGTTGAATCCCCTCGATCTCTACGACATCCGCAGCCTGCTGACCGAAGATGAACGCATGGTGCAGGACTCGGTCGGCCGCTTCGTCGACGCGAAGGTGCTGCCCATCATCCAGGAGTGCTTCGAGAAACATCATTTCCCGAAGGAACTCATCCCGGAGCTCGCCGACCTCGGGTTGTTAGGCTCGTCCATCCACGGTTACGACTGCGCCGGCCTCAACGCCGTCAGCTACGGGCTCATCTGCCAGGAGCTCGAGCGCGGCGATTCGGGCATCCGCAGTTTCGTGTCGGTACAGAGCTCGCTGTGCATGTACCCCATCTACGCGTTCGGCACCGAAGAACAGAAGCAGAAGTGGCTGCCCGACATGGCGCGCGGCAAGAAGATCGGCTGTTTTGGCTTGACCGAACCGCACGGCGGCTCGGACCCTTCGAACATGAAGACCCACGCGAAGAAAAAAGGCGGCGACTGGGTCATCAACGGTTCGAAGATGTGGATCACCAACGGCGCCATCGCCGACCTGTGCATCTGCTGGGCGATGACGGATGAGGGCATCCGCGGATTCGTCATCGAGAAAGGCATGAAGGGTTTCGCGGCGCCGGAAATCGAACGCAAGTTTTCCTTGCGCGCCTCCGTGACTTCCTCGCTGTTCTTCGACAATGTCGTGGTGCCCGAAGCCAACCTGCTGCCTGGCGTGAAGGGACTCAAGGGGCCGCTGTCCTGCCTCACGCAGGCGCGCTACGGAATCACCTGGGGTGTCATCGGCGCCGCGCAAGCTTGTCTCGCACAATTGCTCGAATACACCAAAACGCGTGTGATGTTCGGCAAGCCGCTGGCGGCCACGCAGGCGATCCAGCTGCGGCTCGCCGAGGCAGCGCGGAAGATCACCACGGCGCAGTTGCTCAGCTATCAGCTGGGCCGCCTCAAGGATCAGGGCACGATGCAACCGGCCCAGGTGTCGCTGGCGAAATGGAACAACTGCCGCATCGCGCTCGACATCGCGCGTGACTGCCGCGACATGCTCGGTGGATCGGGCATCAGCGCGGAGTACGTGCCCATTCGTCACGCGCTCAACCTCGAAAGCGTGATTACCTATGAAGGCACGGAAACCATCCATCAGCTCACGATCGGCCGCGAGCTCACCGGAATCAGTAGTTTTTAAGGGCTGCCGCCCACGTCGGAAATCGCCGCCGAAGCGGCGGCGTTCATCAACTGTTAGGAGCGAAGAAAGGGACGCGGGTTTCCTGGAATACCGGCATGGATTCGCAGCGCGAGGTGAGCATCGCCAGCGACTGGAACATGACCTCGTCGTCGGCCACCCTGAGCGTGTCATTGAGGAAAGTGAAAGCGCACACGGCGGTGATGTCGGCCTGGGTCATGCGTTTGCCGACGAGCCACTGTGCCTGGCCGCGCTCGCCCAGGTAGCGATCGATTGCTGCCAGCGATGAGCTCATCTGCAGCCGGCAGCGATCGACCCAGGGCTGATGGCGCTTCGTCTCGGGCCGGAAAATCCGTTCGTACATCTGAAGCAGGCCTTTTTCCGCCGCACCCGTGGCCATGGCCATGAGGTTCAGCGCCTGGCGTCGGTCGGCGCCGGCGCGCGGTAGCAAGGCGCGCTCCGGGCCGGCGAGTTCGTCCAGGTAGTCGAGAATGGCGCTCGACTCCATGAGGGTTTCACCGGTGTCGGTGACCAGCGTGGGCACGCGACCGAGCGGGTTGTAGTTGCGGATCCGGTCGAAGTCCCTGCCCACCGACCAGTTGCCGTGCTCGAACGGAACT
>Ga0193717_1001603_pt1 | contig 13730 bp, 14 predicted proteins | sample U2c2metaG_FD_145900 | JGI IMG/M metagenome (GOLD analysis project Ga0193717, IMG submission 145900) | Soil microbial communities from a riparian zone of the East river system, Colorado, United States - U2c2 | ecosystem: Environmental > Terrestrial > Soil > Riparian zone | place: USA: East River... | reverse complement strand
ATCGCGGATCGACATGCCTCCGATCAACAGTTCGGCCAGTCGGCGAGGCTGCAGCGAGTCGAGGAAGCCACGCGTGTCGTCGACCAGCCCGAGCCCCACCTCGTTGGGCACGATCTTGCGGTCAAGCAGCCAGGCCTTGGCGGTGGGATCGGTGATGGTCTCCGACAGCACGTCGTGCAGTTCGACGACGTCGACGTCACGCTCGCGCATCTTGTCGATGAAGTCGAAGTGGTCGCGCCGTGCGTTCTGCACCCACAACACGTCGTCGAACAGCAGGTCGTCGCAGTTGGTCGGCGTTAGCCGCTCGTGGGCCAGGCCCGGCGAGCAGACCAGTACCTTGCGCAACTTGCCGACCTCGGAATGCACCCCGTAGTCCGCCGAAGGCGGGTTCGATTGCGGCATCGTCGCTCCTCTCGGTCCTCAACCCGATCTTTGCGAACTGAGCGAGCCCGAGGTGGCGAAACCGCCGAACTGGACGAAAGCGAGTGATGTCCTTCGGATTTGGCGGCGAGGCCCAGCGTCAGAGTTCGCCGAGAATCTGCTGACGCTTGGCCGTGTACTCCGCGTCGGAGATGGTGCCTGTGGCGCGCAGCGTCTCGAGCTCCTGCAGCCGTTGCGAAACCGACGGTGCGGGCGCTGCCGCCGCGTAGGCAGCCTGCCCCGGCGGCGGCGGAGGTGGCGGTGGTGGGTACGCCCGAGGCGGTGGCTGCTGTTGCGCACCCGCGCGCCGCACCACGTCCATCACCTGTTGGCGGACCGCCGGATTGGAGCGGATGTCGATGGCACCGTTCATCGGCACGTTGTTGGCCTTGAGGATCTGCATGATCTCCATCAGCGGAGCGGCCTGGCCGGACAGATCGTAGGTCCGACCGTCCTCGGCGAGCGAGAACTGCGCAGGCACCAGACCCGCTACCAAAGCGCTTCGTTGCCAGTCGATTTGGAACTTGTTAGTCGTGGGATCCACCAGCGCCACCAACTTTCGCGCGGAGATCATGGGCATCTTCGTCACGGACGCCCTGACGGAGTCCTGCACGTCGAAGTTCACGCCCGGACCCTGGATGCGGAGGTCCAGCCTGATGACGGGCTCCTCGTTGACGCGCATGCCGGTTTCGGCCATCCCCATGACGTTGGCCAGCGCCAGTACACCGTTCGCCTCCAGCTGCTGGGTGGTCGCGGCAGACTTGGCGCTGAAGTTCGCCCATACCAATGCGATCACCACGTCGAGCACGGTTATCGCGGCACCGATGTAGAGGAACATCTGACCGACGACTGGCACGCCTGCGAGCCCGACGACCAAGAAGATCGGTCCGACTATGCCGCCGAACAACAGCACCATCGCCTGGTACTTCAGGTAGCGCATCAACATCTGCCAGTCTCCCGTTTGGTCGCAACGAATCGAAGGCCAGACTAACGCCAACGCGCGAATCTTGAGTCGGTTGCCGGCACTGTGGGACAGCTGTCAACCGCGGCCTCAGCGCAGCCGGGCGGCGGGCGGCGGCGGTCGCTGTGGCCGAGGAGGCGGTGGTGGCATTGACCGCCATGGCGGACCAGGCGCCATCGGCGATTGGGGTGCGCCGGCCATCGGCCGCGGACCGGGTGGCCCGACCGGCGGTGGCGGTGGCGCCAGGGGCCTCGGTGCAACGGATTCGATCTCGGCGGGTTCGGTGGCTTCCGAGGAGTCGTCGGGGATGTCGACGATGACGAAGGAAAAGTTGTCCTCCGCACCCTTGCTGCGGGTGCCATTGATGATGTTGACCGCGCAATCGGCGAGGTCGACGGGCGTGAGGGCCGCCCTGAGCTCGGGATCGGTGAGCATGCCGCTGACACCGTCGGAACACATCAGGTAGGTGCCCCGCTGCAGGGGCAACGTCGTGACGTGCGTTTGGACGGGACCCGGTTGGCCGAGGGACTGCGTGATGACGTTCGTCGGATGACCGTTGACGTCGTACACGGAGTCGTCGTGCGAAAGCTGTTGCGGCTGACCACCCGTGATCGAATACACGCGGCTATCGCCGACGTTGAACACGATGATGCGGTCAGCCACGAGGCACAGTCCCGCGAGGGTGGTGCCCAGCCCCTCGAGTCCGGTCTCGACACCGGCGCCGCGCACCTGATCGTTGGCGTAGGCGACGGAGGCCGCCACGTCCTCGACGGTGCGCCACTGGGGTGACCGCTCCGCGAGCACGGTCAGAGCCAACTTGCTGGCGATGTTGCCGCCTGCGTGGCCGCCCATCCCGTCGGCAACCATGCATACGAATGGCGCCGTCGGCGCGAAATCCATTGTGGCGAGCGCTCCGTCGTGCGACTGGCACAACCATCCCGCGACAAGGACGGCATCTTCGTTTCGCTTCCTACGTAGCCCGACGTCGGTGAAGGCGAGCACTCTGAGCCGAATCACCCCTCCATCCTTCCGCAATACCGGCCCCATCGGGAGCACCTTCTCGGGGCGCGCCGTTGGCGCCGAACAGTTTCGGAACGAAAGCGGCGCCCACCCCGAAGGGTGAGCGCCGCTTTGCGACTGGATTCAGCTCACTTAGATGATCGCCGTAGGCGTCCGTACTAGGGCTGCCTACTTGATGATCTTGGTTACGCGGCCTGCGCCGACGGTCTTGCCGCCCTCGCGGATCGCGAACCGCAGACCGTCATCCATGGCGACGGGCTGGATCAGCTTGACTGTGATGTCGACGTTGTCGCCGGGCATCACCATGTCGGTTCCGTCCGGCAGCGTGACGACACCGGTCACGTCCGTGGTGCGGAAGTAGAACTGCGGACGGTAGTTCGTGAAGAACGGCTTGTGACGGCCGCCCTCCTCCTTGGACAGGATGTAGACGCTGCCCTCGAAGTCGGTGTGCGGCGTGGTGGTGCCGGGCTTCACGACGACCTGGCCGCGCTCGACGTCCTCACGCTTGACCCCGCGGATCAGCAGACCGACGTTGTCACCCGCCTGGCCCTCGTCGAGCAGCTTGCGGAACATCTCGACACCGGTGACGGTGGTCTTCGTGACGGTCGGGCGGATGCCGACGATCTCGACTTCCTCGTTCACCTTGACGATGCCACGCTCCACACGACCGGTGACCACGGTGCCGCGGCCGGTGATGGTGAAGACGTCCTCGACGGGCATGAGGAACGGCTTGTCGGTCTCGCGAACCGGATTCGGGATCGACTCGTCGACCGCGTCCATCAGGTCCTCGACGGACTTGACCCACTTCGGATCACCCTCGAGCGCCTTGAGCGCCGACACCTGGATGACGGGTGCGTCCTCGTCGAACTCCTGGGCCGCCAGCAGTTCGCGAACCTCGAGCTCGACGAGCTCCAGGAGCTCCTCGTCGTCGACCGCGTCCGACTTGTTCAGCGCGACCAGAATGTAGGGCACGCCGACCTGACGGGCGAGCAGCACGTGCTCGCGCGTCTGCGGCATCGGTCCGTCGGTGGCGGCGACCACGAGGATGGCGCCGTCCATCTGAGCCGCACCGGTGATCATGTTCTTGATGTAGTCGGCGTGGCCGGGGGCATCGACGTGGGCGTAGTGACGCTTCTCCGTCTGGTACTCGACGTGCGAGATGTTGATCGTGATGCCGCGCTCACGCTCTTCTGGAGCGTTGTCGATCTGGTCGAACGCGCGCGACTCATTCAACGTCGGGTACTTGTCGTGCAGAACCTTGGTGATTGCCGCCGTGAGAGTGGTTTTGCCATGGTCAACGTGACCGATGGTCCCGATGTTCACGTGCGGCTTGGTCCGCTGGAACTTCTCCTTCGCCACTTCGATGTCCTCCTGGACTTGTTGTTGCTTCTTCTAAAGCAGTGTTGATGTTTACAGTTGGGTGGTCCCGCCAGTGCGACAGGTCCGGATTTACTGACCCGTCGCCTTCGCGATGATCTCCTTCGACACGTTCGCCGGGACTTCGGCATACGAATCAAACACCATGGAGTAGTTCGCTCGACCCTGGGTCCGCGACCGGAGGTCGCCGACATAGCCGAACATCTCCGACAGTGGCACGTGCGCCCGCACGACGCGGGCACCGCTGCGCTCCTCCATGGCCTGGATCTGACCACGGCGAGAGTTGAGGTCGCCGATCACGTCACCCATGTAGTCCTCGGGTGTGGTGACCTCGACGGCCATGATGGGCTCCATGATGACCGGCTGTGCTTGCGCCGCAGCCTTCTTCAGCACCTGGGAGCCTGCAATCTTGAACGCCATTTCCGACGAGTCGACGTCGTGGTACGCACCGTCGAGCAGGATCAGCTTCAGGTTCACCAGTGGGTAGCCGGCCAGCACGCCGTACTGCATGGCGTCCTGCGCACCGGCGTCAACCGACGGGATGTACTCGCGCGGGATGCGGCCGCCTGAGACCTTGTTCTCGAACTCGTAGGTCGCGCCGTCCTCGCCGCTGAACGGCTCGATGCTGACGAGCACCTTCGCGAACTGGCCGGAGCCACCCGTCTGCTTCTTGTGGGTGAACTCGACCTTCTCGACCTTGCGCTTGATGGTCTCCTTGTAGGCCACCTGCGGCTTGCCGACGTTGGCCTCGACCTTGAACTCGCGACGCATGCGGTCGACCAGGATGTCGAGGTGAAGCTCGCCCATTCCGCCGATCACGGTCTGGCCCGTCTCGTTGTCCTGGTGAACCTTGAACGTCGGGTCTTCCTCGGCGAGCTTCTGGATCGCCAGGGACAGCTTCTCCTGGTCGCTCTTGGTCTTGGGCTCGATGGCGACCTCGATCACGGGATCGGGGAACGTCATCGACTCGAGCACGACCTGCTGCTGCGAATCGCTCAAGGTGTCACCGGTGGTGGTGTCCTTCAGGCCGATGACGGCGTAGATGTGGCCGGCACTGGCCGACTCCACCGGGTTCTCCTTGTTGGAGTGCATCTGGAACAGCTTGCCCAGCCGTTCCTTCTTGCCCTTGGTGGCGTTGATGACCTGTGCACCTGAGTCGACCTTGCCCGAGTACACCCGGACGTAGGTCAGCTTGCCGAAGAACGGGTGCGTGGCGACCTTGAACGCCAGCGCGGAGAAAGGCTCGTCGGTCGACGGCTTACGCACGACCTCGACGTCTTCCTTGCCGGGCACGTGTCCCGTGACGGACTCGACGTCCAGCGGCGACGGCAGGTAGTCGATGACCGCGTCGAGCATGGGCTGAACGCCCTTGTTCTTGAACGCGCTGCCGCACAGCACCGGGTACGCCTGCGACGTGATCGTCAGCTTGCGGATCGCGCCCTTGATCTCCTCGATCGTGAGCTCTTCGCCGCCGAAGTACTTCTCGAGCAGCGTCTCGTCGGTCTCGGCCACGGCCTCGAGCAGCTTGGTGCGATACTCCGCGGCCTGCTCGGCAAGCTCGGCCGGGATCTCGATGGTCTCGTAGGTCTCGCCGAGCTTCGTCTCGCCGCGCCAGACCTTGGCCTTCATCTCGACCAGGTCGACGACGCCCTCGAAATCGCCCTCGGAACCGATGGGCAGTTGGATCGGCAGCGCGTTGGCGCCGAGCCGCTCGCCAATGGTGCGCACGGTGAAGTAGAAGTCGGCGCCCACCTTGTCCATCTTGTTGACGAAGCAGATGCGGGGCACGTCGTACTTGTCGGCCTGACGCCAGACCTGCTCGGACTGCGGCTCGACGCCTTCCTTGCCGTCGAAAACGGCGACGGCGCCATCGAGCACGCGCAGGCTGCGCTCCACTTCGACGGTGAAGTCGACGTGGCCCGGGGTGTCGATGATGTTGATCTGGTTGCCGTCCCAGAAGCAGGTGGTGGCAGCGGAGGTGATGGTGATACCCCGCTCCTGCTCCTGCTCCATCCAGTCCATCGTGGCGGCACCGTCGTGCACCTCACCGATCTTGTAGCTGATACCGGTGTAGTAGAGGATGCGCTCGGTCGTCGTCGTCTTACCGGCGTCGATGTGCGCCATGATGCCGATGTTGCGCACCTTGTTCAGGTCGGTCAGCACGTCCTGTGCCACGGCGTCTTCCCACTCTTTCTTACTTGTTAGTTGTCGATGTGCGACCGGCGGTCGGCTCTACCCGCCGCCGGCCGCAATCACCAGCGGTAGTGCGCGAAGGCCCGGTTCGCTTCGGCCATCTTGTGGACGTCCTCGCGGCGCTTCACGGCGGCCCCGAGGCCATTGCTCGCGTCGAGAAGCTCGTTCGCGAGGCGTTCGACCATCGTCTTTTCGCGGCGCTGCTTCGAGAAGCTGACCAGCCAACGCAGGGCCAGCGTGGTCGACCGCTCCGGGCGCACCTCAACGGGCACCTGGTAGGTCGCGCCACCGACGCGGCGGCTGCGCACCTCGAGTGCGGGCTTGACGTTGTCGAGCGCGCGCTTGAGGGTGACGACCGGATCGGTGCCGGTCTTGTCACGGGCCTGCTCGAGCGCACCATAAACAATGCGTTCGGCCAGCGATTTCTTCCCGTCCAGCAGGACCTTGTTCACCAGCTGGGTGACCAGCTGAGAACCGTAGACCGGGTCATTGACCAGCGGCCGCTTTGGTGCGGGGCCCTTGCGCGGCATTAGCTCTTCTCCTTCTTGGCGCCGTACTTACTACGGGCCTGCTTGCGACCCTTGACGCCCTGGGTGTCGAGGGAGCCGCGGATGATCTTGTAGCGCACACCGGGCAGGTCCTTCACGCGACCGCCACGCACCAGCACCATCGAGTGCTCCTGCAAGTTGTGCTGCTCGCCGGGGATGTAGGCGGTGACCTCAACCCCTGTGGTCAGCTTGACGCGCGCGACCTTCCGAAGCGCCGAGTTCGGCTTCTTCGGGGTGGTCGTGTACACGCGGGTGCACACACCGCGCCGCTGCGGGCTGCCCTTGAGGGCCGCGGTCTTGACCTTGGCGATCTTGTCGCGGCGACCCTTGCGGACCAGCTGGTTGATGGTTGGCATGTACCGGCTTTCTGTATTGCTTGTGATTACTGCTTCTGCTGTTACTTCGTTGTGCTCAAGTCTGTGTACTGCGGGTTTCGCCCGTTCGCGTACCCCGCGACCGGGCGTGTCGCACGCGCCCGGAGCATCGATATCTCTTCGATGCGTCGTGGACATGCGAATTGGCCCGGCGTGCAGGCATGCTTGCATCTAACTCAGCCGCAAGCGCCTCGTCGGCCAGGCACGAGCCACCACGATACCCGCCCGCGGTAGGGCAGGTCAAAGCGCCGACTTACCGCCAACACCGCTGCTCACGTCGGCACTTCATCCGCGCCCACCCCAAACGCCGGCGCCCGACGACATTCGAGGGTGGAAGTGAACAACGCCCCAGGCCAATCGGTATTTCCGAGTCCACGCACGGCGGCGACGGAGGGCCGCTACCGCCGCCATCTGCTCTTCGCGCAAGCGCTCATCGCCGCCATCTGCTCTTCGCGCAAGCGCTCATCGCCGCTCCATGCCCGCGGCCAACCGCAACACCATGTCCGTGAAGACGGCGTCGGTGTCGATGTCGTCCATCACACCAGTCATCTCCAGCAACACGAATCCGTGCAACGCCGACCAGAACTCGAGCGCGGAATAGAACGCGTTCTCGCCGTCGATCCCGTACGACGAAAGCACCTCGATCACCGGCCCGGCCGCCGCGCGCGCGGCGGCCGTGTACTCCGGATCGTCACCGCCCAAGGGCATGCGGGTGAACGCCGAATAGCGGCCTGGATGGTGGTGTGCGTAGCTGCGGTAGGCGCTGGCCATCGTGACGACCGCGTCGTCCCTGGTGCGTCCGTCGGCGACCGTGTTGAGCATGCCGATGATGTCGCCGATGACCCGCATGCGAACGGTCCGCCGCAGGTCATCGAGGCTGTCGACGTGGTTGTACAGCGACGGTCCCTTGGTGCCGAGTTGGGTGGCCAGGGCGTTGATGGTCAATCCGTCCCAGCCGTCCCTGTCGAGGAAGGTGAGTGCTGCGTTGACGATGGTGTCGCGACTGAGCTTGGTGGCTCGCGCCGGAGTTCGCGCCCGTCCGCCGGGCAGGGCGGCTCCGCCGGGTGGCGCTTCCGCCCGAGCTGCCATGAGGTCAATTCCTTAAGTCGTCGTCCCGCAACGTGGGATAGCGAATGACTCTAACCGTTCGTGGCAGAGCCAGTCAGTTCATCCGGTCCTGACTCAGCTGCGCGAGTTGCTCGGCCACGGTGCACAGGTCGGGCAGCATTCCCGGATTCATCGTCTGGATCGACCAGGTGATGACGTCGTTGCCCTTCGCCACGTAGACGCTGCACGCGTTTTCGTCATACGCCTTGAAACCCTTGTGGCCGTTGAGCGATAGCTCGGTGAGCGTGCGGCCCGCCTTGCGCTCGAGGCTGCGCTCGGTGTCCAGGTCGCTGCCCCGGTACCACCACGTCGAAATGCCCATGCCAACGCCGAAGTCGCCGATCGTGGTGTTTTCCTGCCAGAAGCAGCCCGCGTCGCTGACGACGACCTTCGTGAACAGTGCCTTGCCTGCGGCTTTGTTCACGTCGGCATCGGCGACGGCGCCACAGTCGGCGGCTCGGAAGACGGCCGCCGGAGTCGACGGTCCCGCAGGGGTCGGCTGTGACGACCCACAACCGACGAGCGCTCCGACCATCACGACGAGCGTGGTGCCGCCACGCAGGAGCGTGGCAGCGCGCGCCATCACATGTCCGCCGACAGGGTGGCGGACAGCAGCTTCTCGGCGGCCTCGCACGGGTTCTGCCCGTTCATGGGCCGAAACTGCACCCACCAGGCCAGCACGCCGGAGCCGGCGGCGGCAGTCGCCGAACACGCTGCGGCGTTGTCGGGCCGCTGGCCGAGAAACGCCGAGTGGCGCTGAATGTCCTTGTCCGTGATCCGGATGCCACGTTCGGTGGCCAGCGCGCGTTCGCGTTCGAAGCTGCCTGCGTCGAACCAGGAGAAGACGACGTCGACGAGGCCGGAGCGTCCGGACAGCACGTACTGACAGACGGCGCCGCTGTAGGGCCGCACGATGCTGTCCGCGCTGAGCAGCTCCTTGATCGTGTCGTCGAGCAACAGCCCACAGCGGTCGTCGACGTAGCCGTAGCTGCGATCGGGGTCTGGCACTCCGGGGCGGGCGCGCTGCGCACTGCCGTCGACGGTCTGCGAACACCCAACGGCGGTCACCGCCGCGGTGACCGCCACTAAGTACCAGGCAAGAGCCCGTGTGACCTGCCGACGCATCGCTGCACACGGTACCCAGCGGGTCGGTTGCGAGCGACCCATGGGGCGCGCGCCAGCGCCGGCGGATCGGCGAACCGATGCCACGTGCACCTCCCAGCAACGTAGGCTGACCCTCGATCGAGCACAGACGCGCACGCGAAGGGGACGGCCGTGAGCTGGAAGACGTTGGGCGCAGCGCTGGCGACTTGTGTGGTTGCGGCAGCCGTGGCGGCCGTTGGAGCACCCGCGGCCCAGGCGAAGAACGGCGACACCCACATCACCGGTCAGGGCATCATCCAGACCTTGGACTGCAACGATTCCACGCTCTTCGTAGTGGGCACGGGAAACTACGTGACTGCCAAGGGAAGTTGTTGGGGCATCGCGGTTCAGGGCTCCTCGAACATCGTCATCGCCGACAACGTGGTCAACGACATCGTCGTGTACGGGTCCGACCAGACGGTGATGTTCCACACCGGCGAACCCTCGATATTGGATCGTGGCCGTGAACTCGGAATGACCAACCGAATCGACCAGGTACCCGCGTAGTCTGAGGCCTGCGTCCACGTGACGCTGTGGACCGCCGACGAAGCGAGGAACCATGCGTGTGTACTCCCATGGAAAATCTGGACTGCTCGGAATGCTCGGCGTGAGCCTGGTTCTGCTCGGCTCGACCGGCTGTAATTCGAACGGCAAGAACGACTCTGCGAAGGCCACCGCCGAGGTCGGCAACACCATCAACTACGGGTCGTTCGGTACGACGACCGACCTCGACTGCGGCGACGGAAAGTCGTTGAACGTGGGCGGTTCCAACAACACGTTGACGATCACGGGCACCTGCGCGTCGGTGAACGTCGGCGGGGCCGACAACAAGATGACATTGGACACGATCAGCAAGGACATCAGCGTGGTCGGGTTCAACAACACCGTCACCTACAAGAACGGTGACCCGAAGGTCAACGACGTCGGTTCGGGGAACTCGGTCAAGAAGGGTTAGCGCGGGCAGGGGTCATGCCGTTGCCCCGTGACGCCCCGCGCCGTCGGCGAACCGCTTGGCCCCCGCGAGGGATTCGGCCGCAACCCTTGACAGGGAAGCAAACTCGGCGTCGATGGCGTCGGCTTCGGACATCCCCCACTGGCCCATCATCGACAGCCGGTCCGACCGCAGGCATTGCTGCGGCAACGCGGCGAGCTCGGCGGCCAGCGCTTCGGCGGCTTGGCGGGCCTGCCCCTTCGGCACCACGCGGTTCGCGAGTCCCATCGCCAGCGCCTCTTGGGCGTCGACGCTGCGGCCGGTGAGGATCAGGTCCATGGCGCGACTGTGCCCGATGAGGCGCGGCAGGCGCACGGTGCCACCGTCGATCAGGGGAACGCCCCAGCGTCGACAGAAGACCCCGAACTCGGCGCCTTCCTCAGCCACGCGCATGTCGCACCACAGCGCCAACTCGAGCCCGCCCGCTACGGCGTATCCGCTGACCGCGGCGATCACCGGCTTCGACAACACCATCCGGGTCGGCCCCATCGGACCTGGACCGTTGCGATGCGCCGGGTTCATTTCAGGTGTCCCGAACGCCTTGAGATCGGCTCCCGCGCAGAAGGTTCCGTTGTCCCCCCAGAGCACGGCCACCGAAGCGGAGTCGTCCTTGTCGAACTCGTCGAACGCCGCGACCAACTCCGCGGCCGCAGGCCCGTTGACCGCGTTGCGCGCCGCAGGGCGATCCATGATCACTGTCGTGACGGGTCCATTGCGCTCGACCCGCACGCCGCCGTTCGTAGTCACTTTGCCTCCATCAGTTCGGTATCGCTGCGCCGCGCAACCAGTTCCGCGGCAAAGTCGTGATAGGCGCGGCGAAGCGCCGCGCCAGGCCAACCGTCCGGCAGCAGTTCGTCGGGCAGCACCGGATCGGTCAGCAGGTGACGCACCATGCCCGCGGCCGCGACGAAACGTTCGGGAATGTCGCCGGCGGCCGCCATGTCGCCCAGGAGCCGGTCACCGGTGTCCACCCACGCCGACAAGTCCCATAGCCGGACGGCCAGCCCGGCCGGATCGTCGTCACGGGCCGTCAGCACGCGAACCAATTCCGCGGACGACCCCAAATCCGGCTTCAGATTGGCAGGCCGCATCCAGACGCCTTCGCGGAGCTCACCGAATCGCTTGTCGTGCAGCGATGTTCGCAGCGTTGCCCGCTTGCGTGCATCGACGCCGACGCTGGTGATGATCAACGCCGTCCACGTGCCGTCCCATTCGCGCAATCGTGGATCGAGCGCGTCGTCCTGGCGGCGCTGACGGGCGAGTAGCCGCTCGGAGAGTCGGTAGCCGTCGGCCGACCGCACCAGGTCCCCCGCCCCGACCATTCTGGTCAACGCGACCCGCAGCGTGGGCTCCCTGATGTCGAAATCGGCAGTGAGCGTGACCAGTTCGCTCGCAGATGCCCATGCGGGGTGCGCGCCGAGCAGGACGCTCAGGACAACCGAGCGCGCGGTCAAGCGGTCGAGCGTGGCCATCGGCTACACCCCGGAGGTCCTGCGGCCCGCGTCGCCGAACGGGTCGTCGCGGCCGCGCACCGCCTCGCGGAAGCCGTGCTCGGTCGCCTCGGCCACGAACGCGTGACCTTCAGGCGTGTGCCGGGCGACGCCGTCGAACACCGTGCTCACCATGCGACTGGTTGCGACGCCCTGGTTGAGCAAGGCGGTGTTGAGCGCCAGCTTGGCCATGATCAGTTGGTTGACGGGCATCGCGGCAATGCGCCCGACGAGGTGCTCGGTGCGTTCGTCGAGATCGGCCGGATCGGGCGCCTCGACGGCCAACCCCCAATCCGCCGCCTGTGCGCCGCTGATGCAATCCCCGGTGAACAGAAGGCGTTTGGCGCGTTGATCGCCCAACCGGTGTGCCCACAGTCCGGCGGCCGGGACGCCCCACACCCGCATCGGCGGGTATCCGATCTTGGCGTCCGATGCCGTGATGACCTGGTCGGCGTGGAGGGCGATGTCAGTGCCACCCGCGACGCAGTAGCCGTGAATCTTGACGACGGTCGGCTTGTCGCAGTGCATCAGGCTGGAGAACCCGCGCACGAAGCGACTCATCATCTGATAGTCGATCATCGGATCCCATGGCGCGTCCGGCAAGTGGTTGATGGCCTGGGTCTTGCCGTCGAGCACCGTGCCCTTGTAGGTCCCGGTGCCACCTGCCGAGGAGGTGCGGTCGGCGTACGCCGACAGGTCGAACCCCGCGCAGAACCCCGCGCCCCGGCCGGATACCAGGATGACGTGGACCTTCGGGTCCAGGTCGGCACGTTCGACGAGCGCCGACAGTTCCAGTGGAGTGTCGGCGACGATCGCGTTGCCCTTTTCGGGGCGGTTGAAGGTGATTCGTGCAACCCGGTCCGTGACCTCGTAGGTCATGGTCTTCAGATTGTCGAAGTCGACCGACCTGATCGCGTGCGTCATGTGTGGGTCACCCTTCCTGCGCGAGCAGACGCAAAGTCCCCTGAAATCGGCCGATTGAGGGGCTTTTGCGTCTGCTCGGCGAGAGGAGTCACCCCTTCACCAACGCGCGCTCGATGATCGGCCCCAGCTCCAGCCCGGTGGGCAACGTTCCGAACGCGCCGCCCCACTGTCCGCCCAAGCGGCTGGCCAGGAATGCCTCTGCGACGGCGGGATGTCCGAACCGCACCAGCAGTGACCCCTGAAGCGCCAATGAGATGTCCTCGGCGATCTGGCGTGCGCGGTACTGAATGGTCACAGGGTCTTCTGCGTTCCCGAGCGCCTGACGGAGGGCGTGGACGTGCGCATCGAGCCGTGGGTCGTGGCCCGCGGTCTTGCCGAGCTCGTCGAACAGCACGTCGATGCACTCGGGCCGGGTTGCCATGGCCCGCAACGTATCCAGTGCGCTGACGTTGCCCGACCCCTCCCAGATACCCATCAGCGGTGCCTCGCGGTAGAGCCGCGGCATTCCGGACTCCTCGACGTATCCGTTGCCACCGAGGCATTCCATCGCTTCGGCGGCGTGCGGGGTCGCGCGTTTGCACACCCAGTACTTTCCTGCGGCCAGTCCAATGCGGCGCAGCAGCGCCTCGCGTTCGTCGCCGCGGACCACCGCGTCGGTGGCCCCGGCCATCCGCATGGCCAGCATGGTCGCCGCCTCCGCCTCGATGGCGAGATCGGCGAGCACGTTGCGCATCAATGGCTGGTCGATCAGATACGCGCCGAACGCCTTTCGATGTTGGGCGTGATGGATGGCGCGGGTGAGCCCGGAGCGCATGCTGGTGGCGCTGCCCAGCGTGCAGTCCAGCCGCGTCAGGTTGACCATCTCGATGATGGTCGGGACGCCGCGCCCCTCCTCGCCGACCAGCCATGCCGTGGCCCCGTCGTACTCGACCTCGCTCGAGGCGTTGGCGTGGTTGCCGAGCTTCTCCTTCAAGCGCTGCAGGAACATTCGATTGCGGGTGCCGTCGGGCAGCACGCGTGGCAGGAAGAAGCAGCTCAACCCGCCGGGCGCCTGAGCCAACACGAGGAAGACGTCGCACATCGGCGCCGAGGTGAACCACTTGTGTCCCCGCAGCGAGTAGGTGCCGTCGCCGTTGGGGGTGGCCTCCGTCGAGCCGGCCCGGACGTCGGACCCGCCCTGCT
>Ga0193717_1001601_pt1 | contig 13738 bp, 15 predicted proteins | sample U2c2metaG_FD_145900 | JGI IMG/M metagenome (GOLD analysis project Ga0193717, IMG submission 145900) | Soil microbial communities from a riparian zone of the East river system, Colorado, United States - U2c2 | ecosystem: Environmental > Terrestrial > Soil > Riparian zone | place: USA: East River... | reverse complement strand
CTACGACGCGGCGAGTGGGCCCCGGCACGTGCGGTCGGTGTACTGGCTCGCGCAGGGCCATGAGTACTTCGTCTACTCCGCCGCGCCCGCCGCGTTGTGGGCGCGGGGCCAGCAGATCCTCGATGTCATGCTCGACACCGCGACCCCGTGAGGCAGCACATGGACGACCACTCGCCGGCGAACGGCTTCCCGCAACCGCCGTACACCAACAGGTTCGGGCCCGCGGCCGTACCGCAGGGCCGCGACGACACCACCCGGTACCTGTGCGCGGCCGCGCACCTGGACGCCGACTACGCGAACGAGGCGATCCGCGAGTTTCTCGTGGAGGACACGCGCCAGGTGCCGCCGTCGGCCGGCCTGGACGTCGCTGCGGTCCTCGGTGAGGCGGTGGCGGCCCGCACCCGTCGCAAGCTGCGCGACATCGCGTTGCTCGTGCTGCTGTGCGGTTTCGTGTTCGTCGGGTCGCCCGCGGTGCTGGGCGTGTGGCTCGCGGTTGCGGTGCTGGCGAGCGTGCCGCTCATGCGGCGTGCGCTGAAGAAGCAGGGCATCTCGCCCAAGATCGCCGGGTACGTGGCGGGCGGCGCCATCGTGATCGCCCTGTTCGTCGTGCTCCAACAGTTCATCGAGGGACTCCGTGGCGACCTCGGCAACGGCGGCTCGTCCAGCACGTCGGGCCTGTACCCCGACTACCCGGGCTTCCCGATCGAAGCGCCCGACAACACCGGGTTCGTCATCGGCGGCATCCTGATCGTGTCGGCGATGCTCGGTGTGCTCGTCGCGGACCGGTTCGTGGTCTGGAAGCACCTCACCGAACGGTTCGGTCGCAACCGCCTGAGCAACTCGGTGCCCGACGTCTCGGAACGCACGATCTTCCAGTACAGCCCGGATCGGTTTCTCACTCAGCTCAAGCGTTACTCCCAGCCGAGGCCGACGATCGCGGCCGCCCCCCGGGACGAGCCGGCGCAGCGCACCCCCGGTGGGCCGGTGTCGCTGACCGTCTACCGGGACTTCGTGCCGTTCGTTGGGGCCGGCAACCTGGAGGAGCCGTGGTCGATCGCCGTCCCGCTCGAGCCGGTGCCGGACGTCGAGCCCGCCACCGAGCTGACGACGGAGTCGCTCTACGCGCATATCCGCACGGAGATCGACGCGTTGCGCGCCACCAGTTCCATGATGCCGGGGCGCAGGCTCGGCGAGCTGGCCATCGGTGAGCGGGTGATCGTCGCGGCGGACGAGCTGATCGACCACATGGCCGATCCGTCCTCCACGGACTTCCTGCGTGACCCGGGCGTGGCGCCGTACACGCTCGTCCGACGGGACCGGGCCCAGTCGATCAAGACCGATCCGATGGAGTGGGCGCGGTACTTCCAGTGCTACCAGGTGGAGACCTGGGACCGTGACCTCGTGGTGTCGGTGTTCGTGCACGTCGCGGTCGGTCGGGACGTCCTGTACGTCGAATGGACGCCGTGTCTGCTGAGGCCGATCAAGAAGAAGTTCCGGGCGATCGACGAGATGCCCCGGTCGTCGCTGCGTGCGTTCGGTCAGGCGATGCTCGACCTGGCCCGGCTACCGGCGTCGGTGCCCGGCCGGCTCAGGCACACGTTCACGTTCCTGCGGCCGCTGCCCCAGGACGCGGGCGCGATCAGCCCGGCCATGTACGGCGTCTCGACGAACCTGCGTGAACTGGCCGCTGACTCGGTGGTGCACAACTACTTCCAGCTCGCCGACATCGACCGCTACCTGAAGACCATGGAGAGCCGGTTGATCCTCGCGGTGGCCCGGATGTTGCGCGCCGCGGGCTACTCGGCCGCGTCGTTCGAACAGCAGGCGGCCACCGTAGTCAACAACAACGTCAACATCGGCGGGTCGGTCGACGGCAACGTCGTCGCGGGCACCGGCAACAAGGTCGGCGGCACACCGGTCCCGGCCAAATGAGGGGAACAGGATGTCCAAGAGCAGCATCAAGATCGGTGGTTCGGTCGGCGGCAACGTGGTGGCGGGCGACGGCAATGTGGTCGGACCGGCGGCGGCGCCGTCGGCCGCGCGGCCGGCCGCGCCGAAGGACGGCATGACGCCACGCCTCGGCTTCGTCGTGGACATCATCGGATTTGGGCAGCGGAGTGACGGCGAGGACAAAGTCGACCTGCAGCGCAGGCTCGCGGATCTGGTCGGGCGAGTGCTCGCCGACCTCGGCGTCGAGCAGGACGACACCGTCGGCGACCACGCCGGCGACGAGAAGACCGTGTTCCTGCCCGTCGGCGTGGACTCGTCGCGGATGCTGCCCACCCTGATCGCCGCGATGGCCGAGCGGCTGCGGCGGGACAACCGGCGCCACACCGACCGCATGCGGCTGCGGATGGCCGTCGGCACCGGGCTGCTCGGCAACGGCCCGCTCGGCTTCACCGGCGACCTCATCGTCGACCTGCACCGGCTGGTGAGCTGCGACGTGCTGCGGCAGGCGGCCGGCGCCAACCCGGACGCCGACCTGGCGCTGCTCGTGACCCACGCGCTCCACGACGAGGTCATCCGCCCCGGCTACGTCGACCGGGACGAGTTCGTCCGGGTCGACGTGGCCATCAAGGAGTTCACCGCGGTGGCGTGGCTCTGGCTCGGGTGAGTCGTCAGCCCTTCTTGAGCATCGCGTGGAGCGCGGTCGCGAACTCGGCCGGCGCCTCGAGGTGCGGGGAGTGGCCGACATCGGCGATGACGACCTCGTCATAGGTGCCGCCGCCCGCCGTGTACCGGTCGAGCACGGCCCTGGTCTGGGTGAGCATCGGCTGGGGCGGGTGCGTCTCCACGCCCGGCCAGTCCGGCAGCGCGCCGAGCTGCCCGAGGTAGGCCATGTCGAACATCGACGTCTCGGACACGATCTGGTCGTCGGCGCCACGCAGCCACAGGATCGGCGGCTTCTGGTCGATCGTGTGGAGGTCGTCGAGGCGGAAGTGGTTGGGGGCCATGGTGTTCAGCACACCTCGGGCACCCGGCCGGACACCAGGCCACGACTCGGTGGTCGCCAGCTCGCCGGGGTAGTGGTCGTCGTCGATGACCGTACTCAGCATCGACTCGACGTAGGTGTCCGCGTCGGCCGGCACGAACGGCGGCTTCACGTAGAACGCGAGCATGATCTGCCTCGGGGAGAACGGCGAGTCCGCCGACCGGTCGCCGTCCCGCAGTCGTTGCACGAACTCCGGGTTGACCCCGCCCGCGCCGGACCCGGCGCCGTCGGCGGTGATCGGTTCGCCGTCGGCGCCCCTGGTGCCGCCGAAACCGTACGGGGACACCGGGTTCACGAGCGTCAGCGTGCGGACCAGCGCCGGGTGGTCGCGCAGTAGCTGCATGACCACCCCGCCGCCGAGACTCCAGCCGACGAAGTGCGCAGCGGAGATGCCGAGCGCGGCGCACGTCGCCACGACGTCGTCGCTGTAGTCCCGCACGCCGCGGGTCGCGTCGACCGGGGCCGGGTCGGTGTCGCCGAACCCACGCAGGTCGAACGCGAGCGGACGGTACGCCGCCGGCAGGTCGAGTAGCTGTCGCTGCCAGAACAGGCTGGACGAGATGTTGCCGTGCACGAACACCACCGGGTCGCCGGTGCTGTGGTCGGCGACCTCCAGCACGTTCACGGTGAGCCGGTCGGTGGGCACGCGACGCGCGGTCACGCCGTCGAACAATGTCATCGGTTGGTCCTCTGCTCAGGCCAGCCAGCTCGCGACCTGGGCCATCGCCGAGGTCGCCCAGCCGAGCTGAAGGTGGTTCGCGGTGCCGATCAGTGCGGTGCCGCTTACGGTCGCGACGCCGGTCGTGCTCAGTGCGCTGTTGACGAAGACGATGCCGTCGCTCGGCCCGCGCGTCTCGTTCCACACCCCGACGATGTTCGGCGCGCCACCGGCCAGCAGGTACACCCCGACCGCGGCCGGCGTGCCCGCGTTCTGGATGGTCGAGATCAGCGACCCCGCGTTGATCGCGGCCTGGATGCCCGGTCCGTCGGTGTAGAAACCCTGGCCGCCGTAGTAGGTCGTGTACCAGTCCTGTGTGGACCCGTTGACACCGTACGTGCTGTCCCAGCGGGCGAGCATCTGCCGTTGGCCGGGATAGGCGTCGTAGCCGCCGGTCGGGGTGATCGACAGCTCCGGGTGGTAGGTGTACAGACCAAAGCACGTCATCCGCGTGTGCGGGCTCGGCGCGTTGATCGTGCCGCCGCACTCCGGCCAGATCGACAGGTCGTGCGACCAGCCGTGGGCGAACGGGTAGTCGTAGCCGCCGTTCGGTCCGCCCAGCGTCACGAGCTTGCGCACGTCGCCCGCGTAAGCCCGGCCCCACGACGGTTTCACCGACGACACGTACATCCGCCCGGACAGCTCGCCCTTGCTCCAGCCGACCACGTCGACCTTGCTCACGCCGAGCCGGGACCTGATGACCGCTACGGCGTCACCGACCTGCTGCGCCTGCTGGAGGTTGTCGCCCTGCTTGTGCGCGAACCCGATGGCGAACACGCGGTAGCCACGCGAGTCGAGGTACTGCATCAGCCCGGTCGACGGGCACGTCGCCGACCCGCACCCGAACCCGCCGGACTCGTTCGGGTTGGCCCACGCGCGGTCCGGGTTGTCGTTGGCGCCGTGGACGAGCAGCACCGGCGTCGCCTTCGTGCCGGTGGACCAGTGCGGCGCGGAGTACAGCAGGAACCGGGAGGACGACGGCTTCGCGACGTTCCCGAAGAACGTCTTGCGCTGACCGTCCTGGTCGCCCCGGCCGTCCGGCGGGTACTGCTCGTCGTGGAAACCCGTTGTGGTGTCCCGATACCGGTCGACCTTCGCCCACCCGTTGGCGACCGTGTTGTACGTCGCCTCGAGCGAGAGGTAGGCGGGGTCGGCGGCCGCGGTGGTCGCGGTCGGCACCAGCAGGGCGGCGACCAGCAGCGGGATCGCGAGTAATCGCATCGGGTGTCCTCTCAGGACAGAGCGGCCGCGACGGCCTTCGCGCCGTCCGCGCCGAACAGGATCGAGTAGTGGTTCGTGCCGGGTACGGTCGTCACCGCGAGGCCGACCGCCGCCGGATTCGGGTACAGGCCACCCGGCTCGTCGAACATGCCGCGCTCCGCGCGCAGGAACGGGGTGTCCGGCGCGAGCGCGGCGTAGGCGTCCCGGCCCGCGGCGCCGGTGTGCAGGTCGACGAAGTCCGCGCGGACCGCGGCGCCGCTCACCTTGCTGCGCAGCTCGGGTTCCGTGCCGGTCAGGTCGTAGTCCACATAGGACTCGATGGCCGGGGTCCACTCCGTGAACGCCGGGTGCTTGCCCCAGAACTCCCGGTACTCCGCACGGGAGGCGAACCGCATGTCCAGTCGCGCCACGGCCGGGCCGAGGAGCGTCTCCAGGTCGGCGCCGTCGGGCACCGACAGGGGAGCGCCGCCGTCGACCAGGACCAGCCGCGCGACCCGCGACGGATATCGGTGCGCGAGCACGGCGGCGACGAACCCGCCCATCGAATGCCCGACGACCGTCGCGCGCTCGATCCCGAGGTGGTCCAGCGCCGCGACGCAGTCGGCCGCGTGCGCGGCCATCCCGTACGGGCCCGGCACGTCACCGCTGCCGCCGCGCCCACGCAGGTCCGGCGCCACCACCGGCCCGGGAAGCAGGGCCGCGACCGGCCCCCACGCCACGTGCGACGCCGTGATGCCGTGGATCGCGAGTACCGGCGTCCCGGCCGCGAGATCGCCCCAGGTCGCCACCGTCAACTCGCCACCGGGCACGGGGACCCGCGACAGCACTGTCATGCGACGTACCTTCCGCGATCGCGGGCCCGCCGGTCAACGTGTCCGGCCGCCATCGTGGGCCGAGCACACATGTTGGTTACCCACACCGGAACGCGGCCGAGTATGGATGTCCGAGACGTGGAGCCCACACCCACCACGTCGTAGGTTCACCGCTATGAGTGCTGGGGAACTGTCCGGGAGACGCGCGTTGGTGACCGGTGCGGCGAGCGGGATCGGGCGGGCCTGCGCCGTGCGGCTCGCGGCGGCCGGCGCGGAGGTGCTGGCCGCGGACCGGGACGCCGACGCGCTGGACCGGCTGGCTGAGGAGGTCGACCTGGCGCCGGTGGTGGTCGACGTCGCCGACCTCGACGCCGTGGACCGGCTCGACCTCGCCGTGGACATCGTGGTCAACAACGCCGGGCTGCAGCACGTCGCGCCGGTCGAGGAGTTCCCGCCGGAGCGGTTCTCCTACCTGCTGCGGGTGATGCTCGAGGCGCCGTTCCGGATCGTGCGCGGCGCGCTGCCGCACATGTACGAGCGGGGCTGGGGCCGGATCGTCAACATGTCCAGCGTGCACGGGCTGGTCGCGTCGCCGGGCAAGGCCGCCTACACCGCGGCCAAGCACGGCATCGAGGGACTGTCGAAGGTCGTGGCGCTCGAAGGCGCGCCGCACGGCGTCACGTCCAACTGCGTCAACCCGGCCTACGTGCGGACCCCGCTGGTGGAGAACCAGGTCGCGGCGCAGGCCGAGCTGCTCGGCATCGAGCCGGAGCGGGTGATCGAGGAGGTGATGCTCGGTCCGGCGGCCGTGAAGCGCCTGCTCGACGCGGACGAGGTCGCCTCGCTCGTGGTCTACCTGTGCGGGAACGCGGCGTCGGCGATCACCGGTGCGTCGCTGAAGATCGACGGCGGGTGGACGGCTCGGTGACCCGCCATGGCGGACGCACACATATCCGATCGGGTTGTTATGGCTTCCCGCCCCTTGTCCCGAACCGCCGAGGTTCCCCTAGAGTCAGCCCGTGACGAGCGCCACATCGATGTTGCGGACCCGCGGTCTTGCCAAGGAGTTCAACGGCTTCCGTGCTGTCCAGGACGTGGATCTCGACGTCGCGGCCGGCACCGTGCACGCACTGGTCGGTCCGAACGGCGCCGGCAAGACCACGTTGTTCAACCTGCTCACCGGCTTCCTGCGCCCGAGCGGCGGCAGCATCGAGATCGACGGGCACGACGTTACCGGCATGCGTCCAGAGCGGATCGCGCAGCGCGGCGTCGCCCGGTCGTTCCAGATCACCAGCCTGTTCGACGAGCTGACGCTCGCCGAGCACGTCGAGCTCGCGTTGCAGGGCCGCGACCGGCAGGGTCACCGGTTCTGGCGCTCGGAGAAGGGACTTCGCCGCTACCGCGCGGAGACCGACGACCTGCTCGACCAGGTCGGTCTCGCCGGCCGCGCCGGGGTGGTGGCCGGCAGCCTCGCGTACGGCGAGAAACGCGCGCTGGAGCTGGCGTTGGCGCTCGCGTTGTCGCCACGCCTGCTGTTGCTCGACGAGCCGACGGCTGGCATGGGTGCCGAGGACGTCGCCAGGACCGTCGAGCTGATCCGGCGGGTCCGCGCGGATCGCACGATCGTGTTGGTGGAACACAACATGAAGGTCGTCGGCGACCTGACCGACCGGGTGACCGTGCTGCAGTTCGGCAAGATCCTCGCGGAGGGCCCGTACGAGCAGGTGCGTGCCGACCCGCGTGTCATCACCGCCTACCTGGGAGATGCCGATGCTTAGCGTCCGGGACGTCACCGCGCGGTACGGCGAGGCGCAGGTGCTGCGCGGGGTCTCGCTCGACGTGGCGGCCGGCGAGGTGGTCACGTTGGTCGGGCGCAACGGCGCCGGCAAGACCACGTTGCTGCGCTGTCTGATGGGACTGCACCGGACCATGACCGGGCAGGTCGAGCTGGACGGCCGCGACCTCACGAAGTTGGCGCCGCACAAGCGTTGCCGGCTCGGCCTCGGTTACGTGCCGGACGACCGCGGCATCTACGCGACGCTCACGGTCGAGGAGAACCTGACGCTGCCGCCCACGGTAGGGCCGGACGCGTGGTCGCTCGAGAAGGTGTACGAGACGTTCCCGGTGCTGGCCGACCGGCGCCGCCAGGCGGGCACCCACCTGTCCGGCGGGGAGCAGCAGATGCTGTCGGTCGCGCGGGTGCTGCGGATGGGCGCGCGGCTCCTGCTCGCCGACGAACCGACGGAAGGCCTGTCGCCGCTGCTGGTCCAGCAGATCGGCGACATCATCCGCACCGTCAAGGCGCACGGCGTCACCGTGCTGCTGATCGAACAGAACATCCACTTCGCGGCCACGGTCGCCGACCGGCACCACCTGATCAGCGAGGGCCGGGTGGTCGAGTCACTCGAAAACGCCGAGGTGAAGCAGCGTGAGCACGAGCTGCTGTCCTATCTCGGCATCTAGCAAGGGAGAAGTCATGGCAACCAGGCTCAAGTCGGCGGCGGCGGTCGTCGCGGTCGGCGCGGTGCTCGCCGGTTGTGGCGGTGGCCCGCAGAGCGGTGGCGGCAAGGTGTCCGGCGACGCGATCAAGCTCGGTGTGATCACCGACCTGTCCGGCGTCTACTCCGAGCTGGCGGGCAAGAACGCGATCGAGGCCGTCAAGATGGCCGTCGACGACTTCAAGAAGAGCCACGCCGACGACGCGGTCAGCAAGAACATCGAGGTCAGTCAGGCCGACCACCAGAACAAGCCGGAGATCGCCAACACGGCGGCCCGCGAGATGTACGACCGGGACGGTGTCGACGCGATCTTCGACGTGCCGACGTCGTCTGCCGCACTCGCCGTCGCGACGGTGGCCGGGCAGAACAAGAAGCTGTACTTCAACAACGGCGCCGCCACCACCGAGCTGACCGGTGCGCAGTGCAATCCCTATACGTACCACTACGCCTACGACACGTACATGCTCGCGCACGGCACCGGCACTACGGTGACCGAACAGGGCGCGAAGCAGTGGTACATCATCTACCCGGACTACGCCTTCGGCCAGGACATGAACAAGAGCTTCACGGCGGCCATCGAGGCGGCGGGCGGCAAGGTCGGCACGGCCGACCCGACACCGTTCCCGAACGACAACTTCGCCACGTTCATGACGAAGGCGCCCAACCTCAGCCCGAAGCCGGACGTGCTCGGCACCATGCAGGCCGGCGGCGATCTCGTCAACGTCGTCAAGCAGTACAACGAGTTCGGGTTGAAGGCCAAGGGTGTCGACCTCGCGGTCGGCCTGATGTTCGACACCGACATCAAGTCGATCGGCGTCGGGCAGCTCGCCGGCACGCTCTACACCACGGCCTGGTTCTGGAACATGGACGCCAAGAGCCGCGAGTGGGCCGACCGCTTCAAGGAGCGCACCGGCACCCGCCCGACCTTCGACCACGCCGCGAACTACTCGGCGGCCACGCAGTACCTGGAAGCGGTGCAGCGCGCCGGTTCCGACGACGCGGACGCCGTGCGCAAGGAGCTGGACGGACACGAGTTCGACGACTTCTTCGCCCGCGACGCGAAGTTCCGCGCGGAGGACCACCGCGTCACCCACGACTCGTACCTGGTCAAGGTGAAGGACGAGTCGAAGGTGAAGGAGGACTTCGACTTCACGGAGCTGGTGAAGAAGATCCCGGCGGCAGAGGCGTTCCGCAAGGCCTCTGACAGCGGCTGCGACATGGGCTGATCATGGAGTTGGTTCAGCAGCTCTTCAACGGGTTGGTCAGTGGCAGCTTCTACGCGTTGCTCGCGCTCGGGTTGTCGGTGATCTTCGGCATGCTCGGCGTGGTCAACTTCGCGCACGGGGCGTTCTACATGCTCGGCGCGGTCGGGGCGTTCGTGCTGCTGGACACTCTCGGTATGAGCTGGTGGCTCGCGCTGATCGTGGTGCCGGTCGTGCTCGGGGTGTTCGGCATGGCGCTGGAGCGGCTGTTCGTCGCGCGGCTGGTGCGGCTCGACCCGCTGTACAACTTCCTGCTCACGTTCGGGATCGCGTTGATACTGCAGGATGTCGTGCGGCTGAGGTACGGCGTCGCGTCGCAGCCCTACCCCCGGCCCGCGCTGCTGGACGGGTCGATGAGCCTCGGGCTGTTCGACTACCCGAAGTACCAGGTGTTCGTGTTCGTCTTCTCGATCGTGCTGTCGGTGCTGGTGTGGTTGGTGCTGACGAGGACGCGGGTCGGGATGATCGTGCGCGCGGCGACCGAGCGGCCGGAGCTGACCCGGTCGCTCGGCATCGACGTGCGGCGCTGGGTGACGCCGGTGTTCGGCTTCGGCATCGCGCTCGCGGGGCTCGCGGGGGTGCTCGCCGCGCCCATGCGTGCGGTGAACTCGGGCATGGGTGGCGACCTGGTGATCGTGATCTTCGCGGTGGTGGTGATCGGTGGCCTCGGGTCGGTGTTCGGCTCGGTCGCCGCCGGTTATCTGGTGGGGATGCTGTCCGCGGTCGGGACCCTGTACGTGCCGGCGTTCTCCCAGAGTCTCGTGTTCGTGCTGATGGCGCTGGTGCTGCTACTGCGGCCGGCCGGGCTGTTCGGTCGTGAGGAAGGCGTGCGCACGTGATCATCTCCAGGCTCGTCGCCGGCCGGTCGCCGATCGCGCGGATCGGGCTCCTGGTCGTCGGGCTCGTGGTGGCCTTCGGCTTGCCGTGGTTCCTCTACCCGCCGGTCGCGCTGGATGTCGCGGCGTGGGCGCTGTTCGCGGTCGCGCTCGACCTGCTGCTCGGGTACACCGGGCTGCTGTCGTTCGGGCACGCGGCATTCTGGGGCACGTCGGCGTACGCGACGGGTGTCGTCGCCATCGAGACCGGGTTGCCGTTCTACGTCGCGGTGCTGGCCGGGGCGTTGGTGGCGGCGTTGGTGGCGCTGCCGGTCGCCATGCTGTCGGTACGCCGCACGGGGATCTACTTCGCGATGGTGACGCTGGCGTTCGCGCAGCTGATCTACTTCGTGGCGAACCAGTGGCGTTCGATGACCGGCGGCGAGAACGGGCTGCAGGGGATCCCTCGGGACGCGTTCGGCATGGACCTGGCCGACTCGTTCTACTTCTACTACGCGGCGATCCCGTTGATCCTGCTCGGTCTGTTCTGCGCGTGGCGGGTGGTGCACTCACCGTTCGGGCGCGTCATGGTGGCGATCCGGGAGAACCCGGCCCGCGCGCGGGCGCTGGGCTATCCCGTCGACCGGTACAAGGTGCAGGTGTTCGTGATCTCCGCGTTCCTCGCGGGGATCGCCGGCGGTGTGTACGCGGTCGGCCACGGGTTCGCGTCGCTGCAGGAGGTCTACTGGACGACCTCGGGCAAGGTCGTCGTGATGAACATCCTCGGCGGCATGGGCACGCTGTGGGGTCCGGTGCTCGGCGCGGGCATCATCGTGGTGCTCGAGGACTACCTGGCGACCGCCGGCATCGACGCGATCGGCGTCGTGACCGGCGCGATCTTCGTGGTGACCGTGCTGGTGTTCCGGCGCGGCATCTGGGGCACGGCCCGACGGCTGCTGCGTGGCCGCGACCGCACCGCCGGCACCGCGGCGCCGACGGTCGAGGAAGAACGCGAAGGAGCCCGAACGACGGTGCACGGCGGTGGGTAACCTTGGCGGCACGTTAGGGAGCCCGCGTGTCACTTCGGTACTACCACTACATCAGCGACACCAAGGTCGACATGTTGCTGGCGCAGCTCGACCCCGCTTTCGCACGCGACGAGCAGAGCCAGGTCGCGCGGCTGGAGCGGGTGCTGCGGCACCTCGACGACCACGACGAGGTCGGCACGGTGGCCGCGCCGGGCCGCTACTTCCGTGGCGGCCTGCCCATGCAGTGGGGTCCGATGGCGACCCCGAGCGGCAAGGGGCTCATCTACTTCGGCGGCCGGACCGACGACACGATCGTCGGGCTCGGCGGGTCGGCGAGCCACCTGGTCGGCGCCAACGCCGCGCCGGACCAGTATTTCCGCAACTCGCTGCTGCCGATCCTGCTCAGGGGGCTGGCCGAGGCGGACCGGCCGGGCGTCGCACCGGACGCGGCGCAGTTCGAGGAGGCCGACGCGCGGGCGCTCGGCCTGGTCCGGCACGCCAACGGCCGGCTCCGAGGTCCGCAGGAGAACCTGGAGTTCGTCGCGAAGCGGCTGCTGCACGGTCCCAGTCCGTATGTCCAGTTCGACCGGGATGTGACGGTGCTGCTCGGCAGTCCGTTGTACGTCGCACAGACCGACTGACTCATCTACCGGTGCGCGTGGGATGTCCCGTGCATGCGGTCGGCCAGCTCGGCGCGGTCGGCCGGCGGCAGCGCCGGGCGGTCCCGGCTGGTGGCGCGGCCCGCGACGGCGTCCGCGACGAACCGGGCGACCTCGGCCGGTGGCGGCACGGCCTCGCTGTCGAGGTACGCGATGACGTGCGGTGTCTCGTCGGGCGTGTCCGCCTCGATCGCGACATACCATCCGAGCTGTTCGTCCCACACCAGCATCAGGTCGCGGTCGGGCTGCTCCGCCCACTCCTGGGCCAGCCCGAGGTAGGCGGTGGCGGTGTCGCTGACCTCGTACCCGGTGGCCTCGGCCGGCACCCCGAGCTCGTCGGCCACCTGTCGGACGTACCGTGCGAGCACGGGCCCCAGGGCGGGATCCTCCACTCTTCGGTTCGAGTGGTCCGGCCGATGGTGACCCGAGGTCATGTTTCTCCTGATCGTCAGTCGAGATGCGGCGGATGGTGTCCTTGCGGCGCGGCGCGGTCCAGGTCGGCGGCGCGGAGCCGGAAGACCTGGAGGTCGAGTCCGAAGTACTTGCTGGTCTCGCCGACCCAGTGCATGCCGTGTTCGCGCACGGTGGCCGCCGCGCGGGTGTTCTCCGGCCGGACGACCGCGAACACCTCGCTCGCGCCGTGGCCGAACGCCCAGGTGGCGAGCGCGAACGTGGTCTCGCTCGCGTAGCCGGCCCGCCACGCGTCCGGGCTGAGCTGCCAGCCGATCGCCAGGTCCTCGTCGCCGGGTGGCAGCGGGAGCAAGCTGGCGCCGCCGATGACGCGCTGGTCGCCGACTCGTTCGATCGCCCAGCGGCCGCAGGGGGCGATCCGGTCGGCGTCGGCCAGCCACTGCGCCAGTAGTAGACGCATCGCGGGCAGATCAGGCACCATGGCAAGGTCCGGACTCAGCCAGCGGGCCACATCGACGTGGCCGTAGGTCTCTAGTGCGGCCGCGGCGTCGCTCATCCGCCACGCGCGGAGCACCAGGCGTTCGGTGGTCAGGTCGGCGGATGAGTGGACGGTCGTCATTACTGACTCATCTCACAGGGAGTGCCGGCGGGCCGTCGACGACCCAACCTTACACGTCGGCCCGGCGCACGCCGGGAATCGTGCGCGGGGGAGTACGGTGAGTAGCGCGAAACCTGCGCGAGTCCCGGGTGTGTCCGACACCACGGGAACCAAGAAACCGAACGGGAGCGGCATGGCCCCGAACGACACGCACGCGAACATCTCCGGGCGCCACGCCCGTGGCCGGGTGTCCCCCGGCTGTTCGGTGTGTGCCCATCCCTGGAGTGCGCACGACCAGATCGCGACGCGCTTCTGTGACGCGACGGCGGAGGGCCGGCAGAGCCGGGCCTGCGTCTGCACCGTCCGGCACACCGCAGGCCCCGGCAACGGCTGACACGCGGAACTTTCGCGCGGGCTGAGCCGTTCTACGGTCAGGTCGTCAGTTTTCTCGTTCGCGTCAAGACACGTCGTGCGACCCCTTCCCGTTTGGGTAGTCGCCCGGGACCCGGTGGCTCTTCTGAACCACAGTCACCGGAGGTGACGGTGTCATGCCCGTAGTACTCGAGGACCGCCCCAAACGCGATGCCCCGGAACCGATCGTGTCGGGTGAGAAGTCTCGTACGCAGATGAACTTGGTGAAGTTGTTCGCGATCGTGCCGTTGGTGGCGTTGGCGGGGGCGGTGCCGTTCGCGTGGGGGTGGGGGCTGGGTTGGGTCGATATCGG